>Ga0116227_10011454_pt1 | contig 14895 bp, 8 predicted proteins | sample S1TSphgellanicum_FD_89693 | JGI IMG/M metagenome (GOLD analysis project Ga0116227, IMG submission 89693) | Host-associated microbial communities from peat moss isolated from Minnesota, USA - S1T2_Fb - Sphagnum magellanicum MG | ecosystem: Host-associated > Plants > Peat moss > Unclassified... | reverse complement strand
TGCGACTAGTTTTCACATGCGACTTGTCTTAGGCGACTAAAAGGATTTTAGTTGCAAAATGTCTCTTGCGACTAAAATTTAGTCGCAAAGAGTAGTCGAAAATACATGTTTTTCTTCTAGTGAGATTTCAAGATATCATCATATATCAATTACACGTGAAGACTAGCACAAAATCGTCTTTATGACAAACTTGGGTGCTTTGTGTGGGTTGTGATGCCATTTGGTGTCAAAAATGGATCGCCCACCTATCAGAAGGCCTAAAGCTTTTTGTGAGTAAATTGATTTATTCATGAAGATTTTTCTTGATGACTTCACAGTTTTCAGTGACCTATCAATTCACCTTAAGAACTTAAATAAATGTTTTTTTAAGTGTAGAGAGTTTGGTATTAGTCTGAACCTAGACAAGTGTGCATTCATGGTGTTTTCAATAACCATCTTAGGGTTCATAGTGTCCAAAGAAAGCAAAGTCATGGATCTTAAAAAGGTTGAAGCCTTAATAAACATGTTAATACCTCCTACCCCCTAAGAGATTCAAGTCTTTAACAAGATGGCCCAATTTTATAGGTGTTTTATTAAAAACTTTGCTTCAATCATGTCACCTATCACTAAGTTGTTCAAAAAGTTTGAAGTCTTTGAATGGATTAAAAAATGTTAAAATGTTTGGGAGGATATTAAGAGCCAATATATACAAGCCCCTATTTTGATTAGCCCAAATTGGGAGCTTGAGTTTCATGTTCATACATATGCATATTAGTTAGCAATAGGAGCCATACTAACATAGAACCTAACTGGTAAGTTTGATCAACCGATTATATATGCTTCTAGATTGTTAAACTCAACTGAATGAAATTATACTACTATTGAGAGGGAAGCCTTAGCTATGCCTTGCACAAATTCAAACATTACTTACTAGGTAACTGGTTTGTATTTTATGTTGACCACATGGCCTTAATGTACCTATTAATAAACCACAAATTTCTAGCAAAATAGCCAAATGGTTATTGTTATTTTTGGAATATGGCTTCAAAATTGTCTATAAACCTAATAGATCCTAGTTGATGGCAAATGCATTAAATAGATCACCCAATCAAACAAGACCAGTTGGTGTACCTAATCAGACCATTGATGTTCACTTGTTCATTTTATAATCAAAGTGGTTACAAAATGTTTATGATTACATGTCAAAAGGAATGATGCCAGAAAGATTTACAACTTCACAATGACAATATTTAATTTAGAAAGCTAAACTATTTGTGGTACAAAATGGGATACTTTATAGATTTGGATAAGACAACATGTTTTGTCATGTTTTGTAACCTGAATAGGTGCCAACTATATTATAAAAGCCGCATAGTGAAGTTGGTGGAGGACATTTTCTTTGAATATCACAATAAGAAAGATCCAATGCCGGTTATTAGTGGCCAACCATGAACAAAGATGTTCATGAATTTTTTTGGACATGTGATTTGTGCCAACAAACAAGTAACCTATTAGCACAAAATATGGAAAAGTTAATTATTACTCTATTTGAAAAACCTTTCCAAAAATGGGGACTAGATTTTATCGGACCTATTAAATCAATGAGTTGTTACTATGGTAACCAATACATTCTAGTTGCCACTAATTATGCTACCAAATGGGCAAAAGCCAAAGCTTTACGCAATACAGCTATTATTACTATGAAGTTCTTATATGACCATATTCTCACCCAGTTTGGCCATCCACTTACTATTGTGACAGATCAAGGTACCCATTTCATTAACAACGTTATTCATTATTTAACCGATCATTTCATCCTAAGACATACTAGCTTTATTGTCTATTATCCACAAGGGAATGGACAAGCTGAGTCTACTAATAAAGTTTTTGGTACACTACTCGCAAAATTAATGAACAAAAACTAGAATAACTAGGATGAACACATGTCCATAGTTATATTTTCTTACATAACTACTATTTTATGATTGGAACTGGTCACATCCCATTTCAACTTGTCTATGGATTACACCCATTATTACGTATAGAGTACATGTTATCATCCAAGCTAAGGCAGATTTATGATCCAAAACCTATCAGAGTTCTAACTAGTTGCTTGTAAAAACAAAAAAAATTGCAAGAAAATCAATTAATAGCACAAGACTTGATAACTTCTAATTAGTGGAACCGGTCATTATGGTTTTAAAACTGATACATTGAGACAAAATACAAATTTGGAGATTATATTTTATGGTTTCTAGGGGTCAAAACACATACCCTTAAGTTTCAAAAACGATGGTTTGGACCATATAGGATCCAATATTGTTTACCAAACAACACAATATTATTAGTGATGATAGATAAATTCAATCCTAACTTGGTATTGGTTAACATTAACAAGTTGAAACCTTATAAGTTTATAGAGGATCAAACACTTTAACTTGTTTTGATTAAGCCTAATGATTTTTTATTATTAGAGGAACTAGTGGAAGAGAAGTATTTTGGTAACTTGTTTAACTAGCAATAAGTTGAAGAAACCCACTTTGACAACTTGTCAAATGAGGAATTGGTTGAAACTATTCATTCTGGTAACATGTTCGTCAAAAAACTAATTCAGTCTAACATTAGAGGTCTGAAAGTAAACAACTTGACTAAAAGAAGAATGGGTAGTGATTTTTTTAAACCAAAATTGGTTCAAATGGGTGATAGCAACTTGTTGAAAAGGTAACCGATTGAGAACCAACTTGTTGCCCCTAATTCCATGCGAACTGATGATGTTTCAATAAACCTAATTACAAGTGCTGACTTCTTAGGGATAGTATGCCCTAAAAGTTGTGTTGTTCTCTAAGTGTTACCACTTTCCACTTTTCAATTATAATATAAAGATCCAGCATGTCTTTTGGAATGTCTTTTCATTTTTTCACTATGAATTTCCTTATATTCTTCGCTACATCAAAATGAGGCAATGAGTGCCTTAGATTAGTTGAAAGAGAGAGCAAGCAAGAGGAGGCAAAAGAGAGGAAGTTTTTAAAGGAATTAGAGCAATATACATTGAACTACTTGCATCAAGATTGCCTCCTACATTTCATGAAAGTAATGAGAGTTCTAGAGAAGGTAAAGATGTAGAACAAGAAATTTTCGAAACATTGAAGTGTGTTACCACTATGGGAGAAGAATTTGAAGAAACTTTGAGGGATCTTTGAAAACAAACTACATTGCCTACACCTACATTTGTCATTATTAGTGATTTTGAGGAAGAAGAATAGGTTGAAATAAGAGCTACAAAAAAAGAAGAACAAGCTGAACGTCCTGTTGAAGTTGAGCAATTGGCAAAATTTTCATTAGTGCCGGTTAAAGGTGGATTCTTTGACATAAAGGCTAATTCTCTTGACTTACCTATGTTGTACCTACCAAGTTCCATTCCAAGTACATGATGAGGTGCAAGGGGAAGGAATAGGTGGAGGAGGCTAATTCACCTACCAAGGTAACCCGAAAGTGAGCACTTGTTGAAGTAAAGGAAATTCAAAAAATGTTTTAGTGGATTCGGATGGGATTCAAAAAACGACAATGGGTAGAGCGAGCCGATTTGGGAGGCTTGTTTGTTGTTCACTAGATAATTCCACAACCAAACCTATTGGAAGAATTTTTTCATACTTGGGACTCCATAGAAGTGGACAAATTTGAGCAATCATTTGTGGTGAGAAAATCACCATTGATCAAGCATTAATTGTGAAGCAATTTAGTGTCAATGTTGAAGGAGTGGTGGATGTAGCAAACGCACTGGTCAAAGAAGCTCAAGTGGCCCTTAAAAACATAATTGGACCGGAAGCATTCATCAACAAGGAGCAGTGGAGTGTCATTTGGATGAAAGAGGAGTATCATGCCAGGTTTGTAGCAATCTTACAAATCATTTACCAATGAAAAAGGTTAACATATTTTAGCAACTGCATTGCCATTACTTTAAACCTGGCAAAAAAGGGGAAGAAGATCAATTGGTGTTTTATTATGTTGACACAAATGTCAATAGAATTGACCCTATGGACTAAACACCAAAAGTAAATAGCAACATGGTTAGCAGCACTTGATAGGAAAACAACCTTTTACTCTGGACCTATTACAAAGGTATGTTTATAGCACCGGTTTCCCTTGTCAAAGGAGGATACACCCATTGATTCTCCAAAACCATAATTGGTTCAGAGGAAAGAATTTTTTAAAAAATTGTGGAACAATCCAAATAAACCTTTCCTAAGGTTGTGACCAAGGAGTAGTTCATAAGTGAGTGACGATCAATACGTTTAGCTAACACATCACTACGACCAATTTAGCAATTACAACGGGCAAAGGTATGAATTAAGCCATCAACACCTAGGGATCGACTAAATCTAGAACTAACCAATTCACCACTAAAAAAAAAACCTCATACTTGTTAAGGAATCGAGGTTATGGAGGGAGGTGATGAGGACATGGAAACTGATGTCACCACACAACAAAATGACATATCAATAAGGACAAAGAGTGACCAGTTCATGGAAGAACAAAATGAACTTGATTTTGAATAGGTATTAAATTAAGGACCTTTACTTGTTCAAGAAACTTTTGCTCATGCAAAACAAGCTAAGAACCTGTTATCAACAAGTATATAACTAGTTTAGCCAATTCAACCTAAACTTATCGAATCGGCTTAGATTAAACTTGTTTATATTTTTCTTGAGATGCCAACAGCCTATGCCCAATATGAAAGCCTAAACATGTTACCCTTTTCTTTGAGCAAGCAACCCTAATTGCTTAGACATGGCTTCAAACAATAGACAACTTAATTGATTTGAGATGCAAGTACAATAATGGTGAGAACCTATTAGAGGACATTAATAACTAGTTATAGGCATGTTGTCTAAAAATGGTTAATCATAAACAAGCCCTTCAAAACAGAAATAAAGACTTAAATACTATGAAAGCCCAACTCTTCAAGTAACAAGTAGAGAACAAACATTTTGTTGTTAAAGGCGTTGAAGCTAAAAAGGCAATCAAGAAGGTTGAAACCTTGTAGTATGAGTACAATGAGTTAACTCGAGCTCATTTCAAAACCCATATGACCTAAAGACCTTGTAAACTAATCTTGACCGATTGACTAGAAATTATGGTAAGATGGAAACCATTAGTGTACAATGAAAAAAGACTATGTTGGAGCTAGATAGTACCTATTTGTAGCAGAGGGAACACTTGATGAAAGTCAACATTGATGTGGATAATCATACTTATGAACTTTGGGTATATATTCAAAAACTAAAAGGCAAATTGGAAACATTTCGTAAAGCACCCAGTAAAATTTCTCAACCTACTTACATGAACAACTAGTTGAAGGAGTTTGAATAATTACTTTTGGACAATGCCTTGTTTAAGGTATAAAACCAAACATTGGTTGACAAGAACTTGAAATGGAAGGAATGGTGGCAAACTATGCACAAGATTACTGAAGAACAAATCCAAGAAAGTTTGGAAATTGTTCTTGTAGATGAAGTCTATTTGAATGAATTAGTTACATATTGGTTGCATTTTGAAGGTTACAAGTATGATTGGTTTATCGACAAATTGGTTGAGGTACCTATTAATGTTTTCTAAAAAAATTCACTTGTGCAACTAGCTACTATAGTTACAAGTTTTCGAAACGAACATATTATTACCACCATTGAAAAACATGAACCCATCAAAGGCAAAGCATAGTTAGCCATTGTTTCTTGTACTTTACCTTTGCCCACATAACTTGTGGAAGTACATGTTGTGGTTATTAACACTCAAGTAGAAGCCTTGGAAAAACCTATCATTCCAAAACCTATACCATTAGTTATACCGAAGATTGGAGTAGGCGTAGAGGTTATTTTGATTTATAGTATTACCCATGCATCTAAAGTTTTTACAACTCCATATACAGTACTGAAAGATGCACCAATTATTAAAAAACTATAACTTCAATCGGTTTTTTAAGCTACACTTGTTGATACCACAAGTGGAGGACATGTTGATACTATAGGTGAACAACTTATCGATGATTTAATTGCAAGTGTTAAATAGGTGGTTTTAGGTGACTAATTTCAAAGACGAAATTTGGATTTCAAAAGGGGGTAATGTTAACCCAATTTTTCAATATGTATATAATAATTGTGGTCACATCAATTTTGGGCTTGCACTCCCTTATTTTTTTGGTCAAAACATTGGTGGACAAACTTAAAAATATCGCTAGATGTGATTGGTCAAAATTTCAATGTGAAAAACATGGATTTTAAAATGTGAAATGGATTTTAAATGATAAAAATGAGCCAATATTATTACATTAAAGTTTTTAAAAATTAAATTTTTTGTACTCGGAAAATTTTAGTGCATCTTACTTTTAAACTTTTCATTTAATGGTGGCATATTTTTTACATGTATAGTTCATTTACAATCTAAAGAAATTTTGACTATAACAATTCAAATAATCCACCTATTTGTGTTTTCACCCCCAACATGACCCATATTTTCAAACCATTTAAAATTCATATAAAGGAGCCCATGTGTTCAAAGGATAACAATTGACAATGAATGTCAAATGTTATTTTATTTTTATAAATTTGATAAGTCATGGCAATTGACGTTATAAACTTATTTTAAATGAAGAAAAAAATTTAACTTATTATTTTTTGTCATAAATGTTTACAAAATGAAATGTATGAACATTTTTATGGAGATTAATATTAAGGTGGTGCTTATTTTGAATTTCAAATTTCAAAGTAGGTGCAAGGACAACTAACTTCAACAAATGCACAAAAGGGTCTTCAAAATTCCATGTGTCATTCTTTGCACATATAAAAAAATTGTTAATTAGATGATGACATTTTAAAGGTTGATATGGTATTATATTACTATTGACAAAATTTCAAAGCTTTTATTTTAAATTCATTTGATCAAGATTGATTAGGAGTTCCACCTAGAGGAGTGCATAAAAACAACCCTTTTTGGATTTGAAAGTTAGGGTCACTATTGCACCCATGTTCAAATGACCTCTAGTTAAGAATATCATAGTAGCTTAATAGGTTTAGCAATTTGATGTTGAATATTTAATAAACTTTATCCTAACACACACCTTCATAATTTTTCAAATTTCTTGAATTTTTTCACTTATGGTTATTTAATGCTAAACTTGTCAATTAGTAGTATATCTTTTTTTCTATAAATTAATCAAAGCAACTTGGAGGAATGTTTATAGAACTTAGTTAAGAAAATTGAAAATTGTTTTGGTTTATGGTTATCAATTTAACATAAAAAAAAAAGTTGAATATAATTCATATGAGGGGGATGTTTGGTAATATTTAAGTTGTTATTGTTACACTTGATCACTATTTGTTGGGCCGTACCCCCCAAGGGTGAAGGACTATTGCATCTAAGCAACATTTTAAGGCTTTGCACTAGAATATGCCTATTTACACTAGTTTTTTCATGATTGATTTTCATTATGTTCACATTCAATTGGTTTGTTTAAAGTTAAGACCTACTGATTTTTTTTATCGTGAGGTGTAAAGGGTGCTAGCATTTCTAAGAGCATTGTGGATCTCATGTTTTTGTGTTGTGTGTTTGGTGATGTGTGGGCTCTTTTAGCTTGGCTACTTGAACAAAGAACAACAAGTCATGTATGTTTATGCATTTATTTGATTTATTTTTTCATTTGAATGTTGTGGTGGAGGTTTGTTAAGGGTTTTTTTTTTCCTAGTGTTGTGTTGAAGGAGTTTGATGTTGTGTTGGGATTTTTGTTTGTTATTTTGTATGTCCTTTTTATTTGATTGTTGTGGTAAGTTCAAAGTCTACAACAATTGAACTTGGTGTTGTTGCAAAAACAAAATTGGGTGTATCATTGTGTGGGGGGTGTTTCAATAGTAGTAAGAGTTGTGAACAAAAAATGAACCCTCCAACAAAACTTCAAAGAGTTGTGGAGGTGTTTTGGCAATAATAAAAGTTGACAATTCATGTGTATATGTTTTTAAAAAAATTTATGTGGTACAATTGTTTGTTGTCTGTCTTTTTTTCCTTTAAAATTTTTCTTGTTTGAATTTTTAAAATTGGTCTTTGAAAATATTTTAATTTGGAGACCTAAGAAAAAATTCACTTTTAATTTTTAATTTTAAAAATATTTTAATCATATTTTAATTGGGTTTTCAAATTACAATTTGGTTCTTGAAATTGATATGTTTTTTTAAAATTATAATTTATGAATTTGATGTTTTATCATTGTCTAAAATTTTATTTTACTCTATTTTCTATTTTTTATTTTCTAAAAAATAATGATCACTATTTAAAATTGTGGCTAGTTATAATTTTGTTTTTTAAAAAAATGTTCATTTTTTGTTTTAATATACATTAAATTGATAATATTAATAATTAGAATTCATATGTAATTTTTGTGTGGTAGATTTTTATTTTAAATTAATATTAAAAAACTTTGATGATGGTTGGGTTTCTGTTTTTGATTAGGTTTTTAAAACTTTTGTTGGTTTCTAAACACCTCTATAGAAAAAGAAGTTCTTTTTAATTATGTGCTTTTGATTGGTTTTTGATATATAGATTTTGTTTCTTGAGATTTATGAAAGAAAAAATATTTTTAATCTTGTTTGAAGTTGTGTTTTGATTTAATTTTCTCTTAGTATTTTTTTATAGATTGCATAGATAATATTATAGTTCATGTGGATATGAAGAAAGTATAATCTTTATGTAATGAAATTTTGTTTGATTAAAAAAGAAAATTTTGATGTTGGGGTTTTTTGTTTCAAAATTCTATTTCAATTTTGTGTGATTGATTGGTTTTCTTGAATTTTCATTGCCTTCTAAATAATTATAGATTTTATTTATATATATATATATATTGTGTGGTTCTTATTATTTTTTTAATTTCAATTTGGTTCTTAAGATGTATAAAAATAAAAAAAATCATGGGGAAGGTGCATTTTGTGAAAAAATAAAAATACAAATGGTAATTTAATTTTCTTGTTCATATTTGTTTATTGATTAGTAATTTCATATCTAGATGGTAACCTTTCTATATTAGCATTGTGTATATGTAGACCCTTGTATTTCTTGACCATTAGGGTTATGGATAAGACTAGGGTACAAATTAATGTGCATGTGGCATATTTTTATTAGAAAGGGCAAGGTGACAATCCACAAGGTCTATTAGAAGGTTCAATAACAATGTCTTATTGATGTCCATTTAATTTCATAAGGATGTGTTGTAAAGGTTTTAAAAATCATTAATGATTGTTGAGGACATTGCCGTAGCTTGTATTTTATATATATTAGGGTACATGTTGCAACAAATGGGGAATTAATTAATTAAAATAAATTGTTAAGGTTAAACAATTATTCATACTAAATAGTATATATACTATTGCCTTGGTTAGTTTATCATCATCTTGTTCATTTCTTTTTTATTGGTCTATTTTCATGCATGTGTCACTATCAATAGTTTGCTTAAGTATATAACATTGCATTGGTCATTTTGCTAGCAACTTTTATCTTTGTTTTTGGTATTGGTTATTTTAAGGTGTCATTTGAAGTATTTTGCTTTTGTACATAACATTGCAATTTTCATTTTGCTTACTTTGTTTTTGTTTTTATTTTGTAATTATAACATTTGTCATTTGGAAAGTCATGTTTGGGATGTAGAAAGGTGGTGTAAAGATTATGTTTTTGCAAGTTAAATGTTTACTAAGTGCTAGTAAAAAGAAAACTCCACCTTTGAGTGTTGCTACCATCATTGATGTGTAATAGAGGATGTTAGGGTCTTCATTCAAAAGTCTTATTGTCAATAGATATAGTTCATATGATGGACCAAACAACCCTTACAAATACATCAATTATGACCTTGTTGAGATAGTTAAGTATCTAACAACCACATTCACTATTGGTGGAACTTTTGTTTTCCACATTTTGGTCATTTTAGTGTGGGCATGTTCGTGAATATTTCAAATTTTAGCATTATAATCATGAACAAATGGGAGAGTGATGATTGGGGTTTTGTGTTGAAAGTAGGAGCAATTATTCTTGTCAAGAACATTGAACCTTTTGATGTTCACCTATGTTTTGTTTCAACCCATACCAATTGAAGGTTTATTTAACAATGAAATTTGGAGGAATTGGGAACCATAGAGATGGTTGTTGTTGGGATATATGACAAATAAAAAAGTTCCTTTGTCTTCATTGTTGCAAATGGTGTTGAACTTGAAGATTATCATGCAATTTTTTCCCCTTTAATTTTACAAGTAGTACATGTAGCTTGTGCAAGTGTACGATACCAACAAACTAGCAATTGTTTTGATCAAGAATGTTGTTAGCATTGCATATGGTGAGCAACAATTATTAACTAACCATGTGTCCATCTTTGTGATCCTAGTGCTTGAAAATTCTAGTGTGCAAAAACTAAGTGAGATGTATGAACCAAGTATTGAAAAGCAAAGTTTTCAAACTAACTCTCAAATTAGAATTTTAATTTTTAATTTGATGCAAAAAAAATTAATTTTAAAACTTGTAGCATGCTTAAGCAAAATGTTTGGTCCAAGGTTGCCATAGGTTATAAGGAGGTTGATTATTTCTTAAGGGGCATCCTACTTTGAGAATATTTATAAGAACTATCATTTGCCATCATTGAAAAATATGAATGTTGTATTCTATTGTCGTGTTTGCAAATCCATGGTACAAGTTGAAAACCAAGCCCATATTACTTACAAGACATGTAGGATAACAATGAAGAATACAACATTGTTTTATGTGAACTTTGCTATTTTCCAAGCAATTTTGGGTTCTAAAATACATTTTGTTAAGTTTTAGTTTGGGGACTAAAGAACAATTAAAAACAAAGAAAAGTTTTTTTTGCGTTTGTTTAAAGGTAAAAATCTTAGGGGCAAATTCTCATTGCAAAAAAATTGGTTTTTCTATTAAACACCAATTTTGAATTACACATATGTTTCTAGTTTGAGAATGTACATGTTACATGTTTTTTTAAAAAAATATATATACAACTAAGTTGAGTTTTCGACACAAATTCATTTACTTTTCAAAATTGTTTGAAGTGTGCCAAACTTTATTATAAATTTGTACTGTAGTTTTAATATAAAAAGGACATATATAGGGAAATGTACAAAACATCACAATTATATTTTTCATATGCAAATATCAAAATATTAGACTTTGGAATGTTGGGTATCATGGATATTTTTCTTAAAAGGGGTTGATTGGATGGGTTTGGACTTGAAATCTAAAACTTATTTTAAAACCCTAAATCTAAAATTGTAGTCTTTAAATTTGAAAATTTTAAATTTGAAACCCCAAACCCTAAATTTGAAACCTAAGACAATAAATTTGAAATCTTAAAGTTTGTTTTGGTATTGAGTTTAAAGTTTTAAATCCTTGAAATTGTGAGTTTGGGCAATTTATCTAGAATTCCATTGTAAAACCCTGTGATTCTAAATTGTGGAATTGTCACATTAAAGGTAAAGCTTGAAATAATAGTTTAATTTGAAATCAAAATAAAAAACATAATTTAAAACCCTAATCTAGAACATTAAGTTTGATACCTTAATTTTATACCTCTTTTTGGAATCTTAAACTTAAAACCTTGATTGTTAAACCATAACCTAAAACTTCAAATTTTATACACTAATTTGAATGTTGAACTTGCATATCTTAGATGTTATATTAAATCCTTAATGTTTTATTCTAAAGTATTATGCCATTAAAAAAAATTAATTTGAAAACTTCATGGTAAGTAAAAACATTTTAGTTGGAATGTTGAATTAAACCATGTTGTGTTAGAATTGAAAGACAACTATTCTAAAAGGACTTGCCAACAAATTGGTTCAACTTCCTTATCCAACTACCTAAGTTTGAACTTGAATGTATTACATGTTAAAAGTCACATCAAACACCTTGAATTGATTTAATAATCAGAATAATATTAATATAAATGTTCAAAATAATCCCCAAAAATGTCTTGTGATGCCAACACAATCTTGTATTACTAAAAATTATATATTTTATCAAGAAAAATAAAATTTGCATAAAGTACCATAAAAATAAAGACAATGCGTCTATAAGTAAAACAATTATAGAAAAAATGGCATATGAAAAATCAAAAGACCATACAAAAATGAAAAAAACACAAAATATTTTTAAAACATTTCATTTACAATTAATGTTGAAGATCAAAACATTGTTAAGTATAAGAATGACATATTAGAAATTGCAAAATATGGATGTTATTGTTGTCAAAAATTATGTTTTGGTTATCAAGTTCATTATGCATCTTAATTTATCTAAATTGTTTTTCATGTTTCCATCAAAATTACAAAACTTACAAAACATGTACTCACTTATATGTCTTATAAAAAGAAAAGAAATTCAAATGGTTTGTTAGGTTTGGCATCATGAAATCATATTATTCACAATCCATTAAATATGAACTTCATTTCAATGTTGAATACAATTGAAGAATGTCTAATGGCACCATATTTTGCATTTGCATAGTTTTAAAATTAAAAGGATATAGTGAATATGGAGTAGATGTGGAAACATTGTAAATGTTATAAAAATGTAAACCTTTTACAAAATGTGTTATTGATGATACATTATGATTATTCTATTGTTATTTTAAAAATAAGAAGTTAGAATATAAATCAACATATATGTCAAGTTATGTTCACCTTAACATAATAATTAAAACTTTACAATAACTTTGTCAAACACCATTATATGTGGAAGCAAAAGTTTCAATAAAACAAAATTGGCAAGATGTAGTAGAACTAGCAACTACAAATGAAAATGACAATTTTGATGAATTTAATGAACTAGAAATAAAGAGTTCAAACCAATTTGAAAAACTATATGATGAAGATTATGCATCTACTCTAGTAGAAAACATTATAAATGTTGAACACATAATTGACAATGATGAAACTTCATTAACAATTGCACCTACAAAATGTTTTCAACCTTTTGGCTTATTTCACAATAAATATTATGAATAAAAAACTTTTCAATAGTATTTTTAAACCATTCAAGGCCTTCAATTTCTTGTTCATAGAAAAAGATTGCATGATCATAACTAACAAATGTAAATAGAAAATTTGTTTATGACATAAGTAATATATTATTTAAATCAATTAGAATATCAATAAATTTCATCTTGTTTTTGTTTTTTGCATGGATTCATATTCAAAAAGAAAAATTATTAAGTTGTAATTTTACAACTAATGATATGTAAATTCACAATGTAAATTTAGATAAAATGCTAAATCCCAATCTAGGTTACAAAAAATTAGAGTGCATAAGAACCAATGTTTTTTTTTCAAATTGTCAAGGTCATTTGGGTGGCAACATCCAAAAAACATGTGAAGGCAATATTGGCTATTGAAAAAATTCAAAGTAAATGCCACTAGCCATCATGTATTTGTGTGAAGCAAAAAAAGCTACTTGGGCATGTGAGTTATTGAAAATGGGTGGTGATATTCAATGGTAGATGATTAGGGTTGTTGGTGATACTAGGGTTTTACTGCGATCTTGTGTGGCATTAACCACATTGAGAAGCAAAGGAATTGGCAAGCAATTGCATTTTGTAATGTATTTTACAACAATTTTAGTTATTCATAAATAGGACCTTCACAAGTGAACAACATAACCACAAGCTAAACTAAATTTTGTTGAAACATAATTGAAATAAATAGAAGACATGTTTTAAGTGACTACAAAAAGGAAAAAAAGAATCTATGATGAACTAGGGGTGGTTGAACCCCAATCCTTATGAATTATGCCTAGTATAACATAGCTTAGACCTGCACAAACCATTTTATAACCATGAAACATGCATACCCACATTAGTATTTGTTGCCAAACAAGGTTGCAAAATTGATTACAAATTAGTCACCCAAAACCACCTAAATATACAACAAACCATCATTCATACAACATGTACAACAATTTCAATTCAAGAAAAAGAAAAAACAATTCCAAGTCAATGAAAGGAAAATGGGATGAAAATTTTAACCTCAAGGGATTCATATTATGTTTACTAGCCTTGCAAATAAGACAACATGTACATCAAGTACAAAGCTCAAATGGTTTAACAACTAAAAATTTTCATGCCTTTGCAAACAACTTGTTGCCATACAAGCTTTAAGTATAATATACAAAATGTGAAAAAATTGTACCATGATAGATTAAAATTGGCATAAGATGTCAAAATTATAATCATCCACTTCATATTTCACCTTATTCATGTCATTCCACTCTTTGATTGCATCCCCAAAAGGGAAATTATTTGGAGTCATGTAATGTTCATGTGCAAACATCCTCACAACCAAGTCCAAGTATGTGGTAAGTTGGTTCTACAACTTGGACTTCATGAATGATGTGGAAAAACATTGTTCATCTTTCATGCTACCCAAAATCATAGTAATAATTCCACCAAAGTAAAACATTTAGTTAGTTGGTGTTATAAAAGGTTATTAGATGTTAATGTAGTTCGGAGTCAAATGATAGGGTTACACAACAATGGTAGTTCCAAAATAACAACATGGTTGTTTTACATGGTGATATTAAATAAAAAAGTTGCAAAATCAAATTTCAATTCATCCAAAAGGGCTGAGATCATCACTTGTTCTATCGCAACCCTAGCTTTGGGCCTGGGACCAAAGACAAAGGGGTTGTAAGGTTGCGGGCCAAGAGGAAGCCCGGGAGCTAAGGCAAGAGGAAACCCGGGAGTTAAGCCAAGAAGAAGCCCGGGAGTCAAGGCAAAAGGAAGCCCGGGAGTCACATCACATACTCCCGGGAGTGCAAGAAAGTGTGAGGGAGTGTGAGGGAGTGAACACTCACACTCCCAAGGCAACTCCCACTTTGGGAGATGGA
>Ga0116227_10011453_pt1 | contig 14895 bp, 12 predicted proteins | sample S1TSphgellanicum_FD_89693 | JGI IMG/M metagenome (GOLD analysis project Ga0116227, IMG submission 89693) | Host-associated microbial communities from peat moss isolated from Minnesota, USA - S1T2_Fb - Sphagnum magellanicum MG | ecosystem: Host-associated > Plants > Peat moss > Unclassified... | reverse complement strand
TTGCAGCAGCGGATAGCCGAGAAACCCGTAGGTGCTCAAATCGCGGTCGGCCAGTTGTGTCTGCTGATCCTTGAAGCTTGGCACGCGTTCCAACCAGCCCAGCGGCGTGATCATAGACAGCAACAAATGCAACTCAGCATGCTCAGGCACTTTCGATTGGATGAACACGGTGGCGACGCCGGGATTCAGGCCTGCCGCCAACCAATCGATGACCATGCTCCAGGTATTATCCTCGAGTTTGGAGGTGTCCTCGTAGCCGGTGGTCAGTGCATGCCAATCCGCGATGAAGAAATAGCATTCGTATTGATATTGCAATTCGATCCAGTTCTTCAGAGCACCATGGAAATTTCCCAGATGCAGCTGCCCCGTAGGGCGCATGCCGGACAGCACGCGTCGATTCTGTACCGGGCCGCTCATCTTAAATCCATGTAAATCAAATTTTTACACTCACTTATTGAACCAACATCTTGTTGCTGAGCGCGAGCGCGATCCCGTGTTATATGACTTCATTATACGGCGGCGGCCGGCGCAAAGGGTTTTACGTCGCCGCGTCCCACACGCACGATGAGCGCCCGATCTCCCGACAAATCGATGACCGAGGTCGGCGTCAAACCACAATTGCCGCCATCCAGCACCATATCGACGCTGTGTTCCAGTTTCTCATAGATCTCCTTCGCATCGGTTCGCGGCAAGTCCTCGCCCGGCAGCAGCAGCGTCGAGCTCATCACCGGCTCGGCCAATTCTCCGAGCAACAACGCTGTCACCGGATGATCCGGAACCCGCAGTCCGATGGTCCCTCTGCGCTCGTGCTTGAGGCGCCGCGGCGTTTCACGTGACGCCTTGAGCAGGAAGGTATAAGGGCCTGGCGTGTGTGCGCGCAGCAGCCGGTACTGCCAATTTTCCACCATGGCGTATTTCCCCACCTCGGCCAAATCGCGGCACACCAGGGTGAAGTGATGGTTGCGATCCGTCTGACGAATCTCTCGAATGCGCTCCAGCGCGTTCTTGTCGCCGATGTGGCAACCCAATGCATAACAAGAGTCGGTGGGATATACGATCACGCCGCCACCGCGCAGCGTCTCGACCGCCTGCCGGATGTAGCGGCGCTGCGGCGATACCGGATGCAATTGCAGGTAGATGCTCACGCGTCGGCTATGATACGCGGATGAATCAGCTGCTCGAACTGTCGCCCCTCATCGTATTCCTGCTTGCCTACAAACTGTGGGGGATCTACACGGCCACCGGTGTTTTGATGGCCGCCTGTGTTGTGATTTTGATCCTGCACCGTCTGCGCACCGGGACATTCAAAACCATGCATGTGGTGACGGCCGCCGTGGTGGTGGCGCTCGGTTCCCTGACCCTGCTGCTGCACGACCCGCGCTTCATCCAATGGAAGCCGACGGTACTGATGGGACTCACGGCGGTCGCGTTTGCGGGCAGCATGATCCTCGGCGAACGTCCGTTGGTACGGCGATTGTTCGAAGGCGTGTTTACTGAAACGTTGCAAGTGTCGGCACGTGGGTGGCTGGTGCTCAATACGCTGTGGGTGGCCTGGTTTTCCCTGTTGGCGACCCTCAACATCTACATAGCGCAGCACTTCGCCGAAAACACCTGGGTCAATTTCAAGGTGTACGGCATTACGCCCGCCACCATGCTGTTCATGATTCCGCAGGTTCTTTGGCTCAGCAACAAAATCAAGCCTGACGGCAGTCCCGAGGCGTTGACTCGCGAACAACGCCTGCGGCAACGATTGGAGAGCAACTTCGCGCCGGCGCAGCTGCTCATCGAGGATGAAAGCCACTTGCACGCCGGGCACGCCGGCGCAGCGCAGGGTCACGGCCACTATCGCGTCCGAATTGTCGCCGAAGCTTTTCGCGGCGTGCCGACGGTCGCTCGCCACCGCCTGGTCTATGCCGCGGTCGGAGATTTGATGCAAACCGACATCCATGCCCTGGCTATCGAGGCCGTGCCGCCCGAATAGTGGGGTTGCTGCATCGCAGCATTGGCGAGTTAACCGTGCTGAGGCTAAACTGCCGCCCCCGGGCGCATCGGCCAGTTCGGCCTCAGCCGCCCTTTTTTTTTGCGTAGAGGATTCCAATGACTCAATTTTTCAGCTCACGGCGGATGCACTGGTTTGCCGTGGCAGCCTCCGCGGTCGTGATCGCCGCCTGCAACAAGGGCCAACAGGCGATGACTCCTGCTGCCGCCGACAAGCCCGCCACGCCGCCGGTGGCCACGGTGGATGGCACTCCGATCACGCGCGCTGAATATGACTTTTACATCAAACGTCTACTGCAAGGCCGCCCGAACACGGAACTGACCACCGAACAGAAAAACGGCGTGCTGGACGACATGATCGGCATGCAGCTGATTGCGGACCAGGCCGTGAAGGATGGCTTGGACAAGGATCCGGAAGTCGCCACCAGCTTGCAAGTGCTGCGCCTGAGAATACTCGCGGATGCCCAATCGCAGAAGTACTTGAAAGACAAGGAACCCACCGATGCGGATCTGCATGCCGACTACGACGCTGCGGTCGCCGGCTTGGACAAGACCGAATATCATGCACGCCACATTTTGGTTCCCACCAAGGAGCAGGCCGAGGCGGTGATCAAGAAAATCAAGGGCGGCGCGAAGTTCGAGGACGTGGCGAAGGCCGAGTCCACCGACACCTCGAAAGCCAACGGCGGCGACCTGGGCTGGTTCTCACTGAATCGCATGGCCAAACCGTTTGGCGATGCCGTCAAGAACCTGAAGAAAGGCGAGATGACGCAGGAGCCGGTGCAAACCCAATTCGGCTGGCATGTGATCAAACTCGAGGACACGCGCGAGGCACCGCCACCGCCGTTCGAGCAGGTCAAGCAACAGGTGACCAACAACGTCATGCAGAAGAAACTTGCAGCCTACGTCGATACGCTGAAGAAGAGCGCCAAGATCGAAAAATCGCTGTAAGCGGGGTTCCCTCGAGCGTAGCGGAGCTTGAAACTCCGCTACGCTTTCAGCAATTCCAGGAACCGGGCTTCATCCAAGATCTCCACGCCCAGCTGCTGCGCTTTCTGCAGTTTCGAACCGGCCTGCGCACCGGCCACGACATAGTGGGTCTTCTTGGACACGCTGCCGCTCACCTTGCCACCCAGCTTGACGATGGCTTGCGCGGCCTCATCGCGCGATAGCGTTTCCAGCGTTCCGGTGATCACGAAGATTTTGTCGTGCAGGACGCCGCCCTCACTGGGGCCCGCCACCGCAGGCCAGTGGATGCCGGCCGCCAGGAGCCGATCCAGCAGGGCGGCATTTTCCGAGTCGGCAAAGTAGGCGGCCACGTTGCTGGCGACGACCGGACCGATGTCCGGTACGCGCTGAATGGCCGCCTCGTCGGCTTCGCGAAGCGCGGTGATGTCGCGAAAATACAGTGCCAGAGCCAGTGCCGTGGATTCCCCCACATCCCTGATGCCGAGGGCATACAGGAATCGCGGCAACGTCGTGTGCTTGGCCGCCGCGATGGCGGAGATGATTTTTTGTGCCGATTTCTCTCCCATACGTTCCAGGCTCGCCAGCTGCTCCGCCTGCAAACCAAACAAGTCCGCCGGAGTTTTGATCCAATCGTTATCCACCAACTGCTCGATCAACTTGTCGCCGAGACCCTGGATATCCATGGCGCGACGCGATGCGAAGTGCTGCAGTTCGCCCCGCCGCTGCGCCTTGCAGAATCGGCCGCCGCTGCAGCGCGCGACCGCCTGATCGAGCTCGCGCACCACGGCAGACCCGCATACCGGACATACCTTGGGTAGCGATATCAAGGGCGGCGCATCTGCGGCGCGACGTTCGAGCTGCACTCTGGCGACCTCCGGAATCACGTCGCCGGCGCGGCGCACCACCACGGTATCCCCCACTCTCACGTCCTTGCGCGCAAGCTCATCCATGTTGTGCAGTGTCGCGTTGCTGACGGTGACCCCGCCGACAAATACCGGTTCGAGGCGCGCCACGGGCGTCCATGCGCCGGTGCGGCCGCCCTGCAATTCGATGCCGCGTACCATGGTCAAAGCCTCCTCGGCGGGAAATTTATGGGCAATCGCCCAGCGCGGTGCGCGCGACACGAAGCCTAACTGCCGCTGCAGCAGCATGTCGTCCACCTTGTAAACCACGCCGTCGATCTGATACGGCAACTGGGCGCGCGCCGCGGCCATCTGCCGGTAATACGCCAGACACCCGTCCGCGGAGTCGACCACGGTGGATTGGGGACAGATCTTGAAACCGAAATCGCGCAGCTGCTTGAGCATTTCACTGTGGCGAGTCGGCAGCTCGCCGCCTTCGACGATGCCCAATCCGTAGATGAACAAATCCAGAGGGCGTGCCGCGGTCATGCGGGGGTCGAGCTGGCGCAGACTTCCCGCCGCCGCGTTGCGTGGGTTGACCAGGCTTTTCTCGCCGCGTGCTTGCGCTTCAGCATTGAAACGCTTGAAGCCGGCCAGCGGCATGAAGACTTCGCCACGCACCTCCAGCACGGGCGGCGGGTTACCGCGCAGCTTCAGCGGCAGCGCCTTGATGGTGCGCAGGTTCTGCGTGATGTCCTCGCCGCTCTCTCCATCGCCGCGAGTGGCGCCGAGCACGAACATGCCCTGTTCGTAGCGGGCGCTGATCGCCAGGCCATCGAGCTTTGGCTCCGCCGAATATCGCATGGGCGCCGTATTTTCCAGGCGCTCATGGATACGGCGGTCGAAATCACGCACCTCATCGTCGCTGAACGCGTTGTCCAGCGACAGCATGGCAACGTGGTGTTTGACGGCGCCAAAGGCCGTGCTCGGCGCCGCGCCCACACGCTGCGTCGGAGAATGAGTGGTGATCAGCGCCGGATACTCGAGTTCCAAGGCGCGCAGCTCGAGCATCAAACGATCGTATTCCGAGTCCGGCACCTCCGGATCGTCAAGCGCGTGATAGCGATAGTTGTAACGCTCCAGCAGCTCGGTCAATTCCGCGGCGCGTGCGGCTGCTTTGAGCTTGGGGGCAGAGACTTTCTGCGCGCACATGACCTTAAGGTCCCGGCAGCGACGCCTGAAATCGCGCGACCTCATCGCGCAGTGCAGCCGCACGCTGTGGGGACAGCGCTACGCCCTTGGTATCCTGCACCGTGCCTGACAAGTCCTGCGCCAGCCCGCGCGCGGCGCTGAGCAGTTCATCAATGGTCAACAGCGGCTCGACCGGACCGGGTAGGACGGCGAACAGAGTGACGCCGCGATACTCGTCGCTGGCCATATGCGCCACATCGAAGCTGCCAGGTTCCACCAGACTGGCGACGCAGAACAGACTGCGTCCGTCGCTGTGCTTGCGGTGAAAGACCTGATACCGGCCGTACGCCAGCCCATGCGATTCGAGAGCGGCCAACAACGCCGCTCCGCTCCAGCGTGAATCGCCCGGCGCGCAGACCCTGATGCTGATGATTTTCTGTTGCTCGCTGGCATGGCTGACTCGCGGCGGCGCCGCCGCGATCCTGTCGCTGCTCTCGGGCTGCAAGGTCGGCACTCGATGAGGCGCAATGGCCTTGAGCGGCGCGGGCGAAATACTCACCGAGGTCGTGTTCGCGGCGTGGATGGCATCCGCCTGAACCATCATTGGGCCATCCAGAATCGGCACCTGCGCATGGTCGGTGATGCGAATACTCAAGGGTTCGAAGGGCGGCACGCCCCAGTCACGGGAAAGCACAGGGGCTTCCACGGCGCCCGTCTGCACGGTCGGCGGCGCGGCACCGGCCGCCGCGGCATCGGCCGCCGCGGCAACGGCCGCCGCGGCATCGGCCGCGGCGGCATGCGCAGCCACCGGCGCTTCGAGGACTGGCTCGCGCCGCGGCGGATCAGGCATGGAAGGCTCTCGCAATTCGGACTTGCCCGGCGCCTGGCGGGACTTGCGCGCGCCCCACCACCAGATGCCGGCCAACACGACCAGACTCAAGGACAGCAAGATCAGGCGCAACTCGTTCGTCATTCGCCAACCGCTACATCGCGGCCATGCGCACCGCCTCATCCACATCGACCGCGACCAGGCGTGATACGCCCGGTTCGTTCATCGTAACCCCCACCAATTGCGATGCGAGTTCCATGGTGGTCTTGTTGTGAGTGATGAAGATGAATTGCACGCTGCGCGACATCTCGCGCACGATGTCGCAAAATCGGCCGACGTTATTTTCATCGAGCGGCGCATCGACTTCGTCCAGCAGGCAAAACGGCGCAGGATTCAGATCGAATATGGCAAACACCAACGCCACCGCGGTCAGCGCTTTCTCGCCGCCCGACAACTGGCTGATGGTGCTGTTGCGCTTGCCCGGTGGCCGCGCCATCACGGAAACACCGGCCGCTTGAGATTCCTCTCCGGTCAATTCGAGGTAGGCGTGGCCGCCGCCGAATAGACGCGGAAACTTCTCCTTGAGGCCGGCATTGACTCGGTCGAAAGTATCTTGAAAGCGGGTACGCGTTTCCCGATCGATCTTTCGCATGGCAGATTCCAGCGTCTCCAATGCGTCCGTCAAATCCTTGCATTGGCGGTCGAGATATTCCTTGCGTTCCGATTGCTCCTTGAATTCACCGATGGCTGCGAGGTTCACCTGGCCGAGCCTCTCGATCTTGCCTTTGGTCTCCTCCAGCTGCGCTTCCCATGCCTCCACGCTCGCGTCCGCAGCCATCTGCGCCAGCAACTGCGGCAATTCGAAGTTTGCCGCCGCCAGTTGCTCGGCCACGCTTTCCCGCCTTATCCGTACTTGCTGAGATGCGAGACGGGCGGCATCGAGGCTGGAACGGGCCTCTTCAACGAGTTGCTCGATCTGCGATCGCGCGGCATCGCGTTCGCGCAGCACCGCTTCGAGTTCATCGCTGGCGAGGCGCGCCGCCTGCAACTCACCGTCAATTTGCGCGCGCACCTGCAACACGCTTTCGAGCTGTCGCTGCGCCTCGGCCAGCGGCGCCTCACCGGCCTGCAGTTGCGCCGCGAGTTCCAGCCGGCGCCCTTCCAGATCCTGCAGTTGCTTCTCAACCCGCGACAAGCTGGTGACCAGCGCCGTGTGCGAGGAACGCCGCGACTCCACGTGCACCGCCAATTCGCGTGCCCTCTGTTGGGCTGCGTTCGCGGCGCTGCGGGCTTGCGCCAGTTCCTCACGCATGCGCTCGCGACGCTGCTCGAGATCGATGCGCTGCGGCTCGAGTGCGGCCAGTGCATCGATCGCCGTTTCCATCCGCGCCCGCGATGCACGCAACTCATCCTCGCTGCGGGTCAGCTCGGCTTGCACATCCGCCAAATCGGTTTCGAGCGCGGCAACCCGCCGGGCAGCGTCGGCGGTTCGCGCCCTTGCGGCATCCAATTCGGCGCGGCGGTCGACATGCTCCCGATGCAGACGATTCACGTCGGTCTGGCGGCGCTCGCGAAGATCTTCGTGATCGCGGACGCGCTCGCGGGTCAATTCAAGTCTGTGTTCGAAATCCTTCAGTTCGATCTCCAACGAGGCGACCTGATCGCGTATCTGGCGCAGACTCTCCTCGCGTTCGATCACGCCGGTGTGGGGATCGGCATCGCGCGATACTCGCAGCCAATCTTTGCCCAACCAGATTCCATCGCGCGTCACCACCGAGCCGCCCGGCATCAAGCCGCGGCGTAGCCGCAGTGCATCGGCCAATGTGTCCGCCGTTTGCACGGCGGCAAGCATCGAACCGAGCAGCGCAGCGCCCTGAACCTTGGCCTGCAGGGAGTCGGCGCGGCCGGCATCGGCGCGGCCAGCATCGGCGCGGCCGGCAGCGCTGTCGCCCTCCGAAGTGCTGACCACTGCCAGATGGCCGCCGTCGAAACTGTCGAGCAATCCGGTGACGCTGTCCAAGCCGTCGACGCAAACCGCCTCGAGGTACGACCCAAGTACCGTCTCCACCGCCCGATCCCAACCTTTGTCGACCCGCAGCTGCTGCGCAAGGCGTGGCTGTTGATCCAGCGATTTTGATTTGAGCCACTGCGTCACTTTTCCGGAAGCCTTGCCGAGCGCGGCCTGCTGCAGGGCTTCAGTCGACACCAGTTTTCCCTGGGTCTGCTGCAAACGCGCGCGCAAGGCGTTCAAACCGGAAGCCTGCTCGCGCTCGCGTTCTCGAGTCGCGCCAATTTCGGCGAGAAGCTCCTGCAGTTCAGCCGCCGCCTTCTCGCCTGAGCTGCGCGCAAGTTCGGCGCGCTCGGCCAAAACCTCCAGGGCGACCGGCGGCTGCAATTGCGCCAGAGTCTGAAGTTCGGCCTGCTGGCGCTGCTGTTGCTGCAGCAAGCGGCGTTGTTGGCCTTCCAACTGCTCGATGCGGGCGCGTTCGACCTGCGTCTCGCGCTGTCCGGAAGCCACGGCATGAGCGTGAGCATCCCAGGTCAGCTGCCAAGCGGCCAGGGTTTGTTCGCAAGCCACCAGATCAGCGGCTGCTTGGCCCTCTTGAACGTGGGCAAAGTCCAGATTGGGCACGGCCACGGCAAGCTCGTGGGCCAGCTGTTGCAGTTGAACCCGATCGCGTTCCACCACGCCGGTCAACTCGGCAGCTTGAGCGTCGACTTGATCCAGGTCAGACCGCTGCCGCTGGCGCATCTCGCGGGTGTGTTGAATGGTTTGCTCGATGCGCGCGACGTCGCCGCCGGCCTCGTAGTAGCGAGCCTGGATCGCGCTCAATGCTTCGGTCTTGGCTGCCTGGTCGACGCGGATGCGTTCGATGTGTGCCTCGGACTCGCGCAGGTCGGCCATTTTTCCCTGCATGTCCGTTTCGCAGCCCGCTGTCGCGGCCTCCCGCACCGCGGCCTCCGCGTCCAAACTCTGCAGCCGCAACGCCAGCAGTTCCGCCGTCAGCTTGCGCTCTTCTTCTTTGAGCGTTTGATAACGGCGCGCCGTCGCGGCCTGACGCTGCAGGTGCCGAATTTGTTTTTCCACCTCTTCGCGCAAATCATTGAGACGATCGAGATTCTCACGCGTGTGGCCGATGCGATTTTCCGTTTCGCGACGCCGCTCCTTGTAGCGCGAAATGCCCGCGGCCTCTTCCAAGAAGGCACGCAGATCATCCGGCCTTGCCTCGATGATGCGGGAAATCATGCCCTGCTCGATGATGGCGTAGCTGCGGCTTCCCAAACCGGTGCCCAGAAACAGCTGGGTGATGTCTTTGCGGCGAACTTTGGTGCCGTTGATGAAGTAATCGGACGTGCCGTCGCGGCTCACCGCGCGGCGCAAGGCCACTTCATTGTAGGTCGCGTATTCCCCGCCGATCTTGCCGTCCGAATTGTCGAACACCAACTCCACCGAGGCGGCGCCCAAGGGCTTGCGGGCCGTGGAGCCGTTGAAGATGACGTCGGCCATGGAATCGCCGCGCAAGTGTTTGGCGGAGATCTCGCCCATGACCCAGCGCACCGCGTCGATGATATTGGATTTGCCGCAGCCGTTCGGGCCAACCACACCGGTCAAACTGCTCGGGAAGGTGACTGTGGTGGGATCGACGAATGACTTGAAGCCGGCGATCTTGAGTTTGGTTAGGCGCATCGATGAGTAACCTTGAAAATGACGAGCAAGACGGGTCTGGCTGCTTGGCGCGTAGTGTAAAGTAAACGTCACTTTCGTAAACCCCCGAACCCTTTCATGAGCCAACCCAGCAACACTCTCGACACATTCGTGAATCCTGCGCCCGAGCGCGACTACACCATCCGCATGAACATTCCGGAATTCAGCTGTCTGTGCCCGAAAACCGGCCAGCCTGACTTTGCCGTTCTCGATCTCGAGTACGTCCCCCATGAGCGGTGCGTGGAATTGAAATCCTTGAAGCTCTACATCTGGTCGTTTCGCGACCGTGGCGCCTTTCATGAAGCGGTCACCAATGAAATCCTGCGGGATCTGGTTAAAGCGACGTCGCCTCGCTTCATGCGCCTGCTGGCCAAATTCAATGTTCGCGGCGGCATTTACACCACCGTGATCGCCGAGCACAGGGCAGCCGGCTGGTTGCCCGCCCCGCCCGTGACCCTGCCTTAGAGGGCGAACCGCTCCAAAGCCGCCGGGAATTGCTGGTCAATCAGCAAGTTAGAATCGGAAAATATGTTGTGCACACGGTCTGTACAGGCCTGATTGCGTCGGTATAATCGCGCGCTCTTTCGTTAGGAGGCGGAAAATTACAAATGCCCTCGAAGAAACCCAATAAAGCGGCTAAGCGGCCAGGAAAGGCGATCCCGAAAAAAGCGACTCCGAAAGTAGCCGCTTCCAAAAAGGCGACAACGCCGACGAAAGTGAAGCCCATCGCCACATCGAAGGTAACAGTGAAACCGACCAAAACAGCCTCGAAACCCGCGATCGCCAAGGAGGCGGTCGCTAAAACGCCGCGCGCAAAATCAACCGCGGCACCCGCTCCAAAAACCACACCCGCTCCGGTGGCCGCCGCTAAAGCAACTCCGGCCGCGGCTAAGCCGGCCGCCGCGGCTAAGCCGGCCGCGGAGAAGATCGCGCCCATCAAGTTCGACACGCGCCCCTTGGTTCTGCAGCGGCCCGCTCAGAACGACGAGGACGCAGATGGCGATGGGCAATCCCCCAGCCTGCTGGCGGGGCCGCGTAATGTAAAACCGTACATTGCTCGCCGCGGCGAGCAGTACATGAACAAGGAACAGCTGGAGCACTTCGCCCGGATTTTGCAAAACTGGAAACGCGACCTGATGGTTGAGGTCGATCGTACGGTGCTGCATATGAAGGACGAGGCCGCCAACTTTCCGGACCCGAACGACCGCGCTACCCAGGAAGAGGAATTCAGCCTGGAACTGCGCACCCGCGACCGAGAGCGCAAGTTGATCCGCAAGATCGATGAAGCATTGAAGCGCATCGAGGACGGCTCCTACGGCTACTGCCTGGAGACCGGCGAGGAAATCGGGATCAAGCGGCTGGAAGCGCGCCCGGTTGCCACCTTGTCCGTGGAGGCGCAGGAACGGCGCGAGCGCCGGGAAAAGCAATACGGCGACCGCGACGACCGCTACCGATGAAGCCTATGTAGGGCGGTTTGCACCGACGCCGTCGGGTGAGCTGCATCTCGGTTCCCTGTATGCGGCGGCCGCCAGTTATCTGGACGCCCGTGCTCATGGCGGGCGCTGGTTGGTGCGCATCGAGGATTTGGACAAGCCGCGCGAGGTGAGCGGCGCTGCGGCGCGAATTCTGGCTACCCTCGAACGATTCGGGTTCGAATGGGACGGCGAAATCGTTCGCCAGTCCGATCGTATCGAACGCTATGAAGCGGCTCTACTGCAGTTGACGTCCCGCGGCCTCGTGTTCCCGTGCACCTGCAGCCGCCAGCAACTGAAGGACGATGAGCGCTATCCGGGAACCTGCAGAATGCAAGCGGCGCCCAGCGGTGTCGCGAGCGCCGTAAGACTCAAGGTCGATCCAGGATTCATCACCTTTGCCGATCGCATACAGGGCACATTCAGACAGGACGTGGCCGCGGCGGTCGGGGATACCATCCTCAGGCGGCGAGATCGAATTTTTGCATACCTGTTGGCGGTGGTCGTCGATGATGCCGCGCAAGGAATTACCCACGTCGTGCGCGGGGCTGATCTGCTCGACAACACACCGCGTCAGATTTACCTGCAGCAACGGCTCAACATCGGCACACCGAGTTATGCGCATGTGCCGGTTCTCATGGAAACTGATGGCGGCAAACTTTCCAAGTCCAGGCGCAGCGTCAGTCTTCACCCGAAGGCGCCGCTGGAACAGTTGTTGTCGGTATTTTCCCTACTCGGTTTAGATCCGCCGCGCGCGCAATTTTGCGCAATTCGCGATGCGTGGCACTGGGCAATCACACGATGGAACATTAATTACGTCCCAAAATGCTTGAATTTGACCTTTATGAGCTAGAAAACTCATGAAAACAAGCACATATTGCCTTAGCGCTGCATTGCGTTATTCTTTGATCGGTACATGGATCAGTAAAAGCGAGGAGCCCAATGAGCGAACCGCGAGTTATTAAGAAATATCCCAATCGTCGTCTCTACGACACGGTGGAAAGTCGTTACATCACTTTGGCCGATGTGCGGCGCTTGGTGGTGGAGAGAATCGACTTCGTCGTCGTCGATAAGAAAAACAATGCCAACATCACCCGTAGCATTCTGCTGCAAGTGATCGCCGAGCAGGAGCATCTGGCTGAACCCATCCTGAGTCAGGAACTCATGGTCAGCGTGATACGCTCCTACGGCACCATCATGCAAGGTCAAGTGAGCCCGCATCTGGAGACCAGCCTGCGGCAACTCTTGAGCCAGCAGGCGCCGATGCGCGAGCGATTGAAAACCGTAGCGGGCGGTGAAGTGCCCCGCGTGCGCATCAGTTCCGAGGTGCGCGAGAACTAGGCTGGAAAAATGATCAGGCGGCCGCGAATGACCGTCGCCGCCTGATTGATGTTGGCGAACCTTGTGCCTTACGCGGCGTCCACATTGCGCATGGAAAGCCGCACGCGCCCCTGTCGATCGACTTCCAGAACCTTGACGCGCACCACGTCGCCTTCCTTGAGTTTGTCGCCAACGCGCTCGACTCGCTCCTCGGAGATCTGCGAGATGTGCACCAAGCCGTCGCGGCCCGGCAGAATGGTGACGAATGCCCCGAAGTCCATCAAACGAGCCACCTTGCCTTCGTAGATACGGCCCACCTCGACGTCCGCAGTGATCAATTCGATGCGCCGCTGAGCTTCGCGTCCCGCTGCGCCCTGCACCGACGCTATCTTCACCGTCCCGTCGTTCTCGATGTCGATGGAGGTGCCGGTCTCCTCGGTGATTTGGCGGATGACTGCACCGCCCTTGCCGATGACATCACGGATCTTCTCCGGATCAATCTTCAGGGTAATGATGGTCGGCGCCCACTCGGACATGGTCTCGCGCGGCTTGGAGAGCACTTTGTTCATCTCGTCGAGGATATGCAGGCGACCTTCGCGTGCCTGATCCAGCGCCACCTTCATGATCTCCCGCGTGATGCTGGTGATCTTGATATCCATCTGCAGCGCGGTGATGCCGTCCTTGGTGCCGGCCACCTTGAAATCCATGTCTCCCAAGTGATCCTCGTCGCCGAGAATGTCGGTGAGGACTTTGAAGCGATCGCCCTCTTTGACCAAACCCATGGCGACGCCGGCCACCGGCGCCTTGATGGGTACGCCCGCATCCATCAATGCCAGGCTGGTGCCGCATACCGATGCCATGGAAGACGAACCATTGGATTCGAGAATTTCCGACACCACCCGGATGACATAGGGAAATTTCTCGATGCCTGGCATCACGGCTTTCACGCCGCGCTTGGCCAGATTGCCATGGCCAATCTCGCGACGTTTTGGCGAACCCATCATGCCGGTCTCGCCGACGCTGAAGGGAGGAAAGTTGTAATGCAACATAAAGGGCTCTTTCTTTTCCCCCAGCAAGCCGTCGATGATTTGCGCATCCCGTCCCGTGCCCAAGGTCGTTACCACCAACGCCTGGGTCTCGCCGCGGGTAAACAGGGCCGAGCCGTGAGTTCTTGCCAGCACACCCGTGCGAATGTTGATGGCGCGCACGGTCTTGTTGTCGCGACCGTCGATGCGCGGATGCCCATCCAGCACCTTGCCACGCACCAAGCGATATTCCAGATTGGAGAATTCGGCACCCACCTGCTCGGCGCTGTACTTCGGCGTCTCGCCGCCAGCCAAGGCTGCCACCGTGGCGGCCTTGATCTCCTTGATCTTGGCGTAGCGTTCCATTTTTTCGGTGATGGTGTAGGCAGCCGACACGCTGGCTTCAGCGGCGGCACTGACCGCCGACTGCAAATCCTTGTTGGCCTCGGGCGCCGTCCACGCCCACTTCGGCTTGCCCGCTTCGGCAACCAATTCGTTGATGGTCTTGATGGCGATCTGCATCTGCTCGTGTCCGAAGGTGACCGCACCCAACATCACCTCTTCATTGAGGCCGTCGGCCTCCGACTCAACCATGAGCACGCCTTCGGCCGTGCCGGCCACCACGAGATCCAGTTTCGAGGTCGCCAACTGGGTGCTGGTGGGATTCAAAATGTACTTGCCGTCGATGTAGCCGACTCGGGCACCGCCGATGGGACCCAAGAACGGCATGCCGGAAATGGCCAGCGCCGCCGACGCGCCTATCAGCGAGGCAATATCGGGATCGATTTCGCTGTTGACCGAAATCACCTGGGCGACCACCTGTACGTCATTGATGAACCCTTCGGGGAACAGCGGACGGATCGGCCGATCAATCAGACGCGAGGTGAGGGTTTCCTTTTCGGTGGGACGGCCTTCGCGCTTGAAGAACCCGCCGGGTATGCGGCCCGCGGCGTAGGTTTTCTCGATGTAATTGACGGTCAGTGGAAAAAAATCACGTCCCGGAGTGGCTTTCTTGAGACCTACTGCGGTGACCAACACCACGGTATCGCTGATCGACACCAGGACCGCACCGTCTGCTTGACGAGCCAACTCGCCGGTTTCCAGCGTGACAGTGTGATCCCCATACTTAAAACTTTTTTTGATAGCGCTCACTTTGGAGCCCCTTTGCGTGATCGAATGATGGACGCAAGCGCATATCAACGCGCCTGCAGCGGCGCCTGTTAGCGGCGTAACCCTAAACGTTCTACCAATTGCGTGTACTTGTCCGGCGTTCTGCTCTTCAAATAATCGAGCAGCTTGCGGCGCTGATTGACCATCTTGAGCAACCCGCGGCGCGAAGCATGATCGGCTTTGTGCGTGGTGAAATGCAGGCTCAAGCCGTTGATGCGCTCGGACAACAAGGCAATTTGAACTTCGGGTGAACCGGTGTCCTGCGCGCTGCGCTGGAATTTTCCGACGACGCCCGTCTTTTCTTCGCGAGTAAGTGGCATTGAAATCAAACCTCAATCAATAACTTAGACCTTTTAAGAGGCGCGCATTGTAC
>Ga0116227_10011451_pt1 | contig 14898 bp, 15 predicted proteins | sample S1TSphgellanicum_FD_89693 | JGI IMG/M metagenome (GOLD analysis project Ga0116227, IMG submission 89693) | Host-associated microbial communities from peat moss isolated from Minnesota, USA - S1T2_Fb - Sphagnum magellanicum MG | ecosystem: Host-associated > Plants > Peat moss > Unclassified... | reverse complement strand
GTGATAGTGTTAGTGGTGTTTGTGTTTTTTGTTATGAAAATTATAGTGGTGCTTTTAGGTTAGGAATTAGGGAGTTTTTTTTTTTTTTTTCTTTTTTGGCTTACTGAAACATCTTTTGTTTCTCAAGTTGCTTGTGATGGATGAGTGGTCGGAAGGTGGTGGTAGTTAAGGGTTCTTCAAAATTCTATTAATATGGCAAAGGTTGGCAACCCTTTTCTTTCAGTTTTTGTTGGCCTTGCCTACCAAAGAAGACAAGGATATTGTGTTTAGATTCATTAAAGGGTATAGTAGCTTAATGGATTTTGGCCCCTAGGTAATAATAATAGGTCTATTTTTATATGAGGATTTTTGAAAGATGATATTTTGGCTTGTGTTGAAACCCAAGATTAGTTATTGAGTTATATAATATCTTGAAGGATTTTGGTTCTTTCGTAGAGGATTGTTTTGAAGATTATATTTTTGCATGGTGAAATATTTGAGTGTCCATAATTCTTCTTTTTGCCTTATGATACTTGTTAATGTAAATGGCAAGGTCACCATAGTTTGACACACCTCTTTGTTATCATTGCATAACTCTACAATAAGTTAAAATGCCTTCCATGATCCCTCCTCACATTTATTAGTCCCCAAAGCATGAATAATAAATACACCCATAGTTCATGCCACTCTCATAAGCATAGGCCAAAAATGGACCCAAAAAAAAAAAAAAAATCACACAGGCCAGCAAAAAATTTCTTGCAGCCAATGAGGTGAGGCAGTATGCACCTAGGGCCCCAGGTTTTCTTTCTTTTGTGGGAGGGTGGGTGTAGTTGCAGTTTTTGTTGTTCCCAATATGTTCCCATCAAGTTCTCAAAGGGTTTTCAACATGTTCCTCAAGTAAAAATAAAACATTGTTGAAGTTTTTATGTTTTTGTTGCATTGTTGAGGTTTTTGTTGCATCGTCATTGCCAAGGTTTCTATCATATTGCAACTATTGAGTTTTTTGTTATATTGTCATCACCATTGTTTCTCTAAAGCTTTATCATTTTTATTTTTTTCTTTTCTTGTTGTTGAGGTTTTTGTTATATTGTTGAGCTTTGTATTGTAATCTTTTGTTGCAAAATGTTGGCATTGTTGTGGTGGTCATCGCAATGGTCATTGTGTCAAAGGTTTTTGTATTTTTTCATCACATTTTTTTTTTCTTGTTTTGCATCAATTTTCAAGCTATATCACCAAATTTTTTGTTACAAGTTTTTATAGTATAACATCTTGTGTTTGTTATGGCAATCATTCCGGAGGTTGTTGACCAACACAAATAAACTTCTTTTTCTCACAAGTCTTTTTTTTCTAATTGATTTTGGTAGAACTGTTGTTACATTGTCAAACTTGTTGCTACATATTTCTACAATATATCATCTGCATGGTAGTCATCACAATGAACATTGACCAACACAAGATAAGTTTTTATTTTTCATCACCAAGTTGTTTTTCTTCTTATTGTTTTTCATTGAACCTTTTATTGTATCATAGAACATTTAATTACATGCATTTGTAGTAAATCATCATCATCATCATCATCATGCTACACAAGTAATTTTGATCTTTTTGTCATTTTCTTTTTTTCTTTCATTGAGGTTTAAGGTTTAAACTACATTGTTGGAAATTTGCTACAAGTTTATATTACATAACATCATAGTTGTCATCAATGCAGTGATCAGCATGTGTTACTTATGGCAAGTTTTTGTCTTTCCATCAACTTTTTTCTTATTCTTTCATTAAATTTTTGCATTGGCAAGGATTTTTTTTTTCTCTATTTTTTTTTACCTTTTTTTACATTCTTTGCCATTATTTTTAACCTTCAACCTTTCTTCTTTTACAAGCAATAGTTAAAATAACAAGGTTTATACACATTGCATGTTTTCGATTATGGCATTCAAAAATGCCACATAACAATTGCTCCCAGTATCACTTTGTGATATAGGTGTAATCTCTACATCCTTTTTTTTTTGTAGGCAATAACTGATAAAATAAAGCCCGCAAAATGATGTTTGCAATGACATCCATGAGTGCCACACAACCTACAACAACCATTTCGGGTGATGAAGAAGATGACATTGATTTTATGTCCCAATTTGAAGTTGACCTTGAATCATAAAAGGCATCTAATATTGAAATAGCTGCAAACTTGGAAGATTTTGGCTCCAAAAATGTTAACCAACCAAAAAGTATGGTTTCCTAATCATCAATCATCAACTTATGAGATTTTTTTGTGGTAAATAATGGTGCAACAATGAACATTTGCAACCCGAAAACAATGTGATGTTTCACCCTACTCAATTGGAACACATTAATGCCCAAGGAAAGGATAAAGGGCTTGTGAGTTACAACAATAACCGTGACACAAATGTTTTGAAAATCATGTTTATCATGAACATCCAAATCTACAATAAATGGGAAGTTTTTCCTTGCAAAGGGTTGCAAAAATCCAAAGTAAAAAACAAGCTACAAAAAAGAGGAAAATTGTCCCCCTTTTTCAAATCATAGATTTCTTTAACAACCAACACCCTTACAACAAATTGAATCTTTTACAACATGCATTATTGGAAGATTTGGTGTTAAATGTTTATTTTCAGTTGAAAATTTATGGTTGAAATGTTTGATTTTGCACCAATGTAGGCAAGTGCAATTTCCATCTTGTTGCCAAATGGTGATTAAGGTGTTCCCAAATATAATGGAAAAAACTAAAGAAAAATGTGTCAACCCAACCTTTACATCTTGAGTTACTTATACATGTTCATTTGACCTTTAGATATCTTATGTACATTTTGATACTTTTGTTATGGTTATGAACTTCATCAACCTTTTATGGGAACCCACCCATGTGACAATTGGGATTATTGAACTAGATAACATTATAGGTGCAACCATGACAAATAAAATAATAACGTTGTTGGATTCTTTTGGTTTACTTGACAAAGTAATTGCATGTATTAAAGGTGAAAGGTCTAACTTAAACACCTTGACTTTTGCATTGACTTTTATGGTTTCTTATTCTACCTTTTAACTACCATGCTTATTTGTAGGGTCATGTTTTGAACATGTCATGAAAAAGCGTAGCTCAATATGTTACTAATGATATTAAATTCTATACCAAATTTTCAAAAGTTAGTTTCAAAGAAGTTTAATCATTGTTCCAAAAAACCATTGTTCAAACACAAAAGTCTAAAAAGGGAGGCAAGAATGGAAAAAATCTTGTATTATTGCAAGGGTGTCTAGCAAGATGTTAAAAACTCCAATGAAGACACAATTTATTTTCAAGTCATCTAATTTCAAGAAAAATTAGAGTATCAAAATGTTATGTCCATTTGCTATGGATGATAACAAGCTTTACATTTATCTTCTAGTGTGTCAATATCCCAAATTTAGGCTATTGTTTAAACCATTACAAATGCACTACCCCTTATTGTGAAACTTTTTGTTCTAAACCAAAATCAAGGCTATTGGTTGTTGTCAAATGCATTTTCTTTTACCTAACATTTGTTGCAATCTCCTATGATGAAATGGGCTAAACCTATGAATGGCCTTATGGTTTTCAATGTAGGTTCAATTAGGGTTAGGAGTTGTGAGGTCCTTTGTAAATTTTGTTAGTTTCATTTTAGAATCATGTGTGTATTTAAAATCTTTTGTAAATTTTGTCATTCATATCTTGGAGTTGTATTTTGTAATTATTTTATCATGTGCAAGGCTTTAAGAGGTCAATGTGATTTTGTTTTGTAGGTCATATGTTGTTGGAGTCATATGTTTCAACAAAAGTTAAATTTATGTGTTAATTGCTTATTTGTTAGAGTCATATGTTGGAGCCCATTTTATTTATTTTTTGTGGGTCAATCATGTGCTGATTTGTGGCTAAATTTGTCCTTGGATTTTGAAATAAATCATTAATTTTGTTGTTAAATTTGTTTTGTTTTGGAGGTTTGACAAATCCATTTTGTTATCATGATGTGGTTAAATTTGTCTTTGGATTTTGAAATAAGTCATTAATTTTGTTGGTTTTTCTTTTTTTTGTTTTGGAGGTTTGTCAAATCCATTTTGTCATCATTTGTCATGTGCATTATTGAGAATTTTTCTCATTTGTAATGTGTAATATTGAAGTCATATGTTTACTTAGTTGGAATGATGGACATTTGTCCAATGTCAAATGCCCAAAAGCCCATTTATGAGGAAGCATGTTGTTGCATATATGAATAGTGAGTAAGCATTAGGCACATGATTGTTACCAGTTAAATGTAGTTTCATTGTTTCCAAATAGAAACAAATCCAATTTTTGAAAATATTTGCTTTGTAATTACAATAACCAATTTTTAAATTTTGATAATCTAATCTTTAAACCCTAACCACTACCTATATTGGCTTCTTGTCAAACAAATTAAAACCCTAATATTCAAGGACCCCCCATGTTTGAAAAGAAAATTAACTAGATGTTTTGAAATTTTATTTAAAAATCCAAAACCTTACTTGAAGGTTCTTCCAAAAAAATTTAACAAGAGGGGACCAACCTTAAAGGTATTCCAAAAAATAAAAAACCACCCAACATTGGTCCCTGTGGGCCATAATTAATTAATATGAATATACCACCATGAAATTAGTAAATTGAACCAATGATTTTTTTCAATTTTATGATGTTGTGTTATTTGCTAACATCTTAAGAAAGATTCAACATTAAATGATGACATGTTTTTAGAACATGTATAAATAGTAAAACATTATTTAAAAAATTGATACGAAAATAAAATCACAGTTCAAATGTGGTTAAAAAAAATTTTCAAAATTTCAAAATTTGACGATTATTTTTTTAAATGGAAATATTACAACAAAATCTTCCATTTTTTTCATTTTTTTTTTCATTTTGGTGAAATTTTGCACAAAAAAATGATCCCCTAAACATGAATCAATCCACATGAAATTATGCCCATGAAATGTGTTACTATCTAGGAACAAAGGAAAGTCATTCTTTCCTCAATTTCATAGCAAATTTTTGGAATTTTTTTTGTTGACACTTCATCTTTTTATTGGTTGAGATGAATATGTTTACATATAGTAATTTAGAGTCCTTCTTACTCCTCATACTTTTTATAAGACATAATCATCTTGAACATAACCAAGAACCACCAAGACATTCATCAAAAACTTGGACCATTGGATGGAACGGATCCAATCATTCAAACAATCCAAAAATTGATTATGTTTGGTAATAGTCTTTGTCAACCATCTATGCTTGTATCTTAACACCTAAAATTTGGAACATATTAACATTGTTTCTATTCTCTAATGACAATTCCATTAGTGTCTTGCACAATATTTTTTGGATGAAATATAGTTTTGTTTATGTTGGCTTGGTTTGGTAATGAATTGGCCTTGGACCAATATATGTGCACAATATGCAATACACAATATAATCACCATTATTGATTGACAAGATATAATGATTGGTCCAAGGGGTTTATATAAATAGTTTTTCACCTTTTATTAATCCAATTTTCATGTCTATGGGTGAAGGTTGAAAAACAATTTAAAAACTATCTTGGATATGAAAACTATTGTTGGAGGCCCAAATAAGAGATATGGGTGAAGAAGCCTTAAATGTCAAAATACAATTAATTACTTATTCCTTACAAGACAATAACCAATTATATTGGTGACTATTAATTAGAAAGAACACCTCCATTGACAATAATATATTTGCTTGCAAATTATAATTTTATGATAATGATCATTTTGGCAATTATTTCAACTACCATTTTTTATTAGATTTGGTTTCCAAAAAATGAAATAAAAATTAAGAAATGACATCATATTGGAGGCTTTCCATCACCAAAAGTGAAAAAAATACTACAAATTTTCAAATTTATATATTTGGGTTTTTAATGGGTAGCCATGAATTTATAAAGTTGGTTAAAGATTTGTGCTTCACATCTAATTTTATCCAAATTTGGTGAAATTTTCTTGGGGATGATCATCACTTAACTCATAATTGACATTGACTCAAAACAATCCCAATCCAAAAAATGGACAAACCTTCACAAATGTGTTCAATAGTCATGCAAAACATCAAAATTTTAAATTTTTGACTCAGAAGAGTTGTAAAGCATTTCAAGCTAAATGTTTTTGTAAGAAAAAAAAGAATTAGATCAAGAATGAAAAATGAAAAATGAAAATTGCCATCATTGAAAGTTAAAACATGCCATCAATTGAGGAGACGGGGTCTAGTTAGGCTTTAAATAGTGTGAAACTAAGTTGGGACCTTTGAACATGGATTAGATACAATGCTCTTCAAAAGGGTTAGTAAAAATATATGATTGACTTTGATTAACAAATCACAATGATTATCTTGTATTGTCATGATTAGGCAATGTGATAACACTTAATAGATCCTCATCAATATATTGTGCCATATTTCGTGTTTATGGATTAGGGTGGAAAAATAGATTGCACAATATACATATTAGGTGTGGATGAATCGAATTTTTGGCGAGTGATGCGTGTTCTAGACCTCCCATTACTACTAGGTCTCATGATTTGCATGCAGGTGACATTAGAAGGGCTGTGGGTGAGATAGCTTCCTACCACGAGAAGGAAGGACTAGCTCTCTCTTTCTTTTGGTTCCTACGAGCTGGTCAGCTGGTCGTCTTTTAGCATTTCTTTGGCCTTCCCTTTTTGGTCAGCTGGTCATCTTGTAGCATTTCCTTGGCCTTCCCTTTTTGTCTCCCCTGTGATGGTATCTCCCTTTTTCTTGGTTCCTAGGAGCTGGTCGTCTTTTAGCATTTCTTTGGCCTTCCCTTTTTGTCTCCCTGTGTCTCCCCTGTGATGGTCTCTCCTTTTTTTTTTGGTTCCTATGAGCTGGTCGTCTTTTAGCATTTCTTTGGCCTTCCCTTTTTGTCTCCCTGTGATGGTTCCAACGATCCATCTTTTATTTGACTTTTATTTGACTGTTTATTCCCCCATGAATCTAATCTAAATAGCATTCACCCCACAATCATAAATTAAACTTTTACATTAAAATAAGTTGGTGTCTACTCCTCAATGTCCACACTCAAAAAACTTCAAAAAAATCATTGCAATAGTTATATATTCTCCATAACCACGCCATCTGCTTCCTTCATGTATACACACACATAGTGTGTAAAAGTGCAATGTGTGCATGTCAAAGAGGAATAGAAATAGATATAAAAAATGGTAGTTATTTCGCATGTAATGCAACTGGTAGCATACCAACATTGTTGGTGTGGGAATCTACAATCTCAAAGATTTTATCTCTACATATATTGCTTCTACACCTTGCACCTTGAACTGACAGCATTGGTGATAAGGCCACCATGTCATTAGCCATGTCACTTATCTAAAAGAACCCATATGTCTAAACAGCAAGAGGAAATAGCCAACATATCTCGACTCTTACTTGCAGGTCTGAATGCATTATGAGTGCGCAGATTCTTGTTGGTGATTTGTATTCTCACATTGTCATTGAGATTGATTGGAAGAAAGTTTTCAGCATCTTGCATGCCAAAGCTCTATTGAGTGAACAAGTTTGTGCATATTTGCAGCTGCTACATCTGTTAGCATTTCCTTACTATTTCCCTCTATTCAATTCTTGGATATGGGCATATCAATGGGAACTGCCTTTAATTTGAGATCTCCAACAATGACTAGTCCTTGGATACAACAGAGATCTCCTCCATATGAGGTGTAGAAGCAATGTGCCACAGCCTGGGAATGCATTCAGCATAGAGATAAACATCTGATTCCCAGCAGTTCACGGATCCTGCTGACATCTTTGGGTGGAACCTTCCAACCATAGATGAGTTGATCCCAAGAAATTTGTTATTTCAATTATGATGCCTCTATTTGTGCCCTTTTCACAGTATCACCACCACTAGTAGGCCTGACATACAAACACAAAACATGATTGTCAGTGCCAAGTCCTGCCTTTCAGGTTCACAATTACAGTATGGACATACTAACCCTGAAAACAAATAAATCTCCAAAGCATTGGGATTATAATGTGCCAAACACCTTCCAAGCATGCTCAGTACAGTTACACCCTCAACTGCATATTGATGGGCAAACAAAGAAAAATGCTAACTTGCAGGAGAATGGAACAGCATCCACAGAATTGAAGGCTGTCTAAGAGGAGACTAGCACTTACAGGCCGCTTAGCACTTTACATGTGTCATAACAAAACCATTGTGCTGTAACAAGAGGGCCCACCAACATCACTCGCAAGGGTAAGCTTCTGGTAAACAGACCTACAATTCCAATACGCCTTGCTGCCTGCACAGTGACCAAATTTAGGTTATTACTTTGTCCTGCTTGTGTCACTGCATGTACTTTGCTAAGTACTGGGCAGATCATTTGCCCAACTATTGGCATGCAGAAGGTCGCACCTGTACAACCTCCTCTCTCTGAACGTACTGTTAATTCATGTTGGGTGACAATCAACTGACAGAAGTTGCACTTCAGAGGCCAAAGGAATCAACCATGTCCCAGCAAAACTACACCAAGCAAAACCTCACCTAAAGTTTGCAGATGGACAAGGGATCAAAGCTGAACTGAAGGATCTTCATACCTGGATGCTACACTGAAAGTTTAGGTAAGGGCAGAGCATTGCCCAATGGTGACGCTAAAACAATGAAGAGATTAGTGGTATATACAGTGCATGGTGAGAGTTCATTGACCAAATGTGACCAGAATGTTACCATCAGATGGAGGCCTGCATCATGGCACCTGCACATATTGTGCCAGTGTATAAACCCACAAAACTGATCCTAAACTCATCTAATTTGGAGGCATAACTTTTGGGCAGATTGCAGAAAGCAGATCAGTGCTTGTAGGAAGGGCTTATTTGAAGAGGACCAAACAAATGGTTTGTCTAAACCCAATCCCTAGAGGGACACTATGTTAATGTCTTTCTAGAAATATAACAACCTTTTCCCTGAAACACTTGCTCCAATCAACTTGGATATGAGGAATACTGCAAGCAAATAGACAGTTATTGATACATCTTTTGAGCTACCAGAATAAGCACAGTTCTTGCTGCTTGCTCATTTCACATTTATAATCCCTACAACACCTCTGTTACAGAAAGGGAACAGGTTCTACTCTAACACATGATTCTCCATAATGTCCACAGGAGCAACAAGCAGAAAATCAGACCTGCAGGGAAGTACTTGCTTTGTTGTTGTAGAGGGCAGTGAGGATGTTATCAGCAGGATTGGAGATAATAGTTCCCGCCACACCCGACATATAGCCAGCCATACACGTAACACCCAGTTGAGTCCCCAAGGAACATTCACTTTTGCGTCTATTGAGCACATGACCATAGATGAAGTTCACTGAATGTTCAAATGATGTGAACATGAGCATTGCAACTGCAACCAGACACCTCATATCAGTATCCACAGAGGAGTTTTAAAGAATTTTTTGAGAGCACTAGAAATGAACATGGCAACATTTACGTGAAAAAGAAAAGGTAAGCTAGAGGTGGATGACAGACAAAAGGAAAGAATAGAAACAAATCTGCTTACAAGGTAAATTGCGTGCCCAGAGTGGCAGCAGCCCTTTGTAAAACCTGGCAAATGTAAGCATCCATAAAATATGTGAGGAAACAACATTCCAGATTGAAAGGGTCTTTCCTTCCAAGCTGAATAAAGATTCTGCTTCTCTTTCTCACAATGTAAAGTAGACAAATTTCATGAAGCAGAAAATGGAACCATCACAACCGTTGGGGACTATTGGACTGTGAACATTGATGAAAAGGTCATAAAACTGAATGGATATATTCCTGATATATCAGAGGAAGACATCATGACTTACCCAGTGATGCCTTCTGTTGCGTACAGTTTAGGGAATCCATCAGACACGCCCTTGGCAAAACCTGGATGTGTTTGCACACGCACTTTCACAGCTTCAAAAGGACAAAGTGTGACATCAGCAATAACCTGTGCTGGCAAACTGCTGGCCATATAAATTAGTGTTGGGTTGGACTGTGTAAAAGCAGGGCCTGCCCTATCACTGTTGGATTTCTTGAAGTATTCATAGAGACTGAATTTACATGCACCCTGTGCACTGTAGCCGAAGAGCTTACTGCTCCATCCTTTCCAAATGCCAGCCATGCCCTGCTCTCGATACACAGTTCCGAAAGTTGATGCAATACTTCTATACTTCAAGGGGTATGCCTGCAACAACAGTCGTGCACAACAGCAGCCATATAATAGTGGAAAACATCAGATATCTCCCTGGAGATGTAGGGTTTAGGGTTTAGGGTTGCGTGAGTGGATCCTTTCAGCATCAACTACACCTTCTTGTCGACTCACCAACTGTAGGCTTGTACAGGCATTAGACTTCCAGCACTATATGTTTCCGCATTCTGATCCGATGTAGATCCTGTTTCTACTACACGTTATGGAGGCAATGACAGTCTGAAGCAAGACAACTCATCATGCGGATCGTCATCGGAAAGAGAGAGAGGGGACAGAATGACAGAAACAGCACCCACCTGCATATTCACCTTCATCATGTCGAAGGGAGTGATAAGAAAATGGACGGATCCCGTCGATATCATACCCCCTGCCACGCAAGCGGCATAGTATTTGGCCGTGAACATTTCCAGCTGCTTCTTCGCCCTCAACCTGGTCTCCCACGACGCCGTCTGCTCCATGTCCATGTTCATGACTTCCTTCATGCTGGGCCGACCGTCGAGTCTGCAAGTCCATCTCTTGCTCGCCAAAGCCACATGAGAAATCTCCAGAAACAATCAATCCCTACCCACAAAAGCTTCCCCCTATTTGCAGATCTCACTCCCTGCAACAAATTAAACAACAAGAAAAGCTCAGATTCGCCGCCAGAAGAGAGAAACGAGGCTGCTGCTTCTTCGTCTTTCTCCTCCTGCAAAGCTCGTCCACCAAGCGGCGCCTGGGTTTGCGCTCTCTCTAGAGTTGGTTGTGGTATGTTGGCGTAGGTTGTGATATCAAGGCGTACGTTGCGCTAGTTTGGCGTGCTCTGTCTTTACTAGGCGTGACATGCGGCGGACGATGAAACCATGCGATCGCCGATCAGAGCATGCCCAAAGGCAGCCCTCTACAAGTATGTAACACATCCAGTGTGCACTGTTTAGTTTCTCCCCCATCCCCACCCATGAACCTGGAAAAGCTGGACTATAGAAAGTGCGAGACTATTTAAGCCCTACCACCTGGGCCAATCATTGTAGTTGGCCAATGAGAAACAGTCATTTAATAAATAAATGAATAGTCAATTTCCTCCTACTGGGGCTACTTTAGGAGGGCCCTTGACCGTTTTCCAGGCCCCAAGGAGTTTCATAATGTTTTTTTCCAAATCTTCATCCAAAACATACTGTACAGAGGCATTTTGGACACTGCTGTCGCTGGGCATGCTCTCAAAGAAGCAATGAGCTTTGCGGCCTTCCCACGCTGCAGTAAGCCTTCCAAGGTGGCAGGGAGGCTGGCCAGCTGCTGCACGAGCAGCGTTGGTCACGAAATGCGATGCCACGAAGGCCGTCTTCAGCGAAAGATCTCGTGACGAATTTCTGGGGAAAATTTCCTGAGCGTTCTTTCTTTCTTTCCCGTACTTGGAACGGCACATGGCACAGCCCACAGCGTGAAAGACGGAAGTTAACAATACAGATGCTGATTTTGCAAATGTAAAGATTTGCCACAAATTTCCTAGTGTACATATTTGGACAAACATGTCTATAAACATGTAAACCCTCTGAACTTTCTAGAATTGTAAATGGAGGGGTGCCTTCAATGTTTTGGAGGTTTTTTTATGCCAGAAGTGAGTGAGGGGGAAAAAACGGTAAAAATTGTCAGATTCATATATGTGTTTTTCATTGTGTCGTCAAACATATATGTACAAGGATATTAAAGATTTGTATTTTATTTCTGGTTTACAGCCAGAATTCGTTAAATCTTCCAAGGGATGATCACAATTTGTTTTCTACATCTTCCAATGAAAGAATCATCACTTTAGTTACAAACAAAAAATTCCTAAAAATAAAATCCACCTTCTATGTCGAATCTAGCATCAGCAGCAGCAAGAAGCAATTTCAAAAAGTGAAATGCTTGCCTTTGCAAACTTTTTGCTTTCAAATTACTAAATTATGGTACCCACAAGTATCACAAATAAAAAAAAATTTAAAACTAAAAAGTGAGTTGAGTATTACACTAGCTGACGTCCTTGGGCCAAGGATTCCTAAAACAAAACCAGTCCACAACTAGTTAACCAACATAGGGAGGGGGGCGGGGGGCTGGTTATTTCAGGAACGCCTGCCATAGGCCATTACATTACACATAATTTTTCTACTCGCATTAGTAAGGGCTTTACAATTCTGGTGTTGTGCTTTGTAAAATCAATCCACCTATTGTTAAAGAAAATTTCTGACAGATCTTTATGCCTGGTACAGCTCTCAGTTAAGGGCATTACCAAAATTGGGCTTGCATTCAACAATTGCACTGGCGAGGCCCTTTTTTTTTTTGCATGCCCTAGACCAAGAGGGCTTTACCCGACCCCGCCACAGTGAATGGGCACCCACCAATGCACCATAACCATGGATGGAAACACTTTTCTGTTGGGCTCCAGTTCCCTGGATAACCATGGTGGTTAGTGCAGTTGCTTCTTTTACTTCCTACCTACTAACAACCCTTTTGGGCAGATAGTAAAAGAGACCTTAAACTATGTATAAACCATCTCCTTCCTGGTAGCCACCTATTTTCTTACTACTTACAGGGCCCACTTCTTAAGAACTGGGTTAGCAAGGTGAAACCAAATATTAACTCTGTTGAGAGGTTCAGTGACAACTGAGTCAGACTGGGTATCCAGTTGATGGTGCAGTTGTGGTGCATTGTTCTTTGGCCAAATGAATTGGCTTAAGAGCATCTACACCCTTACAACCCTAAACGCTCCTATACTTTTTGGATGGCAGCGCATATGCCAAAGTAGGATTCAGGGCCAGTGCAAATCATTTTTCATGCCCCCACTCACACCCATCATCTCAAGACCCTATGTCATCTTTTTGTTCTCATGTTTTTCATTGATCCTTCATTCCCATGCCCCTTGCTTCTGGTGCATTAATAGTGGGCTGATCATTTTCTCATTTGTTCGTGTGCTCCCCTTGCTTCAAGTTGATCATTGTGTCATTCATTCATGTGCTCAACATTTGCACTAATCATTGTCAAGCTCGGACATTTTCCTTGTTTCTTTTTCATCATCATTTGCGCATAGGGATTATCTCACACTTGTGCATTGCTAGAACTTGCTTGAAATTGGTTTGCATTTGTGATTATTTTGTGCACATTGTAATTCTAATTGCTACAACTAACATGGAAGCTTGGAGGGGTTGGTTACTTGGTAGGTTGATTGTTGAGTTGAATGATGTTAAAGGCAAAGTGGAGTTTTTGTGTTTGTTGTTCCAATTTGATGTTAGTGAAGAAATTCTTGTGCATTGCCATGGTGGCAATAATCTTGGGCAGAAACCCAATTTGCAAAGAGAGTGACATCTCGGAGAGGAATGGATCTTCTGAGATTACTTTGGTAACAATCTAGTGTATGATGACATTTTGTATCAATGTTGTTACAAAATGCAATTATCACTCTTCCTTCACTTCATGGAGGTGGTTGCCAACCACAATCCTTATAAATTTTACAAAAGTGAGACATGTGCAATGTGACGGGCTTGTTCACAATCCAAAAGTTATTGTTACTTACAAGTAGCTCGCATATGGAATGGTTGTTGATTCCATGAATGAATACTATTGTCTGAGGAAAAACATTGCCATGTTTTGCTTGAAGTGTTTGTGAGGGTGACGAGGTAAGCTTTCAAACTACAATACCTACAACAACCCACAAAAACAAATTAGAAAAACAAATGCACATTAATGCAAATTTGAACTTTCCAAGGATGTACACGTCTTTAGATTACATGCATTACCATTGGAAGAATTGTCCATTGACATAGCAAAGGCAATTTTCAAACAAAAATAGTCATAGTTCAATAATTCTAGAAGTTGTGGTTGACTAAAGTCTTTGGATATGGCATTGTTACTTTGGAATGCTTGGTGGGAATTGTCGCAACCCTAGCTTTGGGCTCGCGACCAAGGCGAAGGGGTTGCAAGGTTGCGGGCCAAGAGGAAGGAAGCCCGGGAGTCAAGGCAAAGGCATTGCAAGGTTGCGGGCCAAGAGGATCCCGGGGAGTCACATCACATATTCCCGGGAGTGTTAGAAAGTGTGAGGGAGTGAACCCTCACACTCCCAAGGCAACTCCCACTTGGGAGATGGAGTCCCGGTGGACTCCCGAAACTTCAGAGAGCGATTGCAGGGGTCAAACCTCAATGTCTTGTGGCATTTTTTATATCATTAGAAAGCTCTTAGATCGTACATGTCTAAAATGGGCTCGCATTGCTCATTTGGACATCTAAAATACAAGTTATGGCCAAAAGAAGGGCCGGGAGTCGAACTGCCAATTTGACTCTTGATCACAAAAAGTCGGGAATTGACCCGATTTACTTAGTTTCAGGGGGCGTGCCATGTATTGTTGGAAAGCTCTCGAGGAGAGCTACAACTTTGCTTCAGACCGCACCTCAATCGGAGGTCTGCTCGCAAAGTTATGGGGCTCCAAAGTTGCGGGAGTCCCATTTGGCGCGATTTCGGGATTCCCACTTAGGGAGTGGGAGTCCCGGGAAAAATAGCCATTTGGATGTAGCCTCTGTGGAGAGCTGCAGAGTATATTATAAGGGGGAAGGTGGTGGCTTCCCCCAAGTCCGGGCCGTGGTGAGTCTTGTGTGTCCGTGTTGCCCGTGGTTCGTCCTAGCACCAAGGGTGCTCCAACTTTGCACTAACCACTTTGTGTGG
>Ga0116227_10011449_pt1 | contig 14899 bp, 15 predicted proteins | sample S1TSphgellanicum_FD_89693 | JGI IMG/M metagenome (GOLD analysis project Ga0116227, IMG submission 89693) | Host-associated microbial communities from peat moss isolated from Minnesota, USA - S1T2_Fb - Sphagnum magellanicum MG | ecosystem: Host-associated > Plants > Peat moss > Unclassified... | reverse complement strand
TGATACCGATATATGTGGTGAAGGTGGCCAGGTTATCGCCCCGTAAAAACACCTGCAGGTTATCAATAGATAGCTTCCTCAGCATCGTACCAAAATCGTAAGCGATAGCAGCTTTGCTCAGGCGCACAAAACTTCCGCTTTCGATGGCGCGGATGCCCTGGTAGGTTATGCGGCCGGTTGCATCGGTGCTGCTGAAATAGTAAGGGGTTTCGGCAGCTTTTACCGGGAAGGTGTTACCCACCAAATCGGCATAGTAAGTGCTGGTGAAAGACTCGGCCGCCACATCTGCGCCAAAAGCATAGCTGGCGGTGAAGCTTAACGACACATTTTTATATTTAAAAGTATTACTAAGGCCGCCGAAGGCTTTAGCTTCGCTATTACCGATCACTTTCGACTGCCCGTTTTGGTTAGCGATAATTGAAGTAACCGCATCGCCGCTGCCCAATGCGCCTAAGTAAGCCAGGCTGGTATTTTGAATGTTAGCCGGCAGCGATCGTACTTTATTTTTGTACGATGCGATATTGAAGTTGGTAATCCAGCTGAAATCACGACTGTGGAACCATTTGCCGTCAACATTCAGCTCTACACCCGACAGACCCAACGAGCCACCGGTTTCGTACTGATAATCGATACCGCTAATGTTTGGCAGATAGCGCTGGTAGGTAAAATCGTTATAAGTTTTATTGAAGTAGTTAACAGAAGCATCGAGGTTGTTTAGGATATGGAAAGATAAGCCGGCATCGAACTGATAAACGCCCACGCTTTTAGCATCCGCGAAAGCAGGATAAAGCAAACCGATACCAAGCTCGTTACCGCCGTAAAAATCACCGTAAGCGCTTAGCTGGCCGCGGTAAGTTTCCGTGCTACTTAGTACGCCGGTTTTCCCGTAAGACAGGTTAGCTTTTACCGGGAAGTTCAGGGCATTTTTTAAATCGTAATGAACACCCAAGGCAGGGTAAAGCGCCCATTTATTTTTGTAGTACGAGCTGCCGTCTGTACGCATCACCAGGTTTACATCCAGATCCTTATCGTAGTTGAAGTTCCAGGTACCATAAAACGATACGATTTTATCCATATCATGATCAGAGAAAGCAACCAACTGGTTAGCGTTATAGCCAGTCACCACTTTCACAAAATCCGAACCGCCGCTTTCCAAACTGCGCGAACCATCAACCGAGGTTAAGCGGTTATCGTTGCCCCTGATCTCGTTACCGATGGTCATATCCATCTTTAACTTGTCGCCGAATTGGTGCAAATAGTTTAAAGAAGTATTCAGCGTGGCCAGCTGCCTTTTAGCAGTGGCGCTGTAGGCGCGGATTTGACCATCTAACACGGTAGAAGGTGTGTAAAAATCGCGGCTTGCGGCATCATAAGAGATAGATGCAACCGAACTGATTTTAAAGTTAGGACTAAATTGGTACGCCAGTCGCATAGATGAGATAAGGCCTACGTTGCGATTTTTATCCATCACAAAACCTTCGTCGGCAGTAAGTGGCAATATTAAATCACGGTTGTACTCGCCGGCGTACCGGCCATCGCGGTTAGCCAGGGCAAAGTTGGTGTAGAAATGTGCAGAGAATCCTTTGGTAATATTATACTTGGCGTTGAGGAACAGCGATTGCCGGGCCGACCCTGAATTTTTGATGTAGCCTTTATCCTGATAGTTGGTTATGCCGAAAAGGTACGAACCAAAATCGCCGTTACCATCTACCATCAAGCTCTGCTCGTCAACCACGCCGCCGTTGCCGTAAACCTGCTTGCGGGCGCCGGTGTTGAAATTGTAGAACGCATCTACTTTAGAATCCATTGAAGGCACGAAATTGACACCTCCGTAAGCGTTACCGCTTACATGGATAGCGCCCGATTTGCCTTCCTTCATAATAATATGATCGCTCCGTTTGGCGCTTGTACACCGTAAGCAGCTAAACGATCAATCTCTTTGATTACTTCAATGCGCTCAACCTGATCAATAGAGAAATAATTAAGCGGATTAATTCCCGTAATGTTTGATGGGCTGGCCACCATAGGTACGCCGTTAATTAAAATAAGCGGCATGGTGGTTTGATTGGTAGGATCGAGACTTAAACCGCGCAGGTTAATGGTGCCCTGCGTGCCGGGCGTACCCGACCAGTTTTTGATCCTGAGGCCGGCAATGTTGCCCAGCAGGGTATTTTCTACTCCGCCCCGGTTGGCTTTCACCACACTGTCAACTTTCAGTGTGTCCTGGGCGTGCAAACCTGTCGCCACTCCGACAGAAGCGAAACACAGAAACACCGTTTTCCAAATGCATTTTGGCAATAACTTCATAGTATCGTTTCAATTTTTTTTACCAGATCTGCCTTTTCACGACGATGAATCGGCATAGCTTTGTTTGTTTTTCATTAGTACAGGAGGTAGATTGTCCTGCTCTAAAAGTTAAGCAATACTAAACAATGTTTATTAAGACAAAGGGAGAGATAAATTAAAGAACTGTTAAATACAAACCTTTTTAGGCCCTGCTTGTTAAGTAATATTAAACTTTTTTGATAGGGCTACCTATACGGATTTTACACCTGTTTATAACCAAACACCTGAAGATGAAAGCATTAAGGTTATTAAGGATGTGATTCAGGATTTAATACGGGGATAATGACGAATGGAGTGGCTATGAAACACCAACTGCAAATGTTAAAATTTGTTAAAATAGAAGGCGGGAGTTGTCAATCAGAATGTCCTGAAAATTAGAGACCGCTTTATGAGGCTTTCTCGCAGTAAAAATGCCTTTGGGACATGGGCATAAAAAAAGGAAACAACTTTTGAAGTTTGTTTCCTTAAGTGATCTCATCAGGATTATTTTCGAACCAACTTATTAGCATTGTAGACAACACTACACACCTGTATTTTGAAAAATCATAAACCTGATTTCTAAGTTTATTGGAGCAATAGAATATATAAATATTTAGCGCGAAACCTCATCAACTTAAATATAGGATAAAACTCAGGGTTAGCCGGACGCCCAACGCCCGGCATTTTCCTATCAGGATTTATTTAGTTGCGTAATTGATATACCCGCCATCAACCAGCAGTTCTGTACCGTTGATAAAGCTTGCATCATCTGAAGCCAGGAAAAGCACCGGTTTGGCAATTTCATCCGCGTCTCCTATCCGCTGCAAGGCTGTAACACTGGCCAGGTAGGCTTTTGCTTCGGGCGGCAAAACGCTTTCCAATCCAGGTGTTTGGATCGGGCCGGGGCTGATGATATTGACCCTGATTTTACGCTCAGCTAATTCATTGGCTGCGATCTGCGCAATTTTGTTCAGTGCGCCTTTAGTCGCAGAGTATACACTGGTACCAACATTAGTAGCGGTGGCTACGGTGGAGGATGTGAAGATTACCGATGAGCCATCTTTTAAATTCGGCAGCAGTTTTTGAAGCGTAAAGTAATGCCCTTTAACATTAGTGTTGAACTGCGCATCGAAAGCCGCTTCGGTTGTATCCGCAATCGGTGTGAATGTGGCAATGCCCGCATTTAAAAAGAGTACGTCAATTTTAACATCCTTCAACTCTGCTGCTAAAATGTCTATATCTGCCAGCTTCGAAGTGTCCGAAACCACAGTTGTCAAATTATCCCCTCCTATTTCGCTTTTTGCGTTATTTAGGTTTTCGGCTTTACGACCGGTGATCCATACGTTTGCACCAGCTTTAATAAATGCTTTGGCAGTGGCCAATCCAATTCCGGTCGTACCGCCGGTAATCACTACATTCTTATTTTGAAAATTCATAGTTTGATATTTTTGTTTCGGCAAACTTAGGGTGATTTAATTTCTTTTTGTTACTTTGTAACCAAAAGAAACAGTAACTTTCGAGTAACCAAGTAACTTATGCCAGAAAACGTATGCCAGCCAGGGCACAAAAAAGAAATTATGGCCGTACACGATGCCATGGATGTATTAAGCGGCAAATGGAAGATCTCTATCCTTTCGTCAATCTGTTATTATAACGAACGTCGTTTTTCGGATGTGCTGGCAGATGTGCCGGGGATATCCAATAAAATGCTAAGCCAGGAATTAAAGGAGCTGGAGGCTAATAAATTGATCAAACGGAAGGTAATCGATTCTACCCCCATCACCGTCAAGTATAATCTGACAGAATATGGCTTGACCTTGCGTGCAATTATTGAGGATTTGGCGGCCTGGGGCAAAAAGCACCGGGAAGTAATTATTGAAGATTAAAATCGCTGCAACATCGATCATTGAAAGCCGTCATTTCTTGTATGAGGAACTATTTGCTGTTAATACTATTTTTATTATCGGGGTTTTCTGTTTTTGCGCAGCTACCTATCGCTTCAAACTATGCGAAAGCATACAGCGCACAAACGCGCAGCACCAATGGTGCACCGGGGAAACATTACTGGCAAAATTCGGCTGATTATGCCATCCAGGTCAAGTTCAACCCCAAAAACTTGTTGCTTACCGGCAAAGTAAGCATTAACTACTGGAATCAGAGTCCGGATACGCTGCATAAAATAGTGCTTAAATTATATCCAAATCTATACCAGAGCCAGGCCATGCGGAATGTGCAACTGGCTGCAGAAGATTTGACGACCGGGGTAGCGATACAAAGTGTAGCCGTAAACGAAAAATCTCTGGACGCCGCGAAATGGACTATCCGAGGCACGAATATGACGCTTAAAAATGCAACGGTTTTGCCGGGACAGCACGTGAAGTTAGAATTGGCCTATAGCTATTCGTTGAACAAAGGTTCTTTTATGCGGACGGGACAGGTTGATTCAGGCGCGTTTGTGCTGGCTTATTTTTTCCCGAGGGTAGCGGTTTATGATGATATCGACGGCTGGAACGAATACCCTTATATAGGCAAGGAAGAATTTTACAATGATTACTGCGATTTCAAAGTGGCGATTACGCTGCCGGGGAATTATGCAGTTTGGGGAACAGGAAACCTGGAGAATGCTGGTGAGGTTTATCAGACCGCAATAGTTCAGCGTTTAGCGGAAGCCGACCGTTCGGATAGTGTTGCGACCATTATTTCGGAAAACGATTTAAAAAATGGTGGTGTGTTGCTGCCCGCAGCAGAACATACCTGGCATTTTGAAGCCGCCAACGTCACTGACTTTGCTTTTGCGGCAAGCGATCATTACATATGGAAAGCTTCAAGTTTGGTTGTTGATTCAATTACTAAACGGCGCTCCAAGGCAGACGCGGTGTATAATCCGCTGCATCATCAATATGATCCGGTCTGTGCTTACGCACGTAAAACACTGGAGCTGATCAGCTATCAGGTTCCGGCAATACCATTCCCCTACCCCCACGTTACGATATTTGAAGGGCTGGATGCCATGGAATATCCAATGATGGTCAACAACCTGCCCTTTGGAGGCGCCGAAGCGGTGGAGTTTACCGCCCATGAAGTTTTTCATTCTTTGTTTCCATTTTGGGTGGGCAGCAATGAGACCAAATATTCCTTTATGGACGAGGGGCTGGCTACTTTTTCGGAGTTTACCTTTGCGCAGGCCATCGATCCTTCCCTGCCCGACACTTATGATCTTAGTCCGGTTAACGAAACTGCTGGCGGTGAACAAGATGTACCCATTATGACGTTGACCCCGCAATTATACGGCGCGGCCCGTTTTTCGGATAAGGATTTAAAACCAGCTCTGGGCTTCCGTTATGTCAGGGAGCTTTTGGGCGCTCCGTTGTTTAACAAGGCATTGCAGTATTATATCAGCCAATGGAAAGGAAAGCATCCCGGCCCATACGATATGTTCAATTGCCTGAATAAGGGTGCGAGTGTGAATCTGGATTGGTTCTGGCAGAACTGGTTCTTCGAAAAGAATGTACCTGATCTGGCAATCTCAAAGGTGAGTAAACAGGCTGTGACGATCACCCGGATCGGTAAAGGGATTGTTCCCATTCATCTGAAAATAACTTACCGAGATGGAAGCGTGCAACAACTAACCAAGGCTATTGATTGTTGGAAAAACGGCAACAAAACGATTACCATGATGTTGCCGTTTGGAAAGAAAATTAAGCATTTGCAATTAGGTGACGGTTACGATGCCGATGTTAATGCTGCTGATAACAGCTGGAATTAAAGAGATAGACCCCGCCCGAAACTTCAATCCTCTGCCCATTGATCCATTTTGCGGCATCGCTTAAAGCAGTAACCGGTTTCCCGGTCACTTATCATATCCAGCACGAGGTTATACGGGAAGCCCAGCGTTTATTAGCCTATTCCGACCTTTCGGTGAAAGAGGTCGTAGCAGCGCTAAATTTTGAAGATGAGAAATACTTCGGCCGTTTGTTTCGAAAATTAACCGGCAGATCACCGGCTGAACTTCGAAACTGAGCGAACATAGTTAAGTACAGAACGCTAAGCTATAAACCGTTAAACGCTATATTTGCCTCGTGCTGACCACCGATTACCCTTTACATGAATTACCTTCGATAGATTTCCTGGCTTCAGATCAAAGTCCGGCATTCGGGGAACATGCCCCCAGCCACCGCATTAATTTTTATGCGATCGTTTGGTTTTTGGAAGACGGCGGAGAGCATTACCTGGATTTCGAGGGTTACCCCATCCGAAAGAACAGCGTTTATCTAATCGGCAAGAGCCAGGTGCATTCGATTCCTACAGAGGTGATCCCCCGTGCGAAAACGATTGTATTCTCAACAGCTTTCTTTGACCGGATTGCAGAACCCTATTTACGGCAATTATTCTTTCCTTTCCAGCACAAAGGCATTGACATTCCTGCCACAATGGTCAATGCTCTTGATGAATTATTTAAATTAATTTTATTGGAAAGTAATACGCAGGCCGATCTGGAATTATTGGCAGTTTATACAACCGCTCTGCTGATGCATTTGTTTCGGTTTAACCAGTCGGGCTACTCAACACTCGCCGCCGAAGATGCCCGGATGCTGCGCTTATTTCAATTGTTGGAGGAAAATTACAGAGAGCATCGGCAAGCGGCCTTTTACGCAGCAGAAATTAACCTGACCCCGAAGATGGTTAACGAGATCCTCCGGCAAAAAATGGGTACCACCATCAACGCTTTGCTTAGCCGCCTCTTACTTTTAGAGGCTAAACGGGAGTTGTCCTCCGGTCAGTTATCCGTTAAAGAAATCGCTTATCAACTGGGGTTTTCCGACCAAAGTTACTTCGCACGCTTTTTCAAAAAGCATACCGGCTCCGCGCCCGAGCAATTCAGGTTCAAATAGTGCTAATGAACGTGCGTTTTATGCGCGTTTGTTTATTTTTTGGAAAGCAACTTTGTCTTCTAATTTATAAAGTCATGTCTCTATTAAAAGATAAAGTAGCCCTGGTAACCGGTGCCGGTTCGGGCATCGGCAAACAAGTTGCCTTAAAATACGCCGCTGAAGGCGCCAAAGTAGTAGTAAGCGATATTGCCGAAAAGAACGGTAATGATACAGTAGCCGAAATTAAAGCTGCGGGCGGTGAAGCCATATTTATAAAGGCGGATACCGGTAAAGCCGAAGAAAATGAATATTTGGTTCAACAAACGCTTGAAAAGTATAGCGCGTTACATATTGCCTGTAATAATGCAGGCATTGGCGGCCCTTTACATCCTGTGGGCGAATATCCGCTGGAGGGTTGGGAAAAAGTGATCCAGGTGAATCTTTCGGGGGTATTTTTCGGTTTACGATACCAAATCCCGGCCATCCTTCAATCAGGTGGTGGAAGCATCGTCAACATGGCGTCGATATTGGGTAAAGTAGGTTTTGCCAATTCATCGGCCTATGTCGCAGCTAAACATGGTGTTGTGGGGCTAACCGAAGCCGCGGCAATTGAGTATGCCGATAAAGGTGTACGTATCAATGTAGTTGGCCCCGGTTTTATTAAAACCCCGCTGGTAGAAAGTTCGATGGATCAGGCGTCAAAAGATGCATTAGTTGGCCTGCATCCCATGGGTCGTTTAGGCGAATCGGCAGAAGTTGCTGAACTGGTTTTGTGGCTGAGTTCGGATAAGGCCTCCTTTGTAACCGGTGCCTATTACAATGTAGACGGCGGTTATCTGGCGCGCTAAAAGATCAAAATTTGGTTGCAAAAACAGCTTACTTTTTTGCAACCAAATTTTTCCGGATGCGGCTTAAGGTTTCCGGTGCAATGCCCAAATAAGAGGCAACCAGGTTTTGCGGGATACGTTCCACCAGTTGCGGGCTTGATGCGGCGAGTTGCAGGTAACGTTCTTCAGCGCTATGGGTGATCGAACTCATCAGTCGGCGCTCTTTCGTAACTATGCTGTTTTGATAAAGGATGCGAAAATAGCGGTCCATAACGGGTACAGCCAACATCAGCGCTTCATAATCTGCCCGGGAGATCAGCAGCAGTTCAGAATCTTCTATCGCATCGATATTGAACATAGCCGCTTCGCCATTTAAAAAGCTGTTGAAATCGGAGAGCCACCAGCCCTCCCAGCCAAATACACTCATATGTTCGGCGCCTTTATCATCCACATTATAGGTTCGAAGCAAGCCCGTAGCCACAAAGCTTAGGCTTTTGCAAACATCGCCTGCTTGCAGCAGGTACTGGCGTCTTCTAATTTTCTTCGGGGTGAAAAAGGTTCTGATCGCTTCACGATCTTGATCATTTAACGCTACTTTTTCCTCGATATGACTGAATAAGATCTCGAACATCGCTGCAAAGATAAAGCATCCGGCTTGATCTATATCAAGCGAATTACTTGACGCAGGTCAGCTGTGAATAACTGGCGCACATATAGCTTTGTGATAAATAATTTCAAGATGAGAAACATTGCATTAGTCGTTGGCGCAAGCGGCATTACCGGACTAAATTTAGCGGAAAAATTGATCGCTCAGGGTTGGGAAACTTATGGGCTGGCCCGGAATCCCAATAAAGATATTACCGGTTTGTTGCCGGTACAGGCAGATTTGTTGAACGTGGAAAGCCTGAAAGCTGCATTAGCTGAAATAGCCCCTACCCATGTGTATATCACTACCTGGATGCGAAATGATACCGAGGCAGAGAATATCCGAGTTAATAGCCTGATGATCCGGAATTTGTTAAATGTGTTGGCAGTGAAACAATCTGTTCAGCACGTTGCACTGGTGACCGGCTTAAAACATTATTTAGGCCCCTTTGAAGCTTATGCCAAGGATGGCTTTTTACCGGAGACACCCGTGCGGGAAGAACACCCGCGCCTGGCTATCGAGAATTTTTATTACGCGCAGGAAGATGAAGTTTATGCAGCGGCAGAGCGGGATGGCTTTACCTGGAGCATCCACCGCCCACACACGGTAATTGGCAAAGCTGTAGGTAATGCTATGAATATGGGCACTACCTTAGCTGTTTACGCCACCATCTGCAAAGAGACAGGCCGCCCGTTTATCTTCCCGGGTTCATCGGCTCAGTGGAACGGGTTATCAGATGTAACCGATGCCCGGATTTTGGCCGAACACCTGATCTGGGCTTCGACTACCGATGCCGCCCGCAACCAGGCTTTCAATGTAGCGAACGGAGATGTTTTCCGCTGGAGCCGTTTGTGGAACAAAATTGCTTCCTACTTTTCTATAACGACAGATGGGTTTAATGGCACTATCCGGCCTTTGACAGAGACATTGGCCGGCGACACCGAACTTTGGAAACAAATATCCGAAAAGTATCAATTAAAGGAGCCTGATCTGGTGCGCCTAAGCAGCGCCTGGCATACCGATCTTGACCTGGGCAGGCCCATCGAAGTCATGACCGATATGTCAAAGAGCCGCAAACTGGGGTTCCTGGTTTACCAGGATACCGAAGAAACTTTTTATAAGTTGTTTGATCAATTACGTGAAGCGCGTCTCATCCCTTAAGTATTTTTATTTATGACACAATTTCGCAGCCATGCATTGCGTGGTATACAGTACAGTCATTAAACGTTCTTTCCGGATCAGTTTATGATGACGATAACAAGTTTTATAGAAAAAAATATTCCTATTTTGTTTATAACTTATTAGCAGTATATTCGTTTAACCATTTATACCTGAATTGTGGACCATCAACAACTACAATTATGGTTACAAACGTCCTGCCTTCCGTAAAGCCCTGCCGTTGCGGCGCGCCCTTCTCAGAATTTCAACGCATCCGCCGAAGTGCGCCCGTTAAACTCTTTTTGTTTTGGTTACCGCTCAAACGATATAAATGCCTGCGCTGCATGGGCATCCGCTGGCGAATAGTTCAATAATTAAACGATTAATCTTCAAACCAATGATCGTATACATACTTTTATTTATTGCCTTAACCTGGCTGGCACTCTTTACCCTCGTCTTGTTTGAAAAAGTCCGGGAACATTTGTCCGTCATGAAAGAACGTAAGGAGTTAGCGATGAGTACCGAAAGCCGGATGATCAGTTGAAAGTCCGCCTGAATTCCAGTGGTGATTGGTTTGTTTTTGTTTTAAACAAAGCACTGAAGGATTGCGGATTCCCGAAGCCCAAGCCGACACCTTGATTGGCCCCGGTAACCAAGGGCGATTCTTTTATATTGATTTTCTATTACACAAAGTTCAAACATCGTCCGCGCAGCTTTATAAGCTAAGTGCGGATTTTTGTAAGCAAATCGGAGAAAACGCGATATGATCTTTAATGACATTAATCTGAAACAAATGTTTCAGATTAATGTACCTTTGTAACGTAATGGCCAGGAATGTAGAATTTGACGAAGCAGCAGCGATACAAAAAGCGATGGAAGTTTTTTGGAAGAAGGGCTATAACGGCGCGTCCTTACGTGATCTGACAGATGCCATGCAGATCAACAGCAGCAGTTTGTATAATACCATTGGCGATAAACAGGAACTTTTTGTGCGTTGCGTACAGCATTATACGGATTTACGGAAGCAAGATTGGGAAAAACGGCTGACCAGAAAAAAATCCCCTTTTGAAACTTTAGTAGATTATATCCACGAAGCTGTGGGTGTTATTATTAATGGCGAAGATAGCTGTATGGCAGTGAAGAGTGCGTTTGAAGTAGCCACTAACGACCAGCGTATTAAGGACATTTTAATTGCCGACAACGACCGGGCTTATCAGTTCCTACATGACCTTATTCAAAATGCGATTAGTAAAGGTGAAATTAAAACAAAAGAAGATCCGGCGCTTTTAGCTGATTACTTTAATAGCACCTGGACGGGCTGGTATGAATCTTACATCCTGCATAAAGACCCGATCAAGATCAAGCGCATGGCCGATTATTTTATTAAGCAATTATCAAAGTAAATTTTTTTATCCTATTCTGAAACAAATGTTTCAGAATATCAAAAACCACAACATGGAAACAACAGATTTAAAAGGCAAAAAAGCCTTGGTAACCGGCGGCACCAAAGGCATTGGTAAAGCCATCGCCGATGAATTAGCAAAAGCCGGTGCCACCGTTATCGTCAGCGCCCGTACGCAGCCAGATGAAACAGCACATCATTTTATTGCGGCCGACCTGACGAGTCCTTCGGATGTTACTCAACTTGCCCAAGAAATCAAAGACCAATTTGGCGGCATCGACATTTTGATTAATAACGTAGGCGGGTTAACTACACCCGGAGGTGGCTTCAGCGCGCTGACTGATGAACATTGGGAGCAGGAATTGCAATTGAACCTAATTTCAGCTACCCGTTTGGATAAAGCGCTGTTACCACAAATGATAGAGCAAGGCAGCGGCGTTATTATTCATATTTCTTCTGTTGCCGGCAAACAAGCCTTATGGAATTTAAATTTAGCTTACGCAGTTTCTAAAGCAGCGTTAAATGCGTACAGCAAAGCTTTGGCAACAGAATTAGCCGGCAAAGGCGTCCGTGTATTAACTGTAGCGCCGGGAGCCACTAAAACTGCACCAATGCTTGGTTTTATTGAAAGCTACGCAAGTTCGATCAATATCTCTGTTGATGAAGCTATGAAACAGTTAATGGCGCAAACTGGAGGCATCCCAATGGGCCGCATGGCCGAACCGGAAGAAGTAGCCTCATTGGTTCATTTCCTGGTATCACCATCTGCCGCTTATCTGACGGGGACAATCTACGCCATTGATGGTGGTTCTTTACCCACAGTTAGTTAAATTTTGCAAATAGGCTGATAGGGAATCCTAATTTCGCGTTCCCTATCAGCCTTTATCAGCAAAGAGAATGATTGCTTATTTAAGGCTAAATTCACTTTAAAATACTACTTTGTAAATTATTGAACAAGTAATTGCATGTCTACAGATCAGTTGATTGCCTATTTGGCGCAATATATTCCCCTTAGAGATATAGAAAAGCATGAGCTAAAGCATCGCGTTATTGAAAAGCGGATTAAGCGCCGGCAGTTTATCCTTCAGCAAAATGACGTTTGCAAATACTACACCTTCGTTGTGTCAGGATGCTTTAAGATGTACGGGGTTGATGACAGCGGGGCCGAACACAATTTACAGTTTGCTGCCGAAAACGATTGGATAGCTGATATAAGCAGCTTTCACTCCGGCAAGCCAAGCGGGCTTTACATAGAAGCGATAGAACCTGGAGATTCTGTTGAACTTGACCACCACATTCCGGCGCAAGCTGACCACCCATTCCGGGCGAAACTGACCAGTGCATTCCGGGGGAAACTGACCACCCCAAACACGTAGCAAATGCTGTAGAAGTAACCATCTTTTGAGGGCAAATACACCTTCCTAAGAATGGCAAACTTAACAATCAGCATGAGTAAGATCAGAAAGATACTAAAGATGTACAGCCAGCAGCGGCCTTTAATGACCATAGCTGCCCAGGCAGATGCATCGAGAAACACAGTAAAAAAGTACGTAGCAGCATTTAAAGCCAGCGGATTCACCTTTGATGAGGTTAACGCGCTTAACGATAAAGAGCTGGAAGATTTATTCGGAAAGTCCCGAGAACACCCGCCAAATGCACGTATGCAGTCGATGCTACGCTGCTTTCCCCACGTCGATAAAGAACTCAAAAAGACCGGCATGAACCGGCAACTATTGTGGGAAGCCTATTACAAAGAGTTCCCCGATGGCTATCTGTACAGCCAATTTTGCTTTTATTATAACCAGTGGAAAGCCAGGGTCAACCCGACCATGCACATGGATCACAAAGTCGGCGACAAGTTATACGTTGATTTTGCCGGTGAAAAGATGAGCATTACAGACAAAGATACCGGCGAGATAACGCCTGTAGAGGTCTTTGTAGCTATCTTGGGTGCCAGCCAGTTAACCTGCGTTGAGGCCGTTATGAGCCAGCAAAAGGAAGACTTTATAGCGGCCTGCGAGAATACCCTGCACTTTATTGGCGGCGTTCCCGCCGCCATTGTGCCGGATAACCTGAAGGCAGCCGTAACTAAAAGCAGCCGCTATGAACCTACACTGAACGAAACGTTTGAAGACTTTGCCGATCATTACGGGACTACTATACTACCAGCGCGGGCGTACCGCCCGCGTGACAAGGCATTGGTAGAGGGTGCCGTTAAGATCATTTATACCAAGATCTATGCACCTTTAAATAAACAGGTATGTCATTCTTTAGCAGAGCTTAATACGGCTATTTGGCAAGCCCTGGAAGTCCACAACAGCCAGTTGCTTAAAGGCCGCAATTAAAGCCGGAAGCTACAGTTTGAAGAGATCGAGCTCCAAACCCTTGCTCCGCTGCCTGTTCTGCGTTACCAGTTTAAAAAGCAGTTCCAGGCCAGGGTGATCAAGAACGGCCACGTTAACCTTGGCCCGGACAAGCACTATTACAGCGTCCCTTACCGCTATATCGGCAAACGGGTCAAGCTGTTATACTCGCGCACCATTGTAGAGATCTACTCCAACTATGAGCGTATCGCATTGCACCCTCGCAATAAAAATCCTTATGGTTATACCACTGACAAAGAGCACATGGCCAGTACTCACCGCTTTAAAAGTGACTGGACACCAGATATGTTCCTGGATTGGGCGGCTTCTATTCACGAAGATGTAAGGCTGTATATTCTCCAGATACTGGAGCGTAAGCAACACCCGGAACAGGCTTATAAATCCTGCCTAGGTGTACTTGGCTTTGCTAAAAAAGCAGGGAACGAAAGACTGACTATTGCCTGCCAACGGGCATTAAGTTATGGCGTGTATAACTATAAAACGATACAAACCATACTGGAAAACAAGATGGATAACTACGAGGAAAGCTTATTTGCCGATGAACTGCCTATGCCTAACCATGATAATATCCGGGGAAAAGACTATTACAAATAACCATTAAACAACAAATAACATGAACACAAGCACCTTAGACAAACTGCGGAAGATGAAGTTCTTCGGCATGTTCCATGCCTTCAAAAGCAGCATGGAAACCGGTAAAACAAATGATTATACAGCGGACGAACTGCTGGCTCACCTGGTGGAAGCGGAATGGGACGACCGGCAAAACAGGCGTATCGAACGCACGATCCTTTATGCCAGGTTCCGCTATAAAGCCGCTATAGAGGACGTTCATTACCATGCCGACAGAAGTATTGACCGCAACCAGATCATGCGCCTGGCAGACTGCACCTTCATTGACCGCAATGAAAACATACTGGTTACCGGCAGTACCGGTATCGGTAAAAGCTATGTGGCTTCTGCTATCGGCTATCAGGCCTGTATGCTGGGCTACAGGGTGTTTTATGCCAGCACACCTAAGCTATTCGCTAAACTGAAGATGGCTAAGGCAGACGGCTCCTATATCAAGGAACTCGCTAAACTGGAAAGGACACAGCTGCTCATACTGGATGACTTCGGTATCCAGCCTTTTGATGCACAAAGCAGAGCTGCACTAATGGAACTGATTGAAGACCGGCATGGCAAGACCTCGCTGATCATAACCTCACAGCTACCGGTAAGCAAATGGTTTGAAGTGATCGGTGAAAAAACGGTTGCTGATGCGATCCTGGACCGGATCGTACATG
>Ga0116227_10011448_pt1 | contig 14900 bp, 14 predicted proteins | sample S1TSphgellanicum_FD_89693 | JGI IMG/M metagenome (GOLD analysis project Ga0116227, IMG submission 89693) | Host-associated microbial communities from peat moss isolated from Minnesota, USA - S1T2_Fb - Sphagnum magellanicum MG | ecosystem: Host-associated > Plants > Peat moss > Unclassified... | reverse complement strand
TCTTTGGATTGGTGGGTAGATGGTATATTTCCGGACACGCACCTTGGAGTAATGGCTATGAGGCTATTATCTTCATTTCTTGGGTCGGGATTACAGCAGGATATGCTTTGTATAGAAACTCAAACACTTTGATTCCTGCAGCAGGATTTTTGGTTGCAGTGATTATGATGGGATTTGCGCACGGTGGTTCTGCACTTGACCCGCAAATTACGCCGCTGGTTCCTGTTCTAAAATCTTACTGGCTGGTGGTTCACGTGGCGATTATCACTTCGAGTTACGGATTCTTCTCATTGTCGATGCTGATTGCAATGATTTCATTGATTTTCTACATCATCGCCAACAAAGACACTTTCAAAAGACATAATGATACAACATTGAAAGAACTAGCAATCGTAAGCGAAATGTCTCTTAATATTGGATTATTAGCTTTAACGATAGGAAACTTCTTAGGAGGAATTTGGGCTAATGAATCCTGGGGACGTTACTGGAGCTGGGATCCGAAAGAAACCTGGGCTTTTATTTCCATTATGATTTACGCATTCGTAATTCATATGAGACTCGTTCCGGGACTAAGAGGAAGATATACGTTCCACGTTGTAACTATGTTCGCGTTCTGTTCTATGGTAATGACGTATTTTGGTGTTAATTACTATTTATCAGGATTACATTCTTACGCAAAAGGTGATCCGATTCCTTTGCCATTGTGGGTTTATATCAGTATTGGATATATGATTGTATTGTCGGTTGCGGCTTGGTTCAAGTACAAAAAACTACACAACGATCTTCATATCAAAAAAGATGAAAGAACTCAGGTTGAACCTTAATTAACATCATTTTTAAAATAGTTTATAATAAGAAAAAAATCGATCTAAATTTAGATCGATTTTTTTGTTTTTATATTAAAATTTGTAGTAAATTTATGATATCAAATTAATATCAAATTAAATCATTATGGAAAAAATTGTAAAACCTTTGTCAGGCTTCCTGGCATTAATTATCAGTCTGGTACTTTTTGGATTAGGTATTTTTCTTGTTATTAACGGAGGGACTAATAATAGACCCATTTCTGTACTTTTCGGAGTTGTCTCTTTTGTAGCATTTATCTTTTTTCTGAAAGGTTTGATGATTATTCAGCCAAATCATTCAAGAGTACTTAGCTTTTTTGGTAAGTATGTCGGAACAGTGAAGGATAATGGATTGTTTTTCATCAATCCTTTGTATTCAACTCAGAGAATGAGTCTCCGTTCCGAAAATCTTCAAGGTCAAACTTTAAAAGTAAATGACAAAATGGGAAATCCAATCGAAATCGGTGCTGTGATTGTGTGGAAAGTAGGTGATACATACAGAGCTGCTTTTGATGTCGAACGTTATATGGAATATGTGAGAATACAGAGTGAAGCAGCAGTTCGTCATCTTGCAGTAAGCTTTCCTTATGATAATCTGGAAGACGAAAAAGCGGAAATTACACTTCGTGACGGTGGCGATATTGTGAATCATATTCTTGAAAAAGAACTGACAGACAGACTTTACACAGCCGGTATTGTTGTTCAGGAAGCTAGAATCAGTCATTTGGCTTATGCCTCGGAAATTGCCGGAGCAATGTTACAAAGACAGCAGGCAACTGCGATTGTGGCTGCGAGGGCAAAAATTGTGGAAGGTGCTGTAGGAATGGTAGATATGGCACTGAAAAAACTGTCTGCAGAGAATATTGTTGTCCTGGATGATGAAAGAAAAGCGGCAATGGTAAGCAATCTGATGGTTGTACTATGTGGTGAAAAAGCAGCACAGCCAATTCTGAATGCAGGTACACTTTATAATTAATCCGAAAATCAAGTATTGATGAAGAAGAGTTTTGTTTTACGACTAGATGATGATATGTATAAATTGTTGGAGAAATGGGCTGCGGACGAATTCCGAAGTGTGAATGGTCAGCTGGAATATATTATTAATCAGAGTCTAATTAATTCGGGAAGGAAAAAAAATAAAACAGATAACCAGTCAACAGATAAAAAATAAAGCAGTCAAAATTTGACTGCTTTTTTTAGTGCAAAAATTTCTGTATATAAATTTCTCTATCCTTCTCGGAAATCCCCAAAGCCTGATGGATATAATTGTCCATAGAACCATATTTTTTGTCAATTTCGTCAAATGCAGATTGTAGATAATTGCGCTCTATCCAGCTTGTTTTTTCGATAACACCAATATCCAGTTTTGGAAATATAAAATGTAGATTATTAACCAAATTTAATCTCTTTTGAATTACTTTTTGTCTGAGATTATTGGATTGAAGGTATTCGTCAAAAATAATATCATCATTGAATTTGAGAATTTTAAGAATTAATGCCGTAATCATTCCTGTTCTGTCTTTTCCGGCGGTACAATGGTAGAGTATAGGCTTGTCAGAATCCAATATTTCTGTAATGATTGTCTTAATGACCTTTGGATTTTCTAAAACATAATCTGTGTAAAATTTCAGCATTCTTTTGTTAGCATCAGATTGTGTTATTTTTCCTTTCAAAGCCAGTTTTTTCGCATTCTTCATCTCATCATTCTTATCTTCGAAGGCTGGATAGTTTTTATAAATGATATTTTCTGGTAAATGATCAGCTTCTTTAATGATTTCCTGCTTCGTTCTCAGGTCAATTACTTTGTTGATGTTAAGTTTTTCAAACTCATCAAAAGACGTTGATTTTAATTGATGAAGATTTCCGCTTCGGTAGATTAGGCTATCTTTTAATCTTTTTCCTTCAGAATTATTGATTCCTCCCAAAAATCTGAAATTATTAACTTTTTTTATTTCAACATGATTCTTAATAGGCAAATCAGAAAGTTCAGGTTGAGAGAAAATGTGGCTTTTACAGGAAAAATTGATTAAGCAAATTATTAAAAATCCAAAATATTTTGTTGTATCAAAACGGTTATTCATAAATGTTGTTTTCTGGGAACAAAAATTCCCACTTATTTCTAAACAGGAATTTAGTTATTATTAATGAGAAAGCTATTGTTTCACGATTTTCTGTGTCGATGATTTTCCATCAGCAAAATCAACTTTCATTATATAAACTCCGGCTGGCAGTTTGGAAACATTAATTTTAGAAGTAAAATCTTCTAATAATTGTTTTCCATCTGTCCCGAAAACTGTTACTTTAGACACTTTAGAAGTCGTATTAATATTCACAAAATCTTTCGTAGGATTTGGATACAAAGATATTTTTTTTGTTTCAATATCGTCTGTTCCCAATTTGATTTGATTAGAATAAAGCGGTCCGTACCAAACGCTGCTTTTGTCATTGGAACATTTTGAGTTTACATACATTTCGTAGATCCAGTTGACGTTGAGATCGCTTCGGGAATCTTTTGGCAGGGCTTCAATATCACGAGAAACTTCTCCGCCAGCAGCTGTAAAAATCCCTCTTCTTCCCCAAAGTGTTTGCCATTGATTTGAGCTTCCTGCTTCTTTCCAGATCAGATCTACAGTTGTATTTAATTGATTAGCTATTTTCAAATCATATGGAGCTGCACAAATTATATCACCGTTTTTCTGATTTTGGATGTACATCGATATGGGGAAATTACCCTGTTTGTCTTTAAAAACAGCCTCCGGAACATCCAGTTTAATTGTATGGGTTCCTGCAGAAAGATCCCCAAGGCTAACATCACGGTTGGGAATTACGTCACCCGGGCACCAGTTATTCCAGGAGATCCAGCCTCTCAGAGTTTTTGCTGTTGTACCATAGATTCCATTTGCTTGTGTATTGTACTGTCTGTAATCTTCACAGTTTTTCCCCCCCGGCATATATTGGCTTATCAATTGTTCATCCAGATAAACATTATGAATTCTTTTTACATATTCTTCGCCACCAGTATTAGCGCCATGATTAGAGGTAATTAAATGTAAAATCGCATTTGGAACGGCTTGATCCAATGTAAAAGTAACAAGCCGGGTTGTTTGCCCTGAAACATCGGTTGCGTTATAGTTATTCAGATTTTGACGGTATGATAAGGGTAATAAGAAGTTTTGTGACGAAGCAGACGTTCCGTTGGAGACGAACTCCAGATTACCACGGAAAACATCAGTTCTATCTGCGCATCCTGCAACTTCTGTATTAGCTGCTGCAGAGTAACCATCTGCACGGAACTCTACCCAGAAATCATAAGCAGCTGATAAAGCAGCATCGTGAAGAATATTAGAAATGTTATCAACCTGATAACTATACGGAACCTGTTTTAATGTCGCATTTTTATTCATAAATGGCGTAATAAAACGTCCTATTTCTATACGTTTAATATCAGTCTGATTAAAAGTATAAGTAGTATTGCCTTTAGGAACGAGTATCAGATTAACACCTGCAAGTCTGTCATAGTTGTCACAAGCTGCCGTTAAAACAATATTCATTTTGATACTGCTTCCAAGAGAGGCAATTTCTGTAGCCGTCAACTTTCTGGAAATGATATCCTGTTCATAAGCATGTAAACGGATTGCACCAGTTGGAATCTGAGAAAAGGCTTCTGGTGGCATCGTTTGACCTTCGCCAAGATAATGATACATACTGTAAAACGGAACGTCATTGAAAACCGTGACGTTTTGAGCAAGTGCAAAAGAATTTGTAAAAATTCCTGCAATGGCAAATAATAGTTTTTTCTTCATATTTAGATTTATTTTAACAAATTTAAAATAATGTTTATTAATAAAGTTATTTTAATATGATTTTTATAATGTTGAATTTTAATTCTTGAATAATGAATAATGACGGAATTCGCTTTGTAATATTCGATAAAAAAGCTATCTTTAAGAAAAATAAATTATATGCCGTTTACATTTCTAGGAGTTATTGTCTTTTTTGGATTGATTATCCTTTTTGCCTCGTTTTTTACAGTTAAACAGGAAACTGCAGCATTAGTAGAACGCTTGGGTAAATTTCATTCTGCAAGACATGCCGGTTTGCATCTGAAAATTCCTTTTATAGATCAGATTTCCAAAAGAATGAATCTTCGTATTCAACAATTGGATGTTATGATTGATACGAAAACGCTGGATAATGTTTTCGTGAAAATGAAGATTTCAGTACAGTTTCAGGTCATCAGAACACAGGTTGCAGATGCATTTTATAGATTGGAAAGCCCGCACGATCAGATTACTTCTTACGTTTTTGATGTTGTAAGAGCTGAAGTTCCAAAATTGAAGTTAGACGATGTTTTTCTTAAAAAAGATGATATCGCAGTTGCAGTAAAAGCTGAGCTTCAGGAAGCGATGCAAAGTTACGGTTATGATATCATCAAAGCTTTGGTAACAGATATTGATCCTGATGATCAGGTAAAACATGCAATGAACAGAATCAACGCTGCTGAACGTGAAAAAACCGCAGCCGAATATGAATCTGAAGCTCAAAGAATCAGAATTGTTGCTGTTGCAAAAGCAGAAGCTGAATCTAAAAAACTCCAAGGGCAAGGTATCGCAGACCAAAGGAGAGAAATTGCAAAAGGTTTGGAAGAGTCTGTGAAAATGCTGAACGCAGCAGGAATCAGTGCGCATGAAGCATCGGCTCTTATTGTTGTAACGCAACATTATGATACATTGCATTCTATCGGGGCTAATAATAGGTCTAATCTAGTTTTGCTGCCTAATTCACCAACAGCTGCAAGTTCTCTACTGAACGATTTAGTAACATCTATGGCAGTTTCCAAGAAAATAGAAGACGTGGATGATGGAAAAGCCCGCAAATAAACCTTAAATTTAAATAATGTAAAAGCCTGAATTTTTCAGGCTTTTTTATTCGTCATCAGTATGGAATCCAATTGTTCTAATAGGATCTTCTTTTTCTTTGTAGTTTTCAAGTTCCCGTTTCAGATCTTCTATTCTTTTTGTAAAACGATCGTAGGAATTGTTTTCTGCTTCAGATAAAAATTCCTGAACATTATTGAGGTATTCACCCGTTAATTTAGATGCTGATTCTTTCAAAGATGCTTCTATAATTCCTTCTCTTATTTGGATGTCATCTGTTTTGTTTTTCAAGTACAGGCTTCTGATCCGTTTTTTTAGACTCTGAGTGAAATCTATCATCATTGTATTTGAGAAAACTTTCATTTTTCCGGCTGTTTCTTGCCAGAAAGGAATCTGGTGTGCATTGTTATGTTTTAATATTTTAAGTAAAGTCGCATTCTCATTCAGATTTTTTGTCATATTGAAGAGAAGCATTTCTGCCCGTTCCTGCTTATTGGGAGGAAAAATGGGAATTAAAACATCGAATCTTCCCGGAGCCAGAATCTCGGATTCTATTCCTTTTAATTCTTTTGCAGAACCTATCATCAAAATATTGTCTTTCTCAAATTTTTCTATGTAATGGAATGTACTTTCTTTTACATTCTCATAATCCTGATTTGGGGCTTGGTTTTCCATTCTCTGCATCATTATTTCATCAAAATTTTCAAGAAATAAAATAGCTTTATCTTTTTTTAGCATTTGAGAAAGATATTCGTCAAAATTTATTTTGTTGCCATTAATCAAAATCGATTTTAATTGTGATTGTCGTATTTCAAAAAAATCAAAATCAATCATCTCTGCAATTTTTTTTGCCCAGAAAATTTTTCCACTTCCTGGAGGACCATAAACAATAATTCCTGCTGCTTTCTGGATGCCCCAGTTTTCTGACTGCCCAGGGTTTATAAATGGTTCTAGCATATCGGAAATATAGAAAAACAAATCTCTGTAGCCAATGAAATCCCTTTGTTTGAGTTCCGTTTTTTCTCCGAAATAATTATAAATAAACTTATAATCTCCGCCAAGTTGATGATCTATCCCGAAAGTTGATATGGATGATTTATAAATGCCGTTATCGTAAACATTAGGTGATTTGTTTTGTATGATCTGCTCAACTTTTTCTTTCGGCTGATGGATTTTTTTTGCAATTTCATCAGCGGTCTTTTCCTGATTTAAATCTTTGTCATATTTTTTTAGAAATTTATGATTTTCTATCGCGAATTTTTCAAAATTTTGGGTAATATTGAGAGTTGGAGAGAGGCAATCCGATATTTCAAGATCGAAATCCTGAATGAACTGTTTAATAGTTTCTTCGGAAATATCTAATTTTTTAGAAAATTCTGTTATATTTTGAATCATTTTTAAATCTTTTCAGGAAATTAACAAAAATTATACAAATGGTGTAACGTTTCTATCAAAAATAAGACTTTTATATAAATATTTTATGGAGAAAATTCTGGAGGTAAAAAATCTGACCAAGAAATTTAAACAAATTGCGGTAAACAATATTTCCTTTGATGTAGAAAAAGGAAATGTTTATGGTCTTTTGGGACCAAATGGAAGTGGAAAATCCACAACATTCGGAATGTTGCTTTCAACAATCAATCCAACTTCCGGAAATTGGAAATGGTTCGGAAAAGAAGGGACGGATACAGATACACTCAAAAAAATTGGCGCAATCATCGAGCAGCCTAATTTTTATCCTTATCTAAGCGCAGAAAAAAATCTTGAAATTGTTGCGACTATAAAAGGTGCTTCGTATCAAAGAATTGATGTGGTTTTAGAAACTGTCAATCTTTTGACAAGGAAAAAAGAAGCCTTCTCAACTTACTCTCTAGGAATGAAACAACGTTTGGCAATTGCTTCGGCATTGTTGGCAAATCCGGAAGTTTTGATTTTGGATGAGCCTACAAATGGTCTGGATCCTGAAGGAATCATTCAGATCCGAGATATTATTAATGCTATTGCAAAGTCGGGAACTACTATTATAGTTGCAAGTCACCTTTTGGACGAGATCGAGAAAATTTGCAGCCATGTCATTGTTCTGAAGCACGGAACAGCTATTTATTCGGGATCTGTAGATGCGATGAGCAATACAAAAGGCTTTTTCGAATTGAAATCAGATGATGCAAATGCACTGATTTCTGCTTTAAATAGTTTAAAAATTTTCTCAAGTGTAAAAGAAAAAGAGGACCTGGTAATTGCTCAGATTTCAGAAGATATTTCAGCTTCAGATCTTAATAAAAAGCTTTTCGAAAAAGGAATTTCCTTATCTCACTTAATGAAGAAAAAAGAAAGCCTCGAAACCCAATTCCTAGAACTTGTAAAACAATCCAACTCATGATAAGATTATTAAAATTAGAATACCTCAAGAATCTGAATTACAAACCTTTTAAAGTATTTGCAGGATTGTATTTTATTGTTTTGATTGCATTACTCTTTGTTGGATTGGTAGATTTCGATATTTTCGGGAATAAAATAAACCTGAAAGAACAAGGAATGTATAATTTTCCAGGTGTTTGGAATTTTACAACCTATATTGTTGGATTGTTGAAAATATTGCTAGGTTGTATCATTGTATTCTCTATTTGTCAAGAGTTTAGCAATCGGATGTTTAAGCAAAATCTAATTGATGGACTTGGCAGAGAAGAATTTATTTTTTCAAAACTTTTAACGATTTTACTTTTAACAGGTTTTTCAACTTTGATTGTTTTTATTCTGGCTTTTGTTTTGGGTAAGAGCTATTCTAATACACAGGAGAGTGATTTGATATTTAAAGAAATATATTTCATTTTTAATTATTTTCTGAAGTTGTTTGCATTCTTTTCATTTTTGATGTTTCTATCCGTTCTTTTCAGAAAATCTATTTTTGTATTTCTCGGATTTTTCATGTTTTGGTTTGTGGAGAAAATTCTCATTGGTATTGAATCATTTGGAGTTATGCGTAATATTAATGAATTAGAGCGAGCTAAAATTTTGAATACAAAAGTTTTCTACACGGATTATTTACCCCTCGAAAGCATGTCCAACCTTATTCCTAATCCATTAATTAGAACCAATATGGCGCAACTTTTAGGTATGCAGTTCAAATTTGAATATCCTTGGGCAAGTGTAATGGTGTGTTTAGTTTGGTCTTTAGTTTTTATAACTGGAAGTTATTGGATTCTTAAGAAAAAAGATTGGTAAAATAACTTTAATTAAATTATGTAATATATCTGAATATTATTATGTTATATTTTTTATTTAAAGTTAATTTTAATAAAAAATTATATATTTTTATTTGAAATTTAAAACCATTGGAACTATTTTCGGTGGTTTTATTATGTTAATACAGATCCTTAGATTAAAAAAATGCTTTATTCAAAGGCTTTTTTGGCTCTTATTTTTAACCCAACTTTAACTTTTAAAGTGTTGATTTTAACAATAAAACAGATAATTTTGTGTCGATGAATATTAAGTTTACTTTAGTCCTGATTTTTATGATTATTTCTTCGCAACTTCTTGTTGCGCAGAAAAGTTATAACGCATTGGTTTACGAAGGTAATAAGAAATTCGATGCAAAAGAGTACGATGCTTCGTCAGGTAAATATTTGGAAGCAATTGCCGAAAAAAACAGTAATTATACAGCTCATTATAATCTTGGAAATGCGCTTTATAAAGGTAAAAAATATGAAGAGGCAACTGCAGAATACGAGAAAGCTGCAAAATATACCAAAAGCAAGTACGAAAAAGCGGCCGCACTTTACAATTTGGGAAACGTCTCAATACAATCCAACAATCCTGAAAAAGCAGCCGATTACTATAAACAGGCTCTCAAACAAGATCCTTATAATGAAGCTATCCGCAAGAATTATGAGATCGCAATGCTGAAAGACAAGGAGAAAAAAGACAAGCAAAAACAAAAGCAGAACAAAGGCAAAGGCGGAGACCAGAACCAAAAAAATAAAGATGACTCTGATAAAGGCAATCATAAAAAAAACCAGCAGGACGGGAAAGGTAATGATCAAAAAGGTAATGACCAAGGAAAGGCAAATCAACCTAAGAAAGAAGAAAATAAAATACCAGAAGAAGCAGAGAGACAGATCCTAAAGGATATAGAAAATCGGGAGAAAGAAACTGCAAGAAGAATTTTAAATAAAAAATCCAATTCGATGCCGCAAAGCAAAGAAAAGGATTGGTAAATGATAAAAAAAAATTTATACATATTATTCCTATTGGCATCGGTATTTCCCCTTGCTCAGGTAAACCTTTACTCGGAGGTTAATACGCAGGATTCCCGTGTCAACACGCCAATTACATTCACTGTAGTTTTGGAAATTTTTGGCGAAGACCTTGTGCAGGAAACGCCTGTTAAGCTTCCGGATCTTACTAAGTTTGAGTATGCTGTTTCTTCTGAACAAAATACTGTAATTGATCCAGTTAAGAAAATCAGAATCAACCAAATGGTTTATCAGTTCTTACTAAGTCCAAAACAAGCTGGAAATGTAAAAATTGGATCTGCCCTCGTGAAAATCAATGGGAAAATGTATAAAACAGAACCTATTGATATTTTTGTAAAAGAAGCCGAGAAAAAACCTTTGGCTACCAACAATCCTGCTAAGAATATGTATCTCAATATGCAGCTGGAAGAGCGGGAAGTGTACAAGGATGAGCCTGCTGTAGTGGTTTTGAAAGCTTTTTCCAGAAATATTTCTAATTTCCGGCACCTTGAGCCGGCTAAATTTGAACCAGCTAAAAATCTTGCAATCCGTTCTATTGCTAACTTTGATGAGTCGATAGAAGATTCGGAAAATAATTACTCTTCACAGATTATTGGAATGTTTGTCATCGTACCAAAAGTGGCTGGTGTAATGGATGTTCCTGCAATGGAAGTTCCTTTTAGCAATCATAAAAATGTTCTGGTTTCAAACAAAGCACGGCTCAATGTAAAGAGATTGCCGGAAGGGGCACCGGAAAACTTCAATAATGCGGTGGGGAAATATGATGTGAAAATCGAAATGATAGATAAAGGAAAAGAGAATTTTGAGATCAATAAAGCCTTTAACATCTCAGTAAAAGTGACTGGATGTGGTAATCTTTCTCCGTCCATTGTTCCGAAAATTTTACCTTCCCCCGACTATGAGGTCTTTGAACCGAAGATTGTCAATAATTCTATGCCAACAATCAAAGGAATTGAAGGCGAAGTGGAAGCACAATATGTTATCATTCCTAAGAAAAGAGGCGATTTAAAGATCGCGACAGAAGACTTTTCTTATTTCGATCCTAAAGAAGAAAAATATGTGGAGCTGGGATCTAAATTTTTAGCACTCAATACTGTTAATGCTCAAGATATTGCCAATGCCAAAACGACTTTGCAAAAGGTAAATGAGTATACCAATAATGTGTTGGAAAAGGTAGATTCTCCTGTTATAAACACTCAGAAACTTAAAGTTAAAGAACATAAAAAAATTAGTTGGCTTGTTATTTTTGGGAATCTTTTTATCGTAGGGATTGGCGCATTGTTGTTCCTTTATTTTAATAAAAAAATCAAGGATAAGAAGAGAGTAGATCTGGAGAAGAAAAAGATCGCATCACAACCGATTGTCACGATTGCAGAAACTGAAGCAATGTTGAAAAGTCAGGATTCTTTTGATCTAAATTCTTATATCAACTATTTACAAAAGATGATTGATGAAGATAATACGTCTAAGTTTTTTGAAGGTTTTGAAGAACTGAAAATAGATGCAGATCAGTATTGTAAAACTAAATATTCTTTAAGTTTTTCTGATTATATTCGGAATAATTTTGGGGCAAGCGAACTTGAAAAATATAATCAATTGATTACCAAAATTAATATCGAGAAGTATTCTCCATATTCTACTAAAGAGAATCAAACTGAAATTTTGAAAGAAATAGAGAAAGTCTATAAGAAGCTTTAGGGAATTATTAAAAATATTTCATATTTTTGCGAAATCTTTAAAGTTAAAGCTATGGAGTTTTTAGAAGAATTTTCAATCAAAGAAACAATGACTGCTTTTATGGTTTTGTTTGCAGTTATTGATATTTTGGGATCTGTCCCTATTATTGTATCGCTTCGTCAGAAATTCGGAAAGATTGAATCTGAAAAAGCCGCAATTGTTGCGGGATTGTTGATGATCTCTTTTCTTTTCATTGGAAACAACATTCTGAAATTCATTGGTGTAGATGTCAATTCTTTTGCAATTGCAGGGGCTTTTGTGATCTTCATCATAGCTATAGAAATGATTTTAGGGATTGAAATTCATAAGACCAATCAGCCACAGGCCGCTTCTATTGTTCCGATTGCATTTCCATTAATTGCCGGAGCTGGGACATTGACCACAACACTCTCTTTAAGAGCAGAATATCACGATATCAATATCATTTGCGGAATCATCCTCAACACAATTTTGGTATATATTGTCTTGAGATTAGCACCCTGGATTGAGAGAAAAATGGGGGAAGGATCTTTGCAGGTGTTGCAAAAAGTTTTTGGAATTGTGCTTTTAGCTATCTCTATTAAATTATTTACTGCTAACTTTGCACAACTATTTCAGAATTATATCCATTTTTAAATTTCATCAGAATGAAGACATTTTATAAAGTATTCTTGATCATTTTCATCATATCAATTGCTGTTAGTTTTTATGCGATAGATTGGCAGGCAGGATTTATGGATGATGATAACACAAAATTCATATTTTCTATTTCCTCAGGAATATTAGGAATCATTGTCATTTACATTCTCCATTCCTGGAGCAAACTGGCAGAGAAAAAATAAAAAAAACGCTTCAGATTTCTGAAGCGTTTTTTTTATTTTGATTAATTTAAATTCTGAAGTACATTTTTCAACAGTTGGATACTTGTCTTATTAATTTTTGATTGAGTATGAATGTTGTCCCATTGAGATAAAATCTCTTCCACAATTTCATCTTCGCATTCATATTTATCTTCATCATCAAACATTACTGAAGTTGCAAAATGAATCATTTCTGTTTTGCTGATTTTATCTTCAAGAAATCTGTCGCAGATTTTTATTAATTCAGTTCGGGTTATAATCATAACATGTTAATACTTTGAATAATTATTTGGGTAGCTATTTCCGTCTTCCGCTCCCGCTTTTTTCTTTTTTTTATTAAAAAAAGAAAAAGAGCTCCGCTCAAGCCGGGCTGTTGGCAATTCAGATTTCAAACTATCTGTCATAAAGCTTCTCATACAGCTCAATAAACCGCTCTTTCACAGCTTTTCTTTTCAATTTCAAAGTTGGAGTTAACAGGCCATTATTTTCTGTCCAGATTTCGGGCGTGAGTTCAATTTTTTTGACTTGTTCCCATTTGCCAAGATGCGCATTTATTTTTTCAATCTCTTTTTGGATTTCGTCTTTTAGTTCTTTGGAATTGGCTATTTCTTCAGGCGAAGATCCGATGTTAATTTTGTTTTTTGAAGCCCAGTTTTTTGCAAATTCAAAATCCGGTTGAACAAGAGCGGTCGGCATTTTTTCACCATCACCGACAACCATAATTTGTTCAATGAATTGTGAAGCTTTAGCCAGATTTTCAATCACTTGAGGTGCGACATATTTACCGCCGGAAGTTTTGAACATTTCCTTTTTTCTATCGGTAATGAAAAGAAAATTATCCTCGTCCAACATTCCAATATCTCCGGTTTTGAAATAACCGTCATCTGTAAAAGCTTCTTTGGTTTTTTCTTCATCTTTGTAATAACCTTGTGTCACAGTCGGACCTTTCACAGTGATTTCGCCATCTTTCTGAATCTTCACATCAATGTTTTCAATAGGTCTTCCAACCGAACCAATTTTTGTAAATCCAAAACTGTTTACGGCAATCACAGGCGAAGTCTCCGTCAAACCATAACCTTCCAGAATGGGAATTCCTGCAGCGTGAAACATTGTATTTAATCGTTTGGACAAGGCAGCGGAACCGGAAACCAAAGTGATCAGATTTCCTCCCAAACCTTCTCTCCACTTACTGAAAACCAATTTGTCCGCAATGATATGAGAAAGCGATTTGGAAGTTCCCATTTTGTAATTTTCAGCCACTTTAAGTGACCAAAGAAATATTTTGGACTTTATTCCACCGGATTCCGTTCCCCTTTTATTAATGGCATCGAAGACTTTTTCCACCATTCTCGGAACAACGGTCATGTATTGAGGTTTTACTTCCTTCAGATTTTCGCTTAGTTTATCATTACTTTCTGCAAAATATATAGAAATTCCATTCGTGGTGAACAGATAAAGAATCATTCTCTCGTAAACGTGGCAAAGCGGAAGAAAACTCAAAGCCCGATTTTTAGAATCTTTGTGAGGAACTCTGTCTTCACAGCCGAGAACATCGGAAACGATATTTTTGTGTGTCAGCATCACGCCTTTCGGTCTGCCGGTTGTTCCGGAAGTATAAATAATAGAAGCTAATTCATCCTCAGAAATCGAATTTTTAAGATTTTCAACTTCATTCTGGTTGTCATTTTCTTTCCCTAAGTCAAATAATTCCTTCCAGTTTTTTGCAACGGAAACTTCATCGAATGTGAAGATTTCCTTCAAATCCGGAAGCTGGTCTTTTATAGAATTGATTTTATCAAACAATTTCTTATCAGAAACGATACAAATTTTGGAATCAGAATTTTCAAGATTATAAACACAATCTTCACTTGAAATCGATGGATAAATTGGAACTGTGATGAGCCCGATCTGTAAAGCCGCCTGATCAAAAAAACACCATTCTACACGGTTGGTAGAAGTGATAAGTGCAATTTTATCACCTTTTTTCAGTCCATATTTCAAAAGAGCTCGGGAAAGCTGGTTTGTGATGTCGATGTATTGATCTGTTGATATTTTTGTCCATTTTCCATTTCTTTTATCACAGATAAAGTCATCTTTTTCGAAATTGGCTTTCGAATAGTAAGGAATATCGAAAATTCTTTTTACTTCCATTAATAATTGTTTTTGAACTATCGTCTAAAGCAAATATAAATAAATAAGAAGCTACCGACCGTTAATAATTCCATAAAAAAAGAGGCTGTCTCAAAAGGACAGTCTCTTTTGTTTTTAGGTTGAAAAAAAAGATTTTTCAGTTTTGTATTTAAAAACTTTGAAAAAAAGGAAGATAGAAATTAAAAAAAGCAGTCT
>Ga0116227_10011447_pt1 | contig 14901 bp, 5 predicted proteins | sample S1TSphgellanicum_FD_89693 | JGI IMG/M metagenome (GOLD analysis project Ga0116227, IMG submission 89693) | Host-associated microbial communities from peat moss isolated from Minnesota, USA - S1T2_Fb - Sphagnum magellanicum MG | ecosystem: Host-associated > Plants > Peat moss > Unclassified... | reverse complement strand
TGGTAAATGACGGGCAGGAACTTTCCGGGTTATTACCAGCACTTCCCGAAACGGTGCTGGCCGTGGGTATTCATGCAGGCGCCGAACGGAAGGCGGAATATGGTACCGCTGGTGTGGCGGATTACCTGGGACAGGGACAAAAAGCCGGTCATTATACCCGCTTTATTATCGAAGAACTGCTACCGTTCCTGCAACAGCAATATCCCGGGATGCCCCTCTCCAAACGGGCTTTTGCCGGTTTCTCGCTGGGAGGATTGTCGGCGCTGGACATCGTGTGGCATCATCCATCGCTTTTTCAACTGGCGGGTGTTTTCTCCGGCGCTTTATGGTGGCGCAGTAAACCGCTGGGCGCCGGGTACCGCGACGACCGCGACCGGATCATGCACCAGCTGATCCGTGCCGGCAGCTATCATCCGGGGCAACAGTTTTTCTTTGAATGTGGCACCGCCGATGAAACCGCCGATCGCAATAACAACGGTGTTATTGACAGCATCGACGATACGCGGGACCTCATCAAAGAATTGCTGCAAAAAGGATACAGACCCGATAAGGATATTTTTTCGCTGGAAATTCCCGGTGGCCGTCATGATATCGCCACGTGGAAAAAGGCCATGGAACTGTTGCTGCAACTGCCTTTCTTTTATTAACCGGGTGTCCCTGAAAGTGTCGGGTAGTACACCGGAACTACTTAATGGAGATAATACACCACAATCTCCACCCGTCGGTTTTTTCTTCTGCCAACAGGCGTGGTATTATCTGCTACCGGCATGGTTTCTCCCATACCTGTTTTATCGGTGATGTGACAACCGGGTTGCTGACGCGCAATATAATCAGCTACGGAGAGTGCACGGCGCTGGGATAGTTCCTGGTTGTATTGACTGGTACCGGTATTATCGGTATGCCCCGTAACGGTAACGGTTACACTATCGCTCACCGGTATTTTACGGATTACGCTATCCATGGCTTGCAGCATATTTTTATCCAGCAGGTGACTGTTTACCTGGAACAGCACATCCGGGATAAGCAGTGTATCGGTGCGGGTAACCGACACCGTTAGTTCCTCTGCCGGCTGGCAGTTGATCACTTCTACTCTTTCGGTAGCATCGTCTGTGGGGGATCGGCTTCCCACGCCGCTAATAATAAAGTCATCAAAGCTGTAGCCCCGTTGATATACGAAGTAGCTGACAATGGCTTTGGCCTTGTCCTGCGCCACGATTTCATTGAATTTTACATTGTCTTTTCTTAGAAAAGAATAGCCGGTGATCCTGATTTTATGTTGTACATAATTGTCGGTTTCTTTTAACAAACCATCCATTTGTGCAATATAGGCCGGATCTATATCCCTGCTTTGGGGCAGGTAGAAATTGCCTTTCAGCAACAGGGTATCGCAGGAGCCTTTTGTATAAAAAACGGTATGTACTACGGGGCGTACAATATCATCGCGGGTATTGGCGTGCTTTTCGGGCGACAGATAGTCGTGCCGGTTATGCATGGCATACATCCTGGAAAGCTGAAGTGCAGCGTCGGGGCACATGTTTCCATTGAGGGGCGTCAGGGAAAGGTGGTCGAGGGATAGGTAGTAATTGATTTTTTCCGGATAGTTTACCAGGGTAGTGTCGAAGTTGCCGATGATGATATAGTCGGCATCCCTGGTGGCGGTGAATGTTTTTTCCAATATCATCCATCCGTTTTGGGTACCTACGCTGTCTGCCGCCGAAAACTGCAGGGTAGGGCGTACTTCCAGGGTGGCGGCGCGCCAGGTAAAAGTCATGGCGCTATCAAAGTAAACACCGGGCGAAGGAAATTCCTTTCCACTGCTCATGACATTCATTTTCATCTGGTATTGCTGTCCTTTCCGGATGGGGCAGGTTAAGCGGGCCTGGCAATAGTTCCGGGTAACGGGGTCAATTTCGCTGTACATCGTCAGGGAGAGATAACGGTCACTTTTATCTTTCTCATAAATAAACCGTGCGGAAGACGGCGCTACCGGATGCCAGGCGCTGGGGGCGCAAGGGTAGTTACGTTCAGTACAAATATTTACATCTGTAAAATCGGGATTGGGAATGAAGTTCTGGGCGCGGATACCGGTGCAGGAAATCATGCATACGATGAATAGGATCAGGTAACGTGTACAGGACAAGGGTAAAGGATTTGGGGTATAACGTGGAGGGTTATGTGAATATTGCAGATGGCTTGTGGCGGAAGTAACATTTATATAGAAATGTATACGAGCAGTCTTTTCACACTTATATACTTTATAGAGAGCCATATTTGAAAAAGAAAGGCGGATCTTTTAAATCCGCCTTTCTTTTTCAAATGATCTCCTCCAATTTATCATTGATGAAAAAAAGCGGGGCCGACCCAAAGGTCAGCCCCGCTAAAAAATAGTTATCTGCTTTTAGAAGCTATAACGAAGACCCAGTTGTCCTCTCCAGCGTGCAGTGAAGTTGTTGATATAGTATGGTTTTTCATCACCAAAACCATTGATTTCTCTTCTTCTGTCGTATTGGAAAGTAGAAACACCGGTAGTCGCATTACGGCTGGAATAAGTCAGCGGCGTAGAGGCGTTGTTGGAGATAAAGTAAGTTCTGCCCCAATCTCTGTTTAACAGGTTGCCCACGTTCAGGATATCGAACGTGATTTCCACTTTGTGTGACTTAATGATAGGAATAACCTGTGCGATTTTGAAGTCGAAGATGTTTTCGAAAGGAGTGCGGGAAGCATTCTTCTTGGCATTTTCACCACGGTGTTTGCTCAGGTAGCTATCATTGCTGATCAGACGTTCCAGATCCTGTCTCTGTTCTGCTTCAGAACGGGTGTAGGTAGAAGTAGAAGAGGCAGTGATTGGTTTGAACGACATGTTCTGGATTTCAGATGCAGTAGGGATGTAGATCAGGTCGTTGTTACCGCTTGAACCGAGGTCATCACCGGTAGGATCAACAGAGTTGAAGTATACCCATGAATAAGGGATACCTGATTGGCCATTGTAAAACAGGGTTAAAGTAGTGCTGTATTTGTTATCCTTACCATATTTGAATGCTTTGGATACTACTGCCAGTACGCGGTTACCCATGCTGTAGTTAGAACGGGCCATTTCCAGGTTGTTCAAACCATTGATGTTGGGACTGAAGCGCCAGTTGGAAGCTGCGGTAGAAGAAGTACCATCATTCAGTGAATAGGAATCACCGTAAGAGTAGCCAACTTTGAAGAAGAAGCCATTGTTGGTTACTTTGGTCAGTTCTCCGGAGATGTTATAGGTATAACCGTCGCTGGTATTTTTCATTAACAGTACCTGTGGACCAAAATCAGTAGAAAGTCTTTTCCATGTTGGTCTTTTCACAGCACCGCCCATTGAAATACTGTCTCCGGTTGGTACCACGTTCAGGTTGGTCCAGTATGCGTTGTTAAGCGTTTTGGCAAAGTTACCTTCAATCATTGCACGCATTCCCCATGGCAATTGTCTTTCAACGGCGAGGTTGGTTTTAAATACCTGTGGGAATTTGAAGTTTTTATCTGTCAGGTTGATGTTGGATGCAGCAGGGTTGAAGTTAGCACCAGCTGCAATAACGCCAGCCGCGGAATACTGACCGTAGAACGGATCTTTCGGATCGTATCTCAGCACGAGACCTGCAGGTACCGGTGTGTTGCCAGGAGCAGAGCTCAGGTTAATATTGGTATAGATATTACCGGTATTGTTGTATTGATTGGAGATCCATACAAATGGTACACGACCAGTGAAGATACCAACGCCACCACGGATGGTAGTTTTGCCATCATTGGTTACATCCCAGCTAAAACCTACGCGTGGTGCGATCAGTGGTCTTTGTTTAGGGATGGTAGCCGTAGAGTATCCCGCAAAGTTCGGATCCTTTTCGAAATTGGTGTTGTTAGGAGGGGTGGTTGGGAAGAATGGCATATCTACTCTTACACCATAAGTAAGGGTAAAGTTTCTGCGGATATTCCATTCATCCTGTGCGTAAATGCCAACCTGCGCAGCTTTGAAGCCGATACCATCCCTGTTGAGTGAATCAGCGGTGGTGTAGTTGATCGAGTAAGCTGTGGGTCTGCCACCTGCTATAAAACTGGAAATTGAGTTAAAGGTGTATGCACCAAAAGCGTTCTGGATAAAGGTGTTCTTGATTTTGTAGAACTCTGCGTTAGCACCAACAGTAATGGTGTGCTTTCCATGATACATGGTCAGGTTATCTGTAAATGTCCAGATGTTCTGATCCAATGCGTTGGCGCCAGAAGAAGGTTCTGTACCAAGATAAATGGAATTACCATTATCGTTGATGGTGATGCTTGGGAAAGGATCGCCCAGGTATTTCCTTCTATCTTTCACCACATTATATCCAACCCTGAATTCGTTACTCAGTTTATTGGAGAAGTTAGAGTTTAATTCCAGTACACTGGAGTTACTCTTGGAAGGGAATGTATAGTTAACGTTGCCAAAAGTAGCAATAGATGGAGCCCTGCTGGCAATCATGTCGCTGGCATCCAGATAGTTATTGCGGATGGTCAGTTTATGTACGCTATTGATATTCCAGTCGATACGCGCAAATAAAGTGGTAGATGGTTTATCGCGTTCCTGATCTGTGAAGCTGCCCGGATTGTAAGTAGGGAAGGCCTTAGTCAGGTAATCGCTGATGCTTTGCAGTTCCGCCAGGGATACTTTGTTCGCACCGTTAGCCGGATTATAGTCAATCGGGTTATTCCTTTTTGATCTTTCCGCATTTACGTAGAAGAATAATTTATTCTTAATGATAGCACCACCTAAGCTGGCGCCGAATATTTTGTTACTGAAAGAACCATATTTGGAATGGGTAGAATCTGGTGCTTTACCAACGAAAGACTGGTCCTGATAGAACACGTAAGCTGCACCGTGGAATTCATTAGTACCACTTTTGGTAATGGCGTTGATGCCTCCACCGGTGAAACCGCTCTGCTTAACATCATAAGGGTTCAGTACAATCTGTAACTGATCGATGGTTTCCATGGAAATTGGATTTGCTCCTGCCTGGCCACCGTTGGTACCAGAAGAAGACAATCCAAATACGTCGTTTGTCACGGCGCCATCTACTGCAAACTGGTTGTATTTATTACTCATACCACCAAATGAGATACCTGCCGGGGAACCATCTTTACCATTGGTAGAAACGGATGCCTGCGGACTTAATCTGGCAAAGTCCTGTACACTTCTGTTTACTGTAGGAATGTTGTCCATCTGTGAACGGGAAATGTTCAGCGCAGTACCGCCATTACCTTTGGTGATGTTTTTAGTGGCTGTGATGCTGATTTCTTTCAGGTTAGTTGAACCTTCAGACAGCTTCACATTCATTTTTAACGGCTCTCCCAGTTTCAGGAATATGTCGTTGTAGGTTTCGGTACCGAAGCTGATAAAAGATACTTCTACTTTGTACGGTCCGCCAACACGCATGTTGGGAATGGTGAACTCTCCCCCGTTGCGGGTCGTAGTTCCATAAATAGTTCCGGTAGGTGTGTGGGTGGCTTTTACAGTGGCCCCGATAAGGCCCTCGCCTTTTGAATCAGTTACTACCCCGGAGATGCTGCTGGTGATCACCTGCGCATGGGTAACAAAAACCGTGAGTAACAATGAAAATGTAAAGAGTAATTTTTTAAACCCCATAAAGCAAAGATGTTGTTGTTTCACTGGCAAAGTTGGACAATTTTCTTGTTATAACTTTAACTTCAAATTAACAAATTGTTAAGTACACTGTGGATATCTCAGACGGTGTGTCAATTTTTCGATGGGATTTAGCCGAATGCCTTTAAATGATAGAATTTTCGAATAAAAGTCCTAAAAATTATGATTTCTCAAATTGGCAATATTAATAATGAGAGAAATACATTGATCTGCTGAACTTTATGGGGTTTTAATTGTAACAGAAATTTGGAATTATGCGGATTCTTTATATATTAAAATCCCTCTGTGTAATTATCATGATTGCAATGCTATTTTAACCTGTGTTCCGTTGTCCGTCGGCAATACTTTTCACATGTATATGTCGTAACTTTGCGCAATTCAACATTACTGACCTGGAGGGAATAATATATGTTAGACACAATAGCAGCAGCAATAGAAGATATAAAAAACGGCAAACTGGTGATCGTGGTAGATGACGAGGACCGTGAAAATGAAGGTGATTTTATCACGGCAGCACGCAACGTAACACCGGAAATTATCAACTTTATGAGTACCCATGGCCGCGGCCTGATCTGCGCACCGCTGGTAGAAGAGCGTTGCGAAGAACTGGGACTGGAACTCATGGTGCGCGATAACACCGCCCTGCACCAAACCCCATTCACCGTTTCGGTAGATCTGCTGGGACATGGCTGTACTACCGGCATCTCTGCACACGACAGGGCCAAAACAGTACAGGCGCTCATCGATCCCACTACCAAACCGGAACACCTGGGTAAACCCGGTCATATATTTCCGCTGAAAGCCAAAACCGGCGGTGTTTTACGCCGTTCCGGCCACACGGAAGCCACCATCGACCTGGCCCGCCTCGCAGGATTCGAACCTGCCGGTGTACTGGTGGAAATTATGAACGAAGATGGTTCCATGGCCCGCTTACCGGAACTCCGTGAAATTGCCACTAAGTTCGACCTGAAACTGATCTCCATAAAAGACCTGATCGCTTACCTGCTCAGCACCGAAACACTGATCGAGGAAGGCGTGAAAGTACAAATGCCTACCAAATACGGTAACTTCGAACTGATCGCCTTTAAACAAATCAATTCCGGTGAAATTCACATGGCACTGAAAAAAGGCAATTGGGAAAAAGATGAACCGGTACTCGTAAGGGTACACTCTTCCTGCGTTACCGGAGATATTCTCCATTCCCTTCGCTGCGATTGCGGGGAACAACTGCATGCCGCCATGCAAATGGTGGAAAAAGAAGGCAAGGGACTCATATTATATATGAACCAGGAAGGAAGAGGTATCGGTCTCATGAACAAACTGAAAGCCTATAAGCTGCAGGAAGAAGGCATGGACACCGTAGAAGCCAACCTGGAACTGGGTTTTAAAATGGACGAACGCGATTATGGCGTGGGCGCACAGATCCTCCGCCACCTTGGCATCTGCAAACTGCGGCTGATCACCAACAACCCGCGGAAACGCGCAGGTTTAAATGGTTACGGCCTGGAAGTAGTGGAAAATGTGCCCATCGAAATTCACCCGAACCCGCACAACGAAAACTACCTGAGAACAAAAAGAGATAAATTAGGACACGATATTTTGAAGGGATAATTCTGGCGTCTATAACAGAGCCCGCGTAAAACAGGATGGATAGCACTTCCTGTAAAATAAACCACACAGGGGAGTAAGCTTGCTTAACAGCGGTTTGCTCCCTTTGCTGTTTTTACGGGGTAGCGGTGGTGTCGGTTTTCACCTTTGCCGAATCTTCCTGTTCTTGTTTGAGCATGGCTACTTTGCGGAGAGAATCCAATAGTGGCGTACGTTTGCGACGGTTGTCGTTGAACAGCTCGCTGAAACGGTTGTATTCCCTGATATAAGAAATACCTACGCCGGACTTCGTACGGTTGTTGAGGTTATATACGTCGTAATCTGTTTTACTGAAGGCATTGATACGGAAACGCCCATCCGGCGTCAGGAGGTATTCAATACGGAAGTCACCGGCGAAACGGTTGGTATTGGCGGAGGTCGCCGTTTTACCCCAGTCGTAGTCACCACCGGCATATAAACGGAAACGATTATTAAACAGGTTACTGGTGATACCGGCACTCACCTGGTTACGGTCTACCGAAGAATTATCCTGCGGACCGCCCACATTATAGGCGCGGTAATTCACATTCACCCCAATCCCGCTTCCTTTCAGCAGCACACCGGTAATATTATTCAGGATGGCCTGGGCCTGGGCGGATAATGCCTGTCCCACGCTGTTTTTTCCGGTAATACCCACGTTGGCCGCCGCGGTAGTAGTGGCATCATCGGGGAGGAACTGGTTGGAAAACAGGAGTCCCCATACCTGGAACAGCGCCTTGTTCTGGTCGCTGTTGATTTCTTTCAGGTGAGCGGCTACCCCACTTTCATAAGCAAGACTACCCACTTCCGGTAACTCGATGGAGTAGGTGATATCCGGTTTCAGCAGGGCGCCCCGGAGATTGATCTCTACATCTACTTTTTCGGTACGGGTGGCCAGTTTATCGGTGCTTACATTGGTACCCTGGCCTACCAGGTTGTACAAACTTACTTTGGGCAGTGAGTACTTGGCCATAATATTTACCCTGGCTTCCGACGGATCGCCGTTCCAGGTAATGGTGCTATTCTTTTCTATGTCGAACTTCCAGCTGGTGAGCCGCTGGAAATTGAAGTTATAGGAACCGTTGTTGATTTCATAGTTACCAAACATGGTAAAATCGCCTTCTGTATTCACCGTGATCTGGAGGTTACCGGTACCATTGGCTGAAATAATATCGCCGGTGGTGGCATCGAGGATCACATCGATCTGCGCATCCGGATTGGCGGCAATGTCGAGCTTCACGGTCAGTTTGGTATTGTCTTTTTTCTTCTTCTTCTCAACGATCTCGGTACCATATGTTTTGAACGTGATATAATCGTATTTACCGATATCCTTACTGTCGGACATGGGCAGGTAGAAGTGGGTGCCTTTGATAGGGCGGGCGATGATATGCATCTGCATATCGTTGATAGGACCGGAGAAATACACCTTCCCATCGGCCAGCACATCTCCATAAAAGAGATCATTATCGGTAGCGGCGGTATTGAGGAACAGGAATCCGCGACCGGTAACGTCAAAGTCGAAGTTGAGCTTGTCAAAGTGATCATGACTGATATAACCGCTGGCAGTGCCTTTGGTGTTGTATTTATCTACCAGCAGGAAGTTGCCGAATTCAATGAGGTTATCATCCACATTAATATTCAGCTTGGGAATCCGGTAATGGGTACCGAGATAATCCACTGTTACGCCCACCGTATCGAGCGAGAGTGCACCTTTTACGGATGGCAGCTGGGTGGTGCCTGTTACATTCAGGGTACCCGTTACCGTGCCGGTAAGATTGGATACATAACCCGCCAGGTATTTATTAAGCAGGGTGATGGAGGTACCATTGAGTTTTACGCTGGCATCAATGCCATTGTTGGTGGCCGATAAACCTACCCTGCCCTGCGCCAGTAATGCTTTCCCTTCGTTGTCGGATTGTATATTAAAGGTGGCCTCCCCGGTACGATGCAGATAAGTGCCATCTACATTCAGGATGCCGATAGAATCGTTGTCGATACGCAGTTCCCTTGTCCTGAGCGCGGTATTGATGTCCAGGTTCTGGGTGGGATCTGCAATATTAATGGTACCGTCTGTGATCCCTTCAATACGGGTGGTAATGAGCTGGGAGGGAATTACGTCTGCCAGGTTCAGGTTCTTCAGGGTGACGATGAATTTCGATTCATCGGGATTGTATTCATTGGTTTCTACGGTAATACTCTGGTCATTGCGGGTAACCTTTAAATTTTTTACCGTGAGAAAGTGTTTGCTCCAGTAGATTTCATTGCCGGGAGTGACATTCCATTGCCGCTCGTTGACCGTGAAGGCACTGTTGAGGAAATTGATCTTCAGTCCATCGGCCACTGTGATGATGCGGGCATAGAAGCCATCCAGGGAAGAGGTGTCTTCTGCGGCGAGATCTACTTTTACAAAAGAGGTATCATGTCCCGAGCTGGCCAGGATCAGCGGGTTTTCGAGGACCACATTTTTCCCGGACAGGACTTTGCCAATGCTTGTGCTGATGTTGACTTTATTGAAGTTGCCATCTCCCTTAATCTGTAAATCCTGTACATGATATTGCTGGTAACCGGCTTCCGGTATCTGGATATTCAGGGCCAGGTTGCCGCCGTTCATGGTATTGAGGGCACCGGTGACTTTACTTTCATCGAAGCCGGAGAACTTGTTGGTAAAGCCTTTCAGGAGTTTATCGACTTCGCCCAGGTGGAAGGCAAAGGTAAAGTTCTGATTGATGACACTGTTCTGTGGTGCACTGAAATAGCTGGGATAATATTTATAGAGCAGCAGTTGAAAAGCATCCGGCAGTTGCAGGAAGCTGTATTGCCCTTTTACAAAGCCGGCGATTTCGCTCCCCGTAAACTCCAGCAATTTCTCGTTATCCAACATGTGAGACGACACATAGAGGGAATCGAATTCCAGCCGGCGGTTGTCTTTAAAGGCGGATACCTCGTACATTCTGGCGGTACCGTCGAAGTTATCAATGTTGCTGCCCACAAAGTTCAGCTCCAGTTTGGCCTGCAGGGTCACGGAATCTTCGGTGATATGCAGGGCTTTCAGGTCGCCTTTGCGGATTTCTGAATTGAATTTGAATTCCGGCAGGGCGGCGTTAAAGTCGATGGTACCAGCGAAATCCATGTCCAGGTTCGGATCATTGGCGGTCAGGGAGCCATTAAAGAATTTGCGGCTCATTTCCCCTTTGGTTTTGATGTGCTGATAATTATAACCGAAAAGGGAAATCTCCTGTACGTTGGCATCTACACTGGCTTTCAGCGTTTTGAAGTTAAATCCGGCGCCATCTACCTTCGCATCCATTGAAATGGTGGAGAGGTTGGCGTTATCGAAAAGACTACCGATATCGAAGTTGGTGGCTTTTAAACTTCCGGAGTAAACGGGTATATCCCGGCTGGTTTTAAAGTTCAGATCGGAGTTCAGTTTACCGAGATTGGTCTGGAACTGTCCATAGGCCACAAAGTCATTGATAAAACCGGTATAACTTCCCTGGAAGCGGATGGATGAAAGGCGATCAATTCTAACGGTGCTGACAATATCCTTTACGATGGGCATGATCTGCATCACGTCATTACCGGTGGTGACCAGTTCTTCGGTGTGGAAGTCGATGAATGTTTCAAAGATATCCGGCAAACCGCGCATCTCCAGACTTCCTTTGAGGCGGGTGGTGTTACCGGCGGTAAGGTCTATTTCAGATGCTTTCAGATTGCTCACCGGGCCTCTGGCTTTACCGCTCAGGGTAATTTCCTTTTTCCAGGTGGAGAGGGGAGGCGCAAAGAAAGCAATATCGTCTGAGGAAAGCCGGCAGTTTTTAAACCGGGCCTGCATGAATACATCGTTGATATAATCGCTCATATCGCTGATATCACTGTATTGCATGGTATAGTAGTCGCCGATATGACTGCGGTTGGTTTCCAGGTCGAGCTGGGAAAACTCCATCTCCACGGGCGACATTTTAAACCGGCTGGTTAATTTCTTTACTTCAAAGCCGCTGCGTTCCCTGGTGCGCAGGGTGAGGTCTCCTATCACGCTATCCTTTACCAGGCTGGTATTGGTGAGGGAGAGATTGATTTCATTGAAGCGGATATGATGGGGGGCAAAATAGCCGTCCTCTATTTTCGTGGTATCGTCGGGGTTATCCACGCCGAAGATGCCGTTTTTGATATTGAGTTCTTTTACGATCAGTTTCCAGTTTGCATTGTTCCAGCGCAGTTGCTGCAGTTGTCCGGTATCGGGTACCGGGTGATCCGGACTGGGGAGCCGCCGGCGCCGCAGGGGAGAGGAAGCATAGCTGCTGATAATAAAATTTGGTTCGGTGAGGGTCAGTTCCTGTACGTCGATGTTATGTTTCTGGAGATCCAGGTTTTTGGCATCCAGGTAGATGCGTTTGGCGGATGCCCGCATATCTTCACCTACCCAGGCATCTACCTGGTTGAGCTGAATGTTCTTCAGGTCAATTTTTTTCAGGTCCAGCGAAATGCCGGAAGAAGGCTGGTGGCTGGTATCCGGTTTGGAGGAGCCAAAGGCATCTTCGAGGAACTGGTAGTTCCATACGGAGTCTTTACGGGTACGCAGCAGGTTCACCTGTGCATTTTCAAGTCCAATAAATTTGATGACGGGTTTGTCCTGGAAAAAGAACCAGTCAGTAATACGCACCTGTAACTTGCCGGCATACAGGAGCGTGTCCTTGTGCTGGTCTTCAATGAGTGTTCCCTGCAGCTCCATACTATTGAACAGCCGGAAGGTCACGTGGTCGATTTCCACGCGTGTTTTCAGTTGCTGCGACAGCCGGCTGGTCACCTCATGTACGAGGAAGTTCTGCACCACGGGGATGTTTACCAGTATTCCGATCAGAATGACAAGGCCCAACAAACAGAGTAACACGACAGATGATATTTTCCGGACTTTTTTCAGGCGGCAAAGTTTATCCGGCAAAAATAATTAATAGTTGGCAGTCAATGCCATTTAAGCGATAAATAAGATAGATTTCCAGTTTAACCAGTCATCTGAAGCGATAAATGATTTCGTATATAGGTAACCGTGAGTCCTGTCATGAGGGTAAAACACTAGACAAACAGGGATATTAAGATTATCATGAGATTGTCGGACACTTCTCTTTATAGTGGTGTTATTTTAATATTTAGTAGTATTATTTTGCGGTGTATGAATGGGAATAAAAAAGTATATCTTCCCCTTTTGCTATAATTATCAAGTCTTTGTACACGAAAAGTTCACGGAAGTGACCGGTGAAAAACTCCGTCATGTTAATGTCACTAATTAGGGGCGGCGCTATTAGGAAAACTTTAACATTTCTAAATTTCGTTCAGAACAATGAAAAAGTAGCGCATCGGTAGCATTCCCAGAAACAGTGAGTAGCATTTTCAGTGAACCAAAATTTTCAGTGAACCAAAATTTATTCAACCAGGTAATTCAACCAGGTAATTCAATCAGGCAAATAGTGCAGGGCAACCCGAACGATTCAACCACGTAACGATTGTCCGCAATAATGACCAAAATAACAGGAACAACGATTAATTCACAGTGAACAAATTTCCGTAAGCATTCAGGCAATCAGCCCTGATCATTCCAGATTAATTCAATAAACCAGAATCTATGCACAAAAAGTTGCTATTACTAGCGCTAATGGGATTCCTATGCCTGCAGGTATGGGCCCAGGAGCGAAAAATTTCCGGTACCGTTACAGATGACAAAGGAGGGGCGTTACCCGGCGTATCTGTTAAAGAGGTAGGTACCAATAATGGTGTGGCCACTACGCCAGACGGCCAGTTTACCCTCACCCTGAAAGGCAATTCCAACAAGTTATCCATTTCATTTATAGGTTTTGAAACGCAAACGGTATCAGTGTCGGGCAAAACATCCTACACGGTTACTTTGAAACCGGATGCCAAGAGTTTGAAAGACGTGGTCGTTATCGGCTACCAGGAAGTAAGACGTAAAACGGTAACCGCCGCGGTTTCCAGCGTGAAGGGAAAAGAGATTGAAAACCTGCCTTCTCCTAGTTTTGATCAGCTGCTGCAAGGTCGCGCGGCCGGTTGAAACGTACAAAACTTCACCGGTGAGCCGGGCGTAAGAGGATCGTTTGTGGTAAGAGGAAATACGGCCATCAGCCGCGATGCCAGCGCCGCCCGCACATTGAGCTCCCCGCTGTTTGTAATCGATGATATCCCGGTATCCATGGATGACGCGGAAGCGTTTGACAACACCGGTACCAACTATATCGCCGGTCTTAATCCCAATGATATTGAATCGATCGACATCCTGAAAGATGCGTCCGCAGCAGCTATTTACGGTTCCCGTGGCGCTAACGGCGTAGTGATCGTGAAAACCAAGCGTGGTAAAGTAGGTAAACCTCAGGTAAACCTCTCTACCTATGCCGGTTTAACCCAGCAGCCAAAGTTTGAAAAAGTATACGGTGGCGCAGAAGAAAGACGGTTTAAACTGGATTACCTGAAGAAAAACCTGACAGATGAACAATGGAACACCATTCTGCCGGTGATGTTAACAGATAGTCTGAATCCTTCTTTCAACGGTGCAACCGACTGGCAGGATCTGTTCTACAGAAAAGGCATCATTCAGAACTACGACATGTCTGTTTCCGGCGCTACGGAAACCATCAACTACCGCTTCAGCGGCAACTATTATGATGAAGACGGCACCATCCGTGGTACCGGTTTTAAGCGCTATACCATCTCTGCTGCTACCGGTGTGAAAATGTCTTCCCGCCTGAATGTTTCTTCGCTGTTCCGTTTAAGTCGTGGTGATAGATCCCGCGGCAGAGGTACGTTTCCGGGAGAAGATGTTATTCCGCTGCAACAGGGACAATACCTGTCTTCGTTGTTTAACCTCAGCGATATAGACCGGAAAAATTTCACCGGTGACCTGGAATCCGGCCGCGATAAAAATATCAATGATGATATTACGGCCAGTGTAACCGTGAACTATGAGATCAGTAAAAAGCTGCGCTTTGCCTCTATTGGCTCTATCCAATCCAGTGTGAACAGCCGCGATATCTTCCGTCCGGGAGAGCTGAACATCGCAGGACTGTCGTATGCGCAGAGCAGTAAATCGCGTTACGAAAATGTGAACCTCGACAACACCCTGAACTTTAATACAAATGTGGTGAATAAGAATCATCACTTAAACGTGTTGCTGGGTAATACGCTCAACAATATCCGGAACGAATATACCGGTATTGGTAGCGGTGCACTGAGCAATGATAACGTAAAAGTGGTACAGGGCTACGATCTGAACTACCTGCTTTACAGCGACGTTTATGGTAACCTCGTGTCTGGTTCTAACTATCAGTCGGCCGGTATGTTGTCGTTCTTCTCCCGTGTGAACTACGACTACAAAGAAAAGTACCTGTTATCCTTTGCTTACCGCGCAGATGCTTCTTCCCGTTTTGGCCGTAACAGCAGATGGGGTTACTTCCCTTCTGTATCCGGTGGATGGAACATTTCTGATGAGCCATTTATGGCGCCACTGAAAAATTGGGTAGAATATTTCAAGATCCGTGGCAGCTTTGGTGTAACCGGAAGCTTACCATCCAAGTATTACCTGCAGTTCAATACGTATAACATCAACC
>Ga0116227_10011446_pt1 | contig 14901 bp, 9 predicted proteins | sample S1TSphgellanicum_FD_89693 | JGI IMG/M metagenome (GOLD analysis project Ga0116227, IMG submission 89693) | Host-associated microbial communities from peat moss isolated from Minnesota, USA - S1T2_Fb - Sphagnum magellanicum MG | ecosystem: Host-associated > Plants > Peat moss > Unclassified... | reverse complement strand
TTTTTTTTTTTTTTTTTTGGGTTTTTTTTTTTTTTTTTTTTTCTTTCCAAGGCTCATTTTCTTTGTATTTTAATTGGTTGGATTTTTAAATTTTTAATGAAGTTTCTTTTTATCTCTTTTCTCATTAGTTGGGTTTTTATTTTCTCCTTAAGTTTCCTTTCCTTTTTATTGTAATTAATTGAATTTCTATTTTTTCTCAAGTCTCCTCTTTTCTTTTCTTATTAGTTAGGTTCTTATTTATTTTTGGATTAATATGCAATATGATTTTCCTACACAACATATTTAAAAAATATTTTTCAAGTAAGAAAATCCTGAAAATTTAAATATTGGTGATAAATTTATATGTCAAAAATTTTGTAGTATATTTCATTAATTAAAATTTTACTTTAATTTTAAGTTTTTAAATCTTGGTAATCTACACCACAGTGCACATATTTTAAATATATTATCCATATTCACCTTTGTTTCACCATAAGTAACCAATTTGAACTTAACATTTATACATTTGTGAATAAGAAACCTTTATTTTTTTGAATGAGGCATTCATGCTTGTGGCTAGTCCATATTGATTTGATCAAGGAAATGTGAAATTTTAATTCAATAAACCCTAATTTAATCTTTTATTGTTTTGGGATGGGATTTGTTAATCATTTATATAAATTTTTTGTGCAATGAAAAACATGTTGGGGTTTTAAATTGTGTTTATACACCAACAACAATTATGTACTTGGGATAGTCAAAATGCGCCCACCCCAAAGCCTAAAATGAAAATAAAAAATAAAACCTTCGGAAGCTTTTCATTGGTTGTATGAAATTTTAATTTTCGGAATGGGTCACCACCATTTAAAACATGAATAAATAACCCCATGAATAAATTTAAGGGTACTTATTGATAAAATTTCATGAAAGCCGCCTTTGTAGTTGCCAAACTTTGAATGAAATTCACCCATGAAAATCATTAAACCTTATTTTTTTAACCAACACAAAATGTGAACATTGAATGTCTAATCATACGGTTCTAACACTAGCAAAACATTCATAAAGTTGTCGGATCTACACCATTTCATGCTTTTAATAATTGAGGAAAAACTAAAACTCATAAATTGCTTTTAATTTTGGTGAGTTATAGAAAATGACAAAATCCATTAAACCTTAGATAAGGTGGTGCCTGCTTGTTATTACAAAGTTTTATGGGTTCTCTATTTGATGGGTGAGGTTGTATGCTAGTATTTGTTAGCCAAAAATTATACTATTGTAATATTTGGGCCAATTTGATGTTAATTATATTATTTTTGATTTTGTTGAAAATTTTGAAAAATGGTACATAGTTAGGTCGAAAAGTTTTAAAAACCCTTACCGCCATCTATTGAACATTCACAAAATTTAGTTTTTTGTTAAATTGCGAAACATCCCTTTATCAAATGTTTAAGAATTTTTTTTTTCATTGTTTCAATACCTGAGCCAGTATAATAAACCTATAAGCTAATATAATAATGTGTGATCATCAATTGAGGCTTCTAAATTGTTTGAGTATAATAAAATGTTATGCTCCAATGGCTTCTAACCTTTATTTTTTGGTGCAAATTGTTGTATTTGTTTGATTTAATGTAATACACTATTTTGCTTCGTTAAATAAGGCCCTTTAAGTTATGTTGAAAGTGTGCAACCTTTAAAATTCTTTAAGGTGGGACCCTTTGTTAATCTCCACGTTATTTTGATTCCAAAATAGAAAAGGTCTTGTTTCCCAAAACATGGTTGACATAATATGTAAGATTTTTTAAAAGATTTGTTGGGCGATAACATGATATGGAAATAAAGATATGAATGTTCCATGTTTCTCTTCCATGCACAATCTTGCGATAAAAAAAATAGAATTAATCACATAACTATCTATTTGACAAGTTTAATTTATATTGTGTGATTAAATAGTTAAAAAATAAAACACATCTTTTGAAATATAAGGAGGAGTTGAACACACATATAATATCAACAAACAAAGTTTTGTTAAAAACATGAATTGTGTGATAATACAATATATTCAAATTAGTGTAATGCAATGACTTCAACGACTATTAAAGAGAGGTGCAAATCATATGAATGTTTAATACTATGATCATGGACTCCCATTTATAGATTATGATGTTACGAACAAATTATGATTAGTAGAATTCAAATTTTGTATGTTATTTGTAAAGTTTGTGTGCTTCCCCATGATAGATAATGTTTGTATATTAAGTTTCATATTTTGTTCAATAAGCTTTTGGTTTCATACAAAATATTTGATTTGGAATAACTTTTGATGGGTTGTTATATATCATGAGGTAAACAATTTGCATGCCATGATTAATTATATTCAAAATAATTTTAAATTTGTGTAATTTAATTTACATATGTAAAAATAAATTTTGTTGTGAAAAAGGTATAATTCATGGTGGTCTTCATAATGAAATCCAACATTGTCATGTGAAATTAATGTTGATATGCATATATTGATTAATAATTGGTGTACTATTTTTATTTCCCCTTGCTTTTGTGACATTGTGGGGATAAAAAATGACCAAGAAATATTCGTTTTTGTGGGAATTTGTTAATGGGATTTTTTAAATATACAAATGCCTTGTGTTATAATTAGATACAATTATAATTATTTTATTTAATTTAAAATTAATTAATTATTAATATTGTTAATTATCATCATCACATGTATTTGTAAGTTAAAATGGATCATTTTGGTCAAAACTTTGAATCCCTAATAGTATGTTTTCACTTTGTTTTTGTTATAAATAAAAAATTTAAAATTTATGAATTTAAAGAAACATTCATATTTTTTTAAAGTAATGACACCTGACCATGCAATACAAATTAGGTTATACCCTTCATGAATTAAAAAAAAAAAATTCCATGAATTCGTGATTATCATTGTTAATGTCATTTAAAGTTGGCAAAATATTCATATGATGTTGAAAAACTATAGAAAAATTATAGAAAAGTTCATTTTTAATTGCAAATCAAATTAATAAAATTTGAATAGTCCATTGAAATTATTCCAAGATGAACCATGATATTAGTGAATTCATATCCATATATATAAATATTGTTACACTTTTATTTATTTGCAATACCCTGTTTGTTTGATGTAATATTTTCAAATCAAATTATTTCACTTTTGTACCAGATTAAACTTTGTATATATATATATATATAATATGATTGAACCTCTTTTCATAAAATTAAAAACACATTTGACATGAAACATATTTTAATCATGAGGGTGTCAAGAAGATGATGTTATAGCAATAAACGATGAACACTTTAAATTGTAAACATTCATCATCATCATAATAATGATTATTAAATTTTTAGGGTCAAATACAAATGTCATATAACTTAAATTGATATTTTAAATAGCCAAGGGCATTATTAATATATGATTAATTAATCTATCCTAAAACATTTTATATTTATAAATTAATTACAAATGTATTAATAATTAACGTAAAAAATAATAGTTAATACTAAAAAAAATAATTTCTTAATGATATAATAACATTGGCTAGGTTATAAATTGGCTTAGCCAAACTTGAGTTTGTATTAATTATCCCAAGGCATTTTTAATTAGTATTAATGATGTTGTGATTATTGTTACATTATAAGGTTAAATATAGGCTTAACCTAAAAAAATATTGATTAGCTTAAGGTATTATGGTTAAATAATAACAATAATAATGTCATTATTCAACATATAATTTATTTATTCTACAACCAGGTCAAAACAAGTAACAAGGACCCAAAAAGGGTGTCGAATGTTAAACATAATTAATCAAAATCAATTTTTAAAAAAATTATCATTTAAAACCATTGTAATCATGTCAAGTTAAATCATTTTTCCCTCATATGAATGTCAAAGAATTTAGAGTAAAAATCAATTTGATCCAATTTTAAGTTTTGGTTTTAATTTAAAACATTTGAAAATGTATATTTATTGTGTCAAATGGAGTCAATTTTGCAAAGGACTATCAAAAGGACTTATATAATAATAAAAAATTCATTGAAAGAAATATAGATGATAAGAACATATTAACCACACTCAAAAACACTCATAATTTTAAAAATGTGAAAATTTAAAACTTTATAACCTCAAAGAATGTTTCAAAATTACTTTAAAATTTCAAAATAAAAAAAATCCTTTACCAATATAAATGGGTTATAATATACATGATGTATTAAAAAAAGTTATAGCTTAAAATATAATAAAATTATAGAATGTGAAAATTTAATTTTTAGTGATGACTTAAAATATTGATCATTTTTCAAGATGAAATATTGAATCTATACATAATCTGCACACTTTTTAAAATGCATATTTATTCAATAATGAGTTTAAAAAAAGAGTGATGCATTGGGAAAAATTTAAATATTTTTAAAAACAAGTTATAAAAAACTTCATTCAAAAATTCATTTGCATGTAAAAGTTATTTTTGGGAAAAATGACTTATAATCCTTTTCCCAAGTAATCCTTTTGATTCCTAGTTATAAGTTTTGACCCAGCTATTTATACCTAGATGATATTCATAAGCATATCAATTATTCATATCAACAATGATAATTAATAGCAAACAATAAATAAATATTTAATATTGTTTCTATTTTTGGGTACACCACCTTGGCCAAGCTTAACTTGAGCTAGTATTAATTAACCCAAGATATTATTAACTAATTATAATAACACTATGATTGTTGTTATCTTCTTGGGCTAGATGAAAGTTTGACTTAAATTTTTTTTATTGGAAATTGACTTTGGGTATATTAGGGTTAAACAATAATAATACTAAGGTTATTAATTAATGTTGGTATCCTACAACCTATACCTACAATATTTATAAATATATTAATTTTCAGCATGAAAAATAGTAGTCATCAGTAAAATAATAATTAATTTACTATTATTACCAGACATCTTGATTGGGCTACCATAATTTAGCCTAGCTTGAAATACAATTTGTTAACTGTACTAATAAATTTATAATTATTTTTATCTCATTAGGTTACACATAGGACTAATGTAAAAAAAAGTTTATCTAGCTTAGGGTAATAATATGCTTAACTTTAACTAGCATAAGATATTAACAATGACGACAATAATATTGCAATTGAATTGACCCTAAACCTTCCAATTAACTATATTTCCAATAATTATAATTTCAATTAATTATCGGATAAATATTAGTAATTGATAATTTACCAAGCAGGAACTAGATTAGAACACAGTGGATGATAGCAATTCAAGCCAAGGGATAAGGGGATGGTTTGATGGATGAGGGAGGAGCGGGGTGAAAAGAATATCACATGGCCAAAGGTTACACTCCCATGTCAATGCACAGCTGAAGAAGCTACATCCTCATCCATGCCTAAAGAAAAGCAGAGTTCATTCATGTATTTGTAACACCCATACCTGCAAATGTATCTGTAAATCAGAAAGCTCCCTGAGCATCTTTGAACATCTCTCTTGTGGTGCAAGCTCTTCCAACCTCCCAGATCTTCTAAGTACAACAATCTGTTGAGACAAGATGGGAAACTGGTGAGTACTGTAGACAAGCTGCAGACATGCAGTGAGACCAAACTTGGCAGTGTTATGCTGTAGTACCAAAAGTCTGATTCATCGAGCATACTGCCAACAAGTAAAACAAAACAGGTTCAGCAATTTCAACAAACCCCTTGCTAGCAGTTTCATTCAGCTTGTGGAAGACATGAAATCAAAGGGCATGCCTAACAGCTAAACAACAAGCTATGAATAAATAACATAGTGGTTAACAAGTAAACCAAAGAGATGAAGAAACACATAACAAGAGCTGAACAGAATAGGATGTCTGCTACAGACTTTATGCTTACACAAAAGCGAAAGCAATATCAGGTTATAGAACAAAAGCACTGAGCTCTTGCGTTTGCATTATTTTTGAAAACTAGTTAACCACAATTGAGGAATAAGGAACTCTGTAAATTGAGGGAAACATTTAACTGGAAGCTCACTGCTTACCCATTCAGATGAAGCCTCACTATATCCTCACTGGAACAAGCATTCTTACTCTGCCCCACTAAACTTAGCTTCCCTACATTACAATACTACTACACTGTTTAGGATGCCTTTGATATCCAATAACCATGTAAGTCTTCAGGTTTCACCACTTTAGCTCCATATGGAAATCAGTGGAAGACTGAATCAGGACACATGGATTACTTGCAGGTGTCCCTATACATGTGGAGAACTTGGTCGTCCAATGGAAGAAAGCATTCTTCTGGGAAAACATGGAACTGTCATATTGTTGGACAGCCTTCTTTGGCCTTGTTGAGAAAGCCTGAGTACCATTTTGCAGATAATTTAACATACCGCTTCTTATCATTTTCATAATCCACATAAATGAGTCCAAACCGTTTTGTGTATCCAACGGCCCATTCAAAGTTGTCCAATAAAGACCATGCAAAGTAGCCCTGAACATTTGCTCCTTCTCTGTGTCATGAAACCTCTGTTATTAACTCCAAAACTTCATTGTTCATGTCATGTTATGATCATCTTGGACAGCCCAGCTGTAGCATAGTGGAAGACCAAAAACAGTTCAGTGACTGAAGAAAACTGCTAACATGAGCATTGGGATCATACCGCATGGCTTGAAGAACAGCTGTCAGATACTCTTGATAGTATCTGATCCGTTTTGTATCCTGAAGCATTTCCTCTAGAGGTTTTTCACCACTCTCATCATCCATCCCTGCTCATTGGAACATGTAATGACAAGCCAATGTGTCCACACACACACACACACTCTCTCTCTCAGCTGAACATCAGAAAAGTGGGATTTTGAGGATCTGTAAGAGATAATACCAGAAATTCTCAGATTCTGCCACTCTGCTTTAAGAATTTGGACTAAACTAATTTCCATATCTTGGTTGGTAAGCCCTTCATGCTGTAAGGGTCAGTATGTTCAGAAAAAAGCTTTTGAGGTTTTTATGGTCAAATTTAGGTGCATGCTCATCAAAAGGGAAAACAGCAGGGAAAGTGAAGAGAGACAAGGAAGAACATTGACAAATGTCCCTGAGCTGCATGGTTTTGAGAAAGAGAGAATGATAGCTGAAACTACAAAGAGTAAGATAGTTGAACTCCTCAGCAACAGAAGACCATAAGAAACCCAACTATCAATAAACTGTTAAGAAATTGGGAACATTCTACAATATTGAGAGTGGAACTGTGTGAGTTTGTGTCATTACCATTCTCTGTTACATATAAGGGAGGCCGATTGTAGCGCTCTGTTGTCCAAGTCAATAGCTTCTGAAGCCCCCATGGTACTATGTACAGCCATTCTGATGCTGCCTGCGAAGCCCCCAATGCTTCCCATTATCAGTGATGACAGGACAATCTCAGGACTATTGAAAGCACTCCAAACCATGATGGTGTTTTGTCCTGGTTGTCAGAGTGGGTGGATTGTCTGCTCTTTTCAGTAAACATACTGGTCAGACCAATGCTCTTGTGCTTTTTGTACTTCAAGGATATAGGAGAGGTACATCAAGTGAGAGGATCTGGAAAGATTGCATACCCTATCCCCAATAGGCTTACAATTCCGCATTTCTGCAGCTCAACACCAACACAAAAAAGTCCAATCAAAAGGCAGCAAGTTGATTTTCATTTTGAGATGTTTTTCTCAACAGGACATCACCAGGTACTTTAAAGTTCATAAAAGAACAGCTCACATCACTACAGCACTTTATCTAATGGAGTTATGTTTTCAAAAATTGTGACCAAAAGGAAGAGAATCTTCTGAAGTTCTGTATAGAGACTTTTACTGATTTCTGAGAATGTCCTCTAAGTTTGCACGAGACAAAAGTCTACAAATTGCTGAGCAATATGCATCAAGGATGGATCCTGCAGACAATTGTTAAAGTCCAAGTTCCATTCAAACAGAAATTTGATGCAAATGTGGAATCACTAGAGCCCATGGAGCCTTATGTGTCACTTAGTAGTAAAATACTTAATTAATGCTAGGTGAGTAAGAGATAAAGAACCTGAGACAATGACACATTGATCTAGCAAATGGTGGCTTTGCTGTGGATCTAGTGGGGTAGGTCCACTTGTTATGTATCGACTAGTGTAGTGATTGATGCCAATGAAATCCAAGCATCCACGTAGCAACAAAATTTCATCATCAGAGAAGCGAGGTAGGCGGTTGCCCACATTCTCCCTCATAATTGCTGGGTAATCCCCAAAATAGATTGGGTCCAAAAACCTGTTGGAATGGAAATATTGTCAAGAACAAGAAGTTCAGAGTGCATCTAACTGTGTAGTGTCCATGTCAGGGTTTTCTAATGTCAGATCACTTTGACAGCCTCACCATGGTTTCAGGTACATGAGTGTCCTGCTATGAGGGATCAGGTGCAGGGTGCAAGGCTTCATAGGATAGTTGTACCTACTTTATTTGCCATGTACTTTCAAGATGATACCCATCATCCTAACAGAGGCAGGGATGCATGATCACCTGGTTCACCATCCTAAAAATCAGGGGGGTGGACATGATCCAGAGAAGGCTCTAACAGAATACAGTGGGATGAGAATCTTACCAGCCAAGTTGGAACAGAACATGTCTCTCAGCTGCTGCTTGATCTTCTGGGGAGTTTGTCAAAGGCTCCCCCCATTGGCAGTCCAGTGCAATTCCCAGCACACCCCCCTGCTTAGCCTGACCAAAATACCAACAGACATAATACTGTGCTTAGTCTCAACAGTGTCCAATAATGCTGTCTGTCCCAGAATGCTACATGAAGCAGAATAATGAAAGATATGAGCACAACTCAATTAGCACTGAATTGCCTTGCATCTTCTCAGAAGTTAAGCTGTGGTGTAAATCCTGAAATTGTTCATATGATCTGTGAAATTGAAGTAGACAGATTTCTGTCTTTAACTTATGACCCAAGAGAATCACAGAGATGGTCGGCCATATAGGCTGATCAGTAAGGTTCAGCCTCAATGACTCATATTGGCCTAGCTGCTGTTTCTTGAGTTATTTCATCTGCTGGTGACCAAATCTGCAAGTGCATGTGCATAGTGCATTTCAACCTTAATGGAACATATCAGTGTGATTAAAGAAAATACTCAACAAACAGGAAGGTAGAAAAAAAAGTTGTGACCAAACAATATTGTGTGAGTTCTGGGCAAACCAGAGCAAACAGAACAAGAATGATGTAGTCATAACCTTGTGAGTATCATTCACAAAGTACCAGACAATCAGCCCCTTCATGAAGAATGACAGTGACTAGCTTGAATTACTCCCCACTGACTTCAACAGCTCCCAAGAGTGGTTGCACATAAGTACATAATAATCTGTGCAAACAAATTAGGGAACATTCTACAGAAAAATCTGTGACCTGAGTTTCTCACATTTCCAGAAGCACCACGAGGACTCAATCATGACAGCAGCTACCACTGAAAAGGCATAGCTAATAATAACAGTTAGTAGTATCCTCAATTACCACAGGAACCCCACAGGAAGGTTGCTGTGTCATTCCCCAGCTCATCTGTACAGAAAAGAAACACTGGCCCACCTCACTTTGCAAACTTCTCAATCTTGCCCAAGGGTGCTCTTGTCACATGTGGAGAGCCTCAGCAATCATCCTGTGGGCAAGGCGAGAAAATTTCTGTCGGTTCCCAGTTATATGCTACTTCACCTTCCACCATTGGCTCATATACTTCTCCAAAAAATAAAAGTTGGAGGGACCTTGGATTACTTTAGGATCTAGGGAGCACATCACAAACAATGGCTAAACTTTTTACAACCTAGTTGGACTGGTGGATCTGACACAGACTTCTAAGGTTAAAGCCTCATGGGTAGGTCAGACAAGCCATTCCATCTGCAGGATGTACCTTGTTGATTTCAACTATGTCCTTTGATTGATTATAAAGCACAGATCTTATGAATTACCTTAAAAAATTTCCTGAAGAGGTCCATTGTTGCAGCATGAGCGAGAAGCACATGGTGAGCAGCGAGGTAAGGCTCAACTGCTGAGTTACCTTCAGGGCACATTTCTCTGTTTGAGCATCTCCCTGGGGCATGGATGCCAGTCCCATAGCCAAGGTACGAAAATTGGACAGGCTCATTGAATGTCATCCAGTGCTTTACTCGGTCACCAAATGCAGCAAAACATGCTTCAGCATAGTCCACATATGCTTTCCTGGCAATCAATAAAACACTCTTAATTAGCATACTCTAGATTCAGTTTTAACCCTGGAACTGTCACAACTAGAGACATTGCAGAGACAATGGCAGAAGTAAAGCTTATCACACAAATGGAAGAAAATCTGATCAGGCTTGTGTGATGAGAAAAGGTTATAGCCCATTTTGGTGTTGCTCTTAGATTCTCAAAACTCATCAAGATGGATGCCTTCAAGTCAATTTAAGGAATATTTCAGTGTTACTTTTGGTTCTGGGGATCTCAAAATGGAGACCAGCTGTCATGATCTACATTGCCTCTCAAATTTAGGAAACATGAGCAGGAACTGAGTCCTTACACAATCTTTCGATCAGTCCAGCCCCCAAATGAATCCTGAAGCACTTGAGGTAGATCCCAATGGTATAGAGTAACATATGGTGTTATTCCTGAACACAGCACAGCTTGCAAATTCACTCAGCAATACTTTGTGAAAGATAAGGATAATCACAGTAGTACAACATCAGAGAGTGAAAGAACCAGCGCATTACAGCAGATGTGCATGGTTTCATCAACACTTCAATGACTTTCCTCTCTCCTAAACAATTTCAATATAGCTCGAAGGAATGGATATACAATCAAGACAACTCTGAGAAAGCTGAAATGCTACCTTTCTGGAGAAGGCCATCAATCACTTTGTTATAGTAGGCAACGCCCTCCTTGTTTGGCTCAGAGCCTGTTCCTTCTGCATTTTTATCACAAGTAGGTTCTCAGTTGTCAAAAGGCTGCAGCATGCACAAACCAACTGTCCCCGCAGGAAGCAGGCGCTAAATTGTATCCAAACATTTGTCATCAAGAGGACAGATTTCAATAAGACATATACAATGGAGAACATATGAACAATCATACAAGAACTACAATTGGCAAGCTCCAAACATGTTTCATGGAGTCCTGAATAAGACTTTCACCATGTTACTGCAATCCTTAATTATGCAGATCAATCTCCTGACAATTCTGTTCTGATGACAATGGGATATCTATCTCAGGTGGTCCAAACAGTAGAGGTCACAACAGTTTGAAAAAGTAAGTCCATTACTGAATTCTCAACAGAGTGCTCTGTCAAAACAACCTCGTACCAGGAAAAATGCGTGACCAGGAAATGGAGAATCTGTATGCATTCAGGTTCAATCGAGCCATCAAGTCAATGTCCTCCTGTTCATAAGAAAAAAAAACCAAAAGACTCACAAGATAGGACAATGCAAGATTGTAGGTCTTACCTTAAACAACTGAAACAACCTGAAACAATGTCAAACTGCTCATTCATAACCCAAAACTTGATAACTGTTGCTTCATGGATTTACAGGGTCATAACTGTGATTGGTCGTACAAAATGCTAATATGTCCATTATCATAACTGCAAGCAAGGATGTGTTAACTGGAAACCCTTTGGTGAATTGTTTCCATTTAAGGTGATGACTCAGTAATGTGAAAATTTCATTCGTGGAAAAGGAGGGCACAAGCCTGATATTTGTGATACTGGTCACAAGCAACATCACCATTGGTTCCATCTGATATCTTCCCTGTCATAGAGCAACACATGTCAACTTCTAGGTTCAAGATGATCTAAAGAGAATTGAGAGAAAAGGAAGACAAATTGCAACAACATCACAGATGACATGGCTAAGGAAACTTTGTCATGGCACAGGCACAGGGTTTCATGAGAAGAAGTCGCCAAACTTTTGCTATACTTCTTGACACAGAAACATTTAAGAGCCAAACAAAATGAATTGAACATACTGCTGTAATGACAGTGCATTATCACTGTACCCTGGAGAAACAGAAAAGAGAGATATTGGCACCTGGAGTGTGGGAAAAAGTGTCCCAGATGGATGGCTTGCGGCCCCCTTCACTGGCTGCACCCTCAACCTGTAAAACCCTTCCACTGCTGTTATGGGAAGTACAGCAGGAGTACTAGAAAATACCCCTGCTGTTGAGTAAACATTTCTCCAAAGAACAGGTGATATGTCCAATGGGGATAACTGTGAAAAAGCATTAATTGTTGCAGTCAACACTTTTCTAGATTTCCAATTTCTTCTGTGTGAACTCAAAAGCTCCTAGGTACAAAAACTTTGGATGACCGGTTGACCAGGCAACTGGTTGATGTCGATGGGTCAACCGACATGACAAAACACCAAGCATGCAACTAAGCAAGAGTCAAACCCACAACCACTTGGCAATGTGATCATGAATCCCACCACTTATTCTAGTGGCTTGATTTTCATAGTCATTGAGGAGACCCATCTTGAAATTGGAAGGCTTTCCAAATCCACATGACCAGTCTTAACCAGCAAGCTTAACTTGATTGATTAGAACATATGCACAGGCAGAGTGTCACTATAGTTTGGAAGTAGATTTAATGTAGCTTCTTCTCCTTGATAATAAACAAAACCTGTTCAAAACAAATATGAGACAGAAAATGAATGACACTGAGACCTATTAATCAATTGCAAGAATGAATCCTGTTGCTCTTTGTGAGGACAAAAGAGCAGATTGTGAATGAGGCAAGAAGACAGAGTAATAATGCTACTATTGTGAGGAGAATTTTCTGCCAAATATGAGATGATCAATTAGAATCTGCCTGTGCTGACCAGGTATATGATCTGAAGCCTTGATGTGTACAAACAAGTTCAGGAAACCAAAGGGGGGAAAAGCAAGGGACAAAAACTCTTTTAACTGGGATGGCTCATGGTGCTATTATTATGTAGACAATGCTCTCAGTTCAAATGCGAAATGAAAATATGATTTTGGCAGGTGGATGATGGAATGCCCACCATTCTTTCTCTCTGATCCTGGAACTCAATACTCCAAATCGGGTGAAGGGGATTTGAAAAAAAGAAAGGCCGATCACAAGAAGGGAGGAAGACAGTTAAAGAACAAAAAAAACACAAATGGATCAATGTAGATTGATAACCGAGGGGAGGAGCGATATCCAAGAAGACTCCTCGGCCTCAGTGAACGAACAGTTATCGCATAGGTTTTGGAATTGTAAGAGAAGCGAAGGAGTCACACACAAAAAAAAAATTCGAAGGAAACAGGCAGCCGCACAAGTTCAAACACAAGTTTTTAAAAAAATCAAAATTGCAGATCGTCGTTGCAAGAAACAACCAACATTCTGCAGGATATAGAACTTTCCCGCCTCTATCTATCTACAAGGAGCTCCTGGCAACCGGCAACTAATATACAATGGTCATGCACGGCAAAACCGGTAAAAACAAATGGCTGCAAGTCGCAGATCGATGCTGAAAACAGACAACAATCGAAAGAAAGCTCATTACATCTTCATTACAGGAAAGAAAAACTAAGCAGTTAGTCCGATGGACTCTTAAACATCCAGATAGCAGAAGAAACAAGCCCCAAATTCACTCACGTTTCTCTCAAGACAAAAAAAAATCAAATCAAAGCACACAGTCTAACTCTCCACGATTGATCCCCCATGGCATTTGCGCTTTCATCACAAGAAATACAAGACGGAAGAAAACACTAAAAATCTCACGTCCAAAAAACGATTCAGAAACCAAAACAAAACAAAACAAAACAAAACAGAATTTAAAAAAAGAAAAAAAAAGCTTCTTCCGGCGATACAAAATAGCATTCAGCACAACTTACAAAAGAAAAGAAAATGGCGATCACACATGATCGCTATTCCAGGAGCAAGACTTTAAACTCACCTGGTAAGCGGCCGTGGCAGCACCAAAGACGAAGGAGTCAGGGAAGTGAGAGCGATGGATGGAGAGAGGAGCAACAACGGGGTCGTTGTAGCACCGGGACATCATCGTAGGGCCCATGGCGCTGCGAGAGAGAGAGAGAGGGAGAGAGAGAGAGAGAGGAGAGAAAAGTGCGTAATGCGCTGTGTGAGGAAAGGAAGGAAGGAGGAGGAAAGGGGGAGGGCGAGAAGACAACATATGGACCAATGACGTGAAATTTAAGAAATGAGGACCAATGAGTGGGCCAGGATTTCTGGCACGGAGAGGGCTGCCACCCCCAATCAGTTTTTGACAGATTCCGTCGACTCTTCTTCCACCAGTAGGTAACTGAGTGATGAGTTTGGATGTACAAGTTTTCCGTGTCTAAGTTACCTCTGACGTAAAAGTACCGACAGAATTGTTTTTAGTGCATATGGAGGCCATGTTATCAAGCGGAATCTGTCCTCAGCAATTGGCAGTGGCATTTCGCAATGGACTGCCTCTTTTATATTATCTTTATTTATTTATTTATTTTCCTTATGATTCTGTATCTATCCTCACTGCTCAGATATATCATGGGAAAAAGTTTTAAATAAAATAAAAAAAATAAAAATCTGTCAGTGCTTTTTACACAGGGTGCCAACTAGACTTGGGCGGTTCTCACTGGGGGACTCGGTTCTCCGACCGGTTCTCACATTGAGAACCACTTGTTCTTGTTTTGGGTGACAACTGGTTTTAAGGTTCTCACGCATGTGAGAACCGATTAGGAGAGTCGGAATTGAAAAAAAAAGGAAAGAAGAGAGAACCGGATGGGTTTCACATGAAAACCCAGATCCAGTTTCCAGAGTTTGGGGTCTGGGAGGGAAGAGGGAAACCACGTTAGCTTTAGGGTGGTACCTCTCCCAAGGGAGACCACTAATATACAAAAGTCAAAGGCTTTCTAGCCTCTTCATTTGAGTGTTTTTTTTTTTTTTTT
>Ga0116227_10011444_pt1 | contig 14902 bp, 7 predicted proteins | sample S1TSphgellanicum_FD_89693 | JGI IMG/M metagenome (GOLD analysis project Ga0116227, IMG submission 89693) | Host-associated microbial communities from peat moss isolated from Minnesota, USA - S1T2_Fb - Sphagnum magellanicum MG | ecosystem: Host-associated > Plants > Peat moss > Unclassified... | reverse complement strand
CCAATGTGGGCGGGCTCGGCCTTGCCTGGTTTGCCGACTTCGATACCAATCGCGGTCAGGAAGCAACGCCGTTGGTCATCGACGGCGTGATGTACGTGACCACTGCATGGAGCATGGTGCGGGCCTTCGATGCAAAGACCGGAAGACCGCTGTGGTCCTATGATCCCGAGGTGCCTCGCGCGCTCGGTGTGAAAGGCTGCTGCGATGTTGTCAATCGAGGTGTCGCTGCCTGGGCGGGACGGCTCTACTTGGGAACCTTCGACGGCCGATTGATCGCGCTCGACGCTGTCACCGGAAAGCCGGTGTGGAGTGTCATGACAGTCGATCAAAGCAAACCCTACACCATCACCATGGCGCCGCGGGTCGTTAAGGGTCGGGTGCTCATTGGCAACAGTGGCAATGAGTTTGGCGTTCGCGGTTATATCTCCGCCTACGATGCCGCCACCGGCGCGCTCGACTGGCGCTTTTATACGGTACCCGGCGATCCGTCAAAGCCGCACGAGAGCGAGGCGATGGCGAGAGCCGCCAAGACCTGGTCGGGAGAGTGGTGGAAGTTGGGCGGCGGTGGCACCGTATGGGAAGGGGTGTCGTACGATCCCGCGCTCAATCTGGTCTATTTCGGGGTGGGAAACGGGTCGGAATGGAACCAACATTACCGCAGCGCCGGTCAAGGGGATAACTTGTTCCTCTCATCGATCGTCGCGGTCAACGCGGACACGGGAGCCTATGTCTGGCACTACCAAGCGACGCCGGGAGAAGAGTGGGACTACGATGCGGTCCAAGATCTGATCCTGGCCGATCTGCGGATCGAGGGACGGGAGCGACAGGTGCTGCTGCAAGCGAACAAGAACGGGTTTTTCTACGTTCTTGACCGCAAAACGGGTGAATTGATTTCGGCGAATGCCTTCACACCGGTTACCTGGGCCGACGGGGTCGACGCGAAGACCGGTCGACCGCTCGAGAAACCCGAGGCTCGCTATGATAAGACCGGCAAATCTGTGCAGTTGCTGCCGGGCGCACTGGGCGCTCATAACTGGCAGCCGATGGCATTCAATCCGACGACGGGATTGGTGTACATTCCCGCCCAAGAAATCGGGATGGGGTACACGCCCGTACCAGACTTCAAACCGGCATCGCTCGGCTGGAATGTCGGAGTCGCGACCAAGAACCTTACCGGCGTGAAAGGCTACCTCAGCGCCTGGGACCCGGTGCTGCACAAGGAGGCTTGGCGAGCCAACTATGCTGGACCGTGGAACGGCGGCGTTCTGACGACTGCCGGTAATCTCGTCGTGCAAGGCAGCGCAGCCGGTAATCTCACCGCGTACCGCGCCGACACCGGCGAGAAAGTGTGGTCGGCGTCCGCGCAGACACCGGTGATGGCTGCACCGGTCGCGTATCAAGTCGACGGCGAGCAATATATCGCCGTGCTGGCAGGGTGGGGGGGCGCTTATCCCCTATTGGAGGGTCAACAATCCAATGCATCCGGCAATGAACGCAACATCAGCCGACTGCTCGTGTTCAGTCTACAGGGCAAGCTTTCACTGCCGCCCATCGCGCCGGACCCGCCCTCACTACTTCCATTTCTACCCGACACGGCAGATACGTCGCAGCTCGCTGCGGGTGAGCAGCTCTTCGGTCGCTACTGTAGCGTCTGTCATGGCCAGGCAGCTGTGGGCGGCGGAGTCATTCCGGATCTGCGCAAGTCGCCCTACCTGCCCGTCGACGCTTGGTACGACATCATTCTCGACGGTGCTCTGCACCTGAACGGCATGGCAGCGTTCGCCCCGGTTCTCGATCGCGCGCAGACCGCGGCGATACGCGCCTATGTGGTTCATCGAGCCGTTGTGGACCATACCGCCGCGCCTCAGTCGGGTCCGCCGGATTTGAACCGCGGCGCCGTAATCGCGGCCCAAGGGTCGGCTGCGGGTGCGCCGGCGTGCGCCCGATGCCACGCGTTCAACGGGGCTTCCGACGGTTCGGGAGCGTTTCCCCGAATTGCAGGGCAGTCCGCCTACTACCTCGCGGAGCAGCTGTATTCGTTCCGGTCCAAGCTGCGCCAGAACGCGATCATGTCGCCAATCGCCGGCGCTTTGTCTGCTGAAGAAATTTCCGATGTGGCGGCTTACTTCGCCGCGAGCAATGCGCCGCTCCTTCCCCTCGCCAAGACTGACAATGTCGCGTTGCTCAGTCGGGCGAAAGAACTGGCAATAACCGGTAACCCGGCGAAGGGTGTTCCCGGCTGCGCTACGTGTCACGGTACCGATGGTGCCGGGCAATCGCCGTCGATTCCGTATCTCGGTGGACAATATGCGCATTACATCGCGTTCGAGCTGAAGATGTGGCAGCACGGATACCGGACTAACAGTGCGGATGCCATGGTGCTATTTGCCAAGCAGCTCGACGAGCAAGACATCGCAGCGCTCGCGGCTTACTACCAGCAGCTCGGCATGCCGTCCGTTCAAGCTGAGTTACGCTAAGTGAGCCATCGACAAAGTGACGATACAAGGGCTTTGTCGACGTCCCCCTTGCATCACGGGGAGGTGCTGCCGATCGATACGGCGACGGCGGAAGAGGCTATCAAAGAAGGCCCACGGGGCGCGCTATTCGTCGCCGGCATCGCGGTAACCCTGCTATTCCTAGCGTGGTTGGCTTTTTATTTCCTATTATTTATACCGCGTGGCGCCGTTGACTAACCCGTCCACCGAGCCGCCAGTCGGACCTAATCGGCTCAATAGCGTTGCCGTGGCGATCGACCGAATGGAAATTCGATGGTTCTTGGCAATGCTTGCGATGCTCGCTGTCATGATGGCGGTCATTGTATTTACCAGCGTTGCCCATGCGTTGCATCCGCCGGGCAATGTGGAGACCATCAATCCGCTGACGTTGCATCTTGAGGGGGAATTCATGGAGAGTAACCTCGGCACCGCACTCGAGCCCGATGGCTCGGTCACCGTCAGGTTGATCGCGCAGCAATACAGCTTCGTACCGAATTGCCTCTTGGTTCCAGCAAAAACGCCAGTCCGCTTCCGGCTCACAAGTCCCGACGTGATTCATGGTTTCCTGCTGGTCGACACCAACGTCAATACGATGATCATGCCCGGCTTCATCTCCGAGGTTCGGACAAGTTTTGCGAGACCGGGCGACTATTTTTTGCCTTGTCACGAGTTTTGCGGCTTGGGTCATCACGGGATGTGGGCGCGGGTGGTCGTCGTTCCGAAAGAACAGTTTGCCAAGTTGTCGCGGACGCAAAGGGTAGGTTGTGAACCGGGTTAGTCGGTTGGCTCTCTGCCATTACTGGGTCGCTTTCGGCCTGTTCCTTCCAGCGGTAGTGCTCGGTGCCTGGCAGATGCTGATGCGCAGCCCGCTGCCCGCACCCCTCGACGATCCGAATACCTACTATATATCCATGAGCTTGCATGGCACGGTGATGGCATACGTATTGACCACGTTCTTCGTGATGGGATTCGGATATGCGGTCACGGCAACCAGCTTGGGGCGTCCGGTTCGGGGAATGATGGCCGCGTGGGTCGGCTTTGCACTTTGTTTGTTCGGCACGCTTCTTGCCGCCGCCGCGATCCTCGCGGGCCGCGCGACGGTGCTTTACACGTTCTATCCACCGCTACTGGCAAGCCGTTGGTATTACGGTGGCGTGTTGCTTTTGGTCGGCGGCTCGATGATCTGGGTCGTCTTGATGATTCTCAACATGCTCGCGTGGAAGCGCGACAATCCCGGCGCTCCCGTGCCACTAGCAATGTTCGCGATCACAGCGACTGCGTATCTGTGGGCATGGTCCGCCAGTGGTGTTGCCGCTGAGCTGATGGGCGTGATCTTGCCTGCCGCATTCGGTGCAACGGCCCAGATAGACGCAGGTCTTGCACGAACTCTGTTCTCAGTGACGCTACACTCCATCGTCTATTTCTGGTTGATGCCCGCATACATCGCTTTCTATACCCTGCTTCCGGCCGCCGCTGGCGGCCGGCTTTACAGCGATAAAATGGCTCGTCTGACCTTCATTATGTTTCTGGTGTTTTCGTTGCCCGTGGGCATGCACCATCTCTTTGCAGACCCCGAGCATGGCGATGGTTTCAAATTTCTACAGGGTTTCTTCACGTTCTTCGTGGTGCTGCCGACGCTGATGACGGTGTTTTCGATTTGCGCGAGCCTCGAGATTGCGGGGCGAGCACGTGGCGGAAGGGGGTTGCTGGGTTGGATCGGCGCGTTGCCGTGGAATGAACCCATGGTGCTTGCCACTGGCCTGTCGCTCGTCATGCTCGGACTTGGCGGGCTCGGCGGCATCATCAACATGAGTTATGCGATGAATTCGATGATTCACAACACCTCGTGGGTTACCGCACATTTTCATCTCATTTTCGGCGGCGCGGTCGTCATCATGTATTTCGCCATTGCCTATGAAATGTGGCCGCGCATGACGGGCAAACCGCTTCGATCCAAGGCTATGGCACGCTGGCAACTGTGGTTGTGGTTTTTAGGCATGCTGATCACCACGATCCCTTGGCACATTGCCGGCCTAATGGGACAGCCGCGCCGCGTGGCGATCTTCGATTACGACATCCCGGTGGTCGCGCGGACGGCGGCACTCGTCGACGTCTCGGTGCTCGGCGGTGTGGTCCTTCTCATTTCCGCGATCCTGCTAATCCTGGTGCTCCTCCGCTCCCATCTTGGTGAAAAGACCGTCGAGCGACCGCTACGCTATGCGCTCGCAGTGGTTGCGCCTACTCGCTTGGCAACTTCACTCAATGGCTTTGCGCTTTGGAACGCGATCGTGCTGGTGCTGATGTTGGTGGCCTATGGCTATCCCATCGGCCAATTTCTGTTCGTATTGAAACCACATTCCGCGCCCGCGTACAACGTCACTCGCGACGGTGCGGACAGCGACTGATGCGAGTCAAAAAGTCGGACAATATCTCTGATCGCTGGCCGCCGATTGCTTGGATGAGCATGGTCACGCTCGTCGCGGTGGCTTTTGTTCTGGGGTTCTTAGTGCTCGGTAGGTATCGTCTCTACGCGCCGACGGTCAATGTCTGGGTGGCGATGTGTCGCAGCCTCGGTCTGACGCCCGATCTCGGTGCTGCAAACGAACCACAACCAACACCGCAAACACCGACCTCAATCTCGTGGACTACCGGCACGCTTGCGCAAATCTCTTCAGGTGACAAGATACATGGCGCATTCATTGCGCTGAATTGCACAGCTTGCCATGGCGAGGCAGGAATCAGTTCCTCGGATCTTGCGCCCACGCTTGCCGGGATCGATGCCGCCGCCACGTTTAAGGAACTCGCCGACTACCGTTCCGGTAAACGCCTCTGGGGTGTCATGAACGGCATCAGTGCCGCGCTGTCGGCGCAAGACTCCGCAGATGTTGCAGCATATTACGCGAGCCTGCCGGGTGGTCTGCCGGTACTAACCGGAAGAAGTACTCCGGCATCAGGCCGGACGCTTCGGGAGACCGATTCAGCGGCTCGCTTGGTATTCGCCGGAGATCCTGCTCGCGGAATCGCACCTTGCGCCTCGTGTCACGGACCCGAAGGCTACAAACTCGGCGCTCCGGCATTAACTTCGCAACGCGCCCGTTACATCGAACGCCAAACAGCCGCGTTTGCGCAAGGTCTGCGCGGCAATGACATCAATATGCAAATGCGCACTATCGCGAAGGAATTGGCTCCCGATGAGATGCGTGCCATTGCGGTCCTCTACGGCGGGGGCGCCCCACAATAGGGACAATCTACCGACGGATACTGATCACTGTAGTCAAGCACAATGCAACTCACAGGACCGGGCGGCAAGGTAGTTATGCTATGCACTGACACGGACCGGGAGCTGGGAGATCACGTTACATTGGACAACTATTGTTGGTGGATAGCGCTTCAAGCGCTCGCGCAGGACGTAAGTCCGTTCGGGGCCAAAGTGTTACCCATGTCTCCGGAATGACAATGGGCACCATGTGCCCGGAATGGACCCTTTGTGTATGGCTCCCCGGGACGGATTATTCGGCGCTGTGCGCCTCACCCCTCCGGGGTCGCCCTGGCGGGCGATCGCCATCGGCGCTGCGCGCCGCTGTCGTCGAACCGGCTTGTTTCATGTCGGCGGTTCGAATTGATGCGTCTGGCCACAGTGGCCAACGAGCGTCTGTAAAAATTTTGGAATATGGCTCCCCGGGACGGATTCGAACCGCCGACCAACGGATTAACAGTCCGTCGCTCTACCACTGAGCTACCGGGGAATGCGGAGAGGCGCGGATTGTCGGGAAGCCGGCCGCTTAAGTCAAGGAATCAGGAGTGCCCGACGATGGCGTGCGGGACGTAGGGCGCTTCCAATTGGGCGATTTCGGCGGCATCGAGGTTCAGGGTCGAGGCGGCCACGGCGTCATGTAGATGCTGCGGCTTTGAGGCGCCGATGATGGGTGCGGTGATGAACGGCTTTTGCGCGACCCAGGCGAGTGCGACCTGGGCCTTCGGCACGCCCCGGGCGGCGGCGATGGCGGCGACTCCTTCGACGACCTTGCGGTCGGCGTCGATGGCGGACACGTAGAGCTTGTTGCCGTAATCGTCGGTTCGCGTGCGGGCGGTCTCGGTATCCCAGGGCCGTGTCAGGCGGCCGCGGGCGAGGGGACTCCAGGGCAGTACCCCAATCCGCTCATCGACACACAGCGGCATCATTTCGCGCTCTTCCTCGCGGTACAGCAGGTTGTAGTGATTCTGCATGGTGACGAAGGGCGTCCAGCCGTGCCGGCGGGCGAGATGCAACGCCTTGCTGAACTGCCACGCGTACATCGAGGAGGCGCCGAGGTAACGGGCCTTGCCGCTCTTCACCACGTCGTGCAAGGCCTCCAACGTTTCCTCAATTGGCGTCGAGCTATCCCAGCGATGTATCTGATAAAGGTCGACATAGTCGGTTCCCAGCCGTTTAAGACTCGCATCGATCGCCGTGAATATCGCCTTGCGCGACAGGCCGCGGCCGTTCGGCCCTTTGCTCATCGGAAAGAACACCTTGGTGGCGATGACGGTTTCGTCCCGGCGGGTGAAATCCTTGAGGGCCCGGCCGACGATTTCCTCCGATGTGCCATCGGAATAGGTGTTGGCGGTGTCGAAAAAATTAATACCTGAGTCCACGGCCTGCCGGATGATTGGGCGACTGTCGGCCTCTGGCAGCGTCCAAGGGTGATCGCCGCGCTCCGGGACGCCGAAGGTCATGCAGCCCAGGCACAGTCTGGAGACTTTGAGCCCGGTGTTGCCGAGATTCCTATATTGCATTCAAGTACCCGCGCACCGTTAGCCAAACTATCTTAAGAAAACTCTGTAACCGAATAATTAATAGCAGTTATTACCGATGCGCTCAGGGGTACAGTCCTTTTTCAGCCGTCGCTTGGCCGGTCAAGGAGAGATGGAGAATTTGACATATTATCCATCCGCGGGAACGTCACAATCACTATCCCTTACCGGGAACGTCGCGGAAACTCAGATGTCGCGGAAGCGCAGACGGCAACGGCGAAGCCGAGGATTCGACCGGACTGGCACCGGGCTCGAGCCGAGTGCCAATCCCGCTAGGCCCGCTTCGCCACCGCCACTTTGAGCGCCCGCGCGATGCGGCCGAGCGCGTCTTCGAGCGTCCCCATGCTGCACGCGAACGAGATCCGCATATGGTTGGGCGCGCCGAAACCGGAGCCCGGTACGACCGCAACTCCGGCCTCGACCAACAGGTATTCGGCGAAGGCGTTGTCGTCCTTGATCCCGAGCGCCCGCAGGGCGCCGCTCACTTCGGCAAACGCATAGAAGGTGCCCGCGCCGGGGAGGCAGGTGATGCCGGGAATGGCGTTGAGGCCGGCAACCACGAAGTCATGCCGCTCCTTGAACGCCTTGTTCATGACGGCGACACAGGCCTGATCGCCGTTCAACGCGACGGTCGAGGCGCGCTGGGAGATGCTCGAGGCGTTCGAGGTGGATTGACCCTGGATGGTCGACATGGCGGCGACGATTTCCTTCGGTCCACCGCAGTAGCCGATGCGCCAGCCGGTCATGGCATAGGCTTTCGAAACGCCGTTGATGGTCACGGTGCGGTCGTAGAGCTGCGGATTGGCTTGCAGGAAGCTGGTGAACGGTTCCTTGGCCCAATAGATGTGCTCGTACATTTCGTCCGAGGCAATGATGACCCGAGGATGCTGGTCGAGAACGGCGCCGAGCGCCTGCAACTCGGCCTTGGTGTAGGCGGCGCCCGTCGGATTGCTCGGGCTGTTGATGAACATCATCTTGGTGCGGGGCGTGATCGCGGCGGCGAGTTGTGCCGGCGTGATCTTGTAGCCTTGCTCCGGTCCGGCATAGACGCTCACCGGTACGCCGTCGGCCAAGAGTGCCATGTCGGGATAAGACACCCAGTAGGGCGCCGGGATCACGCACTCATCGCCCGGGTCGAGCAGCGCGGCGCAGACGTTGAAGCAGGTTTGTTTGGCGCCCGAGGACACGAGGATCTGATTGCGCTCGTAGGTCAGGCCGTTGTCGCGTTTGAACTTAGCGATGATGGCATCCTTGAGCTCGGTCGTGCCGTCCACCGCCGTGTAGCGCGTGATACCCTTCCTGATCGCTTCGACGCCCGCATCTGCAATGTGCAGGGGCGTGTCGAAATCCGGTTCCCCGGCTCCCAAACCAATGATGTCCTTGCCCTCGGCCTTGAGCTTTGCGGCCCGGGCCGTGACGGCGAGGGTGGGGGAGGGTTTGACCTTTTGAACGCGCATTGAGAGTGATACGGTCAAGGGGGTTTACCTCTGCTGAAAATGGCGACCGAGTTTACGGAAAATTGTCCGCAGGTGCTATTAAACGGCTTGCCGCCGCAATTTGACATATGTTCCGTGAAATAGTGGACGTGTGCACGGACACGGAATGTGACGCGTGCCTCAATGCGCACAACCATGCGAGAATCGATTCATGAGTTTTGAGCTGTATTCGGACTACTTGCCGGCCGGGGATCAGCCTCAGGCGATCGAGAAGCTGGTCGACGGGCTTACCAGTGGGCTTGCCCATCAGACGCTGCTGGGTGTGACCGGCTCGGGCAAGACCTTTACTATTGCCAATGTAATCAAGCAGGTACAGCGTCCAACTCTCGTACTTGCTCACAACAAGACCCTTGCGGCGCAGTTATACGGCGAATTCAAGGTGTTCTTCCCCAAGAATGCGGTGGAATACTTTGTTTCTTATTACGATTATTACCAGCCTGAGGCCTATGTGCCGGCGTCCGATACCTTCATCGAGAAGGATGCCTCGATCAACGAGCACATCGAACAGATGCGCCTGTCGGCGACCAAGGCGCTGCTCGAGCGCCCCGACTCCATCATCGTCGCGACCGTGTCGGCGATTTACGGTTTGGGCGACCCGCAAGCCTACCTGAGCATGGTGCTGCACATCTCGCGCGGCGACCGGCTCGAGCAACGCAAGCTCTTGCGGCGCCTCGCCGACATGCAGTACACGCGCAATGAAATCGATTTGCAGCAGGGCACCTATCGGGTGCGCGGGGACGTCATCGACATTTTTCCGGCGGAATCGGAACGCGAGGCCGTGCGGGTCGAGTTGTTCGACGACACCGTCGAGACTTTGAGCTTCTTCGACCCGCTCACCGGCGAAGTCATGCGCAAGGTGCCCCGGCTGACGATTTATCCGTCGACCCACTATGTGACGCCCAAAGAACGGGTGCACAAGGCGGTGGATGAGATTCGCGACGAACTGCGGACCCGGCTGCTCGAGCTGCACGGCGCCGGTAAATTGGTCGAAGCCCAGCGCCTGCAACAACGCACGCTGTTCGATCTGGAAATGATGAACGAGGTCGGCTATTGCGCCGGCATCGAGAACTACTCGCGCTACCTCTCGGGGCGCGCGGCCGGCGAGCCGCCGCCGTGCCTGTTCGATTATCTGCCCAAGAATGCCTTGCTGGTGATCGATGAGAGCCATCAAACCATTCCGCAGCTAGGGGCCATGTACAAGGGCGATCGGTCGCGCAAGGAAACGCTGGTGGAATACGGGTTCCGCCTGCCGTCGGCGCTCGACAATCGGCCGCTGCGCTTCGAGGAATTCGAGCACCTGGCGCCGCAAGCCATCTACGTGTCGGCCACGCCGTCGGCCTACGAGAAGCGCGTCTCCGCGCAGATCGTGGAACAGGTCGTGCGGCCCACGGGCTTGACTGACCCGGCGGTCGAGATCCGGCCGGTGCGGGCCCAGGTGGACGACCTGCTGTCGGAAATCCGCTTGCGGACCCAGGCCGATGAGCGCGTGCTGGTGACCACGCTCACCAAGCGGATGGCCGAGGACTTGACCGAGTACTTGAGCGAGCACGGCGTGAAAGTGCGCTACCTGCACTCGGACATCGAAACCGTCGAGCGCTCGGAAATCATCCGCGACCTGCGCTTGGGCAAGTTCGACGTGATCGTCGGCATCAATTTGCTGCGCGAAGGTTTGGACATGCCGGAGGTGTCCTTGGTCGCGATTCTCGATGCCGACAAGGAAGGATTCCTGCGCTCGGAGGGCTCGTTGATCCAGACCATCGGCCGCGCCGCGCGCAACGTTCAAGGCAAGGCCATACTCTATGCCGACGTGCGGACGGGATCGATCCAACGCGCCATCGCCGAGACAGATCGTCGCCGCAACAAGCAAATCGAGTTCAACACCCAACACGGCATCACGCCGCGCACCATCGTCAAGGCGGTGGGCGACGTCATGGAGGGCGCGCGTTCGGTGCACGAGAACGAGCGCGACGGCGCCGGCGAGTACTTCGCGATGCCTACCCCGGAGCAGGCCGTCAAGCGGATCAAGAAACTCGAGGCGGAGATGACGAAGCTCGCGCGCAATCTCGAGTTTGAACAGGCTGCGCGAGTACGCGATGAAATTCAGAAACTGCGTCAGTCGGCCTTCGGTGCGCCCATGACGCGAGCAAGTTAGGCGCGAGCGAGTTAGAAACTAGTTCGAATGGTGGCTTAGGCGAGTCAGGCGAGGAGCTGTATGGCAAGGGAACAGATTTTTTCCACAGATGAAGTGGATCTCGAACGGACTGACAGGTTGCCCATGCTGGAGGGCACGATAGTCGACTCCGACGTCGCGGACGACGCGGTACGCTTGGACTACACCGTGGACGTACCGGGTGCCACGTCGGTTGCCATGCAATACGCGCCGCCGGATTTCTCTCGACCCTCGGGGGTCGATCTGCCCTCGCTCGCCGAGAGCGTCCGCTCGGTCGAGGAGCGCATTGCGCGGCAAAACGCGGAATATGAAGCGTTGACGCGTTCCTATGAGCGAGCCCGCGATGCCGAGGCGGCCACGGTGGCGCGCGCCAATGCGCTGGCTGCGGACCTGGCGGCGGCCCGTGCGCAACTCGAGTCCGAGCAAGCTCGGGCGCGGGAAATCGAGAAGAACCTGGCCGATAAGAATGCCGCCACAGAAGCGGCGCGCGCGCGCGTCGAGGAGGCCCAGCGCGAATCGGAACGCTATCAAACCGAATCGCGCACCCTGCGCGATTCGCTCGCCACACGCGATGCCACCATCGTTCAAGTCTTGCACTCGCTAGGGGAACGCGATGCACAGCTCGCCGCGCTGCAAACGGAACATGCGAAAATAGTTCCGGTGCTCGAGGCCACCTCGAAGTCCGCCACCCAGCTCGAAGCGGATCTCAAGGCGGCGCGGGAGCGTTCGAACGCCATCGCGGCGGAACTGCGGGCGAGTGAGGCGACCGCGGCGTCGCTCGCGCAGCAGATCAAGCACGCCGAGAGCGAGATCAACGTCACGCGCGCCGAGTTGAGCGCGGTCAAGAGTCAGGCGACGACGTACCTCGAGCAACTGAGCAGCCGCGACTACCGCAGTGGATTCGATCTCAATCTGTTTCGCGAACTCGATGCCCAGGTGGGCACGGCCCAGGTGGGGCAGCTCGCGGCCCAGCAAGAGCGGGATCGGTTGCAGAACCAGGTGGCGGAGCTCGAAGCGAAGATCGCCGGCCAGGCCGATGCGATCGACAAGCTGCAAAGCGCCGCCGCGGCGAACACCGCGACGCTCGCCCAGCAGTCGAACGATCTGAAACGCGCGGAAGCGCTACGCGCCCAGCTCACCTCCCAACTCGCCAAGGCGGACGGCGAAGTCACCCGCTTGAACGCGGAGTTGTCCACGCGCGAGCGGGCCTTGGCCGAAGCGCGTGCCTCGGGCGCCGGCGAAGCGAAGCGGGTCACGGAATTGCTGGCCGAGGCGGAGCGCCGCCAGGCCGAGCAAGAGGCGCAGATTCAGAAATTGCTGGCCGATCACAGCGCGCAGTTCGAGAAGATGTCGAGCGACCATACCGCGCAGGTGCAGCAGATGTCGGCCGGTCACTCGGCGCAAGTCGAACGCATGTCGACCGAACACTCGGCGCAAGTGAAGCGAATGACCAGCGACCACGCCGCACAGATCGACGAGATCTCCGCCGAGCTCAAGGGGCAACTCGCGCGAATCGAGTCCGAGAGCCGGGCGCAAATCAATAAGTTGCAGGCGGAAGCGGAAGTGCGGGAGCAGGAGATGGGCGTGTTGGTCGCGCACTTGCAAGAGGCCCGTCGGCCGATCCAGTTGATCGAAGCCGACGTCAAACGGTTAAGCGATGAATTGGCGGCGAAGACGGCGGCCTACGATGAGTCCGCGGAGGAGAATCGCAAGCTGCGCGCGTCGCTGGAACGCACCCGTGGCGCCCTCGAGGAGCGCGAATTTCTCATCCGCCGGCTCGAGCGCAGTGAAAGCAACAACGCGAACGTGCTCGGACGTATTCAGACCACGATCGAAAGACTCGGCGCGTCAGCCCCGACGCCGGGCGCGGGAGCGGGGACCAGTTCGGCTACCGCCTCGGCAACCGAATTTTCGTTCGCGCCGGAATTCGTCCGGATCGACGGCGACCGATCGGTCAATTTCAGCTTGGTACGCCGTACCCGTATCGGCCGGGCCCCGGGCTGCGAGTTGCAGGTCGATTCGAGCTCGGTGAGCCGACACCATGCGCTGGTGCTGGTCGGAGCCCGCGACGTCATCATCGAGGATCTCAACAGCACCAACGGCGTGTTGGTGAATGGCCGCAAGGTGGCCCGCCAACTCCTCACCGACGGGGATCTGATCAGCGTCGGGGACGTGCAATTCCGCTACGCCGCGAAGCCGGTGCAACGCGCGCCCGAACCGCGCGCCGTCGAGCAGCGCGCCGCGGAACCGACGCCGATCGATTCCAAGTCAAACGGTGCGGCGGCAAACGGTGCGGCCGCGAACGGATCGGGGGCCGGCGGAGCGAAGAACGGGGGGTTTTAGCCGAATTGCCGGCGCCGGACACGGGCGGATGATTTTTCCGCCCGAATCCGGTATCTTTCGCGCCCTTCGAGCGCGCTTAGCTCAGCGGTAGAGCATCACCTTGACATGGTGGGGGTCAGTGGTTCGATCCCACTAGCGCGCACCATCCATTTGGTAGTATGCGCCATGCCCGTAATCACCCTCCCTGACGGAAGCCAACGGCCCTTCGATCGCGCCGTCTCGGTCGCCGAAGTGGCGGCAAGCATCGGTCCCGGCCTGGCCAAGGCGGCGCTCGCCGGCAAGGTCGACGGCACGCTGGTGGACACCACCGCGCTGATCGAGCACGACGCCAAGTTGAGCATCGTGACCGACAAGGATGCGGATGGCCTCGAGATCATCCGGCATTCCACCGCCCACTTGTTGGCGAACGCGGTGCAGGAGCTCTTTCCCGATGCGCAGGTCACCATCGGCCCGGTCATCGAGGATGGCTTTTACTACGATTTCGCCTACAAACGGCCGTTCTCCACCGAGGACCTGGCGGCGATCGAAAAGCGCATGGCCGAGATCGCGGCCAAGGACCTGACCGTGCACCGGCGGGTGTTGCCGCGCGATGAAGCCGTGGCGCATTTCAAGGAGCTCGGCGAGCACTACAAGGCCGAGATCATCGGCGCGATTCCGGCGGGCGAGTCGATCAGTCTGTACGGACAGGGGGACTGGGAGGATCTGTGCCGCGGGCCGCATGTGCCGTCCACCGGCAAACTCAAGGCCTTCAAGCTCATGAAGGTGGCGGGTGCCTACTGGCGCGGCGATTCGCGCAACGAAATGCTGCAGCGGATCTACGGCACCGCGTGGGCCAACGACAAGCAGCTTAAAGATTACCTCACCCGCTTGGAGGAGGCCGAGAAGCGCGATCATCGGCGCATCGGCAAGGAATTGGACCTGTTCCATTTACAGGAAGAAGCGCCGGGCGCGGTGTTCTGGCACCCGAAGGGCTGGGCTCTGTTCCAGCAGTTGATCGCCTACATGCGCGAACGCCAGACCGCGGCCGGCTACCACGAGGTCAACACGCCCGAGGTCATGGACCGCGAACTGTGGATCAAGTCCGGCCACATGCAGACTTTCGGCGAGAACATGTACATGACGCAGACGCCGGACGACCGCGTCTATGCGCTCAAGCCCATGAACTGCCCGGGACACATCCAGGTGTTTCGGCAGGGACTGCGCAGTTATCGCGAGCTGCCGCTGCGGATCGCGGAGTTCGGCAAGGTGCATCGCTTCGAGCCCTCCGGTGCGCTGCACGGCCTCATGCGGGTGCGCGCGTTTACCCAGGACGATGCGCATATTTTCTGCACCGCCGACCAGATCACCGCGGAATCGGTCAAAGTCACCGAGCTGATCTTGAGCATCTATCGAGACTTCGGCTTCAACGACGTGCACATCAAGTTCTCCGATCGGCCCGAGAAGCGGGTGGGCTCGGAGGCGATCTGGGACAAGGCCGAGGATGCGCTCCGGCAGGCCTCCGCAGCCGCCGGCATCCACACCACGCTGAATCCCGGCGAAGGGGCTTTCTACGGTCCGAAGCTGGAATTCGTGCTGCGCGACGCCATCGGGCGCGACTGGCAATG
>Ga0116227_10011443_pt1 | contig 14903 bp, 8 predicted proteins | sample S1TSphgellanicum_FD_89693 | JGI IMG/M metagenome (GOLD analysis project Ga0116227, IMG submission 89693) | Host-associated microbial communities from peat moss isolated from Minnesota, USA - S1T2_Fb - Sphagnum magellanicum MG | ecosystem: Host-associated > Plants > Peat moss > Unclassified... | reverse complement strand
GTCCCCCTCTTCCATAAACATTTTAAAAAAACAAAATTTTTTTCACTATGAGCACTTTCTTCCCAAAAAATAACAAAAAAAAAAAAAAAACAAAAAAACCCAAAGGAAAGGAGCATGAGCCCTCCTTTTCTTTCATCGTATGCAAAGGATAAAAAAACAACAACCTTATGAACATTTGTTTGCCACAAACAAACTAATACAACAACCTAAAAAACCTAGGCAAGGGGACATGAACCTTCCTCCTCTTCTCACCATCATCTACAAAGGATAAGAAACAACATCACTATGAACAATTGGCTACTTGTTTTTGGTTGAAGCTCCTTTGTTGCCTATTCTTATAACAAATGGAAAAAACCCCAAAAAAAACTCACCAATACATATTTATCAAGAGTAATGACAATGACAAGTGGAGTGGCAAGAAAAGAAGTTGTTGAGGTGAAGAAAGGAAGAAAGAAGAAAATGTTATGCCCACAATGCAACCATGGGCAAACTAATGTTGATTAGGTATTGAATCAAAATCTAGAATTGGGTTGGTTTTCAACCCAATTTTTTCCAAAAAAATCGGCATGTATCAATGGAAATGATACCGTAATGATATTCACCAACTTGGTTCCCACTCATTAGAAAACCATTCTCTAAATAAAAATTGAAAAAATGAGGTATGATAAAAAAAATTCTTAATTAAAAAAGTCTAGGATTAAAGGGCTACCTATTTTAAGGGTTAGTAATATGCAATCCTTTGATTTTTATTGGTTGTGGATGCATCACAATGTAAGTGCATCCCAAAGCTTAAAATCACATTGACATTATTTTTAATCTTGTTAATGTGTTGGTACCAACACATTAATGTGACATGGACTTCTTTTTTAATTTGAATTTATGTAAAATGTGTGCCCACATTTTTGGGCAAAGAATATGGGACAAATGATGGTGCTAAATTGGAGAATATGTTGAGCACATTGTGAGTGCACATTGCACACCTCCTTGTTTGAGTAAAATAAATTCAATAATAGGTTTGTGTAAATTGTTGGAAATAATGGATTAGTACATTTGTGATAAATAATAACTTAAGAATGGGATGAATTTTTTAAAAAAATTCTTTTGATACCCTAGATGGTTTTCATAAAAGAAAAAAAAAGAAGAGATAACTAGGTTCTTACAACTTAATGAGAAAACCAAAACTGTCAATTCTCGTAAAAATATCAAAATCATCCAACATTAGTGCAAATAACTTAACATGAAACTCAAATCATGTCTAGTTTAGATGAAAACTCAAGTTTGACACCTTGTTCATCAATGTTGTACAAATTTCATGCCATATTTGGGTTTTTGACCCATGTTGCAATCAAAAACAAGATTTTGATGCCATATTTTATTTATTTCATGAAAAAAACATTTTATTTATCAATGTGAAGTTAACACCTACTTCCAAGGTGTGTTGTTTACCTTGGTGTTGAAATCAAGAGTTCTTGGAAAATGCAATTGACAATTGTTATATTCTAAATTGCATCATTTGATAACATGGTGTAAAATTTTGAAAATAACATATTGTTAAAATGAACATACAAAACATTAAAGGAAATTTCAAGATTGTGAATGAAACAAAGATAGAAAAATGCATAAAAGGCTCAAATTCTCATTAACTAATGTTGGCAAATCCTATGTTTCGATCTTGTCACAAATCACACATCCATTGTGTAATAGTTGCTTATATCTACATTTTACCTTTCATTGATTTTGTAAACTAAGACCAAACATGCAATGCCATTTCTATTTTGTATGTCCTTGGTAGCAAATGCCATTTTTTTCATGATTATATTTGAACACATCATAATGAAATAAAACCATTATAACATGATGAATTAGTTGTCATTTATAAACTTTATGTATAATTAAATCATCAACCCAACTAGGGTTAGGGTTCATGAATAATTACTCTTCCAATTCACAATTGGGTAATGTTACATTTGACCAAAATTTTCAACCTAGATATGATGGATCTATGGGTGAAATGAATGATGCAAATATGTGAGAACTTGTTGGGATTGGTCCCTTTACCAACCTTAATAATAAGTAATATGTTGCAAGACCTAAGGGTAGTGTGAATTCACACTTTTATGCATGTTAATCAATTTTGGGACAATTCTTATTTTTGTCACGGTGAGGATCATATTACAATGCATGCACTAGTCCATATTAGTTTTAAAATTTTGACCCATGAAGCTTCAAATCCAACTTGTATCATTCATTTGAAATGATATGAACTTAATCTAACTTTACTATTGACGCACTCCCAAGTCCCTAGTTAGCCCCAAGTTGAGGCTAAGTCACTCAAGTTGCGGAAATGCGGGGGATTCGGGGCACGCTCCCAATTTCTAACACTGAAGGGGAGGTAAAAGGGGCGTGTTGAAAGCTCCGGGATTAAACTAGGAAGAGGGACAAGCTACTTAGTTACTCGGTCCTGCATTCAAAACCAACCAACAAGTTGGTTAGTACTCATTCGGAACACTCTTGGTGTTGGGACAAGTCACAGGCAACCTTAGACTCACTTGACTCACCACGGCTCGGACTCGAGAGAAGCCACACCACCTTCCCCCTATAGTATTCTCTGTGTCTCACCGCTGCACTTGCATCCGAATGATATTTTTTCCCGGGACTCCCAAAGTGGAGTCCCGAAACTGTCCCGGTTTGGATTCCCGAAACTTTGGGCGTTCATAACTTCTCGCCCCGACCTCCGATTGGGACAAGGTCTAAAGCAAACTTGTAGCTTTCCTTGAGAGCTTTCCAACGGTGTTTCGCACTCCACTTGCGCACACCGGGATTGGGTCAATTCCCAACTTTTAATAGTTGAGAGTCAAATTGCCAGTTTGACTCCCGGCCTTTCTTTTGACCATTACTTGTGCTGTAGATGTCCAAATGGCTCGTGTGAGGCCATTTTGGACATCTGCACTTCGAGACCTTTTCAACGGCATAAAAAACGCCTTGATGCAAGGTGTTTTGACCCTTGCAATCACATTCTGAATTTTCGAGAGTCCCGGAGGACTTCTAAGTCCCATTTTCAAGAGTGTGAATGGCGACCTCACATTTCCCTCAAAATGGGGTTGCGACAACTATGTTATTAACCTTTGCTTGATTTTGGTTGAATTTTTTGTTAAAGAACTATGAATATGTAAACTTTCAATCTAACAATTGGACTTGTAATTCAACTCATGAATAATATGTTAGAATAAATTTCTAACTAAAATCTCAAATAGAAACAAAATAGTTGTAAGATGAGTTTAGGCTTTTGGAGTTAAAAACACTTCACTTCCAAAATCTCATTATGAACTCAAAGAGTTTCCTATCTAGAGATTCCTTATTCAACCACATTTTGATAAGCTCATTGTTTGTGGGAACAAAATATGCACTTTACATAGGAAAGAGATTGAGAATGTGAAAATTTGTAACAAATTTCATTTGGATGTGAGATGTATGGGATGAGCTAGGCACCAACTTGCTATTCCAAGATGAACTAGAGCTAATTTTTTTAAAAAAACCCAATATTAATGAATCAATGAAGGCAAGATTAGGAGGAAATGAATGACAAGCAAATCAAGTGAGGCAAAATTTGAAGAAATCAATTAGGACAAGAATAGGGGGAAATCAACCATTTCAAGGGCAAAATTTGAAAAAATCAATTAGGGCATAAATAAGGAAAATTGATGATTAGTGAATAAGTTAGGGAAAGATTAGGAGGAACTCAATAATTAGTGAATCAACTATGGGAAATTTTGAGAAAATCAATTAGGAAAAAAAGACAATGAAAACAATTATTACCCAGTGACTCAATTAGTGGGCAAGATTAAAAGGAATTTAATACTTAATCAATGAATCAACTAGGGAAAACATTTGAGGAAATCAAATAGGGAAAAGACGTGGAAAATCACAAGATTAGCCAATCAATGATCAGTGAGTCAATTTAGGGCAAGTTTATGAGGAAATCAATGATTAGTCAGGTACTAACATTTGAGGAAATAAATAAAATAGTAAAGGGATTAGGGCAAGATTAGGGAAGCAATTGATACTCCTTTCTTGTGTTGCTAGAATGGAGAGAGAGAGAAAGAAGCACCAGAAGCATCCTAGAGATCCGGATCTTACTTACAGCAAGAAGCCTCTTGAGCTTCTTCATCAGGGTTGCTTCTCGTGGTTGAATAGAGGAAGTGGGTGGTGATCAGATTGTTGTTTTGGAAAGAGGAAATTGTAAGAGTACATTTGGATGTGTTTTGGGTTTCAAAGATCCGGGTGTGTGGAAGAGCAAGTCTTCTTTGAGCCTGTCATATCAAGGTTTAAGTATCAGGCAGTGGATGGTGATTAGATTGTTGTTTGGGTGGTGATCAGATTTGTTTGTTGTTGTTGTGTTGGGTAGTGCTCACAGTGTTGTGATCACATTTGTTTGTTGTTGTTGTGTTGGGTGGTGGTCAGATTTGTTGTTGTTTTTGTTGCAGAGGAGAATAGCAAAGGGGCAGTGGAGATGGTGATCAGATGTGGTTGTTTTGAGAGAGCAGCTTGTTGGGGATGAGGAGGAGGTTGTTTCTTGGCCCTGTGTGTAACAAGGAAGGCTGCTGGGGTACCCGGGGAAACTGGCCAGAAAGAACTGGTAGTCCAAGTGGAAGTGGATATGGCGTGGAGGACGAAAGCCCTGGGTCTTGTAGGTCAGGTGAGAGGGATCCTCATCACCCATTGTCATGATCTCAACTCCCAAGCAACTGCTGCAGAGTTTTGCAATCCCATGTCGTGGAGTCAGGAGGCACTCCTTCCTTCTGCAGCAGCTAAGGCGACCTATTTACAGCGGTCGGCATCAGAAGGACTTAGAGGAATCCTCTTCTCCAGAACAACAAAACCATTCCAACAGGTACTGCATTCTTCGCAGTCAGCTTGTCAGCGGGCAGGAGGAGTTGTTGTTGGTTCACGGATATTCAGATGGAATTCAGATGTGGGTTTTGCGGGGTTTCAAGCAGCCAGTAATGCATTTTCTGTTGCGAGCAGAAGAGGATTCAGCAGCTTTAGGAATACATTGCCAGGAACGCAAAACAAGGTACAACAAGATGTGGTAAGAACTGCGGTGTGGAGGAACAAACTACTACAAAGTCAATCAAGTAAATCCCGGTTTCTCCCAGTTTTAGGGAAGCGGAATTTCAATGTTGCAACTCTGACAGAGAGGTTCCGGAGCTCAACAGAGAAGGTGAAGGAGAATTTGTTGAAAGCTACGCAGGGAGTGAAGAAAGTCAGTGCAACTGAGGCCGCCCGAAGCAATGAACTTCTGTCTGGAATTATGAAGCCTGTGAACTCTGCGAAGCAAACTGTGATGGGTTTCAGAGAAGCTTTGGGCCTGCAGGTGGAAGCGTTTTGGAAACGGAACTATTTGGTGATGGTGGGTGCGGTTGCTGTGTTTGCATGTTTGTTGCTATGGCGGATCATGTTTGGGATTGCCAGCTTGTTTGTGGGGCTTTCAGAGGGTATGGCCAAGTTTGGTTTTCTGGCACTTGCAGCTGGCATGGTCACAATTGGAGTAAGCTTTAGACATTTCTGTTTCTCTCTTTGTTTCTTGCTGCCATTTCTTTAGTTCTATTTCATGGGAGGTGCAAAAGCACAGTTGTGTGCCTCTTTTATCTCATGAAATGATTTTGGTTTTTTGGTGAGATCTTGATGTGTTGTACGAGGAGTATTTGTTTCTAGAGTTTTGAGAATATGGGCCATGCATGATGGCTCTTGGAAGTGCAAAAGTGCTACAATCATTTGCTGGAAACCCCTGATGGTGAAGATGCATTTCTTCTTAGCAAAGAGAAATGGAGAGGATCTAACTATCTCTTGATCTTTTGTGCTCTTGCAGGCAGTTGTAACCAGGGCTAGGTATATGATAAATCCGGATGCAGTGTACCGAATTGCAATGCGGAAGCTGAACACTTCAGCAGCAGTTTTGGAGGTAATGGGTGCTCCACTGACAGGAACAGATGTTCGTGCCTATGTAATGTCAGGAGGTGGGCTTCGCTTCAAAAACTTCAGACCTCGCCTCAGTGGCAAGCGGTGTTTCCTGATATTCCCCATCACTGGAGGCGAGCGGCGTGGCCTTGTGAGCATTGAAGTGAAGAAGAAAAAGGGCCAGGTAGTGCCATTGGATAATAATATTATGTACCAATTTCTTCTCTGTGAGTTTTGGATAATCTTTCTCTAATGGGTTTTTTTTTTTTTTGCTGGATCTGTTTCCTGTCTGAAAGGATTTTTTGTTGATGTAGTATGATTTCAAGCTCCTAGCAGTGGACATCCCAACAGCTGGAGCAGAGCACCGGGTGTATTTGATTGGTGATGAAGCAGAGTATAGGGTAGGTGGGGGACTCATCTCTGTTCTCAGAGATCCAATTGTGAAAGCTATGGCTGCACAGAAGGAGTTTGAGGAGCGTGATGAGAGAGAACATGAAGAGGAAATCCAACGTGCCTGGGAAGCTGAAGAAGCTCGTGCCCAGGAGAGACTTGACAAGCTTGAACGAGATGCAGCTGCAACTGCTGCTGCTTCTAAGACTCTTAAGGAAGAGCTTCCAAACCCAGAGGTTGTTCCACAGGAGAGGGAGGCAATGAAAGCATGAGTTAAGATAATGCGACCATTTTTGCTCCTGATCAAGATTCAGGAGAAAAGGGTTGCTATCAGATTGCCATCACTTTCAGGTCTTCCTGGATCAGTGACTTGCAAGAGCCCCTTTGGAGAATGAAGTGAGTGAAGCCGCAGTTGCATTGGGGGTCTAGGACCGGTGATAGGTATTAGACTTGGTTCTGCCTGCTACATGCAAGACCTTTCAGCCATTGTGCATTTTAGCTCACCTCTGTGCTTCTTCTTTTATCAAGGGTTGTCATGAAGGGGACACAGAAAAAATGATGGTTCAAAAGTGCAAAACACAACAGCAAGACTGTGCCTTTGAGTGTATGTAGACCTAGACACAGGTGGTTGTAAATAAAGAGGGTTTGCTTTCACCTCTGCATCCTTAAATGTGCTGTTAGTACTCTGGTTGATTGTGGGACATTATGTTCACAACTTGGTCAGAATTTTGATTACTTTTCCAATTGCAGTACAGTACTCTGTAACTAAAAGGGATCTTCCAACAAACCCAAGGATGCACAAGCCTGAGAAAAGCTTAGATAAAATGGAAACAAGCCATGAATATATATATCTTCAAAAGGACAGAATTTCTCAGTACTCACAACTAAAGTCAACCTGGAAAGAATTGAGAGACAACCAAAAATAAGGTCACCGATATTTCAGATCTAACAGCATAACAGTAAAGAATCAAGCATGACAAAGAGGAAATCTAACTGAGTTTCTTTCTGTCAAATGACCAGCAGTAACAACAGGCAAAACTTAAGAAATGATGCAGGCTGGCTCAACAAAACTGAAATAGAGAAACGGAAGGCCTAATAATACCCCAAGAAGAAAGAGGAACATAAAAGCACAGAGAAAGGGGAAGGCGTAAAAAGGCAAGATGTGGTATGGTACATGAATGGATCAAAGACTTATAACAGATTTGAGCTACAATAGATAAGAGAGGTAGAAAATGAGCAGATTGACATGTACACACATCCATTGGGTGGTCAATTCAAGAGCAACACTTTGATGCTGCTGGAGAATCTGTTGGCTGCTTGTCTACGATGATCACACTCTTTCTTCGTGCATCAGCAGTTGCCGGTTCAGGACCAAGAGACTTTCTTTGCTCTAGGACACCTGTCACACACACAACCCATGACATGAACAACGTTGAACCCAACTAAAAACAAGAGACACACTTACACAGACAACAATTGCAACATAAGAAAAAAATACACAACAGATGTCCTGCAAAAAAGGAGGAAAGGACATTCTCTTGAGCCATCAAAGATAATAATCTGTGAAATCTGAACAGGAATACACACTTCACAAAGTGTAGATAGCACAAAGTGCAAAGTTGTGAGAAGAGCACTTACGACGTGCAACATCAAGGAAAACCTCATCAATCCCAGTGTTAAGCTTTGCGGAAGTCACAAAATGGGTTGCTCCAATGCTCTCTGCATATCTACACACCCATGGAGACACATGGGAAATATGATTTGCCTGAATCACGCACCTTTGAGTGCCTGTCCTCTGGTCTATTGAAGGTCATGAAAGGAACATCAGGGTGCAAAGCTGGAATAGCAGATGTTGGCAAGGCTTGCCTGGACTGTGTGGCAAAGGTGACATAAAGCAGAGGGGATGTTTGTTTGAGGACATACGGAATGATACAAACCAGAAAAATAGGACAGCAGCTGAATTCATACAAGGGTCAAAAGTGAGTACAAAGTTTGGAGTCATCAGATTTTGCTAAAAAGGAATTAGGTGAAGAGAGCAAGACACAGACCTCTCTGCATCCCCCACGTTTACATGCTGCATCTTGTCCATGTCGCTTTTGTTTCCAGCTATTACTAACACAATGTTCTTGTTCGCCATCTTTTTCAGCTCTTTCACCCAGCTCTGTACTCGGTTGAAGCTGTCTTTGCAGAGCAGGTTATACACCAATAAAGCTGCTGTAGAGTTATCACAAGGATGGAAAATTTCATCATTCCTGTCCTTGATCACATTGCACAAACCGTCAGGCTTAATGCTCTACATACAGCTAACGTTTATGGACTATAAGGTGGATTAAAGACTTGAAGACAGAGGCTGAGAGTATCATCTCTCTTTTACATTGTTGTAGAGATTGGCACTACACGCCTCCTATTGGCCATGATTGGAGCACAACCCAGTTGCCCAATTTCTGCCAAAGGATTTCAGATACATACAGTCCATTTCATTTCAAGATAGAGATTTCATCCAATCAAGCTTGACCCAGTAGCAGGTTCCAGGCTATATTGTCTTTACGCCTCACACAGAAGGAGGAGAAAAAGGATGCAAGTGGGCACATGCTTGGATAGAGCCAACAGGAGCAGCAGCTTACTGAGAAGCCAACAAAGACCCAAGTAGCACATGACAGGAAAGGCATGCAGAACTGCATTGTGAATGTTGTTTAGTGTCAGTGATGAGAAAGGAAGGAAAAGAGGAAAGAGTTCCAATGGGTTGGAGCTTCAAACCATCAGCATCTCGATAGTAAATTGGGCCAAGTGCATGGAAGCGTTCTTGGCCGGCTGTGTCCTGCAAAACAGGACAACTAGTTCTCAGATCAGAGAAGCTACCACTTGCAGGAAAAGAAGTAAGCTCCAACAAAGTACCCACAACTACTCAGTTGAGAATTTCATTCTTCACAAATCTGTCTAGAATAGTAGCAGAATCCTGTAATGTAACAGTGAGCTTCCTCTTACAGGTGTGAAACATTCGAATACAAGTTGCACACATCTGCACCACTCTCCACTCATAATCCTCATCTTTGGACAACAGACTTGGCAAGCACCATCATGGATAATATGGGTGGCTCAACCCCCTCGCACATTGTCAGACTGAAGAAGACATTGCAAATGGTGATGGTACAACAAGACATTTCCATGATTGATTTCTGTACTACTGAAGTTCAAGCAACAGGAATGGCCATGGTAAAGGATAGGTGTGGGAATTGAACCCATATAGAGAGTGTCACACTTTCCCCATCCACAGTGAGACGCTTGGTGAGGTAAGAAGCCTGGACTGTTGCCACCTGCTTGTCTGAGAAGACATTGTCTACATAACGAAGCACAAGAGAAGTCTTCCCCACACGCCCTGCAAAACAGCTCTTGGATACGTATGTTCAACCATTACAATTCTGGTTCCAAACTGCCAGACTGACTGCATCTGGAAACAAAACATCCCATCATGAGGACCTAGCTCTCAAGTCCTGGCTGATAATCTTCCTCCCAAGTCATCAGCATAACAAGAGATGGGTTTCACATATGTAGTCTCAGAGCTTATATGTCTTTCAGGACTATGCAGTTTGCATCCTTCTCAGTTTCTGTCTTGAGTCCCCTTGCTCCTGACTGACACCGCAGCTAATCCTCTTACAGACTTGAGGATTTGCTTACAAACTTGCCAATTCCATACATGGATTCAGCTTCAACATCACCAGCTCCTCTTTGCATGTCACCAGATGTTCTTGGCTCTGAGAATTGCAGGTGCTCATTCAGTCCTTAGAAGAAATTAGGGTTTCCAATTGACTACCCACCCCAGCAAGAGGCCATCTTCTAGTAGGCTTCCATGCTGTGAAAGGACCCTAAGAAAATCAGGTTCACTTGGAAATCTACCATCTGATCCCAGATGATTGCCACTGCAACAAATACTCAAGAATTCATCCATTCTCTCAGGGTATGAAACTGGTGTACGATTTGCAAGCAATTCTCACAGTCCAATGCTTTCAAAAAATCAATCTGGAACTCATGTGATTGTGCAGGAAATTCTCAGAATTCTGACAATCAATGCTTTCAAGCTGGGGCTCTAAAGAACTTCTGGAACTCATGTGATTGATTGCTTGTGCAAGGAATTCTCAGAAATCCAATGCTTTCAAGCTTCTCTCAAAGTCTGGGACTCCTGAGCCCACCACCCCAAAACCCTAATTCCGTTCCCCCGTGAAGAAGAAGAAAAAGAAGATCTTGGTCAAGAATTGATAGATAGTTACACAAGACGAGAAGAGAAGAAATAAAGGAATGGGTCATTGGGATACACATAAAAGGATCGCCCCATCGCTTACCGTCTCCAAGGAGCACGAGCTTGATCATGGAAGAATTTGACCTCATTAGGTTGTTGTTGCTCCTCAGGAACCGGGGCGCTGCTGTGTTTGCTTCCGATCTCGATCCTCAAGCAAATTGCTGCATCAAATCCGGATTGTACAGCCCGAAAAAAACAGAAAAAACGAATACAAAACTGTTGATCAAGCAATCAATTCTTGCAAAATGGATGATCCTCAAGTATAGCCTACTTGGAAACATACAGGATCAGAATCAAACCGAATTCTGATACCATAACTTCTCATAGAAGGCGACAAAAAAGGAAAAGCATCTCTCTCAAAAGCTTCCAAGGTATTGACCTAAGAGTGTCCTAAACTTCCTTTTTTCTGGAAGAAGACAAGCATAAGAAGTGTTTTTGATCAGGATGGATCAACCAACCATTCAAGTCAAATCAATGATTTGCCTTTCCATCAATTCTTCTTGTGCAATTCTTGAAGCCTGAGAGAGAGTGGTGCAAACCCATTTGGGTAGACAAGTGAGACATCATACTCCATCCCATTTGTGAGAAACTTCTTAAAGCGTTTTGTCAAGCATCTTCTTGTGAGACTCAGAATTGTAGCATGGGACTGATGTTTGTGAATTCCAGTTTCAGGTATTCAGGATGAAGGTACAGAAAGAAACTGCATCAGAAATCATATTTGCGTGTGTCTTTTGGGCTTAATTGATGCTTGCACATCTTCTTTGCATTTGTACCCACTGTAAATTTTTGCATTTTGTATCCTGAAATCTTTTGGTATTTGTATCCGATGAATCTTTGCAATTTGTATCCAGAAATCTTTGTGTTTTTTAAATGCATGAATCTTTGCAATTTGTGTCCACGCACATCTTCTCAACATTTGTATCCAGAATTGTTTTGCATTTGTATCTTAGCTTCTTTGCATTTGCATCCAGAAATCTTTGCATTTGTTTCCATGTGAATCTTTGCAACATTTGTGTATGGAATTTTTTTGTATTTGTATCCTAGCATCTTTGCAATTTGGTATCCTTGAATCCTTGCATTTGTATCGATGCATCTTGGCATTTCCATATCCATGAATATTTGCATTTTGCATCCATGTGTCTTTGCATTTGTATCCAGAAAAATCTTGCGTGTGTTTTACATCCATGAATCTTTCTTTGCATTTGTTTCTGTGCATCTTTGCATATCTTTGTTTCCATGCCCATATCCATGAATCTTTGCATTTTGTATCCATGAAAACCCAAGTTTTGATGGATATTTAAGTTTCAATGTTTGCATGAATAAATATGTTTCTAATCTAGATTGAATGGTGTTCATTAAAATATTACAAAATAAAGTAAGTTGAAATTTAATATGATATTATATTATATAATATTTTAATAATATTTTATTAATGTAAAATATATTTTACCATTCTTAATTTCGATTACAACTATGATTAAATTGAAAAAATATAAAAAAAAAAACTTAAATAATATTTAAATTTACATTCTATAAGCATAATGGAATCTAATATTATTTTATTTGTAATTTGATTTTCAATACAAACCAAAAGCTACTATGATGTTTAACAATTCAATTTTACCACTTGGGAGTTGTGAACATTATACAAATTAAACATTATCAAATTCATTACAAAATGCATGGATATAGCATGTGGTTTAATGCATTAAAATACACCATGACATCTTCTTTTCATATGGAATCAAATGTTCAAATTTAGAACTTTCACAATTTGCAACCATGGTGTGTATGTCAAGAACTTCAATTATAATTATAGATTCATGTTTCAAAACATTAATAATGTATTATTTGATAGGACATTAAGCCTAAAAGTGGTAATTGTTGAATGTAAAGGTGAAACACAAATGCATTGAAATGTGAATCATGCATTCTTAAATCATAATGTGCACAAAGGAATCTTTAAGAAATGTAAAATTTGAAATCAAACGTTATATTTTGAATGTTTCAACTACATAAAAGATGGGGAAAATATTATAATTAAAAAATTTGTGATCAATTTTTGTATGGTTTTGAAAAAAAGTCTTAGTGATCTTAATTTGCACCCAATTTGTAAGCATTGGTGTATTAATCATGAATTGAATCACTTCTTTTTCTTCTTCCTTTTTTTTTGTCACTTTCTTTCTTTCTTTTTCCTTTTTTTTTTGAAAAATTGTTATGGTAACAAATCATTCATCCTCCTATGCATTTAATTCAAATTAATGACACATATTGAAAAAAAGTTGTAACCCTACAAAATATCCATGGGATGTAGAAAACACACATGATTTAGTAGATTCATAATATTTTAAAAATTGCTTAAATACATTTGATTATTATAGTACAAGGGTAGCGGCGAGCACTAAACATGTGCAATGAATTAAATGCGACATTGGGCTTGACATAATTATGGTACAATACAATGTGATGCCCAATAGGAAAAAAAAATTAGATTTGTTTTAGTGTACTTGCACAATGGGGAATGGTTTAAATAATTGTTTAAATGTTATTTTCAAAGGAAAAAAACTAATGCAATCGTTAGAATCCCCTTTATAGCCCAAAGGTCTTGGGTTAAAACTTTTTCTTGAATTATCCTTTTCATTCATGAACAAAATGGATGAAAACAAATTCTTGAGTTGAAAAGGGGTTTAAGTTGTTCCCTAGTGAACAACCATGTTCCCAATGAAAATTCATTATTCCTTGGGGAAGTTGTATTTTTCACCAAAGTACTTTTGTTATTCCATGGGGAATTTGCTTGGGATTGACACTTAGTCTTTTTTTGCCTAATGAAGTTACTTCCTAGGCAATTAATTTAAAAAACTATTTAAATGTTCTATGGATTTTTTCGTCCATTTCATTTATTGAAAAAAACTATTGAGACAAAGATTCAACCTTGAACCTTTGGGTTGAAGGGAGGATTCTAACCAATACATCACATGTTTTTTTTCTTTGAAGCTCTTGTGTAAGAAAAATACTTATAACATTAATCATTGTATAGGTACAATAAAAAAAATCCATTTTTTTTTTTTTGTTGGGCATTGTATTGCAAATGCATCGAACTCGGTGCTACATTTAATTTGTTGCGCCTGTTTAGTGCTTGATGTACATCATTAATAAACAACTTGGATTTTTTCCAACATGTCATATTTTCATAAAGGACAAAAATCACTAAATGAGTTTTAAAAGACATACAAATGATTTAATACAAACAACACATGCACAAGTTAGTTATGTACAAGAATTGTGATGAAAGTTTGCAACGACAAAAACTCAAAGTAATGACTTCAATGGAGGAAAATGAATGACTGCTTACCATTTTAGAGCAATTGAGCTGCGACGATCAGAAAGCCAACAGCTGAGAGTGGTGTGAGTGAGCCAGCAGCTGACAAAGCAGTGTGAGAGAGCCAGCAGCTGACAAAGCAGCATGGGAGAGCCAACAGCCAAGAGAACAGTGCAAAATAGCAGCAGAAGTGACAGCAACAAAAGCAAAAAACAAAAGCAACATTAGAGCATAAAAGACAAATTGCAAAAAACAGCAGAAGACTAAGTGGGAGGCAGAACCTGCCCTTTTTATACTCTAAAGGTCGCCCTCACCCTCGTCACCCCCAAAACCCTAAAATGTAACAGACTCTCCAGATCCTAAACCCAGACATAATCCACCTTCAGAACTTGTAGTTCTCACTTTTGAGGGTGGTTATCTACATGAAGTGTTCTTGCCAGTAACTGAACCACTGGTTCCTGGAGCTGACAATTCTTTACTTGTTTCACCCATCAGTTTTCTCTGAAAGAACTGGTAAAAAACCACCAGGTCAGCCCTGTTTCTAATACCTTCACAACACTCGTTGAAATCAAGAGCTGTGCAATTTTCAGTACTGTAAAATTCAAAGGCCATTAGTAATGAACTTATAATGGAAATCCCTTATTTACAAAAGACTTATAATAATTCTCATGTGGAATCTGGATACTCACAATCAAGGGAAACAGGACCAAGCAAGAAACTTTTAAGTCAAAGAAAAACTTCCAGATAAGGATTGAAGAATTAGGAAGAAGAAAACACACCAGGGAAGATCAAAAACAACAAGAACATAGAACTGGTGATATGAACAGAAGTGATAATCTCTCACTTTTTCAGGGACCATCAAGAGTAACATGTATGATGGTGACTTATCTATCACAACATACCCACCCACTGACTTCATCAGCTCCCTACTGCAGGTATAGG
>Ga0116227_10011442_pt1 | contig 14904 bp, 2 predicted proteins | sample S1TSphgellanicum_FD_89693 | JGI IMG/M metagenome (GOLD analysis project Ga0116227, IMG submission 89693) | Host-associated microbial communities from peat moss isolated from Minnesota, USA - S1T2_Fb - Sphagnum magellanicum MG | ecosystem: Host-associated > Plants > Peat moss > Unclassified... | reverse complement strand
TAACTAGGTTGTGATTAAAATGTTTATTCCATATGGTTTGTCTTTCAAATTTTAATTGTCTAAATTGTACAAAGAGGTACACTATTAACATTAAAAAAACACAAAAAACATCAAAATGGAAATAAATAAATTAAAAAAATTTTAACACCAAAAACTAAATCCAAAATGAAATAAGATTTTCTTATCTAGGTGCCACATCATGACCTAGATCTAGGTGCCATGTGGCCTAGGACTAGGCCATGTGACCAAGATTAAAACTTGTATTTTTTAATTCAATTTCTAAAAATTCATTTGATGTGTTGCCTAACAACTTTTTCTTCTAGTGAAATGAACTTGAATTTATCATGCTAATAGAGAAAAGGATTCAAGGTTACAAAGTTTAGGAAATTTGGATGCATAAGAAAAAAGACAGCCATTGAGATCAATAATTAATGCATGGAAGGATGAACTAGCATAATAAAGTTGGGCTGAAATTTTTAATTGTTTCATTGGGGATAGTTGGGTGGACTAAAAAAATTTGGAGTTCAATTGGTAATATTTTTGGAGCATGGATGACAATTGGATGGTTATTGGTTATGTAGAATCATCCCATTTAATACCTATTGCATAGATCTATCTGGTACCCACAACAATAAGAACTCATAGCCCAAATAATGTTTGTCAAAAGAAATGGGGTGTTAGCAAATCATTAAGATAGAAGCACCAAGAACTATTGTGGTGCCTTAAATTAAATGAAACATGCAGTGATGATCTCCTATCACCTCTTAATATAAGGGGTAGAATGGCTAGAATTTTATTGTGACAATTTAATGTGAGCTAAAATATATCCTCTAGCACACATGCCATAAAATATGAATGGTAGTACTTCGTTTAACAAGATAATGATATTTCCAAGAATTATAAACTTTTTAAAAACATGTTACACAAAGGTACAATAGCAATTTTAGGCGTTCTTACCTTAGGTTAAATTAATGTCAAAATAAAATTAATTTGTAGTTAAAAGCACCTAATATTGTCAATGTACCATTCCTATTGTCATTTTTATATGCAAAAGAATTGAGTGTATTTTATGGTGATGGATTAATGTCACATAAAACATAACCTTTGACACATGTGCTTTAGGTTTCAAATGACATAATCTATCAATATTAAAATAGTGACAACAAGGTATTGGGGGTGCTAAGGCACAATTCACTTAGTAGGTTAATGTTAAAATAATTAGTCTATCAATAAACTTTCAAAAAATCATAATTAATTTTAGAAAAGTCCAAGAATTACAATTCCACTTGCAATAATTTTAAATTTTTCTTTTCTTTTGCCTAAAAAAGAATGTAAGGCAAAAGGAAGAAATTTTTTTTTGCCAAAAAGCTTATGTCAAGGAGCTTTAAGTGTTTTTATCTTAACCCTTAAACATTTAACAACTTTATTGAAAACTTTTCAACATTACTATTGTTCAAAGTGTGATACACTAATAAATAAATCAACCAATCATAAGTGGAATAATCATAATAGGTGTTGCCTATATGTCCCCCATATATAATTACAACTTCTATTCATTGTATTTCACGTGATTAACTACTTCCTTTTGAAATAAATTTTTTTAAAAAATAAAATTATAATAGGTTTTACTTTCATTAAATCCTTTTCCAAATTAGTAAAGATTCCTTGATTAACATGCCATTTAGATACTATAACCACATTCCACATGGCCCAATTTTATGCACCCCAAACTCCTTACTAGACTCAATTGCAAGTCCAAAGGTGAAAATAGTGGAAGGATAAGGAATTAGGGTACGTTCTTTGACTCGTAGCACTTTGGGGGTAGAGGGGCGTGTTGAACCTTCGGGATGGGGACTAGGATGAATGACAAGTGAGTCAATTATTCACATAGACCTACATAAACCAAACAACAAGTTGATTAGTGTGTAGTTTGAGCATTTTTAGTGCACGGACAAATTACGGGCAAAAATAAACTCACAAAACTCACCACAGCCCGGACTTGGGGGAAGCCACCACCTTCCCCCTTATAGTATTATATGTGCCTAGCCATGGAGCCTACACCAAATGTCATTTTGTACGGGGATTCCCAAGTTGGGAGTCCCAGAATTCTCGAAATTAGGACTTTCTTGATTTTGGAGGCCCATAACTTCTTGTGTGGACCTCCGATTAAGGTGATTTCTCAAGCAAAGTTGTAGCCCTTATTGAGATCTTTCCAACAATATGTTGCATGCCACCGGCACGCAAGTAAATCAGAGCTATTCTCGACTTTTAATGGTGGAGAATCAAATTGGCACTTTGACTCTCGACCCTTCTTTCGGTCATAACTTGTGTTTTAAGTACTCATATGAGATGTGTGAGCCCATTTTAGACATCTAAGTTCCAAGATCTTTTCAATGATATAAAGAATTTTTCAATCTAATGAGTTTTGACCCCTCCAATTGTTCTCTGAAAATTCGAGAGTCCATTTGGACTCTAACTCCCAAAGTGGGAGCCCACTTGGGAGTGTGTGGGTTCATTCCCTCCCACTTTCTTACATTGCCAAAAACATAAAATCTGACTTCCAGGCTTCACTCTTGGCCTACATTTTTGCAAGCCTTTGCCTTTGTCACAAGCCCAAGGCTAATGTTGCGACACAATTTTTTAAAAAATATGTATATTTTTGCTCAATTAATTATGAAATCATTGGAAAAGGGTTAAAGATTACATCCAAAATGTTGAACATGTTATTCATTTGCACTTTGAAAAAAATCCAAATTTTTACCCAAAAATACCAAATTATCATCAAGTGTTATAATATGATAAGAAAAATTAACAAGTTGACCAAACTATTATTGTTTAATCTTTTGTTAACAATACATTATGTGTGATATGCCAAAGCCCATTCTACCCAGGAACGTCATGAGCCAAGAAAGATGAACTCCTATTTTATTAAGTTGTAATGGGGTCCAAGGCTTGTTCAAAAGTGTAACTAATTTTTCACTATGTTTTCACATTATAATTTAACATCATTATTAGAATTCCAAGTTTTTCAAACTAGGTTTGTTAATTAAAAAAAATCCCAAAGTGATAGGCATAAAAAAAACCCATTAATTTTCTAGGAAAAGTTGATTTTAACAAGTCCAATATGACTAGAATGGTTTTTTTTACCAACTGCAAGGTGGTGTTTTTGACCGGTACCCTCTGACCAATGGTCAATGGTCAAATGTTACTAGTAAAATATAACCAATACAAATTATTTTTTAACTAATCATTTATTTAAAACATGACATCATTTTTTAAACACGTGGCACCATATGAATGTTGCCACATGGCAACATTTGTATGGTGCCACATGTCAACACATTGTTATGTGATAAAATGGAAGGTTGGTAGGTACCCAACTATGCCCTCCTTACATTATATGTACACATATACACCACCAAATGGACAAATTCATGTACATGAGTTACCCAAGTTTGAACCCAAGAACCTCCTGAAGGCATCCAAATGCATTAGCCACCAAGTTACACAACTTTTTGTTGGTAAAACATGTGCAACATTTCCTTTTAACTTGTTAATTATGAAATAGTTTGGAAATCCCAAATTTGGCATATTTTTTTATTTTAATTTTTGTTCAAATGAAACAAATAAAAGCATACTCTTGTAAGTTATTCAAAGACCTAATCAATATATTTTGTAAATGTTCAAATGAGTTGCAAGAAAATATTTTTGAAAATAACAAATTGATGACAAATTTCAAAACTTGTTGAAATTTGATTATTCCATTTCAAACTCCATTCATTAAACTAGATAAGGTACATGTCATAAGTAGGTCGGGTAGGTAAATAGGAAGGTAGAAGAGATAGGTAGGTTGTAAGGTGGGAGGGAGGTGGGAGTTAGGAGGTAGGTAGATACAATTGTAACTAGGGAGGTTGAAGGTACATAAACTTAGGTAAGTTGTACAATATGAAACAAATAACTAGATAACTTGTAAGGCCATGGTAGATGGGAAGTAAGAGGTAGGTTATAGGTAAGTAGGTAACATACAATTATTTAGTAAATAGGAATGTAGGTAACATAGAAAATTACATTAAGTAGGTAGGTTGGAAGTACATAACTTAAGTTGGTTGTAAGATGTTAGTCAACTAAGTAGGTATGTTGTAGGACATGGCAGTTGGGTGGGTGGGTGTGTAGGTATGCAAGTAGGTAAGTAGTACATTTAGGTGGGTGAGTGGGTAAGTAAGTAAGTAGGTGGTACACCTAAATAGGCAAGCAGGTGGGTGGGTAGGTAGTACACCTAAATAGGTGGGTGGGTAGGTAAATAGGTAGTACATCTAGGTAGGTGGGTGGGTGGGTTGGTTGGTAGGTAGGCTGTAAGATTGTAGGTGGGAGGTAAGTATGTAATAGGCATTTAAAATGTTCCATTTGACTAAAGAACATTCGTCATTTCCACTGTTGATGTCAATTTCTTATGTTCAATTTGATTGAATGTTTCATTTGACTAAAATTCATTCATCATTTTGACTAAGGTTGTTCAACTTTACTAGATGTATTGATTAAATAAGTCATTTTAGTCAAGTTGATTGGTCAAAAAATACACACCTTGAACCTTTAGTCAAAATGGATATGTCCATTGGTCAAAATGGACCAGTTAGTCAACTTAGAGCATTTGAAAAACCTAGAATTCTAGTAGTGCAATTTCAATTGTGAATTCATATCAAAATATACATTAGTTAGTATAAAAAGTGTTTAAAGTAAACAAAAAATTACTTGTCCCCACTCCCACCTAGGTAAAAGCTTAAAAAATTTCCGAAATGGGCCACAAAAACCAATTACTAATAAAAAAATAAACACCTATAAATTGAATATTATTAATGTGAAAAGTCACGAAAGATAATTCTCACGTGTTTTCAAGTTTCAAGTGATCAAAAAGGGGTTATCAATGAACAAACAAAGAAGTTGTGGATTGGTCGGTCACATTTTTTTTTGTGTGGTAAAAATTCATCAAAATGTTTTAAAAAAAGGTTGGCGAAAGCCATTTATTAAACAAAATGGAATGAAACTAGTACGTGTTTGGTAAAAGCTAAAATCATACATGCATGTCTACTATTTTGGGGCGATAATAAATGTTTATAACATAAAAGACAACAATACAAACAATTTAATCAATATTAAATTAATTTCATTATGATTTTTGTTATTAAATCTTTGTCAAAGCCTTGTTGAAGTTTTTAAAATAATATCAAATTAATTAAAAACATTCATATCCCAAAAATAAATTTTATATTACAATTTTAATTTATTTTAAAAGTGACATGTAGATGGGTAGATTTCAAAACAACCCACCAATTGGATGGGTGCACCCAAAATCTACATGTGCATCCATTAACTTGGGCAATAAAAATCACTAAGATTTGACCTCCTTGAGGTGCAAAATGCCAACCATGCAATGCATAGCCTATATCCATCATTGCTTCAAATGAAGGCCACCATTGAAATTGCCACAATATGTGAAATAACAACCTATTTTCATAATTTCCCACCTACCTTGGTCAACCATCGTCATCATAGGGTGACATTGAAAAGAACTTCATTGCCATATGCTTCATCTGCTCATAGATTTTTGCTATCTTTTGTTAAGTTTTACAAAGTAAAATCACTAAAGCTCAAAGTAGTATGTAAATTATGTTTGTGAGTTGTAATAGGTTGTTGAGTTTAAACTTCAAATTGAACATTGATATTTTTTTAATGGCTATTCCTTGTGCTCAATGCTTGAGCGTTTGAGTTTACAAAGAAAACATTGTGACATGTGCATGCATAGGAAATTGATGGTCAATGTATATTGCAAAGGGCGCCAATGACAATGAATGTTCTTTTGAGTTAAAGGTAATATAATTTTGTTGGAGCTTAGAGGTCGAAAGTTAACTCTTGAAATGGTGTAACATAAGAACAAGGATTAAAGTAAGTTATTTTTCATTTACCTTGCAATCTTGTTTTGTTTTAAGTTCAAGGATTAAGGTCAAGAATTTTGATGTTGATGAACATTAAAGATCCTACAAATGATTCACCATTTTTGTACTTATTGCAAAGTGTCACAATGCTTGTTCTAAAACTTCCCAAATTTAAGTATAAATATTTGTTTTGGTTTTTTTCCTTTGCCAAATGTACAATTTGGTTTTGCATCTAACTTTGTAGCATCAAGTTTATTAAATGTTGCTTCTTTCTTTGGGTTTGCATTCGGCTTTAAATCGTTGAATTTGTTAAATTTTGTTTATGTCTCTAGGTCATTGAATTGATTAGGTATAGGCAATGGACATGGACTACATAGATTGGTTGAGGACATTGATGCATCAACTATGGATGTGTCAAATTCTATTCGCACCTTTGGTTTGAAATTGAAATTTTGTTCATTGGAATTTTTCCAACAATGAAAAACCATTGACCTTTGCCGATGGTGCATCTATTTTTACTATTCCAATTTTTTCTTCTAAAGAGCCATTGAAAAAGAAGAAGAAAAAGAAGATATTAAAAGGGTGTTCAAAGATGAGTGGGCTATAAAGATATTTTTGGGCTAAACCTATGGAAGATCTTGTGGGGAAGATCCACATGGTGAATTGATGTATGTATATGAACCTATTGGGTGATGTTCTATCCCATTATTAGCACCAAAGATTCAAGAAAGGTCACCTTGATTCTTTTCAAATAAAAAACAAGAACAATTTGTGAAATTAATGCCCTCCTATTTGCATGGGAAATTTTAGACACCTAGGATTCCTTGCTAGTAGAAGAAGGTGGTGTGGCAATGGTGACATTGTCTACATGGCCACATTTGAATTACAAAATCTAAATTTGACACTAAATTTGTGTGAGTGTGTTACAAATGTGTGCAATTATAATGGGGCAATATTTCTAAACACCAAATCAAGGTCCTCATGCTTTTACATCCCAATATAGTTAAAGGGACGATATCACAATATTTTGGGTTGTTAAAGGGTACAACCCAAGGTGGACTTGCTGCTATGTTTAGCCCAACTATGTTGTTGCCATGTTCCATTTACACTCCACACATCACACCAAGGATGAGGAATGAATAATCCCAAATGGTCCCAACATGATATTGTGGGACATTTTCAATAAACAAGGACATGCATTGCACATATCCAAACATAAATTGAATTTGGACTTGTGAAATGTGGACATTTTGCATGTCATTGGAAGCTGTCCATGCTTCAAGAAAACTCCTTGAGATGAAGGGCATGAATCAAATGTGCAAAAAAGAACTCAAGTTGAATTTTTTGGAAGCGGCATGTTATTTAATATAAATCACAATGGTTACACTTGTTAGGTTCATGTTTTTGACAACTTCTACAAGGTCAGCCCATGTATTTGGCCCATGTTTCTATTTGTTGGGTGCATTTTTAAAAAAATTGTGTTATGTTTCTTTTTGGTTATGCAAAGTTGGCCCATGGGTCAGGATGATGTGTGAATGTTTTTGGATTTTGTTCAATGATTTTACAAAAATACAAAATTTCATGTTTCTTTACTTGGGTCCATATTATTGAATGTTGGTTGCATGTGTTTCTACTTGTTAGGTGCATGTTTTAGCAATAATGCAAATAACCTTGCTATCATCAATAACGCAACATGGAAAGAATAAAATTAATTTTGGGAATTTAAATTTCAAGAAATTAACTAGTAGCATGTTAGTCTCTAGTTCAATAAAAGTTTTATTAATCATTTAGGTGAAATCACCACTAATTCATTAGATTAAAAGTTAATGAATTTGCCATATCTCTTAATGATTAGTGATGGGTTGGTATGGACAAGCAAATTCACTAAGAATTAATCAAATTAAAAACTACAATGTGATTTTTATTATTTTTATTAAATTATTATTCCAATATTATAATATTTTATGTAAATTCAATTTTATTTATTAATTTATTAATTAAACATAATTATTTATGTACATATGGTCAACATACACCATTGACCACATGGAAGTTTTAGTTTAGGTTTTATGGTATAGCACATTTGTGTATCTTAAGGTTCATACAAATGCAAATTTATTTTGTGTTCAAAGGTTTGTTCTATCAAATATACATCAACAAATGACTAAAGCCCAATGTTCCTTGTATTAGTTAACACTTAATTTTTTTTGATATTTTTCATTTTTTAATTGGAATAGTACTTGTTACATGTTAATACTAAAAACTTGTGCATATTGTGTTTTTTGTGAAATTGCAAGGGAACAAAGGGGAGAATATTACCATTTTGAGTTTTGTAGCAAGCTGCCCAATTTTTGTTGTTGTAATCATTTGATTCACATTGATCAATGGAAGGATGGAACTTCATTTGACCTTGGTGGGTTATTTACTAAGGATCTACTTACATTGGATAACATTTTTATTATGGGTTTTTGCAATTGTGTGGATGCTTCCTTTATTCCATTGTTTTAGTTATAAATGTCCACATGATGGTAGTAAACACTAAAAGAAAATTGTCATTTTGCAATTGTCATATGCAACTAATTTTCAATTGCATGCAACACATGCAATTGCTAGACCCCATAGTTGCATAAAACAAGTTGCACACGACTAACAATTGCAAATGATAATATGTATGTGGATAGTATATATGGTATGAATTTATATTTTATACATTTACATAGTTCTACAAGGGTTGCCCATGGTGACACGTGGCATTTAAACATTATTTCAATATTCATCGTTATTAATAATATTTTGGCCATCTAATAAAATGTGAATCAAATTTTGACACATGTCCATTTGTGAAGGCTAATTATGTGGTGACACATGGAAATTTTTAAAGCCCATTGATTATTTATTTTTTAATTAGGTAGGTAGGTAGGTCATAGGTAGGTAGGTAAGTAGGTAGATAGGTTTAAAATAATCCAATTTTGTTTTCAAATTTAGCCTTTAGGATTGAGCTTCTTTAATTGGCCGTCCCAAATGGCATTTGGTATTTGGTTTGTGAACAAGTCAAATACATTTAGTTATATAGTTTGCACACTTGGAAATCATGGCAAAAAATATGGGATAACAAATTTAGTTGCAAGTGGAACCAATGTAGTTGCAACTTACATGTAAATAACCATATTACCTTAGTTTAACTACTAGCTAAATTAATTATATTATAAGTATTAAAACCTAATAAATAATAATACAATATAATGATAATATTATTAATTGGTTAATAAATATTAATGTTAATATTTATAATTATAATAACACTTTAATAGTTGTGATTGCTTACAATAATTAATGATCAATTATATTATATAATTATTACTTAATTTAAATTAATACTTAATTAAGTTAGTAACTAACTTAGGCTAAGGTACTTATAGGCAAACTATTGTAACATATTAGCTATAAAAATATTACCATAATTAACAATATAGTTAAATTTAAAATTATTGTTATTGAAGAATAATAATAGTCAAGTCATTAATAAGTAATAATATTAATAATTATAAGTCCAATTATAATTTTTAAATCATTATATGTTATTAATTATAATGATAATAATATAATAAAATTTTTGGGCTAAACTAATTTCATTAAACTAACCACATGGCTAAATTAACCATGGCTAAACTACTTACAAGTTAAAATAATGATGGATAAACTATTTTTTTCTAAAATAATTAATAAAATAAATTTTAAATGGTAAATTAATTTTGGGTCAACTAACCGTAGTTAAATGAATTACAAGGTTAAATTTACTAATTAATTGAGCCATTGATTTAGTCATGTTAATTTAACAATAATTAGTTTAATTTAACCTCCTAGATATCGGTTTGTTTATGTAGTTTAGTCATAATTATTTTAACCAAAATTAGTTTACCCATGGTTAATTTAGCCAAATTTAATTTAACATCATAATTAGTTTTGTTATGGTTAATTTAACCAAAGTTAGTTAAACCTTGATTAATGTGAATTTAACTTTAATACTAAAACTATAAGATTAGTATACATAACCTAAGTCAATATATTTAGTATATTAATGTACGTATGTATTAGCTTAAGTCATGATTTTTATGACACATGTCCATTTTGTACATTATTAGTTGCATGTTAGTTCCACACATAACCAATGTAATTACGAATGACACCTAGCTGCACATGATTGGATAATGACTAGTTGCAAACAACAAGATTTGTACTAGTGAAATATGTGGTGCTTTAGGGAGTTCTCCAATCATATATCACTTGGTTATAATTATTTTAAACAAACAATAGTGAATTCGATAAACTTATCCTTAGTCCTAAAACTTACATCATCTTTCATGGCGATTGTTATCTTAACCGGTGTTGGCTAGTTTTAAGTTTTTGGAGAACATTTAGTTTTGGGACATGTCAATTCCATAGTTTGGATAGGCCCAAAGCTCTAGGTTCAGGTGAAACCGTTCAAAATAAAAAACATGAGTCCTAGACTTTGAATTCTTTCACATGGCTTGGTAATTCCGAATCATATTATTTGTACCTAGTTGGTTCTAAGGTTGGATCTAGTTGGGATCAAATATGACATGGGAAAAATATTGAACATGGTTTGGAATTATTCTTTTTGCCTAATGTTTATTTTGGTGGTGATATGTTGTTAAAATTATAGTATGGAATGGGTTTAATTACCATTGCACACAACATTTGGAGGTAATTTATTCTACTTTGTGATGTATATCAATTAATTGGAAATTCAACCCTATCCATTGGAGTCTTTCATGTGAATGTTCCATCATCTCAATGGTTCAAAAAAAATTCCTCTTTCTAACTATGTTTGTGAGCATTTTTGTCACAAGAGTAGGGATACTTATTGAGATAGAATTGCTATATGACTAGGGAACAACTTTTTTTCTCGCATTGTTGTGAAAATTTGGATTTCCCCCCCTATTTCAATAGTTAAAAAATTAAAAATCACAAAATTCATATATAAACAATTGTTAGATTTCTATGCATAGTTCAAATATGTAACGCCCCCACCCAAAAAAAGGTTTAGAAGTTCTTTTTCCAAATTTTGCTAAATTGGCTTACAGACGATTAACACTTTGAATACATCATAAATTTGAAAAGAAAACATTAGGGAACAAGTCCCATTTTTTCTCCAAATTCAAGGAATATAATGACACCAATTTAATGTGCATAAGAACATTTCCATCATTCTTTGCACACAACGACCTCATAGTGCACCTAAACTTGGCCTCCACTAGAACCCTATGCAATTGTTACCTTTCAATGATAAATCATGCAATTATCATCATGAAAAACCCTCCTAGGTCTTGCATCATAGTGCACAATGCCAAGCTTGACATTTCTTCTTTAGGTAAGCAATCTCGCATGTGGGAAAAATTGCCATCCTCATGTGTGATCTTTGTCCTTCACATTTGTCACCATGACATTGTAAGATGTAAATGTTAAAAGAATGAGGAAGAGAAAAACATTTGTGCTAGAGAAAAAATAAAGCTCTATAAGAACAAACATTGTATCACTAGAAATTTTTTTTTGTTATGCAACCATTCTTTTGCTATTATCGTCAATTGCAACTATGTTTTGTCATTTTTAGAACTAGTCATCATTTTAAAAATTTTATTACTTTTTTTTATAATTATGGTGGAATTAATTTGTAACTATTAAAGGTTTTTCATCTTTCCATGTTGACTAATTTTTTGGGCTTTCCATTGAAGAAAAGACCTTTACGTCAAATTAATTACAAAAATAGTCACAAGATGGTTACCTTTATGTGATGTACCTATACCTTTGAAATATATTAAAGTGTTTTGAATATATTAGGAGCATATTTATAGATTCATGTATTTATGTTGTATTGAAGGCATGTTAAGTATACATTTTATATATATTGTGGGTTGGTTAGGTAAGTTGGGTAAATAGGCAAATAAATTGGCAAGTAGGTAGGTAAATAGTTAGGTAGGGCTACATACTACTTAAATATTATATTTAATATGTAATAAGTACTAATAGTTACAAGTTAATTAGTTAGGTAATATTGATAATTAACTAGTTAATTAATTAACAATAATTCACTAATCAGTTAAATAATTATTAGTTAGTTTATAATTATTTAACAAAAATAATAAATATTCTTTAAATAATTTTTTAAATTATTATTATTATCAATAGTACGGAATAATAAATTAATAAGTAAGTGGTTAGGTGGTCAAATAATTACTTAGTGGCTAATGGATTAATTAGTTAGTTAAACTAGTTCATTAATTAGTTAGTTATTTACATATTTAATATAATTTACAAATTTAACAAAAGGAACAAAAAATTTGGCATAAGTTTTTTAATTATAACATAATTTGCAATTAAATTTAGGTTACAATCGAAAAATATGTTTTGTTTTACATTTTAATATTAAAAAGCATGCGCCATTTGGGTTGAACTAATCAAAGGGTTTAGTTTTAAATGTTAAACCCAAAATTTAAAAAAATAATTACATTCTTATCCCTTAGCTTACCTACCTACCTACTTGGTCCTACTTGTTTAAATATTGATTTAAATTCATTTTGGCCAAAATTTATTTTATTTTTCATGAATTTTAACCAAATATACCACATGGCAAAATCTTGTTATGGAAAGAAAAAAATAACACATGGCAAACTCCCATTATCAAATTATGCCATGTGGCATATTTCCATTTATTAATGTTGTGACATTTTTAGGTCATTTAAATAAACAATGAGAATTCAATTTATATTTTCTGAAAAAATCTACAAAATCAATATTATGTTAACAAGTGGTAATTAATCAATGGGTTATATGTTATTTACAAAAATAGGGATTAATTAGAAGTTGCATATGGAATATCAATAGATGTGAACATATGTGTTAGCTATATACATCATTCATATGGAATGTGTTATCATCGTGGTGAATCATCATTTGCAACTAGATGTTGAACATGATTTCACTTATGTAATTAATAAATTTTTACTTGTTGATTTTCATTGCAACTTATTTATAATCATAAATTGAAATTGCAATTAACATTTTTCTTCTAATGCATTTCTCAAACTCCAATTATCTAGGTCAAAACAAACTAATAATAACTAAAAAGATTGTTAAAATACTATAAATTACAAACTATATTAGATATGTTTTTGTTTTAACATTTTAAAGTTATGGTAATCATTTCAAATTTTGTTAAATGATTAACATGAACACCAAGGAATTTAAATTAAAAATTCATTTGATTTAAGTATAAGATTTTTGAACTTGAATAATAGTTATGTGGAAAATAGTCAAAATTATAAAAGATTAAGTTAAGGACTTTTCAATAAAAAAAATTTATGAGAATTTTTTTTTGAGATGATAATAATCTACTATTCACATTTAGAAAAGATTCACAATTTAAAAGATGTTGAATTTAAAAGTTTTAGAAATTCAAAGTATGTTTCAAAATCTTAAAAATTTGAAAAAAAAATTGCCATGTGTAAATGAGGTGTAATGCACATGACATATAAAACAAAGTTGCAATTTTTGATTCAAAAAACTAATGCTTAAAATAATTAGCATATTTTGATATGATTTAAAATTATAATCATTTTTCAAAATAAAAATACATTTTCACCATTTAAAAAAATTCACATATATTCAACAATGATCAAAACACAACATGTGATGTATTAAAGCAACTATAGGCATATATTTAACAACAAGTTGCATTAAAAAATTCATCCATAAATGTTTTTTATGAAAAAATTTAAAAAACTATAAAAAGACAAGTAATTTTGTTGGCTCACATTAACATGTTTTCACCCTTGCTAAAAATGGGCAAAAAAATCAAGCATTACATGAACAAATAGCTTTACAACAATATACTTACTTGTTATGGACAACACCCAACTAAGAGCTTGATAAAACATGATGTCTTCAAATTTTGTGGTGATTATGAGGTTGTTCTTGCATTGAATGAAAATGATGTTTGTAGTGCAAATGTTTTTCAAAAAGCTTTTGAATTGCACAAGTCCAAGCACCTAAATGAAACATCCCAAATTCCAACCTTCAACTTTAGACGAATGATTTGTGTGAAATGAAAATTGTTAAATGTTGAAAGCAAAACTTGTCATAATGACATGTCTTGCTCATGAATGTCACATTAAGCTTCAAAGTAATATTCATCCTCAATTGAACATTTTAATGTCAAAGTTCATGGTGAGATCCATTAAGCAATTGCTTTTGTATTGTATTAATTGAAAGAATTTGCTACATATAATAAATTTATCCTTAACATCATGCCCTATTTAGAGGGGCGCTTATTCCTCTCTATTGTTCAAAATGCCTACTTTGTGATCATCCCTAAAATAACCCAATTGGAGATGAACATCAAAACAAAAGATGAACCCACCAAAAAATTGATTGTGGCATCAACTTGGTTATTGCCTAGGCTATAGTTGGCTTCAATGGACTTATCCATATTTTCCCACTCTTCCAAATTGCGACCATAAAATTAAAATTAAAATTAAAGAATTAAACAAAAAACCCAAAAAAACAAAACTTGACAACAAATAAAGTGTTGTTCCTTTCACTTTCACTCCTCCAAATTGGAACAAAACAAAAAAATTCACACCCCCATTCAAGGTCAATGTATTCTTTAAAGGAATATTATACCCAAATACCTACATTGTTATTACCTTTTTCTTCTTTTATAGAAAATTTTATTGTTTCATACATCATCTTGGTTGTTGGAAGTCGGGGTTTGTGATTTTGAACAACGTTGGATTTTTCTATGTTTTGAGCATAAAGGGATACAACCCCTTTAAATTTTACTTGGGAAAAAAGAAGGTGGGGGGGGGGGGGGGGGGGAAATTTTTCTTTTAAGAAAAAAATTAAAAAATAAAATTTTATGGAGAATTAAATTTATCACCTTTTTTTTTGAAAATTT
>Ga0116227_10011441_pt1 | contig 14905 bp, 14 predicted proteins | sample S1TSphgellanicum_FD_89693 | JGI IMG/M metagenome (GOLD analysis project Ga0116227, IMG submission 89693) | Host-associated microbial communities from peat moss isolated from Minnesota, USA - S1T2_Fb - Sphagnum magellanicum MG | ecosystem: Host-associated > Plants > Peat moss > Unclassified... | reverse complement strand
TCTCGTAGCGGCGCGCTGAGATCTGTTGATTCACCACCGCTGTGCGAACGGCACAGTTGGGCTCCTCCATGTGCCGGCAGTCCTTGAAACGGCAATTGATGCTCCGCTCATGAATCTCGACGAAGCCGCGCTCTGCGGCGCGCAACAAACTCGCCGGCGGCGCAAAATCACGGACCCCTGGCGCATCGATGATCCCTGAGTCTGACGTCAGCGGATACCAGCGTGCGGTGGTGGTTGTGTGTCGTCCCTCGGCGTCGCGCGTCAGCTGCGCGGTTTGTGCGGCCGACTGCGGCGCGAGCGCATTGACCAGCGAGGATTTCCCCACGCCGGATTGACCGACCAGCATGGTGACCCTGCCCTGAAGTTCGCCGCGCAGCGCATCGACGCCCGTGTGTGCTTCGCAGCTGATTTCCATGCAGGTCAACTGCAGCTGGCGATATTCCTGCAATTGGGGCTGTAGTGCTGCCAACCCCAGATCGCTCTTGTTGACGATGAGCATGGCGCCCAGATCCTTCATCCCGGCGCCGGCCCAATAGCGATCCACCAAGTACCAATCGGGTTCCGGTTCGGCAGCCACGACGATGGCCAACTGGTCGATGTTGGCGGCGACCGGCTCGGGGCGCCCGCGGGCATCGATGCGTTCGATGAGATTGCGGCGCGGCTCGATGGATTCGACCGACGGACCATCGGCCGAGGGCGGGTAAACCCAGGTGACTTTGTCGCCGCAGACCACTCGCAGCTTGCGGCTGCGCAGACCGCATCGCAGGATGCCGTCCCCCGTCTGCACCAGGACTCCGCGTCCGTAACTGGCGAGGACGGTACCGTTGCCGCCTGCTACCATTGGAACCGAAGTGGCTGAAACACCATGAAATCCGCCGAAAATTTTATTTGGATCGACTTGGAAATGACCGGCTTGAAACCGGATTCAGATCTCATCATTGAGATCGCCACGATCGTAACCGACAAACATCTCACGGTGCTGGCCGAAGGTCCGGTCTACGCGGTGCATCAAAGCGAAGCGGTCTTGGCCGGCATGGACGAATGGAACCGCAACCAACACGGCAAGTCAGGCTTGGCGGCACGGGTTCTGGCCAGCACGGTGGACGCGGCCGCCGCGGAGCAGGGCACTCTTGAGTTCCTGCGGCAATGGGTCGAACCGAAGCGATCGCCGATGTGCGGCAATAGCATCTGTCAAGATCGCCGCTTTCTCGCGCGCTACATGCCGGAGCTCGAGGCCTTTTTCCATTATCGTAACCTCGATGTCAGCACGCTGAAGGAACTGGCGCAGCGCTGGTCGCCCAAATTGCTCGAAGGCTTCCACAAGGCATCGACGCATTTGGCGCTCGATGACGTGCGCGAATCCATCCGTGAATTGGAGTTCTACCGCGAGCGGCTGCTGCGGGTGCCGTGACCGGCGATCAGCCTTTCGCCTTATCGCTTGCCAGAAACATCCACGTCTCGACCACGGTATCCGGGTTCAATGACAGGCTATCGATGCCCTGTTCGACCAGCCAACGCGCCAGTTCCGGGTGATCCGAAGGCCCCTGCCCGCAAATGCCGACGTACTTGTTCTGAGAACGGCAGGCTTTGATCGCCAGAGCCATGAGGAATTTTACGGCCTCGTCGCGCTCATCGAAGGATTTGGCAACCACGCTGGAATCGCGATCCAACCCCAGCGCCAGTTGCGTCATGTCGTTTGAGCCGATCGACATGCCGTCGAAATACACCAGATACTGATCTGCGAGAACCGCGTTGGTGGGCAGCTCGCACATCATGATGTGTTTCAGGCCATTATCGCCGCGCTTCAAGCCGTTTTCGGCCAGCAGGTCGGTAACCGCTTTGGCCTCGGCCAGGGTGCGCACGAAGGGCACCATCACCTGCACGTTGGTCAGACCCATTTCATCGCGTACCCGTTTCAGAGCCCGGCACTCCAGTTCGAAGCACGGACGGAACACTTTGTCGATGTAGCGCGAGGCGCCGCGAAAGCCCAGCATGGGATTCTCTTCATGGGGCTCGTAGTTCTTGCCGCCGATGAGATTGGCATACTCATTGGATTTGAAATCCGACAGGCGCACGATGACCGGTTCGGGTGCGAAGGCGCAGGCAATCTGCGCGATGCCTTCCGCCAGCTTGTCGACATAGAAATTGACCGGACCATCGTAGCCCGCGATCTGTGTGCTGATGGTGTGTTTCAGCTCGGCGCTCTGCTTGTCGAACTCCAGCAACGCCCGTGGATGTACGCCGATCATGCGATTGATGATGAACTCGAGTCGCGCCAAGCCGACGCCCTTGTGCGGAATGCCCGCAAAATCGAAAGCGCGGTCCGGATTGCCGACGTTCATGGTGATTTTGACCGGTATCTCGGGCATCGCATCCATCTCGATGCTGCGCTGATCGAACTCGAGCATGCCGTCATACACGTAGCCGGTATCGCCTTCGGCGCAAGAAATCGTCACGGCCTGGTCTTCCTTGATGTCCTGGGTGCCCGTACCGCAGCCGACGATGGCAGGAATTCCAAGCTCGCGCGCAATGATGGCCGCATGGCAGGTTCGCCCGCCGCGGTTGGTGACGATGGCAGAGGCGCGCTTCATCACCGGCTCCCAATCGGGATCGGTCATATCCGCGACCAGTACGTCGCCGGCACGCACGCGCGACATTTCCTTCACATCCTTGATGACGCGCGCGTGACCGGCGCCAATGCGCTGGCCGATGCTGCGGCCCGTGACCAGCACCTTGCCGCGGGACTTGAGGGTGTAGCGCTGAATGGAGCGGCCCGCGCGGCTCTGTACGGTCTCAGGACGCGCCTGCAATATGTAGATCTTGCCGGTGGAGCCATCCCGGCCCCATTCGATGTCCATCGGCGCACCGTAGTGCTCCTCGATGAGCAGCGCCTGCTTGGCGAGCTCAACGATATCGGATTCGCTCAATGAGAATTTGTTGCGCTCGGCGCTGGTCACGTCGACGGTCTTCACCCGCTCCTTCGAGCCGGGTTCTGCATAGACCATTTTTATGGCCTTGCCGCCGAGGTTCTTGCGAACAATGGCGCGCTTGCCGGCGCGCAGCGCGGGTTTGTACACGTAGAACTCGTCCGGATTAACCGCGCCCTGCACCACGGTTTCACCCAATCCGTAAGCCGAGGTGACGAATACCACGTCGCGAAATCCGGATTCCGTGTCGAGCGTGAACATGACGCCGGCGGCGCCCAGATCGCTGCGCACCATGTGCTGCACGCCGACCGACAAGGCGACCGCGCTGTGATCGAACTTGTTGTGGACCCGATAGGAGATGGCCCGATCGTTGAACAGAGAGGCGTACACTTCATGCATGGACTTGAGCAAATGCTCTTCGCCGCGCACGTTCAAAAATGTCTCCTGCTGGCCGGCGAACGAGGCTTCCGGCAGGTCCTCGGCGGTCGCCGAGGAACGCACCGCCACCGCAAACTCCGCCGCGTCGGCGCCGCCCTTCATGCTGCGCCAGGCATCCAGCACTTCTTGCTGCAGTCTGTCGGGAAACGGCGTCGCCAGCATCCAGCCGCGGATCTGCGCGCCGACCACCGCGAGACGCTCAACGTCATCGACGTCGAGAGTCGCGAGCACACCGCGGATCTTTTCGTCGAGACCCTGCTGCGCCAGAAAATCCCGGTACGCGTGCGAGGTGGTGGCGAATCCGCCGGGCACCGACACCCCGAGGTTCGCCAACTCGGAGATCATTTCGCCGATCGATGCGTTCTTGCCGCCGACCAATTCGACGTCTTTGTTCTTGAGTTTTTCGAACGGAATGATGTAGGGCTTCATAGTGCGATGCTTGTCCGGCAATGAGTTAAGTGAAACACTTCGCGGCGGATTGCCGTCAGTGAGAGGTTACCGTGATTAGACGAACCGTATTCTTCGTATCTGACCAAACCGGCATTACTGCCGAAACAATGGGTCACAGCCTCATGACGCAATTCGACGGGATCGAATTTCGCCAAGTGACTGTGCCATTTATCTCCACGGTTGACAAGGCAATTGAGGCCGTCCGCAAGATCGATTTGGTCGCCGCACAGGAGGGAACGCGACCGGTGGTGTTCAGCACGCTGGTGCAGGAAGACGTACGCAACGTGGTCCGTGGCAGCACCGGATTTTTCTTGGATTTCTTCGATCCATTCCTAGCACCGCTCGCCGGCGAACTCAAGACGCAATCCACGCATACGGCGGGTCGGTCGCATCGTATGGCCGACACTCATGCCTATGCGACCCGCATCGATGCCACCAATTTCGCGCTTGCCAACGACGACGGCTCGGTGGTGCGTGATTACGAGCGCGCCGATGTGATCATGGTCGGGGTATCGCGTTCGGGGAAAACGCCGACCTGTTTATACATGGCCATGCAATACGGCATATTTGCCGCCAATTATCCGCTGACCGATGATGATTTGGAGTCGCGCAAAATGCCCATGGCGCTCGAAGCCCATTCGCGTAAGCTTTTCGGCCTGACCATAAAGCCGGACCGGCTGCAACAGATACGCAACGAGCGCCGTCCCGACAGCCGTTACTCGTCGGCCGCGCAGGTGGCATTCGAAGTGCGCGCGGCGGAATCATTGTTCGAGCGCTTTGCCGTGCCCTTCATAGATGCCACCGAGGTGTCGATCGAAGAAATCGCCACCCGTATTCTCGACCGGATGGGGATCGAGCGGCGTCTGCGACCCTAGTATCTCCGTGCTGCGTGTTATAGTTAAACCATGATAGCGGATCAGTGGTGTACGACATCGTGGCGGGCAAGTCCCGGCAGTTTCGTGAGCTTGATGACGCTGTACGAGAGCAACTTCGTGCGGTTGGGCTGGCTCGTGGACGATCTGCGTGGCATCACCGCAGAGCGGATTTCCCACGTCAGTTCCGACTGTGATCTGCATCTCACGCCGCTCGAGCTCAGCCGCTACACCAGTGTGTTCCGCCTCACTTACGAGTTCGAATCCGGGGCGGCCAAGGTCCAGGATCCCGATCTTCAGGTGTGCGTGTATCACGATGCGCGGCTGGCGGAAGTGAGAAGCTTTCGCGGTTTCGAGCGTCATCCGCAGCTGTCGAAACTGCAGTCGGGACTCAAGCGTGAACTGGATCAGCGCTGGAATCGAAACATGATGTTAAATAAATGGCTGGAATATTGTGCCGAGCGGGGGCACCACTTTTAGCGCGGTCGTTGAACGGTGTCCCGCGACTTCTAGGCTTCAGGCGGGACTTTGATCGACAGACTAGGCTTTCTCAAAGGAGCTGCGGACGGCGGCACGGTGAGTCCCGAAGACGAGCGGCTCATGCAGCTGTTCCAGAATCGCGCGGGCCTGAAGAAGGCGTACGCGGATCTGCAGGACGAGTTTCACTTGTTGCGCGACCGGCTGAAGCAGCAGGAAGGCGCCACCATCCGCATCCAAGAGCAGTTCGACTCCCTTGGGGAGTTGTTGGGGGATCCCAAGACGGGATTCAGCGCGCTGGTGTTCTTCCAGCTGCGCGCATTATGGAAAACCTGCCATCAACAGCTGTCCGCATTCGCCGCCGATCTGACGCGACAGCAGGAAGCGCGGGAAGTGGCCAAACACAACGCCGACGTCGAGGCGGAGAAGAACGCGCGTCTGGCACAAGCCGATCAAAACTTGCGCGAGGCGGGCATTGAAGCGGACGGTCAGCGGCGCATTCTGGCGGACGCGCAGAACGAGTTGCGCCGCCTCACGGCATTTTGGCATTACTTCAAGCGCCGCCGTCGACTGAAAGCCATGGAATTGCTGCGCAATCAAGTCATCCAGGCGGATTCGGCGGTGGGCGAGTTGCATGCCGTGCGCAGCGCCATTGAGCACGAGGCGCTGCCCGAGTTTCCTGGGATATCGTTGGCGGCCCGCCGCAACATCAACCTGGCCATCATCGGTTATGCGGAGCTGCTGTGCGAGCACGTGGATGTCTTCGGCCTGGCGGCGCGCGCCAAGGAAGCCGTGGCGCGGCGCGTGCATGAGATGAATTTCGGTAGCCGGGAAGAGTGCGAAGGCTACATGCAGCGGGTGCAGAAAGCGCACGTGGCGGTCGCGAACCAAAAACAGATCGCAGGGGCCGTCAGAACCAAACTCGACCGGCTACGTGCGACCTGCGAGTACCGCAACAACGCAGACACCGTTCCCACCGCCGACTCCCTCACGCTGCCGTCCCCGGCACAGAACACCTTCAATGTACTGGCCGAGGATTACTGGGACCTGTACACCGTGTTATTGCGGTAGGCGCGGCGCCGCCGGCTACCGATCGTCCGTGCGCCGCGCCTGTGTGGGCACCGCGCGCTTCGACGACACCACCACCAGATCAGCGGCAATCTGCGATGCCTCGTCCAGCAAAATTCCCGCGGTGGCGTCGTCCTTGATGTCTTCCAGCGACGCAGCCGGCTTCATGTCGCGTGACGCGCGCCAGGCATTCTCGCGCGCCAAGCGCTCGGCTTCGACGCGCTTGCGTTCCGCCTCACGGGTCTTGATGTTCAGCGACAGTGACTTTTGACTGCGCATGGCATCGAGTGCCGCAATATCGTCGTGCAGGTACTTGAAATCCGCGCTGCCGGCGGTGCGGGCTTCGTGCAGTTTTTCCAAGGTAGCCGCCAAGGGCTTTAAATCGCCTTCGACGTGGAACGCGGCCGGCTCGATGTGATCCCACGGCAGCGCTCGATCACGAGTACTTTCGCCCACCTCATTGGCATCGATCAGCGAGGGCAGTGTGATGTCCGGTGTCACGCCGCGATCCTGGGTGCTCTCACCGGTGATGCGGTAATACTTGCCGATGGTGACGTTCAACTGTCCAAGCTCCGGCTTGCGGCCGAAGATGGTGTAGTTGAGCGGATGCGCATTTTGCACGGTGCCCTTGCCGTAGGTCTGCTGACCCACGATCAGTGCCCGGCCATAGTCTTGGATCGCGCCGGCGAAAATCTCCGAGGCCGAGGCACTGAATCGATCCACCAGGACGATCATGGGCCCGCTATAAAAAACAGAAGGATTCGGATCGTCATCAACTTCGATGTGGCCGGTGGTGTCACGCAACTGCACCACCGGTCCGCGGTCGATGAACAGTCCCGTCAAGGATTCCGCTTCGGGGAGAAAACCGCCGCCGTTGGCCCGCAAGTCCATGATTATCACATCGGCACCGTCCTTGCGCACCTCGCCGATCAGGCGCTGCACATCGCGAGTGGTGCTGCGGCAATCCTTGGCGCCGGCGCGACAGGCATCGTAATCCTGATAAAAACTGGGTACGGTGATGATGCCGACCTTGATGTCGCGGCCGTTGCGCGTGATGGTGCGCATGGCTTTGTGGGAGGCCTGACTTTCGAGCGACACGCGATTGCGGGTGAACTCGACGATCTTCTGGACCGATCCGGGCGCCGCGCCGGCCGGCAGTACCTGCAGCCGAACCTGCGATCCGCCTGGACCGCGAATCTTGGTGACCACATCGTCCAAACGCCAGCCGATCACATAGGTGAGTTCGCCGGTTTTTCCTTCACCCACCGCGGTGATGCGGTCATTCGCCGACAGTTTGCCGCTGAGCGCCGCCGGGCCTCCCGCAATCACGTCCATCACCGTGACGTAGTCATCGGTTGATTGCAGCGATGCGCCGATGCCTTCGTAGCTCAAACTCATCTGAATGTTGTATTCGTCGGAATTGCGCGCCGAGAAGTAATTGGAATGCGGATCGAGCGACAAGACGAAAGCATTCATGAACGCTTCGAACACATCGTCCGGCTTGCTCTGATCCATGCGCTTCGCCACATGTTCATAGCGCTTGCGCAGCGTCTCGGCGACGTCCGGCCATTGCTTGCCGGTGATGATCAGCGACAGCGCGTCGTTCTTCACGCGCTTGCGCCACAGTTCGTTCATCTCGGCCGTATTGGCGGGCCAGGGTTCCTTTTCCCGGTCGAAATTGAAACTCTCGTCAATGTCGAAGTCCGGCTTTTTGTTCAACAGTTCGATGGCATAAGCCATGCGCTCGCGGCTGCGTTGTTGGTAGCGGCGGAAGATGACGAAAGCAGGCTCAACGTCGCCGGTCTTGATGGCATCGTCGAGCTGATAGCGGTACTTCTCGAACTCGGCGATGTCGCTGGCGAGGAAGTAGCTGCGCGAGCCATCGACGGTGTCGAGATAGCGATCGAGAATCAAGCTGGACAAATGATCATCGAGCGGAGCGCGGCGGTAGTGCTCATGAGCGACGATGTCGGCTACGCGGCGCGCAACGTAACTTTCCTGCTCGGTGGGGGCCAGGGTGGCGACCGCGGCGGGAGCCGGTGCCGGGGGCGTCATCGCGGCGCCCAGCAAGGCGGCCAGTCCGACGGCGCTGGCGCACACGGCGATGCCGGTAATCCACTTCGATCGATTGGCCCTTGGCCTAGTAGTCATCACCGTCGCCGTTCTCCTGTAAACTTCGCACACCGTCACCCATCAAGGCTAGAGAAGCGCGTGCTTCCTAGCAAGTGTATATGAGCCCGAGGATATGCGTCCGTTCACGGTTTTGATCGGCATCGTCCTCGGTTCCGCAGCATCGGCCAGCTTCGGCCTGGCTACGGTGCTGATCGTTTCCGCCGTGCTGACCTATGGCGGGAAACATCCCGATCTGGCGCGCGATATGCCGACGCTGCTGCTCAGCCTGGCGGCCTTCGGTTGTTTGACCGCGGCCAGTGCCGGTAGTTTCGTGGCGCAGATCCGGGAACGCAGCTGGCGCGGGTGGGCCCATTTGGCGACTGTTTGCTGCCTGGGCGTGGTGGTTTTGTTGTATTGGCCGCGTGGCCACTAGACTTCAGGCATGCGAAACCCTCTACGACGCGGTTGTGGTCTTCTAGCTCTGATGCTGGTGACAGCCTGTGCCACTCACAAGGAGCCTCCTCCTTCCCCTGAGATCGACGAGGCCCTCTACCGCGGAGCGCTGCGTACCCTGGCGGGGGATGACTTTCTGGGGCGCAGGCCCGGCTCGCCCGGCGAGGACAAAACCGTCGCCTACCTGGTCGAGACCTTTCGCAAGATAGGCCTCAAACCCGGTAACGGCGAAAGTTTCGTTCAAACCGTGCCTTTGATCGAATCGATAACCGCCTCCGATGCGACTCTGTCCTTGGCCGGGCCACGGGGAGTGCGCAGTCTGGCGTTCGGCAAGGACATGGTGATCTGGAGCGAGGGAGCCGCGCCGACGGCGCAGTTGCAGCGCAGCGACTTGGTTTTTGTGGGCTACGGGATCGTGGCATCCGAATACCACTGGAATGACTATGCCGACACCGACGTGCGTGGCAAGACGGTGTTGGTATTGGCCAACGATCCGGGCTACGCCTCGAAGGACCCGACGCTGTTCAAGGCCGGCGCGATGACCCAATACGGTCGTTGGGCCTACAAGATCGAAGAGGCGGCGCGCCAAGGCGCGGCCGGCGTCTTGCTGATCCACGATACGGATGCGGTGGGGTACGGTTGGAACGTGGTGCAGAGCACCTGGATGGGTCCTCAATATCGTCTGGCTGCGCCTGCCGGCGCCCCACCCCCGGCGATCGAAGCCTGGATCAGCAACGGCGCGGCGCGCGATTTGATCGCCGACACCGGGCGTGATTTCGCGTCGCTCGCGGCCGCGGCTGCGCGTCCAGGATTCAAGGCGATCGCATTGGGGTTGAAAACCGACGCCCTGCTGCACCTCACGACGCGTCCATTCAGTTCCGCCAACGTCGTCGCGCTGCTGCCGGGGAGCGCCAAGAAGCGGGAATGCGTTATTTATCAGGCGCATTGGGATGGCCTCGGTGTGGACCCCAGCCGCCCGGGGCACAACATCTATAACGGCGCCGAAGACAATGCCACCGGCGTTGCCGGCCTGCTGGCCTTGGCGCAGTCCTTCCAGCGCACCAAGCCCGCCCCTGATCGCAGCATCCTGTTTCTCGCCACCACCGCCGCCCTGCCAAACCAGCTTGGCAGCCAATACTATGTAGACAACCCCGTCATCCCCTTGCGCGAGACCGAAGCGGTGATTGCGCTCGACTCCTTGCTGTTGGGCGGACCCACCCGCGATGTCAGCATCTTCGGCATCGGCAACTCCGACCTCGAGGATACGGTGCGCGCCGCGGCGCTGCTGCAGGGTCGAGAGGCTCGACCCGAGCCCACGCCTGCGAGAGGGATGTATTTCGCGATCGATAGTTTCAATTTCGCGCTGGCCGGGGTGCCGGTGTTGTACGCGCAGGGAGGCATCGATAATTCCGCACGCGGACCTGTGTGGGGCCAGTCGCAGCTCGATGACTTCAGACAGCATCGTTATCGCCAGCCTGCTGACCAATATACGGCCGACTGGGACGTGCGCGGCGCCGTTTCGGATCTGGCGCTTTACTATGAGGTGGGTCTACGCGTCACGCGCGCACGCCGCTTTCCGCGCTGGTATCCGAACAGCGAATTTCGCGTCACGCACCAACGCTGAAAGTTTTTCGACTAACGTTTGCCGACGCGGATCCAGTTCTTGGTGCGATCGAAGCTGCCTGAAGTGTTGTAAGGGTCGAAGCCGCGGTTCTCATTGACCACTTTCAGGTTGCCCGTATCCAAGCTCAACGGTTCGCGCAGCTTCGCGTTGCGCAGCTCGCGCACGCCGAAGCTGAAATTCAAATCGTCGTCCTTAAAGTTGCTCGCCATGATTGCCTCGTCTATCAAATGATCAGTTCAAGCTCTTCACCTGCGATTTGACCATGCGGCCAATGTTCCCAAATTGCGACAGCGAGTAGCTTTCGAGTTGTTGGAATTGTGACGCGCTTCAAATGGATCCAGACATAAGATCATCGCAATCAAACTTAATCACGGCGAAATGACTTAAGGCCCCGTCGCAGCCTCACGCGTCAGCCGCTGCGGGCAAGCGCTCCGGCAATCTGGCGATCGAAGGGTACCGTACGATTTCGGCCCCGGGTCTTGGCGGTGTAGAGGGCTTGATGGGCCGCCTTGATAAAATCAGCGTAGTGAGTGAACGGAGCTTCGGCGCAATGTGTCGCGCAGCCGATCGATACGGTGACTTTGGTCTGATCCGATCCGACCACGTGGCCGGTATTGCGAAAGGCGATGACGATCCGCTCACAAATATGATGCGCAACTTGCGCATCGGTGGCCGGCAGAACCACCACGAACTCCTCGCCGCCATACCGGGCAATCATGTCGGTCTCGCGTGTGTTGCCGCGTAGCAGGCGCGCAGTGGCCTGCAGCACGCGGTCGCCGGCCTGAATGCCGAAGGCATCGTTCAGTTGCTTGAAATCATCCAGGTCGACGAAGGCCACGCTCAAAGGCCAACGGTGCCGGGTGGAGTTCTCGAATTCACGTGTCAGGAATTGTTCCAGATAACTGCGGTTGTAGGCTCCGGTGAGCGAATCGCGGCGTATTTCCTCTTCGAGTTCCGCGGTGCGCGCCGCAGAGGTGTCGGCCGCCGTGCGCAACGTATTGATTTCGCGCAGTGCGTGCAGACTGCGCAGCATCAGAACCTCGCGCGCCTGTTCCAGAATGAGCTCCGGATGCTGCTTGGACATCAGCTCGGCTTCGAAGATTGCCTCGGTTTCCGGAATCATCGCACCCACGGTGCCAAGAACCTGACCGAAGGCCATTTTGTCGAGTCCGAGAGTGCGTTCAGCGCACAGCGCTGTCTCCGCAAACTGGCGTTGCTCAGGCTCGAGCAGAAACAGATCCGCGACTTGCCCCGACAGCGCGACGCAGCGATCGAAGATCTTGGCCGGATCCGAGGTGAAATCCATTTCCAGGCGATGGCTATTGGTAATGGCCCGATGCAACCGATCCGGCAGATTCCAGGTGCGCATCAACCAGCCGCCGACTTCGGCGTGATCGGCCTGCAAGCGCTTCTTTTCGTTGCTGGCCAGTGTCGCGTGACTATGCTCGACGGTATCGGTTTCGCGGTACAAATCCGGCACCGCTTGATCCAGGGCGAGCATGCCCACATCCTGCAGCAGTCCGGCTAGAAAAATCTCTTCTGCCAACGATTGGTGCATGACATCGCCGAGCGCCCGCGCTGCCGTCGCGGACAGCAGGGCGCGGCGCCAGTACTGCTTGTAGTTCAGTCCATTGGACTTGCCGCCGCGCAAACCTTTGACCAGGGAGAAACTCAATGCCAGAGTCAATGTGGCATTGAGTCCGAGAACGACCAGCGCCTGGCGCAGGTTCTCGCTCTTGCGTCGCTGCGCATACAAGGGCGAATTCGCAATCCGCAGCACTTTGCTGGACAAGGCTGAGTCCATGCTCAGGGCCTTTGCGACCTTGCCCATCTCAATGTCGGGATCTCGCGCCAGCTCGATGATGTGCGTCGCCACTCCTGGTGGCGAGGGGAAGTTCACCGTGAGACGCAGATGCGCTTCAATCTCGGGTTTCAATCATGGGCTCCACGGCTAATCGCCAATAACCGCCTGTTGACAGTTAGCGTCCGCGTTGCACAAAACTTGAATTGAGGAGTGTTTAATCGCGCGCGGTGCCGGCTCGCCACCAGGCGCGCAGGACCCTGAACAGCAGATAGAGCCCATAAGGCCCGAGAATCACGATCCATGCAGCCGCCGAACCCCCGCCAATCCCGGCAAATACGCTGGAGTACAGGCGTCCGATGCTGGCACCCTCGTAACGTCCCAGCGCTGCTGCGCCGGTGTAGAAGATGGCAGCCGGCATCAGGCCAACCCCGATGACAAGGCATCCGATGGCGGCACCCAATTCAACGGCCAGAGGTCGGCGTTCGGCGAACTCTGTGATGGAACTCAGGAAAGGCATGCCGAGGATTGTAAACGAATGCCGTCTTGGGTCGATTACGGCTGTAGAATCGTCACCATGCGTTCGTGGACCCCGCAAACCTTGTACGAGGCCAAGCCCTGGGCGTTGATCGCGGTAGGCGCGTTATTCGGCATCGGTATGACCGTGTGGTCGCTGGTTGCCGGCTCCTGGAGCGTGTGGCGCGGACTGCTGTGTCTTGTTGGAGCGGGACTCGCGATAGCCGGCGGCGCCACGCTGCAAATGCGCCAAGACTATCGCGCCAAGAGCAAATGGCGGCGAGACGGTTCGCCTTGATCCGTACCGCCGTGATCGGCGTTGGCTATCTGGGTCGATTTCACGCCCAAAAATACGCCAGCCTGCCGAACTCGAATTTGATCGGTGTCTGCGACCCGAGCAGCGGCGCCCGCGATGCGGTTGCGGCGGAGCTTAAGGTGCCGGCATTCGCCGACTACCGCGAGTTGCTCGGCCGGGTCGAAGCGGTGAGCATCGTCACTCCCACCCCGCTGCACTTCGAAGTCGCCAAAGCGTTCTTGGAAGCCGGCGCCAGCGTATTGGTCGAGAAGCCGATGACGGTCACGGTGGCCGAGGGAGAGAGCCTGGTGGAAATTGCCAGGAGCGCCGGGCGGATTCTGCAAGTCGGACATCTGGAGCGCTTCAATGCGGCTGTTCAGGCGGTGCAACCCACGCTCACCGTGCCACGATTCATCGAATCGGCGCGCCTTGCGCCGTTCAAGCATCGTGGCACGGATGTGAATGTGGTGCTGGATTTGATGATTCACGACATCGATCTGATCCTAAGCATCGTGCGCTCACCGGTGGTGGCGGTCGATGCCATCGGCAGCAGTGTATTCTCCAAGGAAATCGATATCGCCAATGCGCGTCTGCGCTTTGCCAACGGCTGCGTCGCCAATGCAACGGCCAGCCGCGTCAGTCTGAAGACGGAGCGCAAGCTGCGCCTGTTTCAGGATGACGCCTATATCTCGGTCGACCTGCAGCAGAAAATCCTGACCGTCATCCGCAAAGGCGCCGCCGTGGGCGCCGACGGCATGCCGCAGGTTGCCATCGATGAAAATACCTATGAACAGGGCGATGCGTTGAAGACCGAGATCGAGGCGTTTCTGCAGGCGGTGGCCAGCGGTGAGGCTCCGCCAGTGACGGGCGAGGATGGGCTACTGGCGCTGCGAACCGCGGTCAGCATTACCGAGCAAGTTGCCAGTTCGGTGAGGAAGTTCGCCTAATCCGTCACGGTCACCTTGTCGACGAAATAGCGCGTATCGGCGAAACATGCCGTCGGGATTCCGGGATGTTCGGTGTAATGCAGCTGCACGCGATGGCCCACCGCCTTGGTGAGCTGTTCGCCGACGGCCTTGTCCCGCACGCTGAAATCCCACAGCGGCTGCGAATTCCCCGGCCCCATGTACTGGCCGCCGCCGTAGTACAGGGCGATCTCCCCCTCCTGCGTCTTGCAGAGCCAGCCACGACGCACAAACTTCTGCAGGACGCCGGCGCGTTCACCCTCGGCGTAGGCCCAGGCCAGTGTCAGCCAGGTCCATAACCCGCTGCCCGCGACCAGCAGCACGAGAATCAGGAGCACCCATCCGCCGAAACGGCTGCCGGAACGTCGGGTACGGGCGGAATTCGGGACTTCGATCCGGGTCATGAGGGGAGGCAGCATAGCCCCTATCGAATTATTTTTGCATCCCATGAACCGCTCGGCCCGGAATTTGCGATTACTTCATTAGGAAGGTCCACAACGGAGAGCCGATGCAAAACACAGCGACTTTGGAACGGCCCAAGGGGTCGGTCGACCTACGTCTACAGACTCACTCAAGAGCGCAGCTGCTGGCATTCTGGCGCCGCGGCGAGGATGGGCGCTTGGTGATGACGTGGGTCAGCACCCAGCAAATGGTGGAGCCGGGGGGAATCGAACCCCCGTCCATAAGTCCTACGCTACAAGATCTACGTACGTAGCCCAGTCTATTGATCTCGCCGCGCGCTACCCAACGGGCAGGGAAAGCGTGCAGCCAGCCCGGTATATTTTCGTCGAACACACCCCAGGCACGTGTGCTCCACTATCTGATGAGCGCTACACTTAAACATTCGCATCAGCACGAGCTGCTTAAGTTTCAACCGCGATTAGGCGGCTAGAGCGTAGTTGTCTTG
>Ga0116227_10011440_pt1 | contig 14906 bp, 10 predicted proteins | sample S1TSphgellanicum_FD_89693 | JGI IMG/M metagenome (GOLD analysis project Ga0116227, IMG submission 89693) | Host-associated microbial communities from peat moss isolated from Minnesota, USA - S1T2_Fb - Sphagnum magellanicum MG | ecosystem: Host-associated > Plants > Peat moss > Unclassified... | reverse complement strand
TCAAATTCGATCGCCACGCTGCGTAAAACACTTGCCGTTGCGCTGGCGCGTCAGCTCATGCGATGTCCTTGCTGCACTATGCCCAACCAAAATCTTATGACGCAGTGAGATTAGGTGTCTGGTTGCGGAACGTCATTGGGATCAGGTAGGATGGGCCATCGCGGAGAACGCGTGGCGTTTCACCACTGTCAGTGACGAGGTGCTGTGATGATGCAGATCCACCCCCAGGCGCGGACTACCCCTGCTGTACGAGTTGAGATTGCGCGGTCAACCGAGCCGACGAGCGTCGTGGCGAAACGGTATGGCATCAGCGACGAGACGGTCCGCAAATGGCGCAAGCGTGGTGAGCAAGCCTGCCAGGACCGATCGAGCCGCCCAAAGCGACTGCCATGGCGCGCTACTGAGGAGGAGCGCGCGATCATCTGCGCTGTAAGACGAGCGACGGGTTTCCCACTGGATGACCTGACCTTCGTGCTGCGCCATTTCCTGCCGCACCTCAATCGTGACAGCGTCTACCGCGTCCTCAAGTCCGAGGGCCTCAACCGAAGGCCGCCAAAGCCGACAACGGTTCCGGCCAAGGGCCAGGGGCGTTTCAAGGATTATGACCTCGGCTTCATTCACATCGACGTCAAACACCTGCCAAAGCTCCGCACAGCCGATGGACAGACGCGCAAGCGTTTCCTTTACGTGGCCATCGATCGCTGCTCCCGCTTCGTTTTTCTTGCGGTCTACGACGCCGAGAATGCGGCCAACGCCGTCGACTTCCTACGCAAGGCCAAACGAGCCTTTCCGTTCCGTATTACGCACATCCTGACCGACCGTGGATCATGCTTCACCGCCGACGCGTTCGAAGCGGCGTGTACGGAACTCAAGGTGCCGCACCGGCAAACAAAGGCCTACACGCCGCAGACCAACGGTATGGTCGAGCGTTTCAACGGTCGCGTTGCCAGCGACGTCTTGGGAATCAATGTCGCCGGGCACCAAGACCTCGAGATCCTGCTGACCAGTTTCAACCACGCTTACAACCGGCGCAGACAAAGGGTCCTCCACGGCCTCTCGCCGATCGACAAAGTAGCCGAACGTCTCAAGCTCAACGGTCGCTTGAAGAACGAACTTTACAAACCACCTGCAGATCAGAATGATCTTCAAGTCAAAGTAGATCGAATCCTTTATTATGCCAATGAGGTCTCACAACCAGACAATTAGGAACAGCCGGTCCGTTTTGTCCTCCGTCAGCACCTTTGGCACAGATTTGAGGTTGTGAATTGAGGAGGATTGGGGCTTCGTCGTAGTGACGAAGGAACGCAGATGAAGCCCAATCCTCCTCGAGAAAATCGACGACCAAGGCCCCTGCGGAGCAGGTGGTGATCCTGATCACGCAGTCGAGCGTTGGGGAATGACGGTCGCGGCCACAGGCTGACGATTTTGGACAGCGTCAATCCGACACCATAAGAGAGGGGAAGGATCAGGGGCAATGGTCTCGGCGCCGGGCGGGCATGGCCGGTTCGGCCTGCCGGATGACGCAACGATCCCCGCAATCGTCGCCAATTGCAGGGATCGGGCTGGTTGTCGTCAGAATTTGACGGTGGCGTTCACACGGAAATAACGCCCCATAATCGCGTCGTAATAGCGTGCGTAATCCAGCCCACTGTAGGGGAAGGGCAGGCCGCGGTTGAACACATTGTTCACCAGGAAGCGGAAGTTGATGTTCTTGGTGGCATCCACGCCGATCGAGCTGTTGAAGGTCACATAGGAATGGATAATAGGATACTGATAATCGGAATCGGGCGAGTTGGGATTGACCTTCGACGAGCCATAATAGATCGCCTGCACCATCCAGTTGAAGGATTTGCGCGTGTAATTCGCAGTGGCGGTGAAGGTGTTGGCCGGGTTCTGCGACAGGGCCAGCTTTTGCTGCAGATCGCCCGTACCGACGCGGTAGTAATGCCGGAAGGTATGCAGGTAATTGACGTTGAGATCCAGCACGCCCGCCGAGGCTGACAATCCCAGCCGTTCCAGCGGCAGATTGTATTTCAGATTGCCCTGCAGGGCGCGGAAGGTTTCCTGTCCGATGTTGAAATTGCCCGCCGCAAAGGTGGTCACCTGGCCCGAGCTGTCGCGCGTGAAGGTGCTGCAGAAGGGGCTGGAGAGCGAGGAATCGTAACAGGCCGACATCAGATCGGTCAGGCTCAGGCTGGCGATCTCATTACGGATGTCGATGTTGACATAGTCCGCGCTAATTTGCAGGCCGCGCAGCTGCTGCGGCTGCAGCACGCCGCCCAGCGTCCAGCTGTTGGCGGTTTCATTCTGCAGGTTCGGATTGCCACCTGTCGTGCCCTTGGCGGTGGCATCCACCACACTGGAGGTGAAATTCGCGGGGACGCCGGCCGCGGCGCAATTGGCCGCGCGCGCGGCGGGATTGTTGCCCTGCGCGATGAAGCGCTGATCGCAGGGATCATTGGCCAGTTCGAAAGTCGAGCCATTCGGCGCGAAGAGTTCGGTGATGGCCGGCGCGCGGAAGGAACGCGTGAAATTGCCGCGAATGGTCAGGCCCTTGACCGGGGCATAGGTGCCACCGCCGGTGTAGGAGGTGAAGCCGCCCGTCAGGCTGTGCTTCACGTAACGCACCGCCGCATTGAGATCCAGGCTCGAGATATAGGGCACCTCATTGTCCGGAGAGATCACCGGCGCGTTCAGCTCTCCGAAGAACTCATTGGTATGGAATTTGCCGGAGACCGGGGTGATCGGCACCGAGCCGCCATATTCGAGGTAGCTGCCATCGCTCTGCAATTCGCCCCTGAAGAAGGCGCCCGGATCGAAAAACGCGCTCTCGCGGCGATATTCATAGCCCGCTACGCCCTTCAGATAGCCGCCGGGCAGCTTGATGAGGTCGCCCTTCACATCGGCCTGCACATCCAGCTGCGAATTGACCTGATGGGTATAGGCATTGGCGGTGATGTAATTGATCGCCGCCTGGCTAGCATTGCCGAGGCCGAAGATGTTGAGCGGCGCGCAGGTGCTGCTGATCGTGGGATAGCTGGCGCTGGTGTAGCCCGGCGCGCAGGTGATCTGGCCATTGGCGTTGGATACGGCATTGAGCGCATTGTAGAAATTCTGGTTCACCAGCTCACGCGAGGCGGTCGAGCTGGTGGAGCGGCCGTAATTGACCGTCAGATCCCAGCCGAACTTTCGTTCGCCCGCATTGAAATCGCCGGTCAGCCCGCCCACGAAACGCAGCAAATCGGTGCGCGTGCGATAGGAACCGGAGGAGAGATCGGTGTTGGCGCGCGTCAGATAGAAAGTGTCCGTCGGCGAGCCATTGGCGGCCAGACTGTTGATGATGGTCTGGCGGTCCGCCACGCTCAGATAGGGGTTGGCGGTGCTCAGGATCAGGTTGCCGTTGGGCTGGCCCGCGCTATTGAACTGAGCCGTGTTGTAATAGGGCTGCGCCGCGACATTGGTGGCAAAGTTGCGGCCCAGCCACACCTCGCCGTTGAAACGGATATGGTCGGTGATGTCGTAATGGGCCAGCAGCGTGCCTTGCAGACGTTCGCTGTCATTGAGGAAATTGTCATAGTCGCCGATGGCGAAGCCGCTGCCGCCGGCCTGAACCAGCCCGCTGCCCGTCAATTGCCCATTGATGAAAGGTGTCAACTGCCCGGCATTGTTGAAGGTAAGTGCCTGCCCCGCCGCATTGGTGATCCCGGCATAGGGCTGCCCCTTGTAGATCGGAATATCGTCGGCAAACAGCGGTATGCCGGTGTTGGTGAAGATGTTGTAGTGCTGCCCGCCATAAAAGAGCTGATGCGTGTAGCTGTTGCCCGGCAGCGCTGTGCCGGTGAAGGGCTTGGTGCCGCCGATCTGGCTGGAACGGTCGGCATAGGTCATGCCATCCTGGCGGTCGTAAAAGACGCTGACGGCGATGTTGCCGCGCCCATCGGCAAAATTCTTGCCCGCCAGCAGCGAGGCGTTGAAGTCGTGCCCGTCACCCTTGCCGGAAATGCCCTGCGAGCCACTGACCGAAAAACCCTGATAGTTCTTCTTCAGAATGACGTTGACCGTACCGGCGATGGCATCCGAGCCATAGATCGGCGCGCCGCCCACCGAGACCACTTCGATCCGGTCCACCAGAGCGGGGGCAATCTGGGAGAGGTCGACCGGAGAACCCGCGACCGCCCCGAAGATCGAGCTGCTGGCAGGGCTGACGAAACGGTTGCCATTGACCAGCGTCAGCGTGCGCTGCGAACCCAAGTCATAGAGGTTGGCGAAAGTCTGGCCCGCGCCGAAGGACCCTGACGCGGAGCCCACCGGGCCCGCGCCCGGCGAGCTGAAGGCGGGCTGATCGAGCAGCGCCATGCCCAGATTGGTGAAGCCGCGCTTGGCGATATCGTCGCCGGTGACGCGCGTGATCGGCTGCGCGGTGATCACCGTGGTGGCGATGCGCGATCCGGTCACGACGATGGTGTTGGCGTCCGCCTTGTCCGAGGTCTCGTCCGGCGCAGTCTGGTTGGCGGGGGGCTGGGCTGTTTGCGCCAGCGCGGTGCCGGCTGGCATCAGGCTGCAGAGTGCCACGCCGAGCAACAGGTGGAAGCGGGCGCAATGCGCCCCTTGTGTGGGTTCGCTCATGATCAGGTCCCTGTTTTTTGCCGCCTGTTGTGCCCCAGGCGGCAATCGCTTCTGATCGCTTTGTCAGCGACTGCTGACATTAATGTAAGTAGGATCGGGCCTGTCAAGCTTTGCAGTAACTTAAATGTTGAAAATATCTCAATATTCGAGAATTAAATAGGTTGCCGGATGTCGGATTTAAACAATATTTAACCAGTGGTTTTGTGTAGATGGCCCGACGGTGACAGCGGTATTCTCAGCGTCGGTCGAGTCGGGCATCGACGAGCTGCAGTCTTGCGCCTGAGCTTCTGAGTGACCTGTCCCGGCGCGCCGTCTCATTATAACCGATTCTGCTTATCACCTTGCCCCATCGAGGATTTGAGCGGGCTGTCCTTTCCGCCAACCATGCGCTACGCGCCGGCGAACGAACACCGGCCCCCAAACCAGCGCAGCGTTGGCGGGCCAAAAGGATCATCGCGTTGGCACTACCCCGGGTAAGCGCGGACAAGTTGGCCGACCGTTTCCGGCGCAATATCGGTGACGGTGCGGGCGGGGACATTGTAGATGATGATCGGCAAGCCCCCCTGTTCGGCCAACAGCATGAAATGCGCCAGCATGCCGCGTTGGTCCGGCCTTGTATAATAGGGGCAGGCGACCAGAGCCGCAGCGGCGCCGGCCTCTCGGGCATGATGGACTTGTGCCAGCGTGGACGCAGTATTGGGTGAGCCGCATCCGGCGATCACCGGCACGCGGCCACCTGCCTGCGCGATGCAGGCGTCCAGCACCTGCCGACGTTCGGCTTCATTCAGGCTGGGCCCTTCGCCGGTCGTACCGCCGGCAACGATTCCGGATGAACCTTCCTCGATCAGCCAGTCCAGATGGTCACGCAGCGCGGCTTCATCGATGCCCTCGCGTCCAAACGCCGTGGGTACGGCGGGGATTGAACCTGAAAACATGATAGCTCCGAGTATCATGGGAGCCGGTCAAATATGCATATGTCCGCATGAATACGAGATGGAAACGGGTGCTTCAGCATAGGATCGTCATTGTATTTTTGCGGAAAAATCATCCGATCTCATATTGAAAATTCAATTCGAACCGGCGCTCCTCGGTCTGGAATACATATGGGCAGGCTCATAAATTTGCCCCGTCGGTCATCGTTGCGCGACCGGCATGTTAACATGGCTTGAAGGAGCTATTTGTGAGCGAATCCACAATCGTCCCGGAGCCTGCCCGACGCGGTTCGATCCTTTACGTCGGGCAAGACCAGGCCGGACACTGGCTTGTCCAGGAAAACCATGGTCTGCTCGAAGGCCACTTTATCTCACGCGATGCCGCTTGGCGCTATGCGAAGGGCGAAGTTCACGCTTTCTCCGGCGCCCGGATCGTCTTCACCAGCGACTGCATGGAGCCTGGCATATCGTTCGAGCCAGCTCCTGCGGCGGTCCCACTGCTTGATCGCGCAGCCTGACGGAGGGCGTATCATGCAATATTCATTGGCGCTTCTCACTGCCTCGCCGTGGCCTGCCATCTCCTTTGGCTCTTCTTTGGATGGTGAGAAGGCGAGACGCGACCCGCGCTGGAATGCGCTGGTTGCCCAGCTTGCTGAACTGCGGGAACAGGGGCGCAGGGCCATCCGCATGGTCGATCTGAACTGTGGCGAAGGCGCCCTGCTGATCGAAGCGGCGAAGCAGGCATCCCGGCTTGGTTTCCTCGCCATCGAAGGCGCGGGGGTTGACCCCGATCCCGACAAGATCAGCGCTGCGCGAAGGCGCGCCGGGATGCTTCACGATGTTGCTATCGGTCTGGAATTCGAGGCGATGCCCCCCATGGAACGCCTTGCCAGGGAAGCCGAATGTTCATTTTTCACCGAATACCGGCGGAGCGCTCGCAAGCCTTTGAGCATGCTCTTGCCCGGGCCGGAAACCTTGTTCTGGCAGAACCCCAGCCCAATCCGGAGTCGCAGCATTGACCCGCCGGGACCTGTTCTGGCGCGGCTTGGGCGGTGTGCTCGTGATTGTCGCGCCCACCGCCGAGTTGCTGGTGCAAGGCGACACGGGCGGGCCTCAAGGGCTGCTGACGCTGCTGCTGCTGGCTGCCACCTTCTTCGGCCTCCTGCTGTTGATCCAGGGCCGGAAGGTGGCGCTGGTTTTGCGGATCGAGGGCAGCCGCCATCGCGCCTTGCCGGAATTGATCCATTCGCGCCGTCGTGCACGCAGCACCCGGCGGCCGCGATAACACGCCATTCAGGACATCACGCATGAAAGCGTTCCATCACGCCCATGGCCATCTGCACGCCGAGGCTGTTTCCCTTACCGCTATCGCGGAGGCGGTTGGTACACCGACCTACGTCTATTCTGCCGCTGCCTTGCGAAACGCGGCACGCCGGTTTGCCAATGCGTTGGCCTGCATACCGCAGAAACATATCGCTTTTGCGGTCAAGGCCAATCCCAACCCGGCCATCGTCAAGATCCTGGCCGCAGAAGGCTGCGGCGCGGATATTGTGTCCGGCGGCGAGCTTATCGCTGCGCTCGATGCCGGCATGAAGCCGGAGGAGATCATCTATTCGGGCACGGGCAAGACGCAGGCAGAACTCCTCGCCGCGCTCGACGCCGGTATCGGTCAGTTCAACGTCGAGCTGGAAGCCGAAGGCGAGCTTCTGTCGCGCCTTGCGGCCGAGCGTGGCCTGCGTGCAGCGGCGGTGCTCCGGATCAATCCCGACATCGACGCCTGCACCCATGCCAAGATCACGACCGGGCGCAAGACCAGCAAGTTCGGCGTGCCGCTCAGCGAAGCGCCCGACATCTACGCCCGGCTTGCCCGGCTTCCGGGATTGAATCTGCGCGGCATCGCAGTCCACATCGGAAGCCAGATCCTTGATCTTGCGCCACTGGAAGCGGCCTATCGCCGGGTGGGCGAGTTTGTCGCTCATCTTCGGGCGCAGGGCCATGCTGTTACCCATGTCGATCTTGGGGGCGGGCTTGGCGTGGCCTATCGTGACGGGGACGCCGGGGCCGACCTTGAAGCCTATGGCGCGATGGTCGCCGGCGTGACGCGCGCATGGAATGTCGTTTTGCAGTTTGAGCCAGGCCGCTGCATCGCCGCCGAAGCGGGTGTGCTTTTGACACGGGTGGTCTGGAAAAAGCCCGGGGCGGACCAGCCATTTGTGATCGTCGATGCGGCGATGAACGATCTGATGCGCCCCGCGCTCTACGATGCCTGGCACGAATTTTCCGCCGTCACGCCCGATGGCCGCAGGATCGTGGCGGACATCGTCGGGCCGATCTGCGAAACCGGCGACACCTTTGCGCGATCGCGAGACATCGATGATGTCGATGCCGGGGACCTTGGGGTCTTTCACAAGGTCGGAGCCTATGGCGCGACCATGGCCTCAACCTACAACTGCCGGGCTTTGCCATGCGAGGTCCTCGTTGAGGCCGATGCGTTCGCGGTGGTGTCCGACAGGGTCGATCTGACTCGTTTGGGCTTTAAGCGTCTGGCGTCCTGGCAAGAGGATCGCACGCCTGACCTCCCGCCGGTCAGGGCACAAAATCATGCGACGCATATGCCGTGTGAGGCGGGCAACACCCTATACGGCACGTAACGATTGGGAGCTCTCTTCACAAATCATACGCCAATCAAACGCGCGGCAGGTTTTTCCGCTATGGAGATCAAACGCCCATCCGTGGCATGGAGGTCAGCCGGAACCGGAAAAGAGACATCCTTTGACCAGCGATCCCACGCCGCCCTCTCACGGACACGGCGACACCGCGCATAGCAATCAGGCTGCACTGGCGCTCGGCGCTTTGGGCATTGTCTTCGGCGATATCGGCACCTCGCCGCTCTATGCGCTGAGGGAGAGCTTTATCGGCCATCACCCGCTGGCGGTGGACAAGGGCCATATTTTCGGCGTGCTCTCGCTAATCTTCTGGACGATGACGCTGATCGTCACGGTCAAATATGTTTTCATCGTCATGCGCGCCGACAATGAGGGCGAGGGCGGCTCGATGGCGCTGCTGGCCCTGATCGGGCGCCGTCTGGGCCAGAACCGCTGGACGCCGCTGATCGCCATGCTGGGGGTGATCGCCACGGCCCTGTTTTATGGCGATGCCATCATCACGCCCGCCATTTCGGTGCTGTCAGCGGTGGAGGGTCTCACCACGGTCGAGGCATCGCTGACCGATCTGATCCTGCCCATCTCCATCGTTATCCTGATTGGCCTGTTCCTCATCCAGAAGCATGGCACGGAAAGGGTGGGCACCTTCTTCGGCCCGGTGATGGCGGTCTATTTCCTGGTGCTGGCGGTGCTGGGCATCGCCAATGTGATCCACCACCCCGAGATCGTGGGCATTCTCAACCCGTGGTGGGCCTTTCATTTCTTCGCGCTCGATCCGCGCCTCGCCTTTCTGGCGCTAGGTTCGGTGGTGCTGGCGGTAACGGGAGCCGAGGCGCTCTATGCCGATATGGGCCATTTCGGTCGCAAGGCGATCAGCATCGCCTGGCTCTATGCCGCGCTGCCCTGCCTGATGCTCAATTATATGGGGCAGGGCGCCATGCTGCTCGACCAGCCCGATGCCGTGCAAAACCCCTTCTTCCTGCTGGCGCCCGAGTGGGCGCGCCTGCCGTTGGTCATTCTGGCTACACTGGCCACGATCATCGCCAGCCAAGCGGTGATCTCGGGCGCCTTCTCGATCACCCGGCAGGCGGTGCAACTGGGCTTTCTGCCGCGCCTCAACATCCAGCACACCAGCGAATCCACCGAGGGTCAGGTTTATGTGCCCATCGTCAACTGGGTGCTGCTGGTGCTGGTGATCCTGCTGGTTGTCACCTTCCGCAGTTCGACGGCGCTGGCGGCGGCCTATGGCATCGCTGTGACGGGTACAATGGTCATCACCGCCTGCATGCTGGGCGTGCTCACCTTCAGCGTCTGGCGCTGGCATCCGCTGCTGGCGGGTGGGGTCACGGGGCTGTTCCTGCTGATCGACGGGGCCTATTTTCTCTCCAACGCCACCAAGATTCCCGATGGCGGCTGGTTCCCGCTGCTGGTGGCGGCCATCGTCTTCCTGATGCTCTCGACCTGGTCGACGGGCCGCAAGATCATGCGGCATTATCTGGCCGAAGGGGCGATGGACCTCGATCTGTTTATCCGCTCGACCTCAACCTCGGTGAAGCGCGTGCCGGGGACGGCGGTGTTCCTCACCTCCACCCCCGATGGCGTGCCCCCAGCGCTTCTCCACAATGTGAAGCACAACAAGATCCTGCATGAACGGGTCATCATCCTGACCGTCATCACCAAGGCCGTGCCCCTGATGGCGGAGGATCAGCGGATCACCATTGTGGAGCTGGGCTCGAATTTCTACCGCATCCAACTGCGCCACGGCTTTATGGAAGAGGTGGATATTCCCGCCACGCTGCAGACGATCGACCAGTGCGGCGCCCCGATCGGCACGATGCAGACCAGCTATTTCCTGAGCCGCCAGACGCTGATCGCCTCGGAAAAGCCGGGCATGGCGATCTGGCGCGAGAAGCTGTTCGCCTGGATGGTGCGCAATGCCGCCACGCCGATGGAGTTCTTCAACCTGCCGACCAACCGCGTTGTCGAACTGGGGTCGCAGGTGGAAATCTGACGGGCAGGGCGGTCCTCAGTCGGCCGCCTGTTCCTGATTGTCGCGCAGCATCAGCAGGCGGTAGCCGATGCCGATCTCATTGCCGATGATCTGCGGGCTTTGGGGATCGGTCTCCAGCTTCTGGCGCAGGGTGCGCACCAGCACGCGCAGATATTCAACATGGCGTTCGACTTCATGGGGCCAGACCTCGACCATGATCTGCTCATGCGTGATGACCCGCCCGGGGAATTTGGCCAGCTGGGCCAGCACGCCATATTCCTTGGGGGTGAGATGCACCTCGCGCCCGGCCTTGGTCACCGAGCGCTCCAGCAGGTTGATGGTGACGTCCCCGGCCGTCACACCCGAGACGCCGCCGCCTCGCGTCATGCGGTTGCGCAGCGCGACCCGCACACGGGCCAGCAATTCGTCGGTGTCGAAGGGTTTTGTGAGATAATCATCGGCCCCCAGATCCAGCGCGGTAACCTTTTCCTCGGTGGCGTCTCGCGCGGAGACGATGATCAGCGTAGCATCGGCCTGTTTCTTGATGAGCGGCACCAGTTCGAGCCCATCGCGGTCCGGCAGACCCAGATCGAGTAGAACGACATCAGGGCGAGCTTCGCGCAGCATATCCATGGTTTCGCGTGCATTGCCTGCCTCTGCCGTGTTGTAGTCGGCCCGATCCAGCGCGGCGCCGATCAGGCGGCGGATATGTGGCTCGTCATCGACGATCAACACCTTATGGCGCGGTTTCACAGCATGTTCTCCTGGTCGACGGATGTGATGATGAGATGTTCGGGGATGCGGATGGTGAAGCAGGCGCCGTGAGGCTCATCGTTGTTGGACGCCTCCACGGTCAGCCCCATGGCCTCGGCGAAGCCCTTGACGATCGCGAGACCCAGCCCGGTTCCATGACGCACCCGGTCCGAACCTTCCAGCCGCGTAAAGGTCTCGAAGACGCGCCTTTCCTGACCAGGCGGGATGCCCGGCCCTTGGTCGATCACCGAAAGCCGCATCGCATCGCTGGTCCTTCGGCAGCGCACGATGATGGGCGTGCCTGGATCGGCATAGCGCCCGGCATTGTCGAGCAGGTTGATCAAGCAATGATGCAGCAGCACCGGGTCGAGGCGCACCAGCGGAATATCGGGAGCGATGTCCAGCTCTATGGCATGATCGGCCAGAGCCCCGCGCGTATCATGGGCCGCTCCGGCCACGGCATCGAACAGGTCGATGGCCTCCACCTTCATGGGCAGGGCGCCGGCTTCCACGCGGGCCATATCGAGCAGATTGGCAACGAAGCGATTGAGCCGCTGGGCCTCACCCTCGATCGTTTCGATGAGATCCTTGGAAGGATGACGCTTCATCTCCTGGGTCGCGGTCAGGATGGTGGTGAGCGGGGTGCGCAGATCATGGCTGACCGAGGAGAGCAGGGCGGAGCGCAACCGGTCACGCTCACCCACGGCCTGCGCCTTGAGATTGGCCTCCTCCAGCGCCATGCGATCAAAGGCAATTGTGGCCTGATCGAGCAGGCTCATCAGCAGCGGCACGGCGTCGGAGCGCAGGGGATCGCTGTTATCGCCGCGCGCAATGCCGAGCACCGCCAGAACGCCGCGCGAGGTGCGCAAGGGGTGGAACAGCCAGTCCGAGGCGGTCAGCGTGGATGAGCCGCGTCCGGCGGGCTGCTCATTGTCGATCGACCATTGCGCGGCAGCCAGTTCGATCTGCTCCATGCGGTCCTCGGGTGGGAAGGCTGCGCTCAGCTCCGGGCCTGAAGGTGAGGGAAGGAGCAGCACCGCGCGCACATCGAGCAGGCGCGCGACCTCGGCGCAGATCGCTTGCTGGAGGTCCTTGCTTGTCGTGGAGGCCGTTAACTGGCGCGAGAAGCTGGCCAGCGCTGCATTCTGCCTTGCGCTCGATCCCGCCAGATCGGCCTGCGCGCGCACCCGGGCGGCAAACTGGCTGGTGACGATGGCAACGCCCAGCAGCACGAAGATCGAGACGACATTTTCTGGATTGCTGACCGTCAGCGTGCCGGTCGGTGGCAGGAAAAAGAAATTATAGGCCAGGCTTGAGGCCAGACCAGCAAACAGCCCGGCGCGTAGGCTGAAGGAGGCGGCGGCAAACATCACCGGCACCAGATAGAGCAGCGCGATGTTGCCCAGGGTAATCGCCTGCTCCAGCAGCAGGCTGGCCCCGGTGATCCCGGCCACGGCCAGCAGCGACCAGAGGTATTGCGCCGGGCTCCCCCAACCGCTGCCCTGGCGTGGGCGCGATCGTTCCGGCTTTTCCGCTTCACTCGTAGGAAGGACATGAATTGCGACCTGGCCGATGGTGCGAACCAGAGCGTCCACCACCGAACCATGGCGCATCTCGAACCACCAGGACCGGCTCGCCTTACCGATGATGATCTGGGTGGCGCGCGCATCACCAGCAAAGCGGCTGAGGCCATCGACCACGCCGGTGGCCGGGATGCTGGCGGTGGAGGCGCCAAGACGCGAGGCGAGGGCCAGCGTATCGGCCAGTTGCCGGCGCTCGGTGTCGGTGAACAGCCGGTCGCGTTGGGTCTCGATATGCACGGCGGTCCAGGGCGCACGCAGGGCATCGGCCATGCGCTTGCCTGCACGGACAAGGCCGGCGGCGTGGTGCTGCTCGCTGACCGCCACCAGAATGCGTTCGCCCACGGCAAAGCTGCCCGCTAGCGCGTGGGCGCGAACGTGCTCCAGCATCTGGGCATCGACGGCTTGCGCCACCCGGCGCAGTGCCAGCTCGCGCAGAGCCGTCAAATTCGATTTGGAAAAGAAGTGGCCCAGCGCGCGTGTGGCTTCCTGCGGGATATAGACCTTGCCGTCACGCAGGCGTTCGATCAGTTCATCGGGCGGAATATCCACCACCTCGATTTCGGCGTTTTCGAGAATGGAATCGGGCACCGTCTCGCGCACCCGCACGCGGGTGAAAGACGCCACCACATCGTTGAGGCTCTCCACATGCTGGATGTTCAGCGTGGAATAAACGTCGATTCCGGCGTCGAGCAATTCCTCGACATCCTGATAGCGCTTGGGGTGGCGGGAGCCGGGCGCATTGGTGTGGGCCAACTCATCCACCAGGGCCAGGGTGGGATCGCGCGCCAGAATAGCGTCGATGTCCATCTCGCCCAGCGAATGGCCCATATGATCTACATCGCGGCGCGCGATCACCTCATGGCCATGGACCAGCGCTTCGGTCTCCCGGCGGCCATGGGTCTCAACGACGCCCACCACCACATCCGTCCCTGCCTCACTCCGCCTGTGGCCTTGCGTCAGCATTTCCCAGGTCTTGCCGACACCGGGGGCTGCGCCGAGGAAGATCTTGAGGCGGCCTCGGCCCTCCTGCGCGGCAGCACGCAGGAGGGCTACGGGAGATGGGCGATCGGAGTCAGTCAAGTCGTTCACGCATGCGTTTTGGCGGCCATGGTATCAAGCCGTCGATTGAGCTCGAAGACATTGACATGGGGTTCGCCGATAAAGCCGAAGCTCGGCTCCACGATGCTTTGCGCCACCAGCGCGCGGAGGGCGTCGGGCGTCAGCTTACGCAGGCGTGCCACGCGGTCGACCTGATAATAGGCCGCCTGCGGGGTGATATCGGGGTCGAGCCCCGAGGCCGAGGTTGTCACCAGATCGGCGGGGATCGGCTTGCCGGGATCTGCCTTTTCCATACTCGCGACCTGCGCCTTGACGCGATCCGAGAGCGCCTGCGAGGCAGGACCAAGGTTCGAGCCCGAGGAATTCAGCCCGTCATACCCCTTGCCCGCCGCAGAGGGGCGGGTCTGGAAATAGCGATCAGACACGAAGGCCTGACCGATCACGGTCGAGCCCACCACCTTGCCGTGTTCCTCCACCAGACTGCCGTTAGCCTGGCGTGGGAAGAGTGCCTGTCCCACCCCCGTCATCGCCAACGGATAACCCACGCCCAGCAGGGCGGCAAACAGCCCGGTCATCACCAGCGAGGGGCGCAGCGAGCTTGCAAAATCATTGCTCATGAAAAGTCTCCTCAGGCCAGACCCAGGCCGCCAACGGCCAGATCGATCAGTTTGATGCCGATAAAGGGCGCGATCAGTCCGCCCAGCCCATAGACCGCCAGATTGCGCGCCAGCAGCGGCCCGGCGCCCATCGGGGTGTATTTCACGCCTTTCAGCGCCAGCGGCACCAGCATGGGGATGATGATGGCGTTGAAGATGATCGCGGAGAGGATCGCGCTCTGCGGCGTGGCCAGCCCCATCACATTGAGCACGCCCAGCCCCGGATAGAGCGCCACGAACATCGCGGGAATGATGGCGAAGTACTTGGCCACGTCATTCGCCACGCTGAAGGTGGTGAGCGCGCCGCGCGTCATCAGCAACTGCTTGCCCAGACCCACGACCTCGATCAGCTTGGTCGGATCGCTGTCGAGATCGACCATATTGCCCGCCTCGCGCGCGGCCTGCGTGCCGGTGTTCATCGCCACGCCGACGTCCGCCTGTGCAAGGGCTGGCGCGTCATTGGTGCCATCGCCGCACATGGCGACCAGACGCCCCCCCTGCTGCTCCTTGCGGATGAGGGCCAGCTTGTCCTCGGGCGTGGCTTCGGCGAGGAAATCGTCGACGCCCGATTCAGCCGCGATGCTGGCGGCGGTCAGGGGGTTGTCGCCGGTGATCATCACCGTGCGGATGCCCATGGCGCGCAG
>Ga0116227_10011439_pt1 | contig 14907 bp, 7 predicted proteins | sample S1TSphgellanicum_FD_89693 | JGI IMG/M metagenome (GOLD analysis project Ga0116227, IMG submission 89693) | Host-associated microbial communities from peat moss isolated from Minnesota, USA - S1T2_Fb - Sphagnum magellanicum MG | ecosystem: Host-associated > Plants > Peat moss > Unclassified... | reverse complement strand
ATTTTTTTTTTTTTTTTTCCAAAAATTGAAAATTTGGGATTTTTGAAAAAAAGAATTAAAAAATTTTAAGGGGGATGGCCAATTTTTTTTTACTTGGTTAAAGGGTGGGGGGGGGGGTTGGGTAGCCAAAAACATAGAAGGATGTTGTTTTTTTATAATACTTTCATAATATCTTGTTTATATGCAAATTTGGCTAAATTGTCTGGTGGCTGATTGCCACTTTGGCTATATCACAGAATTGACCCCAAAAAAAATCAAACGCTGATAAGGTGTTCTATGGTATAGAGTAGAAAAAGGCACAACAAAAATGCATAACAAAAGTGCAAGCTATAGATGGATGCCAGACACCCATGTTTAAGTAGGCAGAAAAAACCAAAAATACAACACTGCCAGGTACTCTTCAGATGCATAATCCTAAAGGGCATGATGCATTCTACATAGGCTTTTCTTTTTTTGGGTCCACAAAGAAACCCCAAGATAGCACAAGTCTTGCAGAACAATCAGTTTGGTTGTAGTTTGTGCAAGTCTCCTCAGCACTTTGCAATGGACTTTGTAGAGCATGGTTTGAAAAGTCATGTGCCAAAGATACCCAAAAAATAACAAGTCATCCCCTTTATTTGTTTTTCTAAAATTGCCTACTTCCAATTTTTGGGTGCTTAATAACTGCTGCCATTTGTCTTATTCCCAAGTTCTTTAAAGTGCCAAAAAAAGTGCCAAATTACTAATGCAGATCTAAAGTCACAACAAACATTCACAAGTAATTTTACAAATCATCACCATTGAATTTACTATGTAAAGGTTGTTGTTGCCATTTTTGAGGAAAACAATTACCGAAAAAAACTTATAGGGAAAATATGTTGTTCTGAAGGAAAGGACAACAACCCATTTGAGAGCTTTATACAGAGGCTTTTGTTTTTACTGACTAATCCTAATACAATGAATTCACAATGTACAATGGCAAGATGATGGTGATATGCTTCAGTGGCCAAGTTGGTTTTTCCATATGTGAGAGAAATGGTGAAAACAAAATGTGCATGATCTCTAGTTCTAGGACAAGGAGGCTATGGACAAGAAAAACCTGATGACTCTTCAAATGTTCTTTACAGCCCACAAACTATGCATCACGCTGGTTTTTGAGTCTATAAGCATTCACCCATATGTCATTTTTGAGTCTAGAATCATTCACGTGTCAAATCTCTTTGAAGAAATGCATTGCTAAGAGCAGATGGTACCTAACATTCAAAGACTAACCTATTGGCATTAACCTAGTATCGACCAATCTTTGTTCCTCCTCCTCATCAACACATCTGCCTTTCATTTGCATGTCTAGTGCAATGATATAGGTACTCGTGAAATGTAAGAAGCTATAGGAGCTGCTGCAACCTTTGCATGTAGATGTACATCTTTGAGGAATCCTCATCATATCTGAAAATCCCATCTTGATCTCTCCTTCTTGTATCGTGGGGTCATGACATGTAGACTTGAACACTGGCATTCTTGAGTGAGCGGCAAAGAGGGCACGTGTCAAGGCGTGTTTCACACTCCTTGCACAGGCAAAGATGGCGACAAGGTAACAGCAGAATTGAAACGTCATTACAACGGCATACCCTACACATGCGCTGCTCACGAAGCTCTCGATTCTCTTGAAATGTGCGTGCATGGGGATCATCTCCATGATGTGATGAGGCTGCATCATCAGCCTCACTGTCACCACATCCCTCTTTACTCTGCTCCCGGCTCAATGCAACCGCTTGATGTGCCTGTTGAAGGTTCGACTTTAAAGCTGCCACCATGGCCTCATTCGTCTTGGCCTTAACCTCCCACCGATGTGCCTCCATTCTAAGCTGCTTCACATGCTCTGCAAGTTCTTCATTTTGTCTCTTAATGTTCTCTATTTCCAAGTCTTTCTCTCGAAAGTGCCGCACTATGCCTTCCTCAATTGCAGCAACCAATGCTCTTGAATGCCGCTGCCTCTTCTCTTCCAGAAGTTGGCGAACTTGTTCCCCCTGGATTGGGTTCCAACATTTTCCATCAGCTTCTAAGAAACACCAGTTCCAAATGAAACTCACTAAACCTGCACACCTCTTTGGACATGGAAGAGTATATATATATACACATCAAGCTCTGTAAAAGAAAGAAACAAGGGGGAGGGGGTATAAAAAGACAAACAAACAAACTACCTGGGCTTTCAGAAGCAATTCGATCTCTTCACTCTGCTGCTGAATTTGAGTGCTCAGATCTTCACCCATGATGGAAAACATAGTCGCAGAAGCATTTCCTCGTCCACTTGTTGAAGCACAAGTAGTCGAGTTCAACCGGTCATCTTCAAATGTGAGACGTAACCCTGTGGAGACTCCTGTTGATTGGGGTGGCATCACTACAGGGCCTGTTATATGGTTCCGATAGTCCGAAACATTTAGCAGCTGATGTTCCTGCTGCTGTTGTTGCTGTGGCTGTCGCTGCTGCTGCTGCTGCTGTTGTCTCTGATTGGCCAACACGTCTGCTGCTGCTGTTGCTGCTTCCCTTGCCCTTTTCCTGGAGCCCAGTAAAGTACATGTGAGCTCATTCTGAGCTTCATTGCTGTTGAAAAGCGTTCCATTCAGTGCTGCCGGCTGTGGTTGTAGTACATGGCTGGGTCCTCCCCCTACTGCATCATAGATGTGAAAAGCCAAAAGGGTTCTTGTTCAGGTTCTTGTTCACTTCCAAATGCCAAAAAAACAAAAGATAAGCAAAGAAGGTAAGAGAAGAATCCTCATCCACCCAAGAAAGGAATCCAATGATTGATCCCTTCATAAAACCCACTGATCAATCTCTTCTTCGCCAATTCCTTCCTTCGAGATTGAAGAAGAATCCACGAGGGGTAACAATTCCCCTTCCAAGAACGAAAGCTAAGTAGAATCTACGTAGTAGATGCATCTATCCAGACCCCGACCATCTGACCATATAGCTATTGGGTTGGTAGTGCTTCTGGATCTTGGAACATGAGACACGAAAGCCCTACCAACTCTGCTGGTTCTGCAACTTAAAACTATCTCTTCTCAGCTCAGCTCAGCTCAGCTCATGGGGAGGTGATATATAGAGCAGCTGGGTATCATCATCAAGATATATATTTTTGATGCTTTCCTCACTGGATCAAGAACATCAAGAAGAACACAGTGGGAAGAGCATCATCATCAACTCAAGAGCTTCTTCAGCGCCCAATTCAAGAATTCCCCATATCTGGAGTGGCGGCAGCGTGCTCCGGCTTCTTCCTCTGTTGCCGAGGGATTTTCAGACCCATTGGAATGTTTACACACTCTTAAAGATGATCCCCAGTGGAGCTTCTTAGGCCAGAAGAAGGAAGGAGCTGCTGCTGCTCCTGCTGCAGACAGTTTATTGAACGATCCTGGAAGACCAGGACGAGGAGAAAGAGGAGATGGAAGAAGAAGAAGTCCTCACGTTGATTATTGAAAGTGCGCAAAGGATTGGATTCTCCTCCAGTTGTTGTTGCAGCAGGAAGAAGATGTGGGTGGTGGAACTGAAACTCGTCAAAGAAAGAGCTCTGGTTGAAGTTCAAGGGCGAGGAAGACGGCAAGAAACTATTTCGGTTATTGTTGTTGTTGTCGCCTGCTCCAGACACCACTGCCCTCGTCCTACTTCAACAAGAAACCCATCACAAGATACACTACAAAATTAGATTCTAGACACAACCAACTCTGGGCTCACATTTGTGTTCTTCCCAATTCTTCTCCACACATCCTCGTGTTTCACATCAAGGCAGAATCAAGACATGCAGCAGAGAAAGAAAGCCACCAGCAGCAGAAGATGGAGCTTGCTAGCAACCTGTTGCGGTAATTGGGTAGGAGGGCATTGGAAGGATATTGCGCTTGCACTGCCATTTCTGCTGCTGTTGTTGTGCTCAGCACCTTCTTCCAACTAACTGCTGCTGCTTCTGCTTATGAATCCCACGTCTCTCACAACCAGCCAGAACAACAGTGCGACCAAATCTTCACACTAAAATTGCTGGCGTTGTAGAACCCAATTCCCCACACCAATTATGTCGTCACTCTCAAGTTCTCCAAATTAGCACCACCGTCAGCCGCAGCAGCAGCATTGCCTACGGAATGAATACGCACGCAAGAAGAAGCTACAAAAACTCGAACCAAACCAAACGACACAGGAAATGGGCACCGAAGAGAAAGAAGCAAACAAAGAAACAAAGAAAGCAACAACGAACAACAGAATCCTTGAAAGCCTTCAAAGCCTTCAAGAAGCGGAGGAAGAGACGAATCGGGTCGTCGAGGAAACAGGATGCGGAAGGAAATTCTATTTAGTTTGTAGACACTGATGAAGAAAGCAAGCGACAGCCAGGAAACCAACAAAAAAGAAAACACACACACAAACAAGGACCAAGAATTGTTGCACCAAAAACTGGACTGGACTCCACAAATCTCTGATTGTGGATGGGTTGAGAGTGGGTTTGTTTGAGCGAGTGTGTTTCTGCAAAAATAGATGATGCAAAACTGTGCGATCTTTTGGTTTCTTGAGCTAGAGAAAAGAAACGCACGACGGTGGGAAGCGAGGGGACGGAGGGAAGACGGCAGCGACGACGACGACGACGGCAGCGACGACGACTACAAACGTGGGAGGCCAAAGAAGGCGTGGGAGTGACGAGGGGGGGTAGAGTAGGTACGTAGGTAGGTACGTAGGTAGGTAAGTAGTTACTTAGTTGGTAGGTAGGTGGAAAGGGTAGGTAGGTAGGTATGGAGGTGTTGCGGAATGGGGCACAAACAAAATGGCTTTCTTTCCTCTTGGGCCCTTACAAAACGGGGGTTTCTGCCACCCAACGTTTCATCGCCCGGCGCTCATGTTTCCTTCTTTCCACTTCGAAGTTAATTCCCTTGGCATATTTCCTTTAAAAAACAAAATGAGTACCTACCTACCTACTCACCTACCTACCTACCCAACAAACTATATTCACATTGGGAGAAAGAGCAATTAAGGAGTCTCCATTTTCTAGTGTAATTAATTAGTGTCATATGTGTGTGTGTGTGTGTGTGTGTACACCTGCTTTACTCTCTTGCATGTGAGTCATGTTATTATGAGGCAGCTAAAGTGGAAGAAAGCCTGCTGCTGGGTTGTTGATGAAGAAGGAATGAAGGGGGGGGAGAAAGGGGCTAAGGCTAGGAGCCTGGTGGAGGCCACAGAGCAGTTGCAGTTTGCTGTTGCAAGTAGAAGAAAGCCAAAACTTAGTACCTACTGCTTACTGAGAGAGGCAGAAGGAGAAAGATGATGATCATGATCATGCATGCATGCATGGCTGCTTGCCTGATTGTTTGCTGCAACAATTAGGCTTTAACTTACAGCATCACTAATAACTGAAGCTAATTAATGTTCAAGCTTTGCTACCTGGGGGGGAAAGTCAAGGAGGTAGATAACTGTGTTTGGTGTTTGTACCCTTGTGATGCCCATGGATATATCCTCTTTTCTTGCATACCTTTCCTGACTGCTATGTTTAAATTAGGTAGTTTGTTACCTGGGTTCGTTGTTATGTGCCTAGAATATGGTAGCTACTAAAGAACTATTAAAAAAAAAAGAACTATAAATTTGTATAAAAAGGTTTGGGATTACTTGGGGAGTGGGCTTTCATGTGTGTGTGAAGTTAGCAGAACTTGCATTCAAGATATCGCACAAATTAATCTCATCACTCCAGCAGCTCTCTCTCAGTTATATGTGATAACTTGTAGCCTCTCACTAGGTCCTTAATGGGCAAGGGTGAGGCCATTTCATGACATTAAAGTCTGCGGTGGCAGACTCAATGAACAACTTAAAAAATTCATGTTTGACAAACATTCAGGTCACAGTTCACAAGTGTATGGACATAGCTGTAAGATGATATCATGTGATCAAGAGAATGACATAATCTACCACCCGCAAACCTGAATGAGAGCATTTGGGCCAAGACTTAAGGCTCATCAAGTGAGTTTACATTAGTGAGTAATACTCCATGTGCACAATATTGCCTGTTTGGGGTGGATCTTAGGAATGCCTCCTACAACAAGAGCTCTCAACCAACCTCATATAAATCAGTACAATAAATTGTCTTACTCAAGGACCACCCAAGTAAGTTATGGTTCTCCCGTTTTAAGTTACAATTTGTGTTTAGGCCCATGTTGCCAATTTAACCATTGCTTTGTCTTAATTAGGTGACTTAATCATTAGAGCTAGATATGTTGACATAAATTAGCTACATAATTAATGGATTTTTATACAGCCCCAGGCCCCCAAGTATGTATGTATGTAGGTAGTAAGTTGTAAACCAGAAGCAATAAGTTTGAACAGAACCTTCTAAAACTATCTAAGTTAGCCCAAACACCACAACAACTGGCAATTGTAACATGAAAGGAATTTGGTATGTTTCATTGTTTATCTTTTTTCTTTTGGTTTTCAGCCCAAACCCACAACTAAACCCTAAAATCCATTTAACCCAAATTCACAAGTACAAAAAATGGTTCTTTCTCATGCCAGCAAACTGACCACTTTTCATGAATGGCCGGGTATTTAGTAGTGTCAATCACCATACTGCCACTCACAAGTTACAGCCAGCTTTGTTTAACATCTGCAACAGACAACAGTTTGGAATAGGTACTGTGTGAGAAGCCACTGAGTTTCATGACCTTGTTAGTTCAGGGTACTGAAGAGGAGGATGCCAAGGACACAAAATTGCACTCTCTACTGCTTTATTTCTCTTGTAACTGAAAAACAACATTTATGTTGTTTTTGGAAGGGAGTCTGTTGAATATCATTTCCCAGCATTGGGTACAAATCCATCCAATAGTTTACATTCAAGTATGCCTTTCATATGTACCCACAATTTGCCGTGAGCCGTATGAGTTAGTGGGGGCTGTTAAATCGCCCAACTGTTGCACATTACATGCAATTGTCCTCACCAACAACCTGTTCAAATCGAACTAGCCTAACCTAACCTAATATGTACATTGATCAATGTATTGACAAAATATACTTGAATGGGTGAACAACAATGAAACAAGTAAATAAATTGTATATATACATGTCTTGTGTGTACTCTTGTAATCTCCTTCAATTTTTGCACAAACCAATGCAGGTAATATATATACATATATATTGTAGGGTCACAACCAACCTGAACCAACCAACCCCACCTAAAAGAGACATGTTGCTTTGGTCCCTAGATACAACAAATCTTGGATGCATCAGGAGCAATGTAGTTAAATAATATAGACATGGGGTTTGCGGATGTAATCTTGTTGTAGAACCAACCAACCATTAAGTTGACATGGATCGATAAAGGCACCATATGACTTACTTGGGTAACTGATGGTGTGTCATTCAGTACACCGAGTGGCACATTGATTGATCAAAAGGATTATCCAAACAAGTTGAAGAAGATTTGCACCACGATTCAAACTGATACTCTGTTTTGAACCACTCTTTTTGGCAGCTACTTAAAACAATTGTTGTTGGAGCACGATTTGCAAGACTCTGTTCTTGTCGAAGTTGATCCCAGTTTCCGACAGGTGTGAACACGGAATAGTTTGCCCACTAGTTAGGGGCCTGTAAAGTACTCACAGAAAAATTTCCTGAGAGTATTTGGAGGCCACCTTACATCCAAAAATATCCCTCCTAGAAAAAAGAGGAGGGATCTTATGCCTATTTATAGGTATAAGACTTCTCTCAATCTTTAAAGTGTAAGTCTAAGAAACCTCCTCTCTTACACCTCGTCCATTACCATGGGTAAAGCCCAGGGGCTAGGGACATTCCCAAACTGTAGGGTTGGACTTGACTACCTCATCCTACAGCCCTTATTTCAGGAATCACGTCTTTCACCCTTGCACTTTACCTTACACCCTTTCTTTTTCTTATTTCTTGAAAGTTCATCTAAAACCCTAAACCCTAAATCCCCCAGAGCAAAAAATGGTGATTTCCTCCTTCACATTCTCCACAATGTTGGCAGGTTTTGTACTTATTAGGTTAGCTCTGATTTCTACTGGAACATGGAAATGAGGTATACCTGTACATCCTCCCACCACCACCACCACCACCACCACCACTTCTTCTTCCTCTTCTATAGTAGTACTTTGATTACACTCCTTATTGATTTTGGGGGCATTGATGGGGAACGGTGTAGCATGTTATGGGTTGTATGGGACTTGTGTATTTGGCGCTTGTGTGGGTGGTACTACTAGGTACCTAGCTTAAACACCACCCCCCCCTCCCACCCCACCCCACCCCACCCCACCCCAAAGCATTTGATGAGGGCTCCATTTTCATGGATTTTATGGATTGGGTGTGGTGCTTTGATTGTGGAGAACATCAAGGACACTTTACTTAAATAGTATCTCTTGCCTGCCATCCAACCAACCAGCAACTATCAACTAACCTTGGTTGCTGTGGGTGGTGAGTCCTACTTATTACACAGGTAATAATAATAATAATAAAGGGGAGAGGACTTTTATTACATTATGAAATTTGGCCAACGAGTTCTTTCCTTGTCTCCAATAAGAATGTGTGTGTTGTTAATTACATTTAAGACATTTCCATGATGTAAGCAACATTGGTGATCTTACATCACCCCAAAGCACATTAACATTTTTTTTTGTTGGCAGGATTTGATTCACTTATTGCCATTGAAAGAGGGTTAAATTCAAAGGCTCCCTTCCCCCACATCACTTAGGTTAACTTCCATGGTTAAAGAGCTTGTGAATAAATCATCATAGGTAGTGGGACAGTTATTGTTAACCCCAACTATAATTGGAGACTCACTTATGGGCTCAAACAAAGCAGCTGATCAAGGGTAACTAACTAACTAACTAACTAACTGATCACTTATAGGGCCTTAGTCATATCATGAAAAACTCCAAAGGTTGTTCAGAAATGAATTAGTGTATATATGTATACTATGCCTCCATTATGGCCATCACAATTTATTTGCTTCCACATGTGAGGGTAGCCGTCACACATTGCCTTCCATTCTCAAGCTCCATATGAAAGTAAAAGTACTTACTCACGACGAGAGTCCTTCCTGATCACAACAACTTATTAGAATGTTCACCAGCTTGTGGTGACTTCATGAAGGGCAGGGCATCATGCTTGGCATTCACCTACACGGCGTGAGTGAACGGGACTACAGAATTCACATGTTGTCAGGGCCGTGTAGTAGTCAGATCCATCAAGTGCGACTCCCCTTTTTTCTCACTATAGACAACAAGCCAGCCAGCCATGATGTGAGTGAGCAATTTTTTAACAATTGGAGAATTATGGGTGGTGTTATAATAGCAGCTGAACATGAGTAATTATGTCCTAGAAATGTAAGGAACTTAAGGTTCTCATCAGAGGGTTTTTTTTTTCCAGGGAAAATATTCATACTGTGGAGACAATGAATTTTTGAATTTTTTGGGATGTAAATTGAAATTTTTTTGGAAACCACAATATTGAAAAAAAAAAAGAAAAAAAAAAGAAAAAATCCCTGGTTCTCATTAGGTGTTAAGAGCAACATGCAACCAGGAACTATCTTTTCTCCTTGAGCTGAATCCAATTAAGCTATACTACCCCCATGCATGCATGGCCACTCTCCATGAAAAATAAGGAAGTATTGGGTGGGTATTTGATTTTGTTAATAACCGAGAGTTCAAGTTTTGAAAACCCTCAACTACCCGTCATCAGAACCAGGAAGGAACCCATGGTTTCCTGCATTCATATTCGACTCTTTTGAAATGTTTGAGAACATATGTGTTTGCGTGTGTGTGTGTATCAGGAATGATAACCGGATGGGATTGAAAAGGGGGTGTGAGGTCCAGGTGTGATACCCGCCCACCATGGAAATGAATGTTATTAATAAGAGCAACACTAGAGAATGAAGGATGGAGGATTTGAATGCTGGCTTCGTCAATTTGTTGCCCCAGTTGCCATAAGAGAGAGACAAAAGGAATGGGGCAACTGTGAAAGGGCTGGATGATCATTACCAACTCACCCAACAAACCAACCCCCCTTCCCTCTCCACCTGGACTTAAGTTATTGATTGGGGGGAAAAAAAAACAAACAAACAAACTTGAATGCATCATAAGTGAAAAAAAAGGCAAGGAATTAAGCTCTGCAATCCAAAACCAACAAAACAAAACAAGCAAATGAAAGTCAAAGTAAAAACCTCTGCCATTTTCTATGGTATTGTTGCACATGATAACCTCACCGCGCGTAATAATACCACATACGCTGGCAAGTTTCTCAAAAATGTAATTGCATACCTCTCTGCAGGCAGGCAGGCATTATGGTTTTCAAGAACCTGCGGTTCGGTTTCTCTGCGATACCTGTTAGATATCCTCCGGTTATCACTGGAAATTCCCCCTCCCCCCAAAACAGAAACGTGTGCAATTTTTAGACTGTGTAAAGCCCCGGGGGCTGGGCTAGCTTGGTTTACGAGAATCAGGCCCATGCTCAGCTCTCTGCCTCGCGGGGCCCTTATTCCTGTAAAGCCCATCCCTCAAGCTTTACTCCATGTGTCCATTGGCATGTGTGGAGAGCTAAAGGGCAGCTGCAGGGGGGAAGGTGGTGTAAATTGGTGGGGTTGTTGGTGGCCTATCCCTCTTCCCCCTCCTCTTCCTCCTCCTCCCACATGCCTTGTTTTCTGGAGGAGCTTTTGGAATTGGCCTTGTTACCACTGCCACCATAGCTAGCTAGCTAGCCAGCCTGAGCCAGCCACCCAGCCATCCACCCAGCCATCCACCCACCACACTCCATTTCTTTCATTAAAAAAAGCTGGTTGTCTCCTGTTGGAACCAGTCAAATAAGGTGTAAGTAAGTAAAGCTAGAATGAATGAATAAATAAATTGGGGGCTGTTGTGCAGCATCATTATAGTACATAACAATTTATTTAGTATTTCCACCACTTACCAACATTTTCTCTCCTGCTTCTCCCCCTCTCCCTTAATTTTTTTTTTTTTCCAAACATAAATTTATAACATTTTTATAACATTTTAAATCATTTTTATTGAATTTTTTGCATTATTAAACCTTTAAATGTAGTTTTAATTTTTTATTTTAAAAATACTTTCCATCTCAACCAACCCAGGGACAGTCATCAGTCAGTTTTCAGAGATTTTGCAATGAAAAAGGCAAGTGTTGCTGGCCATGGGCCCATGGCACAACCCTAAATTAACAATTTGATGGCCCTAAATACACGTACTGAACTCACCCAACGAGAAAACAGAGGATTCTTTAAGTAGTGGCCCTCCATGATCACTAAGTGAAGCCCCTTCCTACTTTTGTGCTGGGTGGCACATGCTTTGATCCAGGGATTGAGTAGGTAGTAGGGTTTGGGAAGAGGGGGGGGAGGAGGAGGAGAAGGTCATGTCAATCACCAAGGAGACCTAGTGTTTCTTTTTTTAAAATTCAAATTCTGGAAATTAAAATTTTCAAAAATAAAAATAAAATTATTTTTTTTAGTTTAGAAATTTCCTTTTTTGGCCAAAATATTTTTGGCCAGTGGAAAAAAGGGTGCCAATGCCAAGGACTAATAAAAAAACCATTTTCACAGAGTCCACACTTTCTTTCACAGATTTTGCCTGATTTTTGAACTGGAGCCCACAATTAGGAGGACTTTCCATTCAGTCCACAACATCCATCAAGGATGTTTGTGCTTGTAGTAATTGTATATTATATTATTTTATTTTTTAAAAAATTGTTCTTATATCATTTCTTGGCACTGGGTCAGGAGGAAGGCGGTGCAAGTTTTTTAATTTTGAAAAAAAAATTAATTGGAGTCCATCACCTTTTTTGGCTTAGGCTAATGACAGGGGTATGAATTGTGGGGGGGGTGGGGATATATAGTAGTACAGGGGCAGCTTCAGTAAATGCCTATCAAATAATTAATTAATTTTGAGAAATCCATTTTGAAAATAATAATAATATTTAGAATATTTCAAAATATTTTTCATTTTTCCTTGATAAAACTAATTTTTTGAGAAAATAATTTGTGAAAATTCCAGCATTTCTAAAAATAATATATAATTTGTGTTGAAACTGCCAAGGTACTATGGTAGTGTGCACCTATCTGATAGACGCTTTATTGGGAAAGGAGTGGGGTTAAAAAAATGAAGTGATTGTTGGGTATTTCAATCCAGAAGAATTACATTTTGAAAGAAGAAACAAATTCACCAAATTTCTATATTTGGTTCTTGAAGGTAGCTACACATATAGATGGATGCTTAAGTCTTTTTTACTTCCATATCATATATAGCCAATTTTGGCTATATTTTTCCTATAGATGATCACCACTTTGGCTATATCATAAAATTGACTAAAAAAATAACATATATGAATGATATGGGTGTTATTCAGCCTTTCTTTTACTGGTGAAGTTTCTCCGAGAAGGAGAAATTTCAGATGAAAAATGCCAAGTGATTTTTCTAGGTTTTGAAATCCAGAATTTCAATAATAAGAGTAGTAAGTGATTTTGGAGGTTTTCAATTGCCAAAAGTTAGGGGGAAAATAATAAAAATCTTCAGGTTTCTATATGTGATCTTCAGTGTGTAGCAAAAAATATAGAAAATGATTAAAATGTGTACTTCATATTTAGTTGATAGCCAGATTTGGCTAAATGTTCTTAAGAACGATTGATAGCCACTTTGGCTACAAACAAAAAACACTAAAAAAAAAAACACTAAAAATTTTAGTTAAAATTTCTCCAAACCCAAATTTTGGGAAGTAATAATAATAAGGACTCTTTGAGTCAAATCCATCATACTACATACTAGTTATTTGAGTTTTTAAAGAAGGGTTCCGGTTCCGGTTCTTTGAACAAATCACATTGAGGACCGGAGAGCGAGTGGAGGGACTGATATCCTGAGGGTATATTCCCCTCATGATGAGAACCGCCCAACACCGGTACATATAGCCTGATTTCGTCCCATTTTGACTAACAAACACAGGCCTAATAAATGCACAGAAAAATAGAATCTGATATTCATCATTTGACTAAAATCTTTTGTTCACATTAAATGCAAAAGGTTGGCAAAAGATCACAACAGTTTCACTGCATGAATTCTTTGCACTACAACCCTAGTACCCTCTACCTACCTACCTACCTACCTACCTTCCTACCTTCCTACCTACTTACCTGCCTACTTAGTGTGAGGTGTACAAAAGTAGGTAGATATGCACTCATTGAGAATCAAAAGAGTTGTACTGAAACTCCAGCTTTGAAAACTGGGGAGTTAATGAAATGGGGTTTTAATAGGAGGGGGGGGTGGGAAAGAAGGAAGAGGGAGGAGGAGGTGAGTGAGGACTGAGGAGCTGATTCAAAAGAAGGGACACACACACACTCTGAATGTCACCATAAACCCTAAAACCCTAAATGTATGTACTGTTCTATTTGACCAGCCAAAACATTTTCATTGCAGCTGGAGAGTCTTCTGGAGTCTAGACTCTGGAGAGTTTTTGAAGGCCACTCCTTCCCCCTTTTGTAATTTAGTTGCCAGAGATCTGTTCCATGATGAACTCACTAAAAACACTCCAATCACCTCCCCTTCTTCCCTCCCTCCCTCCCTCCTTCATCATAATGAACAGGGAGATGGATTTGGGTGTCAGGACAAAAGCAATTTCTTAATTTTGTGTGTCAGGAGTTTTAGGCCTTAGGGTGTGTGGATTTCTGAAGCCTAAGCTAAGTGCCAAACTTTGACAGGAATTTTGTTTGGTTTGTCTTCTTGTAATTAATAACTAAATTCTCAAAACAACCCACCCATTGCCTCTCTGTGGCAGCACCAGAGCACACACACCCTTATTATTATGGGCAACTTGAAACCAAGCAAGCAACTTGAAACCAAGCAACAGTTAAATATAGGAAAAACTGTTCCATGAAAAACCGTTCCCCCACTCACAATATATTATTAACTTATAGGTCTAGTTCACAAACAAATTCCACAAAAGTTCAAAATTCCCAATTTCACTTGATTTTGGGATCATTTTGTCTTCTTGCAAGTTAGTTCTCAAACAACCCGTTGGCTCTTCTAATGGCACACCCCTATGGGTGAGCAACTTCAAACCAGCAATAGTTTAAAATACGAAATGTTTCAAGAAGTTTCTACCCCAAAAAAATGAACTCATAATTCACAAATTAATTTTACAAAAGTCCAAAATTCACTTTGGTGTAAATTCAAAATTCTCTTGTTTTTTTCCACAAAAAAATAAGTGCAACATAAGAACAAAGTAGTTCTTGCCAAAATAAGAAATGTTCCATGAAGTCTCGCCCCCCACCCCCCCAACCCAATAAATATGAACTCACCATTCACAAACTAATTCTCCAAAAGTTCAAAAGTCATAATTTCACTTTGGTGTAAGTTCAAAATCCTCTTGTATTTTTCAAAAAAGCCAGTGCAAAATAAGAACAAAGCAGGTTCCTGCCAAACTGCCTATTGTGATGATTTTGGGTGCTTCTAAAACCTTAACGACAACAAGGGTAAACATTCGTTCTTTTCTTTTCTTCTAATGTGAGACCAAATGAAAATGAGGTACATGATTTCTTCCAAATGTGGGACCGAATGAAAACTACATAGTTCCTTCGTTTGGAGTATTTTCTCACCTAAAGCAGAGCCAACAAAAGCAGAAAATCTTGGATCATTGAATTCCTTCGGCTGTCTAAAACAGATTTCACCAATCTTCTGCCATTACATCCGAGACTTAAGGGCCAAGTTCAAAGTTCAAATCAGCAACGGTTTAAAATAGGAAATGATCCATGAAGTTCTTTGAAAATGAACTCAAAGTGTTCACATGCTCACTGACGGCTGGACAGAGCTCGTTATGGAGTATTTAGCGCCTTTTGTTCACAGATAGTAAACACTTGGTGTGAACACTCGGCAGGCATATTCCTCCAAGTGTGGGACCAAATGAAAATTT
>Ga0116227_10011437_pt1 | contig 14910 bp, 11 predicted proteins | sample S1TSphgellanicum_FD_89693 | JGI IMG/M metagenome (GOLD analysis project Ga0116227, IMG submission 89693) | Host-associated microbial communities from peat moss isolated from Minnesota, USA - S1T2_Fb - Sphagnum magellanicum MG | ecosystem: Host-associated > Plants > Peat moss > Unclassified... | reverse complement strand
TGATCTGCGCTGTTTCCGTTTTCTTCTTTGTGCGCTTTGTGCGCTTCGTGGTTAAAATTCTTGCTTTCTTGCTTTTGGAAATCCACTAGCAAATCGAGTTGCTGTAAGTTAGCGCCTATGGGCTTCAGCCCACCATCGCCCGCGGCTGCGAGATGGTGGGCTGAACCCACCCTACGACTACGGGGCCTCACCCGTATCGTCGAACAGCAGCAGCCGGCCGGCGTTTGCCACGCCCAGAAACGTCGAGAGATTATGCAGCAGCGCCGCAATGACCGCGCCACCGGCGCCGAGCACGCCGGCGGCGGCCAGGCCCATCAGCACCAGAGTCCAGCCCAAACCGAGGCCCACGTTGATCTGGATCGTGCGGCGGCAGCGGCGGCTGAGGCGGATGGCGGTGGCCAGGCGCCGCAAATCGCTGGACATCAGCACCAGGTCGGCCGAGGCCATCGCGACATCGGTGCCCTGCGCGCCCATGGCCACACCCACGGCGCCGGCTTTCAATGCGAGCGAGTCGTTGATGCCGTCGCCGACGACCAGCGGCCGGTAGCCGGCGCGCACTTCGGCCAGGACCTGCTGCATCTTGGCCTGCGGCAAGGCCTCGGCGTGCACATCGGTGATGCCCATGACCGCGGCGATGCGCGCGGCCACCGAGGCGCGGTCGCCGGTGAGCAGCATCTGCCGCTCCAGCCCCAGGCCGCGCAATCCCGTCAGCGCCGACGCCGCCTCCTGCCGCGGCTGGTCGGCGAACAGCAGCCAGCCCAAAAATCTGCCGCCCAGCGACACGCCGGCGATCGGCCCGTCATGCACCGGCGGCGGCGGCGCGGCGATGCCGAGTTTTGCAAAGAGATCCGGCCGCCCGTACGCCGCGGTCTCCTCAACCACGGTTCCGGTAACCCCAAAACCGCCGGCCTCGCGCGCATTTGCGACGGAAAGCGGCACCCGGCCCGACAGTGCCCGCCGGGCCGCCCGGCTCACCGGATGGCTGCTGGCCGACCCAAGACTGCCGGCGAGAAGGGTCAGCTCCCCGGCATCCACGCCTGCCTCCGGCAACTGCTCGGTCAGCGTCAGCTCGCCGGTGGTCAGCGTGCCGGTCTTGTCGAAGATCACGCTGGTGACATCGGCTAGGTTTTCCAGAAAGGCGGTGCCTTTGATGAGAATGCCGTGGCGGCCGGCCACCGCGATGCCGGCAATGGCCGTCGCGGGGGCGGCGAGCACCAGGGCGCAGGGGCAGGCGGAGACCAGGACCGCCAGGGTCGCCGCCATGTCGCCGCTGGCAAACCAGGTGCCGCCGGCGACCATGAGCACAAGCACCATATATTGGCCGGCGTAACGCTCCAGCAGCCGCGTCACCGGCGGCTTGGCGCCCTCCGCCTCCCGCATCAGCGCAATGATTTTGCCGAGTGTCGTGTCCTGGCCGACGGATTGCACCTCGACCACCAGGCGCCCGTCGGTGTCGATGGAGCCGGCCATGACGCGCGCGCCGACGGCCACATCCACCGGCACGGATTCGCCGGTCAGGCTCGCCATGTCGAGGCTGGCTTCGCCTTCGCGCACCGTGCCGTCGGCCGGCACGCGGTCGCCGGCGCGCAGCTCGATCAGATCGCCGGGGCGCAGCGCCACGGTCGGCACGATCTCGACCGCGCCGCCTGGGCGCAGGCGCCGCGCCGAGACTTCGGCCAGGCGCGAGAGGGCGCGTATCGCCTCGCGCGAGCCGAGCAGGCTGCGCTCCTCCAGCACATGGCCCAGGATCATGACGATCGGCAGCACGGCCGCCGTCATCAGATCGCCGGCCGCCCAGGCGCCGACGAGGGCGAGCGCAATCAGCCTGTCGGTGACGCCATGCAGGCTGGGGTGGCGCAGGGAATGCCAGGCGGCGGCCAGCACCGGCAGGCTGACCAGGATGGCCGCACCCCCGGCCACCAGATTGGCGAGCGCCGCTTCCTGCGGAAACGCCCAGGCCCATAGCAGAGACAGAACGAGGAGGCCGGCCGCCAGCATCGCGAGCGTCAGGCGGACAGCAAGGATCAGCCGCTCGGCGCGCTCAAGCAGGCTTGTGCGGAGCAATGTAGCCCGCATGGAGCGCTTGCGGAATGCGGGACCGGCGGGCGGTGGGGAGCCCTGGTCTGAGGCGCGGCGCGCGTCCCCGCATTCCGCAAGGGCTCCATGCGGGCTATGGGCGGCGTGTATTGCTGTCATTGGGCCCCCGGCAGAATGACGCGGCTGACACTTTTCGGATCCACGGCGCTCGTCGAAGCCGCCTGCGCCAGAATGGCGGAAATCCGGTCGCGATAAAGCTGGTCGAGCAGGCTCGGGCGGGTGGCGGCGTCGCTTGCTTCGAGCGCGGTGATCGCGGCGGTGCTGGCGCGGGCTTTGGCCAGACGCTCCTCGGCCTGGGCGCGGGCGGCGGTGAGTGCTGCGTCGCGGCTCCTGTCCGCCTGCTGGCGCAGGCGGGCGGCATCGGTGCGCGCGGCCGCCATGCCCTGCTCGGCGCGCTGCGTCGCATCCAGCACGGCGTCGTAACTGGATTTCGCCGCAGGGGGGAGCAGCGCGGTGACGTCGGCGCGTGTCACCTCCACGCCCAGCCCTGCGCCGGCCTCGGCCAGACGTTTAAGGCTGGCGTTCATGGCCGAAACGAGGTCGCCGCGCACCGCATTGCGCGCCGCCTGCGCCGCCGGGTCCGCCGCGCGTTCGGGGCGTGCGGCCATGAAATCGTCGAGCTGCCGGGCCGCCGCCACGCGCACCGCCGCATCGATGAACAGCCGGCGCAGCGCCGCCGGCACATGGTCCTGGGCCAGCACATAGGCCGCGGCATCGGCGATGCGCCAGGTAATGCTGGCATCGAGCAGAACCACAGCGCCGTCGCCGGTGAGATACAGCCCGGCGTCGGGCGGAATATCACCCATCTGCCCGCTGTCATCGACGATACCCGGAACCGCGGCCGTGCGCGCGGCAACACGCAAAACCATCTGGCGCTCCGGGCTCGGCAGCCGCACCAGCGTCTCCAGCGGCCGCGGCCAGGACCAGAGCAGGCCGGATTGTTGCACCTGCACGATCCGCCCAAACCGCTCGACCACCGCCTGGGTGCCGGGCGGGATCGGCCGCACGCCGGCTGTCAGCCAGCCGAGCGCCAATACCACCACAAAGATCTGCACGACCCGGAAGGCGATGGCGACGGACTGGAACAGCGGGCCTTCGTCCGCCTGTGCCGCGCTCGTTGTCATCGATCCCACGCCCATAGAGTAGGGCGGAAAAGCGAAGCGCCTTCCGCCACTACGGAAGTCCGGCAGGCCCGGCGGTCATCATGCGGCCGAGAGGTGGGAGTGGCGGAAGGCGCTTCGCTTTTCCGCCCTACGGTGCTGGCGCTCACGGTTTCGGCTCCTCGGGCGGACCCTGCACCAGCACGTTGAACGGCGCCGCGTCGGTGCGCAGAACCAGCCGCGTGTTCGGGCCGACCATGCTGGAGAGCGTGTCCAGCGAGCGCAGCATCATGTAAAGTTGCGGGTCGGAGCTGTAGGCTTTGGCCTGGATGTCGGCGGCCTGCTTGCGGCTCGCCGCTTCGATCTGCGCCGCCTGGGTCTGCGCGTCGGCGACCAGGATGCGGCTGTCGCGGCCGGCTTCGGCGCGGATTTGCGCGGCAGCCCGCAGACCTTCGGCGGTGCGCTCGGCGGCCACCGTCTCGCGCTCGCTGCGCATGCGTGCCACTGTGGCGGCGAGAGTCGTCTCCGGCAGGCTCAGCCGCTCGATCCCCACCAGCCGCACGGACATGCCATAGGTGCGCCGCAGCGGCGCCTCCAGTTGCGACCGCAGCCGTGCCTCGAACTCGGCCAGGCGGACTTTGCGCGGATCGGTGTTCACCAGATCGGCAAGATCGAACCCGCTCGCGGTCACCTGCAAGGCGGACCCCGCAAAACTGCGCAACTGCCGCGCCGCCTCGTCCGGATCGTTGCGGACGGCGCGGACGAATTGCTGAATGTCCGCCGCATCGTCCGGCACCTGCCAGGCGACGAACGCCTGCACCAGAATCCGTAACCCGTCCTTGGTGCCAACGTCCTGCACGCCAGACGAGGTGGTGCGCAAACGCAGATCGACCGGTATGGCGGCCTCCACCGGGGCGGGGATTTTCCACGCCAGGCCAGGCTCGGTCAGCACCCGCACCGGCTTGCCGAACTGGGTGACGACCACGGCGGTGCCGGCGCTGACCATGATGGCGCTGGCCGCCAGCACCGCGGCGACGAGCACGATCGTCGCCATGGCGAAGCGCAGCACGATACGCGCGGGCCCCGCCGGCGGCCCGGAGGCTTCGTCGTGGTGATGATGGTGATGGCCGAAATCCAGCGGATCATGCGGGTGCGAATGCGTATCCATCATTCTTCCTTCCCGCCGGTGGTGCCCGCGGCCGCGGCGAACGGCCGCAGATCAAGCACGGGGGCTTCGGGCCAGTTCAGCCGGTGGTCGATGATCGTCTTGGGCGCACGGCCGAGCGCGGCGCTCAGCGCGCCAAAATAGCGTTCGAGCAAAAAACTGCGGCCGCCCACCTGCGCCGCATCCCGGTCGGCGGCAAAGCGCAGTTTTAGCGTGCGCGCGCCCGCCACAGTCTCGGCGGCCGCGGCCTCGGCGTTGGCGGATTGCGCGAACGCATATTGCACCGACTGTGCATGGATCGTCGCCGCCGCGCCGCGCTCCACCGCGACACTGGTCTGCGCCGCGATCTCCGCCGCACGCACGTTATGATAGGCGTCGGCCGCACCGGCGGGCGGGTGGATGGCCTCGATCACCACAGCGACGGCCTGCAGGCCGCTGCCGGCGGCATCCAGCGCCGTCTGCAAGCGGGCGCACAGCGTATCGGCCATCGCCTGGCGGTCGCCGCTCAGCACCTGGTCGAGCGTGCGGTCGGCAAAGAAGCCGGCGACCACACGGCCGGCACTGGCGCGCACGAAGCCTTCGGGGTCGGCACTGGCGTAGGCGGCGCGCATGGCGTCGGCGTCGGTCAGCCCGACGCGGTAGAGGATACGCAAATCTGCGCTGACGCTTTGAAAACTCTGCTGGCCGTTCGCCGCGCTGGCAATCAGCAGCGTGACCTCGCCGGGATGCGGCTGGTCCCACAGCCGGTCGGCACTCGGCGGCGCCGCATCCTCGGCGGCGGCGCGTTCGATGGCGCCTGCGCTGCCCGCGGCGAGACCGATGTCATGCACGGTGCCGAATTCCATCGGCCGCGCCGTGCCGAGCGGCCACGGCAGGCCGACATACAGGCCAGGCCCCAGCACGCGCACCGGCGCACCAAACCGCTCATAGACCGCGCGCCCGTCGATACCGACGAGCACGGCGCCCGACAGCCCCCAGGCCAGAAGCAGCAGGGCGCACACCATCGGCAGGCTGGCCGCGCGCACGTAAGTCAGCGCCCAGGAGCGCGAGAAATCGATACCCAGATGCTGGCGAATCGGCGCCCCCAGCCCGCCACGCACCGCGGCACCGGCGCTGACCAGGCGCGCGATCAGCGACCCGACGGCAGCGCGGGCAAGCTCGGCCGCCGGCGGCGGCAGAAAGAGTTTTGCCAGCGCACGGGCCGAGATTTCCACGCCGGTTGCCACCAGCAGAAGGGCCAGCGCATCGCCGATCCGGCCCGTGAGCGGCAGACCCAGATTGGCCCCTATGGCCAGCAGGCCCATGGCAAAAGTGACAGCGGTGGCAAGAAACGCCAGCGCCCGCAGCGCCGGCGCTTCCGGCAGGGTCTCTGCCGGCATGGCGGCCAGGCTGCGCTCGCTGACCAGCAGCAGGAAAGCCACGGCCACCGCGGCGGCGCCGGCGGCGAAACCCAGATGCGGGAGCGCGGCGAAATCGGCGGCCGGCCGCAAGACCCAGGCCAGGGCGGCCGCCGGCAGTGCCAGCAACGGCACGGCCACGGCTTGCGGCACACGCGCCGCCCTGCCAACCCGCCGGTACTCCGCGGGATTTCGGGCGGCGTACAGCCGCGCGCGGACAAGAATCACTGTGCCCGCCAGCCCCGCCAGACACAGCAGCACGGACGCCACAGGCACCGCCACGATGCCGCTGCGGCGCAGCTCCGTGGCCGCGTTCAGCCAGGACGGTCCGCGCCAGGCCAGCGCCAGCACCGCCGAAAGCCCAGCCGCAAGCGCCGCCATGAAGATGGCGATAGCGCGCAGCCGGAGGAGGCTCGCGCGCAGCATCGCCGCCGGCGGCAGACCGGTCAGCCTATCGTCAGGGGTCATGGATCACGATCAACACAGCCTCTCCGCACCGCCGGGAAGGCATTTATCCACAAATGCGCATAGCCCGCATCAAGATGCAGGCTAGGCCTTGCCGCACTGGGTTGGGTGGGCTGCAGAGCCAGCCCACCCACCCGTCCGCCTTAGGAAAGCTGGCAGGAGATTTTCCGCGGATTGACGAAGATCGTGCATTCGCCGGCCTTCGTCGAGCTGATGGTGTAGATCTGCGCGGTGATGGTGGAGAGATTGCCGTTGCCGTCCAGATGGGTCACCAGGAAGGCAAAGCCGAACTCGTCGTGCGAGAAGGTGCTCGACAACGTGCCGCTCACCGTATTGCCCGTCTCCTGCACGATGTAGGGGAAATGTTTCTGCGAGAAGGAGGCGACATCGGTGTTGCCGGCCGGCACCTTGCCGGTGTTGCAGTCATCGTCCAGCAGCGTGCCGCCGGTGCCCACCACCAGTTGCGGCGCGAATTGCTGGTTCGGCAGCGCCGGCTTGCCGAAATTCAGATACTGGAACTGATGCACATGGCCGGAGACGAACAGCGCGATGCTGGACGGCACGCCGTTGGCAAACGCCGTGCCGGCGTAGCCGGTGCCGCCGTTGAACACGCTCTGTTCGGTCCAGTCGCCGCTCTGGTCGGCCGCACCGCTGTTGCCCGTGGCGCAGCCCGTCGGCGCGCTGCCGTAGGACAGGCCGAAGGTCGGCTTGTGGGTGGCAAACAGCTGGTAGGAGCCAGGTGCGATCGACTGCACGGCTTTGACCAGATTGCTCAGATCGATGTCGTAGTTCGCCGCCATGTTCTTGTCCACGGCGCTGTCATTGGCAAAACTGCTGTCGTGCACGAGCACGTTCAGCGGGCCGACCGACACGACATAGCTCGGCTCGAAATCGCCGCTGTAGGTGGCGGTGGTCGCACCTGGCGCCGGATAGGCGCTGGTCTTGGCGCAGGTCACGCTGTTGAAGCTGTAGGGATAGGGATCCAGCAGGGCGAACCAGCCGCGGGCGCCGCGGCCGCAGCTTTCGTGATTGCCGCGCACCATGATCCAGGGCGCTGCCGCCAGCAGCGGTTTCGCCGGGAAGAACACGTCGGCGTTCCAACTGTCGAACGTGTCGCCCCAGGTTTCGTAGTTGGCACTGCTCGGCGTGTTGCAGCCGGGGAAGGTTTCGGTGCCGTTGCTCAGGCAGTTGGTGTCGCGATAGAACCAGTCGCCGACCTGCATGACCACGTCGGGGTTCTTGGTCGCTTCGACGCTGGCGAGATAGGCCCAGGGGAAAGCGGTGGGGCTGCTGCAATTCTGCTGGTTGCTGCCGTCGGCCGCGAGCGCGCCATTCACCCGGCAGCCGGTGTCGGCCATCACCAGGATGGTGTGCGGGTTCTTCACCGGCAGCTTCATCTCCGTGCCATCGACGGTGACGGTCTTGTAGCCGGCCGGCACCACGGCTTCGCACTCGCCCCAGCTGGTGGTGGCCATGGGCTCGCCGTTGGCAAAGTTGGCCGGCGAGGTGGCCGACGCGCTGACGAAATATTGCGGGTAGCCGGACTTGCCGTTGGTGGCGCCCGACGTGCCTGGCGTGTTGGTCAGCGAGCTGGCGATGAAGCGCTGTTTCAGGGGCAGCGAAGTGTGCGCGTTGAGCGTGGCAACCGGGCAGCTGGTGGCGTCGGTGACCACGGCGCGGACCAGGATGGTGTTGGTCAGGCTCGCGGGCTGGTCGCCGTAGCTGCCGCCGGCCAGCGCCGAGGCGCTGCTGCCCGGCGCATATTGCACCCAGGTTGCAATGGTCGTGCTTTGCGCGCGGGCGGCATGAGCATGGCCCAGCAGTCCGGCCGAAAGAGCTGCGGCCGCAAAAACATCATATCGAAACGTCATCAGGCATCTCCCGGAACAACACGCGCCCGTATAGCGAGGCCAGCCTGCCGGGTCTGTGACGTTTTAACGACATTTAACGTGCGCCGCCGCCAAACATGCAAAAGTTTTTTGCTTCTTTTTTCAAGAAAAGTGCTTTCTTCCTTGCTCCTACTCCGCAGCCGCCACCTGCCGGTGCAGAGCCGCCAGCAGCGCACCGATATCATTCCCATGCCGCTCCAGATAGCTGGCATAGTCGCTACGCTGCGTCAGCCGCAGGCTGGTGCCCTCGGCCACCACATCGACGATTTTCGGCGAGCCTGTGCTGCTGTCCACCACCCATTGCACATTCGCCGCCGGACTGTTGGGGCGGTTGATGATGGTGCCGACGAGCTCCTCCGCGCCCTGCGGATGGTCGCCGGTGAGGGTGAAGGTCACGCCTTTATAATCACCCATGTGGCCGCTGATGGCGTTCAGCAGCACCTGGTGGAAAATCTGCGTATATTCCGCCTGCTGCGCCGGTGTGGCCGTGGACCAGAAGCGGCCGAGGCAGAAGCGGGCGATCTTCGCCACGTCCACGTTATTGTCGATGACCGGGCCGAGCGCCGCCTTCTTCTGCGCCGCGGGCTCCGGCCCGTTGACGATCTGCGTCAAGTGCAGCGCGAAATCATTGACGAACGCGCTCGCCTGCGAGGCGCTGGCCGCCTGGGCGGACGGCAGGCCGACAAGGGCCAGGGCGAAGACGGCGGCGGAGGCGGTGAGCAGGGAACGGCGTGTCAGCATCTTCGGAGAGGTCCTTTAAGAATGTTCTTTTTTGAAAAAAAGAACCAAAAAACTTTTATTCATTTGGGCACGCTGCTGGATGGGCTCGGATCGGCGCCTTGCGTTTATTGTCCGCTGGCTTTCGCCTCATCGATCTGTGACTGCACGTGCTGCCGGTAAAGGCTACGGAACGTGGCATAAGGGTCGAGCGCCCCGGCCTTCACATGCTCCAGATCGCCCGACACGCGCGAATACGTATCCACCACGCCCAGCCCGTAGCGCGCCCAGTTCAGCGTAATCAGACCATAGCCATGCGGCACATAGGTGAACGGATCGACGGCCGCATCCAGCGCCGTGCCGGCCACGCCGCGCGGGCTGCTCGGCCCCAGGATCGGCAGATACAGATACGGCCCGGACGGCACGCCCCACAGCCCCAGTGTCACGCCGAAATTGGTCTCATGCGCCTTATACCCCCAGTCGCTCGCCACATCGAACACGCCCAGTCCGCCGACGGTCGAGTTGATGATGAATCTCATAAACGTGTCGCCGGCCCGCCTGGGCTTGGCCTGCGCCACGTCATTGGTGAACAGCACCGGGCTCGAGAGGTTGGTCAGCACATTATGCAGGCCGGTGCGGACCGGCGTCGGCACCACGGCCACGTAGCCCTGGCTGACCGGCTTGATGGTGTAGCGCACCAGCGTGTCATCCACCTTATAAAAGAACCGGTTGGTGGATTCGTAGGGGTCGTTGGCGTCATCGGCATCGCCGCTGGCTTGCGTGGCGCTGCCGCCGGCGCAGGCGCTCAGCGCCAGCACGCCGAGCAGGCTGGCGCGCGCCAGGTGGCGTCGGCCGGTGGGTCGGGTTTGCGTGGCTGGCATTTCTATCCTTGAGCGCGCGTGTGGCCGGGACCGGCGGACGGGTCCGGCGCAGTATTTAGCATGGCAAACCCCGCCTTCAACGCAGCGCCCCCCGGCTGGTTTCAATCCGGCCCCGCCCCGCCGCCAGGAACCCTTGCGCAAGGCCGGCCCGGCGCGCCATGAACAAAGCTATGAACACCATGCCCGCCTCCCATCCCGGCTCCGCCACGCTGGAACGCTGGCTGACCGGCCCGCGCCTGTCCGGCCTGCCGATGCCCGGCGCGCAGGCGGCCGCCCCTGCCCTGAGCTTTGAATTTTTCCCGCCGCGCACCGAGGCGCTGGAGGCGCAGCTCTGGGCCTGCATCCGACGGCTGGAGCCGCTGGCCCCGCGCTTCGTCTCCGTCACCTACGGCGCCGGCGGTTCCACCCAGGCCCGCACCCATGCGACGGTGGCGCGCATCGTGCGCGAGACCAGCCTCACGCCCGCCGCCCACCTCACCTGCGTCGCCGCCACGCGCGAGTCTGTCGATGAGGTGGCGCGGTCCTACTGGGAGGCAGGGGTGCGCCACATCGTCGCCCTGCGCGGCGACGTGCCAGGCGGCGGCGCCTACGAACCCCACCCCGGCGGCTACGCCTACGCCGCCGACCTGGTCGCCGGCCTGCGCCGCGTGGCGGATTTCGAAATCACCGTCGGCGCCTACCCCGAAACCCACCCAGGTGCTGCCGACCCGCAGGCCGATCTGGACAATTTGAAGCGCAAGCTCGATGCGGGGGCGACGCGCGCCATCACCCAGTATTTTTTCGACACGGATATTTTTCTGCGCTTCCTCGACCGCTGCCTGGCCGCCGGCATCACCGCGCCGATCGTGCCGGGCATCATGCCGGTGTCGAATTTCGCGCAAGCCGCCAAATTCTCCGCCGGCTGCGGCACATCCGTGCCCGCCTGGATGGCGCGGCTGTTCGAGGGCACGGAGAATGATGCGGAGACGCGGCGGATCGTGGCCGCCGTGATGGCGGCCGAACAGGTGCGGCTGCTGCAGGCCAACGGGGTGGATGAGTTCCATTTTTACACGCTGAACCGGCCGGATCTCACGTACTCCATTGCGCATATCTTGGGCGTTCGGCCGAAGGAGTAAGAAAGCAGTTCTTTTTTGAAACAAAGAACCAAAAACTTTTGATTTTTATGCGGCCGTAGGGTGGGTTGCTCTTGGGCAACCCACCAAGACCCAAAGCGGGCGGTGCTCACGGACCAACAACGATCGAAATCTCAAGTGCCGCCTGGATAATTTCTCACTGTATTATTCCCACTCTGGCGGATCATTTTCACGGACGGGGTTTAGGCAATGACTTCCGCCTACAGGGCCTTGAAGGCAGCTTTGCGAGCGTTCGCACGCATGCCCATCCTGGTCTTAACAACATTCGTTTTAATCTCAGCTCTTGGCGTGTTCGGCCGGATGTTCGCGGCTTGGATCGGAGCGCCATTTTGCAGGGTCCACATTGTCCGTCGGCGCGCTCGCGGCCATGGCCTCGAACTTTCTCGTGGAATATCGCAAGCCGGAAGCAGAATAGCACCGGCTGCTTCAAGACCCTGGGCGGCCGGCCGGCTGCGGTATAGCGCTCCGCTCAACAAACGACTCCAGAACCGCCCGCGTGTCCTGCGGCAGTTGCTTCATCGCCCGGTCCGTCTGCTGCAGACCCTTGCGCGACCTGGCCTGGCTCGCAGCCGTCTCGACAGGCGATCGATGGTCATCATGTCCATGCCAGACGCAGGGCAATCGCAATTGCGCCTATACCGCTGGCTGTTGCGTGACACCCATGGTGGCGCGTCTCACCCTCCAACCATACGGCCTGTGGAAACATCCAAAGATCAACCGCGAAGGCGCGAAGAACGCGAAGGTACGCGAAGGCAAAACCAACAAAAATCCGCCACGGGACGGGCCTTCGAGGGGGATCTCCTTTGCGAACCTTCGTGCTCTTCGCGCTGTCGCGGTTAATCTTTGGGCGGTGCGACCGGGCAGTTGGTCGGATGGCGAGCGCCGACCTGTCCATATGCGATAGCCCTGATGCCAGACAAGCTCATTGCAGACAAACTGCCATTTATGTCCACAACGGCCAGCGGCCCATCGGCAAGGCGGGATGACACAGATTCCGGGCGGCGCCGCTCAACCCCGCCAGGGGGGGGGCAGCAGGCACCGAACCAGAAACCGCTTGCGTAGCCCACCGGAACGTGTTCTACTTACGTTCGCAACCCGGAGCGCCAGGCGGCCCATTGTGAACGCTACCTCATCCGAGCCCGAAAGCCAGGAGCAGAGCATCGAGCGGCAATTGCGCCTGTGCCGGCGGATGGCCGAGCTTGCCATGCAACTGGCCGAAACCGCCGCCCTGCAAGCGCAGAAGCAGGCGGGTCAGGAGAAAAAACCCAAAGGCCCGGACCCTGCCGTGACCTTCATCCGGCTCTGCACCACCATCCGCCAGTCCATCGCCCTGGAGGCAAAACTCACCGCCGGCCCCAAAACCCAGGCGAGCCGGCCAGCATCACCCAGGCCCGAACCAAAGCCTAAACTTCAGCCGGCGCCGGCAACATGCCAGGAGCCGCCAGGCACCGGGTTGTCCTTCCGCCAACATACCGGTCAAAAAACGGCTGGCGAACCCGCCCAAACTGAACCGGCCCCTGATGAGCTGGTGCTGACCCCGGTCTTCGACGGAAAGGCCTATATTCCCACCTACGTGCCGCGGGCAGCGGCCGCTTCTGCCGGATCGCCGAGCCCGGCGCCGTCACCACCCGAACCGGCCTGGACCCCGCCGCCGCCGCACCGCAGGGCCACCGACCCGCCGCGCCCCACAGGCCCGAACTGGGCCCGGCGGTTCCAGCGGTGACGCTGGGCGCATCGTTAGACAAGATCCGGCGAAACCGCCGTCAGCCGTGTCCCGCAGCGCGGCCGGCGGCGGGCGCGGAGCTCGGCTGGTGCGGGGCAGCGCCAGGCTTGGCCGCGGTCGGCCGCCGAATCGGGTGCGCCATGGCGCGCTGAGCGTGGGACGCCCCAGTGGCGGATAACAGCCACAGCGCCATCATCGCAAAACCCAGACTGAGGCGGGACATAGGCAGCCCTTCAATAGCTGGCCCGCAAGAAGGCGGGCGGTTAAAGAAAGGCTAACCATGCTTCGAGCCGGGCAGGATTTCAAGACTCCTCTAACTTTTTGGCAAAATCGTCTGGTATCAGCATCGTAGGATGGGTCTTGACCCATCATTGTGCCCCCGCGCTATCGGTGGATAGGCCGAGGTGATGGGTCCAGACCCATCCCACGGGCCGGCTGATGTCAGAACACGTAGCCTGCCTCCAGCAGCACCCGCACCTGCGTCCGCCCGTCGCCATTGCTGCCTAACGCATCGCCTTGCGTCGGATGAAAAATATCCACGGCCGACATGTCGCCACGCACGAACCAGTGGCCGTGCGTGTAGGTCGGCGTTACGGAGACCGAGGCGGCGCTGCTGCCTGGCCCATACAGCAGGTTGGTGGCGGGGCGCGAATTGGCAGAGCCGCTGCTGGCTTCATACTCAATCCGGCCGCCCAACGAGACATTGGGCGTGATCGCATAGTTCGCGAGCACCGCGCCACCAACCAGGGAGGCTGCGCTGGGAATGCCGATGTCGGCGTTGCGCGCCACCTGCCCATATTGCAGATAGGGCGAAATCATCAGCGGGCCTTTGGTGTAGGTATAGATAAGATTATAGATGCTGCCATTGTTCTGAGCGACCGGCGTAGCCAGCGTATTGCGGCTGGTCTGCCCCAGGTTGGCGCCGGCGGCGAGCACCAGCACGTTCACCGGATTGATCGTCCAGGCCGCCGAGCCAGAGAGCCAATTATAGCGGCCGGAATAAAACCCATCGTTGAGCGACAGGCTGAAACCCAACGGCCCGACCACCGCGTTCGCCTGCACCCCGCGGCTGACCGCCGGCTCCTGCGCCCAGAGCAGGCCGCGCTCGATATTCACATTCTCGAACGTAAATGTCGCCTCCTCGCCGATCAGCGTCGGCAATTTGCCGATCTGGAACGACAGCGATTCCGACGGTGCGATTTTGATGAAGGCCTGCGGCACCGCATCGAAGAATTTGCCCCACGTGCTGACAGTATCCACCTCGTGCGCATAGCTCTGCCCGAGCGTCGGCAGCGCATAGGCGCCGAGTTGCACGTAGAAGCGCGCCAGCCCGTCGATTTTTTGCACGAAAATCTGCGCGTTGCTGATATCGGCGATGACCGACCGGTCGCCCTCGGCCGGCTGGCTCTGCGCCAGGCCGAGGCCGGAGAACGCCCCGTCGATATACCAGGTGCCGAAGATCTTGGTGTCGATGGACGGCGGCGATGCGCTGAGCGCCAGCGGGCCGGACATCGCCGGCACGGAGAGGGTGACGGTCGCCGGGGGCGGCGTCTGCGCACAGGCGTATCCGGCGGCCAGCAGAAACCATACCATGGTGGGATTGAAGAGCCGCCGCAGAACCATCGTGCCTCCCGGAAGCCGCACGACCGGCGGCTTTATCAAAATCCGGGATTTTCATTGGGATGGAGTTAAGCGATCGACTGTCGAAGTAAGAAAGCAGTTCTTTTTTGAAAAAAAGAACCAAAAAACTTTTACGCCTTGGGCTGAGCCCATCAGGAGAGGCTCAGCCCAAATATCCAGAAGTTTTTTGCTTCTTTTTTTCAAAAAAGAAGTTCTTACTTGCTTTCTATCAGCTTCTGCGCCACCAGCGATTCCGCAATCTGCACCGCATTCAGCGCCGCCCCCTTGCGCAGATTGTCCGAAACGCACCAGAATCCCAGCCCGTTCGGCACCGTCGGGTCGCGGCGAATGCGGCTGACATAGACCGCGTCCTCGCCCTGGCAATCGGCCGGCGTGATGTAGCCGCCGTCGTCGTGGCCGTCGATGACGACGACGCCTGGGAAATTGCGCAGCAGGTCGCGCGCCTCGCCGACGTTGACCGGACGCTCGAACTCTACGCTCACCGCTTCGGCATGGCCGATGAAGACAGGCACGCGCACGCACGTCGCAAACACCGCAATATCCGGATCAAGAATTTTGCGGGTTTCAACCGCCATCTTCCACTCTTCCTTTGTGCTGCCGTCATCGAGGAACTTGTCGATGTGGGGGATGCAGTTATACGCAATGTTTTTGGTAAAAATCTGCGGCGTTACCGGGTCGTTCACGAAGAACGCTTTCGTGCTC
>Ga0116227_10011435_pt1 | contig 14911 bp, 11 predicted proteins | sample S1TSphgellanicum_FD_89693 | JGI IMG/M metagenome (GOLD analysis project Ga0116227, IMG submission 89693) | Host-associated microbial communities from peat moss isolated from Minnesota, USA - S1T2_Fb - Sphagnum magellanicum MG | ecosystem: Host-associated > Plants > Peat moss > Unclassified... | reverse complement strand
GAGGTTGGCCGTGGCCACGCCGATGCGCGGCACGTCGGTGGCCAGCTCCCGCTCCGCCTGACGCACGTCGGGACGGCGGCGAAACAGGCCACGCCCGTCGCCGACCGGCAGCACCGTGACGAGCTTGGGCGGAGCCGTGCAGGTGTCGGCGGCCAACGAGATCGCCTCCGGCGGCTGGCCCGTCAAGACCGCCAGTTCGAACAGGGCGGTGCGGCGCTCGCCCTCGTAGGTCGGCAGGGTGGCGCGGGTCTGCTCGACCAGGGCGCGGGCGCGGGCGACGTCGAAGTCGGACGCGGCCCCCGCTTCCGACTCCCTGACCGTGACCTGGTAGGTTTGGGTGACAAGATCCAAAGATTGCCTCGCGACCGCCAGCTCCTGGGCGTAGGCGCAGGCGTTGACATAGGCGCGCGTCGTTTCCGCTGCGACGCTGATGCGTGTGACGTCTTCAGCCGCCTGAACGGCCTGGACATTGGCCGCCGCCGCCTGCACCGCCCGGTGGATCTGTCCGAACAGATCGACCTCGTAGGAGACATCCAGGCCGCCTGTGTAGTAGCCGGACGAGGTGGCGGCCCGTCCGGTTTCGATCTGGGATTCAGCCTGACCGATGCTGGTGACGCCATATTGGGCGCCGGCGGTCACTTGCGTTGATGGATAGCGGCCGGCGCGAGCTTGAGCCAGGGCGTCGCGGGCGTAGGCCAGGTTGGCCGCCGCCACCAGGAGGTTCTTGTTGTGAACCAGGGCCTCCTGCACCAGCGCATCCAGGGCCGGCGCATTGTACAGCCGCCACCAATCGGGCGGCGGCGCATCGGCGCTGGCGATCTCGGTGGTCGAGGCGGCGAACCCCTTGTCGGCCGCGGTCGAGACGGCGGGCGGCGCATAACGTGGGCCGACAGTGCAGCCGCAGACGAGCGCGCTCACAGAGACAGCGCCGAGGATGGTTCGGGACAGGGGTTTGAAGCGGGCCAAGGCCATTACTCAACCCCCATTTCGGCGCCAGTCGGGCCGCCGGAGGTGGTGGGGACCGCGGGCGGACTTGGCGGCGGTTTGGGTAGCCGCTCGCTCAGCATCCGCGTCGCCACATAGAAGACCGGCGTAAACAATAGGCCGAACACCGTCACCCCGATCATGCCGAAGAACACCGCCACGCCCAGCGCCTGGCGCAGCTCCGCGCCCGCGCCCTTGGCGAAGGCCAGGGGCGCCACGCCCAGGATGAAAGCGAAAGAGGTCATCAGGATCGGCCGCAGGCGCGTGCGCGCCGCCTCCACCGCCGCCCGCACCCGGTCATGGCCGTGTTCTTCTTCGCCTTGGCGCGCGAACTCGACGATCAGGATGGCGTTCTTGGCCGCCAGACCAATCAGCACGATGAAGCCGATCTGGGTCAGGATGTTGTTGTCCATCCCCATCAGGTTCACGCCGCTGATCGCCGCCAACAGGCACATGGGCACGATCAGGATTACCGCCAGCGGCATGGTCACGCTCTCGTAAAGCGCGGCCAGCAGCAGGAACACCAGCACCACGGCCAGGACGAACACCAGGCCCGCGGTATTTCCCGCCGCCCGCTGCTGGTAGGCCAGCTCGGTCCACTCATAGCCATAGCCCGGCGGCAGCACCGAATTTGCGGCCCGCTCCATCGCCACCATGGTCTGGCCCGTGGAGTAGCCCGTCGTCGTCGAGGCCTGGACCTCAGCCGAGGGGTAGAGCTGGTAGCGCAGCACCCGATAGGGGCCTGTGGTGCGGCGCAGGTTCACCACCGCGCCCAGCGGCATCATCGCCCCATTGGCCGACCGGGTTTGGAGTTGCTGGATGGCGGACTCGTCCTGGCGGAACGGGGCGTCGGCCTGGGCGAACACCTCGTAGGTATGGTTCAGATAGTTGAAATCATTGATGAAGGTCGAGCCGAGATAGGTCTGCAGCGTATCGAACACGGCCGAGTCGCTGACGCCCAGATACTCCGCCTTGACCCGATCAATGTCGGCGTAGATGCGGGGCGTCTTGGTGTTGAAGGTCTCGAACGCGCCGGTGACGCTGGGGTCCTTGGCGGCCGCGGCGACGACGCTTTGCGCCACCTGCTCCAGTTTATTGTAGTCGGCGTCGCCGGTCCGGTCCTCCACGATCATCTTCACCCCGCCCTGGGTGCCGATGCCGCGCACCGGCGGCGGCGGCAGGATGCGGATATTGGCGCCGGGGATGACCGACAGGCGCTTCTGAAGGTCGGCGATCATGCTTTGCAGCGTGACGTGATGCTTTTCCCGATCCTCGAACGCGCTTTCGATCACATAGGACTGGCCTGTGGCGGAATTGGTGGTCTGGGTCGGCGCATCCACGCCGGCGTAGGTCGAGGCGCCGATCATGCCCGGCGACTGCAGCATCAGGGGGACGGCCTTGCGCATGATGGCGTCGGCGCGCGCCAGCGAGGATCCGTTGGGGAGCTGGGCCGACATGATCAAATTGCCCTGGTCCTGGGACGGGATAAAGCCGGCCGGGGTCGCGGACATGCGCCAGTAGGTCAGGCCGATCAGGCCGACGTAGAGCGCCAGCATCAGGGCCATGATGCGGATCAGACGCTGTGTCAGCCACGAATAGCCGTTGCTGAGGCGGTCGAAGCCCTTGTTGAACCCCCTTGCGAAGCCTGAGAACGGTCGCTCCCACGCCTTGGGTCGGTGATGGGGATCGTGGGGCTTCAAGATCAGCGCCGCCATCGCGGGCGACAGGGTCAGTGACACGACCAGCGACAGGACGGTCGCCACCGCGATCGTGAGAGCGAACTGGCGGTAGAACTGGCCGGAGATGCCGGCGATGAAGGCCGCGGGGATAAAGACCGCCGACAGCACGAGCGCGATAGCGACCAGGGCGCCGCCCACCTCGTCCATGGTGGCGTGGGCCGCCTCTCGTGGCGTCATCCCTTCGGTCAGGTGTCGCTCGACGTTCTCCACCACGACGATGGCGTCGTCCACGACGATGCCGATGGCCAGCACCAGGCCGAACAGCGAGAGGTTGTTGAGCGAGAAGCCGGCCGCCAGCATGACGGCGAAGGTGCCGACCAGAGAGACAGGAATGGCCAGGATCGGGATCAGCGCCGCCCGCCAGGATTGCAGGAAGACGATCACGACGATGACCACCAGGATCAGCGCCTCGAACAGGGTCTTTTGCACCTCGGCGATGGAGGCTTTGATGTAGTCGGTGGGGTTGTAGATGATCTGGTAGTCGAGGCCCGGCGGGAAACTCTTCTTTAAGACCTCCATCTCCTTGATCACGCCGTCGGCGGCCTGGAGCGCATTGGTGCCGGGCTGTTGCAGCACGCCGATGGCGGCGGCGGGCGCGGTCACGGGCTTGCCGTCCTTCAGATAGCCGAGATAGGCGTTGGTGGTGTAGTTGGCCGCGCCCAGATCGACCCGCGCCACGTCGGAAACCCGGGTGATGCGGTTCTGGGCGTCACGCTTGATGACGATGTCGGCGAACTGCTGGGTGCTGACCAGCCGCCCTTCCGCCTGCACCTGGAGCTGATATGCGGGCGCCGAGGGGCCGAACGGCGGCGCGCCGAGGTTCCCGGACGCGATCTGGACGTTGTGGTTGCGCAAGGCGTTGACCACGTCGTCCACGGTCAGGTCGCGAGCGGCGGCCTTGTCCGGATCGATCCAAATCCGCATCGAATAGTCGCGCGCGGCCCGCACCGACAGGTCGCCGACGCCCTGCACCCGCAGCAGCGGCTGCATTACCTGGAGCGTGACGTAGTTGGCGACATAGGCTTGATCCAGCGATCCGTCAGGCGAGTACATGTGTACGGCCATCAAGATGTCGGGCGAGCTCTTGCGCACCGTGATGCCTGTGGACTGCACCTCGCTCGGCAGCTGGGCCTGGGCGGTGGAGACGCGGTTTTGCACCAGCTCCTGGGCGACGTTGAGGTCGGTGCCGAGCTTGAAGGTGACCGTAATCTGGAGGTTGCCGTCGCCTGTGGACTGGGACGACATGTAGAGCATGTTCTCCACCCCGTTGACCTGCTCCTCAATGGGATCGGCTACGGTGGCGGCGATGGTCTCGGCCGAAGCGCCCGGATAGCTGAGCGTGATGTTCACCGTGGGCGGCACGATCTCGGGGTACTGGGAGGCCGGTAGGTTGGGGTAGGCGATGGCCCCCAACAGGGTGATCAGAATGGCGATGACGGCCGCGAACACCGGCCGCTCGATCATGAAGTGGGAAAAGCCCATCTGGCGGCCCTACTGGGCGGTCGCGGCGAAGGTCGCCGAGGCGGCCGGCGGGGAGAGATCGGCTGGCGTGGGCGATTGGCCGGGATTGGGCGGCGTGATCTGTCCGGTCTTCGGCGTCACCTTCACGCCGACCTTGGCGCGTTGAACGCCGTCGATCACCACCTCGTCGTCGGGCTTGAGGCCGCCCCGCACCGCGCGCAGGCCATCGACCAAGGGGCCGGTTTGGATTTTGCGCTGTTGGACCTTGTTGTCCGGTCCCACCACATAGACGATCTGGTCGCTTTGCTGGGTGGTGACGGCCGCATCGGGGATCAGAAGGCCCCTATAGGCGCCCGATCCCAGCAGGCGCAGATGCCCGAACATGCCGGGCGTCAGGATATATTTAGGGTTGGCCACGACAGCCCGGCCGCGGATCGTGCCGGAGTTGGTGTCGATGGCGTTATCGACAAAGTCCATCCGGCCCTTGATGGCGTAGTTGGGCTGGTCCTGCAGCCTGATTTCCACCGGATTGGCGAAGTGGCGCGAGGAGGGACGGCCGCCTTGCTCGTTCTCGCGTTCATACTTCAGATAGAGCGCCTCCGCCCCGTCGAAGGTGAAGCGGATCGGATCGAGGTCGGTGATATTGGTGAGGATGGTCGTATCCTGAGTCACCAGGTTGCCGGGCGCCACGCGCCGATCCGAAATCCGGCCGCTGAGCGGGGCGGTCACGCGCGTAAACGACAGGTTCAAGGCCGCGGTCGCTGTCGTGGCCTGGGCGGCTAAGAGGTCCGCCGCCGCTGTCTGCTGGGTGGAGAGCCGAGTCTGATATTCCTGCTCGGAGATCGCCTTGGCCGCCAGCAGCTTTTCGGCGCGGGCCAGCTCGATCTTGGCGTTCTGCAAGACCGCGGCGGCGTGGGCCGCCTGGCCCTTGGCCTGCTCCAGCGCCGCCTGATAGGGGCGGGGGTCGATCACGAACAGCACCTGACCCTTGCGCACGATCTGACCGTCGCGAAAGCCGATGGATTGCAGATAGCCCGTCACGCGGGGGCGCACATCGACGGAATTGATCGCTTCGAAACGGCCGACATAATCGTCCCAATCGACGATCTGCTTTTGCAGCGGATGGGCGACGATGACGGTGGGAGGCGGGGGCGTGGGGGGCGCTTTCTTGCCGGCGCAGGCGCTGAGCGAAACAGCGGCCAAGGATGCGGCCGCAAAAAGGATCCCACGCATCGAGTCTCTCCGCCTTGAACCCCTTCGATCCCGAACGGTTAGGCAGCCCGCCACCTAAGACAGCAAGCGGAGGGGCGCAATGACTCTCTTGTTTCAGAAAGGTAACGCGAGTGTTTCGCCGAGATTCTAAAATCCCAACTGCGGGACAGCGCGGTTTTTTGGCGCTTGGATTTATGTAGAAAATGACGGATGGCGCCGATTAAAAGATGTTGCGTTGCAGCAAGGCGAAGTTTGAGAGCGACAGATATGCGTGGACTTTTCTTAGTCATTACGGGGCTGGCGACCGGTATGGCGGTGTTGGCGAGCGTTCCGTCTTTGAGCGCGGCGCGCCAAATTCCTGCCGCCCCAACCCCCGTCCCTACTGTAGCCGCCGCGCCGGAGGACCGGTTGAGCGAACCCTGGTGGGCGGCCCGGCACAAGGCGGTGCTCGCCGAGGTCGCCAGCCATCCAGACGCCGAGCTGCTGGTGATTGGGGATTCCATCACCCAGAATTATGAGCGATCCGACCCGCCGGATGAAGTGTTCCTGCCCACCTGGCGCGCCTTCTACGCATCGCGCGGCGCCTTGAATCTGGGGTTCGGCGGCGACACCACCAGCAACCTGCTCTGGCGCCTGCAGAACGGCGAGGTTCAGGGGCTCCGGCCCAAGGTCGTCCTCCTGATGATCGGTACGAACGACACCGGTCATGCGGGGCTGACAGCGGATCAGGCGGAGCGCGGGATCGACGCCGTCGTGGCCGAGCTCAAGCTTCGACTGCCCAAGACAAAAATCCTGCTGCTGGGCGTCCTGCCCAGCGGGATTTCAGAGGCCAAGACGGCGGCGGACAAAGCGGTCAATCAGCATTTGGCCGCCCTCTACGCCGCCGACGCCCAAGTGACCTATCTCGATATCAGCTCCACCTTTCAAACCCCCACCGGCGAGATCAACGCAGCGCTCTACTACGATCCGCGCCGGCCGCAGCCCGGGCCGCCGCTGCATCCCAATACGGTCGGTCAGCGTCTTATGGCCGAGGCGATTGATCCGACCTTGGCCAAGCTTCTGGGCGAGACGGCAGGGCGTTAGCGGGCAGGCGGGCGCCTCGTCTGCTGCGCTCGCCGGGACGCCGCGCTATATTGGCAGGATCGCAATAGCCGACGGTTAGTTCAAGGGTTATGACACAGGCTTCCGCGCCGCCGCCTGCTTCCGCCCCGGCCGCGCCGGCCTGGCGCTGCATACCCGATGAGCCCAGCTTATCTGAGGTGTTTCGCAGCATCCCGGCCGCCCCGCGGAGCGCAGGCTTTTGGCGCAAGCTGCTGGCCTTCATCGGTCCGGGTTATCTGATCGCGGTCGGATATATGGACCCTGGCAACTGGGCCACCGACCTCGCGGGCGGGTCGGCGTTTGGCTACACCCTATTGTCGGTGGTGCTGGCGTCGAGCGTGGCGGCCATGGTGCTGCAAACGCTGGCGGCGCGTCTGGGCATAGCGACGGGGCGCGACCTGGCTCAGGCCTGCCGCGACCACTACAGCGGGCCCGTCTGCATTGCGCTGTGGCTGCTCTGCGAGGCGGCGATCTGCGCCTGCGACCTGGCGGAGCTGATTGGGTCGGCCATCGCCCTGAAGCTTTTGTTCCACATTCCGCTGCTCTGGGGGGTGTGCCTGACCACGGCCGACGTGCTGGCCATTGTCGCCCTGCGGCGGGTGGGCTTCCGCTATCTGGAGGCGGCGGTGATGGTGCTGATGGCCAGCATCGGCGTCGCCTTCTTCATCGAAATCGCCCTGGCGCGACCGGAGCCCCTGGCCGTGCTCCGCGGCTTTGTACCCCAGGCGTCCGTGCTGCTGGATCCGCGCCAGCTCTACATCGCCATCGGCATCCTGGGCGCGACGGTCATGCCCCATAACCTCTATCTGCACTCCTCCATCGTGCAGACGCGCCGCTTTGAACTCACCCCCGAAGGCAAGCGGGACGCGGCCCGGTTCGCGACCATCGACAGCACCGCGGCGCTGGTCTTCGCCATGCTGGTCAATGCCGCGATCCTGATCGTGGCGGCGGCCGTGTTTCATCGTGCTGGGCGCACCGACGTGGCCGAGATCGAAGACGCCTACCGCCTGCTATCGCCCCTGATGGGCGCGCCGGTCGCCAGCGTGCTGTTCGCGCTCGCCCTTCTGGCGTCGGGTCAGAACTCCACCCTGACCGCGACCCTGGCGGCCCAGATCGTGATGGAGGGGTTCGTCAGCCTGAAGGTCGCGCCCTGGCTCCGTCGCCTGATCACCCGCCTCACCGCCGCCGCGCCAGCCATCGTCGCCGTCGCCCTATGGGGAGATCACGGCGCCTCCAGCCTCTTGATCCTCAGTCAGGTGGTGTTGAGCTTACAACTGCCGTTCGCCGTGATCCCCCTGATCCGCTTCACCAGCGACCGCGCCAAGATGGGCCCGCTCGCCAGCGGCCCGAAGCTCGCCATCGTCGCCTGGGTCATCGCGGCGCTGGTGCTCGCCCTGAACTTGGCGCTGATCGTGACTTTGGTTCATCCGTTGTGAGGGTCTGCGGGCTTCGAGACGCGTCGCTTCGCGCCGCCTGACGAGGCGCTGAAAATCCTTGAGACATTTTTGGCGACAGAGTTTCTGGGCGGTAGATATGCTGAGCGCCGCGATGCGCTAACGGCTTTAGGCGGCCTTTGAGCGGGAAGCGGTCGCCATTACCCCCCTGTTCCGCGATGCGACACGCGTGGCGCACCCGCGGATCGTTTGGTCTCGTCACGGATATGTAGGCCGTTTAAGGCCGCCTCGCTCCATGGCGGACGCCAATGATCACTATGGCCTCTGGCCGCACCCGATAGCGGATTACGTAGGGGCGCACGGTCACAAGGAGCCTGGTTGCGCCCGCCGCCCGCCCGGCTTCGGGAAAGTCGGCCAAGCCGTCAGCGGCCTCCTCGAGGCGACGCTTCATGCGCGCCGCGGTTAAGGGTCGCTCCATGGCAATTTGAGAGTGGATAAGCTCAAGATCATCCAGAGCGCGGGACATCCAACGGACAGGGCGAGGCGCAGTCATATCGAAGGGGCCGGCGTGGAGGTCGGACGCCTAAAACGGCTTCACGACGGAGAGAAGCCTAATCGCCGATCTTTGGGCGAGGCAGTTCGGCCTCCGTTCCCCACGACCGTATCCATGCCATGACCGCCTCATGGCTGATCCCGCCCGTGGCGTCATATTCCGCCATGGCCTCGTCGTCGGCCGCTTCATCTGCGGCCGCCTCGATCTCTGCCTGAGAAGGTTGATGCGCGAGCATGGCGTTAAGATAGCCCTATCCCGGGAGGAGCGCAAATGTGATCGCGGCGGGGGCAGGGCGATGCGGAGGTGCGCTAGACGGCAACCTTACGATGTGAGCCCTCATTCCGTGCCGTAACCACCCACGTCGCGGCCCGGAGATAGGGACCCGTCGGTCCGTCCAGCAGTCGCAGGGCGCGTTCGAGCGCGGGAACCGCTTCGCTTCGCAGGTCTGGATGATCCCGCAAGATTTTGCCGAGAGCGCCGACACGGGAACACACATCGAGGGTCGACTGGAGGTCGCCACAGCTCACCTGTTCATCATGTGGCGCGATATTCACATCTCCGAAGCCAGCACCCACGAGAATTTCACGAAGGCTCGCCGGGTCCGAGAATGAAAACCAACCGGACGACGACGTGTCGGAGACAAGTTGGGCCGGGAGACAGCCCGACGCTGCGCGAAGGGGGAGTTCGTCGAGTTCGTTTTCATTCAGACCTCGCCAGCATACGAACCCGAGCCGTCCTCCGGGACGCAGCGCCCGCCGAATGTTGGCGAACGCTGCGATAGGATCGGCGAAAAACATCACGCCGAAGCGGGAAAACGCAGCGTCGAATGAACCGGGCTGAAAGGGATAAGACTGCGCATCGCCGCACAGAAAGGCGACGTTTTCCGGCGCGCCCTGATCGCCCTGCGCCACGTCAATCGCCGCTTGAAGCAAATCTATCCCGACAACCCGACCGCTCCGCCCAACGATCCCGGCCAGCGCCCGTGGCGTACCCCCGACGCCGCAGCCGATGTCGAGTATCCGCTCGCCGGGCAGCGGCTGAATCGCTGCGATGGCCGCCTGACCCAGCGGACCGAGTTGGCGTTCGAGGGGCTCGCGGACTTCAAGCCAGAGACGGACCCGCTGTTCGTCCGCCACTGCCGACGCCATCGTCTACCCCGCCGCTGCGTACGGCTGGATCAAGGTCAGCATTTCCCGCTCCGTCGCTGCCGCGCCCGCTGCGCCGCCGGCGTTGCTGACCGCCGCCACGGCCACGCCCCGCGCCGGCGCCACGGCGATGTTGCAGGCCCAAAAGCCGCCAGCGCTTTGTTGTGACAGGACGGGGCCCTTCGCCCAGCCGCGGGACGCCAGCACCGTCCAGCCCAGGCCCTGGCCGTCGCCGCTGTCGGTGCGGGGGTCGGCGATGCGGCGCAGGCTGTCGGCGGAGAGATAGCCTGCGCCGTCGGCCTTGCCCAAGAAGATGCTCAAGAAGCCGATATAGTCGGAGAGCGCCAGGTGTACCCGCGCCGCCGGTCCGAACACGGGCGGGTCGTCGGCGATGCCGGTCGGCTTGATGGCGAGCACGCGGGGTCCCAGCACCTGATGGCCCCAGGGCTCGTCGCCCGTGGGCGCGCCGAAGCCGGCGGTGGTCATGCCGAGCGGGGTGAACATTTCGCCCGAGATGACCTGCTCCCAAACCGCCTTGGCGGCCCGTTCAATCGCGGCGCCCACCAGCACATAGTTGGCGCTGGCGAAGGCGTAGGTTCCCGCCGGCGCTGGCGGAGGGGCGGACAGGATCAGCTTGGCGAACTGGGTCCGCTGCACCTCCAGCGGCCGTTCATCGCGGGAGGCGGCGGCCAGGAATTCGCTCGTCGAGACCGGCGCATCGCTGACGCCCGAGCGATGCTGCAGGAAGTCTTCAATCGTGACGTCGTTCCAGCCGGGGTCGACCTTCAGGTCCGGGAACAGGTCGGGCGTACGCGCGCGCCACTCCGCCCGATTGGTTTGGGCCATACGGGCATAGAGCGCCGCGGTCATGCTCTGGGTCGCCGCCCCCGCCAGCCATAGATCTCCCGGCTCGACCTGCACGCCGAGATTGGCGCGTCGCCGGCCCATGACCGAGATAATCGGCTGGACCTTGGGCGCGACGACGAGGCCGCCAAGGGCGGGCACGTGGGTCTCGCGCAGGATTTGCGCGGGCGTGGCGCGAGGCTGGGCGTGCTGCCCGATCTGGGCGATGCCAGCCACGCCGCTGATCAGGAGCGACCTGCGATCCAAGATCATCGCGCGACGCCGGGTTCTGCGGTTAAGAAAGCCTCTAGGCCGGCGATCAGGGCGCGATTGTCGTCCTCGCGCCCGACCGTGATCCGCAGGCCGTGGGGGATGCCGTAGCCCGCCACGGCGCGCACCAGGACGCCGCGCGAGGCGAGATGCGTTTCGGCTTCCGCCGCCGTCCGGCCAGGTGTTTGCGGGAACAAGACCAGCAGGAAATTGCCTTCCGACGGGACGGTCTCAAGCCCAAGCCCACCCAGTTGCTGGGCCAGCCAAGGTCGCCAGGTCTCGACCAGCGCCTTGGAGCGGGCGATGAAATCGTCGTCGTCGAGCGCGGCCAGGGCCGCCGCCTGGGCCGGGATATTGACGTTGAACGGCGGGCGGATGCGGTCGATGGCGTCGGCGATGGCCAGCGGCGCATAGCCCCAGCCGACCCGCAGCGCCGCCAGCCCATAGGCCTTGGAGAAGGTCCGCGTAACGACGATGTTGTCCGCCCCGCGCGCCAGGTCCAGGCCGTCCGTATAGTCAGGCGTGCTGGCGAATTCTGCATAGGCGCCGTCCAGCACCAGGATGGTGTGGTGGGGCAGGCCTGCGTGCAGCCGCTCGATCTCGGCCCGGGAATTCCATGTGCCGGTCGGGTTGGAAGGGTTGGCGATGAAGACAACCTTGGTGCGCTCATCGACCTGGGCCAGCACCTGATCGACGTCGAGCTTCAGGTCTGGCTCGGGCGCGAACCGCACCTCGGCCTGGGCCGCGGCGCCGGCGATGCGATAGGCCAGAAAGCCGTATTGACCCTGAACGATGTTGTCGCCCGGCTCGCAATAGACCTGGCAGATCAGAGAGAACAGCTCGTCGGAGCCGCAGCCGAACAGCAGGCGTTCAGGTTCCAGGTCGAACTTGGCGGCGATGGCGGCGCGCAAGCGCTCGGCGCGGCCGTCGGGGTAGATATGCAGCTGATCGGCCGCGGCGGCGTAGGCCGCAGACGCCTTGGGGCTACAGCCTAGAATGTTCTCATTTGACGATAGCTTGATCGGATGGGCGAAGCCGGCGGCCTTGGCCTTCCCACCCACATAGGGCGAGATGTCAAGGATACCGGACTTGGGGGCAGGCTTGGAGGGGACGGGCTGTGTCATTGTTTATAGGGTTGGGCTCATGGGCGGGGGTCTGCGCGAGAATTGAAGCCGGTTCAAGGCCCTGCTGACCCAAGGTCCCATTTGGCGTCGCCTGATCCGCGGCGACCGTCGGAAGATAGATGCGAGGCGATGGCCCTATAGCGAGCCCCTCCAGCTCCGCACGCCCATCCTGGAACTTGAGCGGCGCATCGAGCGCCCCGCCGGCCCCGCGCACCAAGGCGACCGTGACCGCGACGATGCGCTCGGGCAGGTTGACGTGACCGCCGAAGATCATGGGCAGCACGGCCAAACCTGACGGTAGTGCGACATGGAGGGGCGCGACGCCTGCGAGACGGCCGTCCTTGTCCACATGAAAGGCGCCGCCGCCGACGACGGAGAGGTTCGCCGCGCCTGCGCCCGCCTGGAACCGTACGATCTGAGCCTCGCCCCCAGCCCGCGCCCAAGCCTGAACGGTAGACGCCCAGCCCGCGCCCTTGAACGCCTCCGGCTTGGTCAGCCGCAGAGCCAGGTCCAGCGTCAGGGGCTTGGAGCCAGCGATGGGCGCCAGCGCGCTGGACGGCGCCACGTTTGCGCCGGTCAGCCGCATCAGGAGTTGGCCGCCGGAGCGGTCGGGGGCGGGACGCAGCAGGACATCGAACCGGTCCGCGCGGGTGAAGATGAAGGGGTGGGCCGTCGGCGGCGTCGAAAACGTGATGGCCTCGCCCTCCAGGACTACCCGCCACGGCGCGGCGTGCACCCCGGCGATGCTGGCCCGCAGCCCCTGACCCCGGATCGACACCGGCCCATCGCCGCCGCGCTCGATCTCCAGGCCAGCCGGCGCGACGACTACCCAATGCCCGGGCGCATAGACGAAGGCTTGGGCGTCCAGCCCCGGAGCCGTTACGCCCCAGCCCGATGGCCCGACCACGCGCAGGCGATCATAGTGGAGGCGCAGCCGAAAGGGAAAGCCACCGATCCGCTGGCCCGCCAGCTCCACCGTATATCCCGCGCAGCGAAGCCGGTCGGCCTCATGCGCCAGCCGCGCTTGCAGCATTTCCCGAGCCGCGAGCCAGAAAATAGGGTAGCCAGCCAAGACAGCGACGATGACAAAGACGATGACAAAATAGAGTAGCGCGGGGGGAAGGCGTCGCGGCTTGCCCTTGTCCGCAGCGCCGTTGTTCCAACGATCCGCCCAGCTGGTCATGAAAGAGAATGGCATTAGGCTTGTTACCGCCCGAATTGATAACGCGAGAGGACGACGCCTTGGGCGCCACCGAAGAGAACGAGCCTGCAGGCGGTCATTGGGTGTTTGGGTACGGCTCGCTGATGTGGCGACCGGGGTTCGCCTATTTAGAGCGGATCGGCGCCGTGCTCCATGGGCGGCGAAGGGCTTTTTGCATCTATTCCGTTCACCATCGCGGCACACCGCAGCGCCCGGGCTTGGTGCTGGGTCTGGCCGAAGGCGGTAGTGTCCACGGCGTCGCCTATCGCGTCGCTAAAGAGCAGTGGCCGGACGTCTACGCCTATCTGCAGGAGCGAGAACAGCCGACCGAGACCTATGTCGAAGCCCGGGTTCGCATCGCCCTCGCCGACGGCCGCGCGGTAAAGGCCCTGACCTTCATCTCTGACCAAGCCCATCCCCAATGGGCCGGCGACCTTGAGCCCAGCGCCCAGGCGCAAGCGATTGCGGGCGCCGCTGGCCTATCGGGCCGCAACATCGACTATCTGCGAGACCTCGTGATGCACCTGCGCAAAGGCGCGACCCACGACGAAGACATGGAGACGCTGCTGGCCGATGTGGAGCGGCTGGAGGCGGGGCGGTGAGGTTCGGCGTGTAGCACGCTCATGCAAGCGCACTCTCGCGAGCGGCTGTTGCGAGCGGCTTGACGGCGTCCAGGCTCGCCCCTATAAGCCCGCCCTCACCCCGCGCGGTCGCTCGCGCGGGTTTTCATTTGCGGATCAGCTGCGGATCGGGGCCATGAAGGTCAGAAGCTCACTCAAGTCGCTGAAGACCCGTCATCGGGATTGCAAGATCGTGCGCCGCAAGGGCGTGATCTACGTCATCAACAAGACGGATCCTCGCTTCAAGGCCAAGCAGGGCTAAAGCCGCCACGTCCCATGACGGCCGGTGAGAGGACGGGCGTGTCTGCGCCCAAGCCCACGGCTGTCCTGTTCGATATCGGCAATGTCATCGTGCGGTTCGATCCGCACGCGCTTTACAGCAAAATCCTGCCCGATGCTGAGGAACGCCAGTGGTTCCTCACCCACGTCTGCTCGATGGCGTGGCATGTCGAGCATGATCGCGGCGCGGCGATGGCTGAGACCATTCCCACCCTCGTCGCCCGTTACCCTAGCTATCGCGATGCTATCGAAGCCTGGCGCGACCGCGCGCCAGAAATGCTGCACAGCCTGATCGATCCCTCGATCCAGGCGATTGAGGCGCTCGCGGCGTCAGGCGTTCCCCTCTTCGCCCTGACCAATATGCCGGCCGAGTGGGTGTCGTTGATCACCGGCATGTCGCCCGTGTTTGCGCACTTTCGCGATATCGTCGTCTCCGCCCACGAGGGCGCCATCAAGCCCGATCCGCGCCTCTATCGTATTGCGCTCGACCGCATGGGCCTGGGCGCCGACGAGGTTCTGTTCATCGACGACAGCCCGCCCAACATCGACGCCGCCCGCGCGCTCGGGTTCGACGTCCACCTGTTCGACGATCCTGCGGCCTTGCGTCCGGCGCTTCAGGCCCGCGGACTGTTGTGAGCGGCGCCCGCGGTTTTCGTTTTGACGTGCGTTTCCTCCGAAAACCGGTTCCCACTTTTCTGAACCCGCTTTAGGGTCGCGACTTCGCCTGAATGGAGAGTTTTCATGGCCGACGACGTGGCCTTCGACGCCAATCCCGATGTCCTGACGGCCACGGCCCAAGGCCGGTTAAAAAGCTTCATCGAGCGGATTGAGCGGCTGGAAGAAGACAAGGCCGCCATCATGGGCGACCTTAAGGAAGTTTTCGCCGAAGCCAAAGGTGAGGGATTCGACGTCAAAATTCTAAAAGAGGTGATCCGCCTGCGCAAACAAGACAAGGACGAACGCGACGAGCACGAAACCTTGCTCG
>Ga0116227_10011434_pt1 | contig 14912 bp, 9 predicted proteins | sample S1TSphgellanicum_FD_89693 | JGI IMG/M metagenome (GOLD analysis project Ga0116227, IMG submission 89693) | Host-associated microbial communities from peat moss isolated from Minnesota, USA - S1T2_Fb - Sphagnum magellanicum MG | ecosystem: Host-associated > Plants > Peat moss > Unclassified... | reverse complement strand
TTCTCTAAAGATTTTATTAATGTTGATCATGACTAAAATAAACTATACGACGTTTATGATACGTGATTTAAATGTATGTCAGCTTTTTCCTTACAATAAAGACTTCAATTTATGGACGTCAATCTGATATTGGGGACGTTTTGGCTTAGTTCGCTTTGAATTAAAATTGGCCCATGGAAAAGTATTTCTAATAATATCCATTCTCTTTTTTCTTATACTTTTCATCGAGAATGTGACTTGATTTTTTCTTTATTACTATAAATAAAGAATTATTTTCAAAAGTGTTAAAAAGCTTTTTGAAATATCGCAGTTTTATTTATGTTCCTGTAATTTGTGAATTGTTATTTAATGAGATTTGAGGTATTGAGTTAAGTTATCATGTTTAAATATTAAGTTCTACTAAGACTTTTCCCTTAAAGTGGAAATTTTCATTTAAAGTGACTCGAGAATTTAGATCACTAAAGAGGATAGTATAAGCCCTCGTGTTGTTGATATAAGTACAATTTATGTTGAGATAAATTTGATCCTTAGTTTTTATACTATATGAGAAAAATTAGAAACGTATTTTTAAATATTGTAAGATCTCTTAATGTTGTAAAGATGCATCCTATATTTAAAATGAATCTTTACTCGTGGATAGAACGAGCATATTTCTTTTGAGGAGAACAAAAGTAAACCCTAAATAAAACCACATCACGAAATAAACGTAAAACATTATACAAAGCTTATTATAGGTACCTCGCAAAAGGTTGTGCCTGTTTTATACAGGTACGCATGATACCATCATATTAGGAAAACGGCAGTCATTTACCAGGAAGATACTTTAAGGTCAGTAATAAAAGTGAAATAAGCTTTTATTTGATACGAGAGAGTCTTAATTTTCTGGAATAAACTAACGTGCTCTACCACTAAGTAAACATAATTTTTAATATGAATTTTAGAAGTTTACACAGGGCATAAAGCCAACAGAACTACTTGTATTTTTAATACTTGTAGTACCTACGCTTACGTTCCATTCTTTGAAATTTAGTCTTGAACTTTTTGCTTTAAAGATTTTGTAGGCGAGAATCATTAATCAATATAAGCGTTTTATAAAACAATAGAAAATATAATGTTTCTTAACATCTTTTTATAGGACAAAGATACAGAATTTCTCCATGAAGAAATCTTAAATATTTACAAAGCCTGGAAATGTAAAATATTTAATTCCTTGATAAACCCATTTAAAGTATATTAGTTTTAATAGGCTTTTTTATCAAAAACATTAGTATAGGGCTAATTCTTGAAGAGTTAACTTAAAAAAAATAGTGAAATACAATATTCTTTGCATACTTAATTAAATAAGACGTGAAGAAGACTACATGTTTTAGGATAATTGAACTTAACATTAAATAGCTTTTAAACCTATGTATTAGCTACGCTGTATCACGAAACACATATCGTAATATACAGAAAAGTTATTTGTTTAACTATAGAATAATATATGATAATAAAAATTTATTAGAGAATCTGGATAAAATATAATTTATTAAATTTTTTAAAATAACAGATGTCATTATAATGCTATGTACTTAATGATATAAGCGTATTAACCCTTCTCACGGAGCTCTTTAGGTACAGGCCAAAAATTTTAGTGCCACGTGGTAAGCCTTTCTTGTCACTATACAACAGCACCCTCTTGAAAATGTAACTTTGTCCATCTTTTCGTGTTATAGATTTAGCTCGTCTATACAAATGGCACGACAATGGATCCTTTAGCACTTTAAACTTTTTACGTTATGTATTCTAAGAACAATCCTACAACATAATCACCATTTTTGTCGTAGCTAAAGGACTTATTTTAACACTTTAATAATCCTTAGAAACATGGTCCTGAGTTATCGCTACACGTACTTTTGTTCCTGGCCCATAATATTTATAACTTACTATTTTTTATGCTTTTGGTAACATGAAAAAATGCTTGAGTAGGGTTTTATAAGATCTACATGATTGACGTTGTTTATATTTAATTGTTAACAGGATAGCACTTTAAGGAACTTAAAAAGTTAAACTAACTATGATAGTCCATAGTTACTAGTGGTAGTTTAAACTCATTACAAAGCAAATACTACTAATATTTAATAGTTTGATTGTAAAAGTCCTTACTTTATATCTTTAAGGGTCATACAGTATTGATACATTAGTTATGGAGGTATACAACAAAATTAATTAAGATACTTGTTAGATTATGTACTAAAGAATAATAAAGTAGTACTCAATATTTAATAGAGGCAAAGATGATTTTGCATACTAAGAGCTTTATGCAATCTCGTTATTTGGGATGTTTACTTTATCTAATGTATGGTTTAAATCTTTCTACCTTTGATATACTAAGGGTAATATTGTAACGTAATCATTATGAAAGGTCCTATAAGCACTCAAGAATTCATTGACTATACATTAATTTCAACTTATTTGTATGGTTTAAACATAATATGCATGATGTTTATGCTGTAATTATACAACATTTTAATACCTTTCATCATTTTAGTGTTGTTTTATAATATCATGTAATCACCATTTGAAGCTTTAGCACTAATAGTATTACCACATAAATTGTTTTTTACAAATATATCAATATATTTGTACCTGTGTTATCCGTGATCTTTTTATTCATATAAATAACTTTTAATAACTAAAAGCAGTTCGTTTGTGGTGAGGAGGGGGAGAGATACATGAAATATATAATATTATAGTTGTTTTTAAACATTCTTAGCAATACTTTTCTTTCTTATGTTAAAATATCTCCTTTAGCTATATAGTTACCACCAATGTTAAGATTAAAAAAGTATACTGTTTCGTGGTTACTCGTCAGGCATAGCTACCAATACTATGCAACAGTATTACCTGCCAAGATTCCTTCTCTTGTAAGTCTGTATAATAAAAGGTATAAGTATTATACATAAACATCTAAGGCTAAGCAACTATTCGGAGAAATGCCTTAAACTGATTCCTCAATCTTTATATTATATTATATTTAGGTAACCTTATTCTTTCTTGTCATCAATACCATCCACAACTTCTGTGACTATGGTATCGTTATTAGATATATGAGTACTTTCTTCCGCGATAACAGATTTTTCTTGGAGTTCTTGAGCAATGTTATCCGCAAGAGCTTCGACTTTTATAGGAGTGGCAGTATGACGTATGATAAGCGCTTTTTTCTCACTGACAAGTTCCAAATTATTTATTATGCGGTTGAGTTCTGAAATATTAACAGTGCTAAAACCAGTTATAAACTTTTCGAAATTAACATGACGAACCAAGAATAATGATAAGCTCAACGAGCTTTCAACATAGAGCTTCGTTAATTCAGAAAAAAGATTATTACTCAACTTATGAGTTTCTTGAGGTAAAGAAACGACAAAGGAGCTATTTTGTTTAATAAACTTAGAAGATTTTTTATCCCCCAAAATAGCACCAAGACTATTTAAAAGACTACTAGGATCTTGAAACAACACATAGTAGTAGTAATATTTAAAAAGTAACTCAAAATTACTCTTTAAGTGTAAAATTGTTTTTTTTTGTACTTTATCCTCCATAAGAAAATTGTTGGAGAACTTAATTAAAGAAAGGAATGATAAAATATCCAGATCAGTTAGAAATAATTGACTTGTACCGTCAACAATCTTAACTGTAGGATTTATAGAGGCAAAGGATAATTCCTTGAATTTCGTAAAAGATAGAACATTTGTAATCTCCATAGACAACAGAGGATCTATTAAATGTTGTAACTTAGCCAATGACCCGAAGAGGTTTCCTTGTAAAAAGGAGAAACTTTCATTAATAGATGCTACAAGTATTCTTGTAGGTTCGGAATATTCTTTTGTTTTTAATACCTCATAAAAAGAGGTTGAATCAGATGACGCATTAAATAATCCAATTAATTTACGATAATTAATTAGGATATCATGAGTAGATTTTGGTACTAATTTAAGTGTAATATTTGATATAGTATAACATAACAAGTACATTATAATTATACTATAAGATTTTTTAATAAAACGATTGATATCTTTCTCAAGAAATACCTTGATAAGATGAGAATTTATTGCAAAATAATACAATGTAGACAATAGGTTGTTATAGCCTATACCAGGATTACCTAATTTGGTATTAAGCTTTTTGAGAGTATCCTCAATATTTAATGTTGAATCAGTAGAAAGATCTACGCCATCAACGATGAATGGGGATACATAACGAGTATCCAGTAATGATACTTCCGAAGAAGTATGATTTAAAAGATCTAATGATTGAAATTGCTCCTTACGAGCAGGTTGTTGTTGTCTTTTTGACAATGTATTAGGTTTCGGGCTATTTGTATTCCCTAAAGATTTAACTAGATTGTTCTTTTTGTCCATGTTAACTTTGTTTAAAAATGAAACATGCTTGTATTATGTAGATTATAATTATTTTATTTTATTTAATAGAAACAGGCACAAATGGAGTGCATAAAATAATATAAGTGAGTATAATTAATAATAAAAGACTAAAATAGGTTGGTTAAGATATAATAATGCAAAGTATACTGTTTCGAGGCTACTCGTCAGGTATAGCTGCCAATACTATACAACAGTAAATTATACTGTAAAGGTTCCCATCCTTTAGATCTTCATAATGGGTGTGTATTTTATATGCTGTTAGCATTTTGAGAAGTATTTGAAAGTTTTTATTTTTCTATAATAAAATATAATCTTGAGTTTCTGTGAAAATGGCATTTCCATGTTCATCTTCTGTAACTATAAAAATTTTATTTGAGTCAATTTTTAAATAGATGCAATTATTATTAATATAGATGTTATTAATAGGATCTTGTAAATGATATGTAATAGCATATTGCAAAGAGAATTCAACCATATCAAGACATAAATCAATAATATAAGAAACATTGACTCGTAAAAAAGCATGAATAAGTTCTAATTCATTTTTATTTGCAATATATTTGATATTGTTATCATTATTATTATAATAAATTTGCCATAAAATATCAGTAAAGCCTTCATTAGTTTCAGCCATTGCTTTAGTTATTGTTAAAAACAACATTAGTGGTATGTATATTAAAAGGTAATAATATACATGTATTATAATAAAGTCATTATATATACAGTCATATATTACAAAAAATAATGGAGTAATTTTTATAACTATATTATATATTTCTTTGGATATTGTTTTATTATAATAAAAAAACTTTAAGTTATCCATGACTTTTTTTTTTAATTCTTTTTGTGGTAAAATGTCAAGCATTTTTATTATATATTTAAATATATAATAAGATAAGAAATCTAAATTTCGAAATTTTATAAAAAAATCTTTAATTTTTGAAGCTCTTATTAGTGACAACCCTGATCTAGGTTTACTTACTATAAATAAATAAAGTTTAAAGATCTCTAATTTAGCTTTTGTTATAATTGATCGAAAAAGTAATAAAAATAACACTAAAAATAATAATCCTAAACTAAATATATAACTTTTTTGAAGTAAGGATAATGGTTTTATAAATAATGTATTATAAAAAGTAAGTGTATAGTAAAGTTCTTTAAGATCTAGAAATTTACCAAAGTGATTAATGCGCAAATAGTACATTAAACAGATGAAAATAAAAATGTAAAATACTATAATACAAAACGTTTTTGTAAAAGATATTATTTTATATTTATACAAATTTAGAGTAGTATTATATTTATAAATACGATACCAAATATAAGATACTAGAAACAATGTTATTATTAATATTATGCTTGCAAATATGTATAGATTAAACATCTTTTATACAGTTTAAAATGTCTAAAAAGAAGGTGTTGAATTGTATACCTGATGATTGCAAATACTTTAATTTATCATATATAAGAGGATCTACCTCTTTTTTGTATGCTTTTAATAAGATAGTATAATACTCCTTCATATCACCTTTTTTATCTAAATTATAAGGATTTAATGAATTTCTTGAAGTATTTAATTTTAATAGTAATTGAGAAGATACATTATCTGTGCTTGTATCAAAATCAATTTTATGTAAGAAAACAAAAGAAACTGATCTTGGAAATATCGGGTGTTTTTGAACCTCATTCCATAAAATATCTTCTATTGTTCTATTAATGTCAAAAATAGATTTGCCACTGTTTAATTCTTGTTTACATTTTATAATGGTATTTGTAAAAATATCTTGTATTTTTTTTGTTTCTAAAAATGTTTCTAAACTTTCTAAACGTTTTCGATTATAAGATAAAAGCATATTTTCATCAATTATAGTGGGTGTTGTTTGTATATTATTTCCATTTTTATCAAAGGTTATAATACCGATGGAACCTCTTGTAGAATGACGAAGGATATTTCCACCTTCTTTACAATCTTGAACACGTGTTACAAAATTATTAGTATGTGGTTTTAAACCAAATAATGAAACAATAAAATCAAAATTTGTTTGTTTTTGTCCATCAATATTATTGATAACTTTAGTATCTGAAGTAACTTCATACGCTTTGATATCATCACGAAATCGTGTTAAATAAGCTTCAGATGTTATTACTTCAGTTATAATATTTGATGTTGGTCCGTGGGCTTCTGTAGTTTTTATAAGGTCACTGTGAGTGCATAAGCCGTAAATTGTTTTTGTATTTAATTTATGATTTAACATATGACCTAAGATAGCTCTTTTATGTTGAGGTGTACCTAGTAATGGGTTTAATGCAAATTTTCCTATAGTAGTGTTAAAAGTTGTCTGATTATCTTTAGAAGTGCTATCTAGTAGATCTTTTGATGCTAAAGTAGATAGGCAATTAAATGCTGTTTTTGCTGTTACAAAACAACGAGAATTTATCATCGTACGTATTTGGATTTTGTAATAGGTGTCTAGTTTTAGTATTTTATGTGTTTTTAAATGATTATAGAGCATATTGTTTTAATTATTAAAAAAGTATACTGTTTCGAAGTTACTCGTCAGGCATAGCTACCAATACTATGCAACAGTATTACCTGCCAAGATTCCTTCTCTTGTAAGTCTGTATAATAAAAGGTATAAGTATTATACATAAACGTCTAAGGCCAAGCAACTATTCGGAGAAATGCCTTAAACTAATTCCTCAATCTTTATATTATGTTTCTAAAAGTACACCTTATTCTTTCTCGACAGTAGAAACTTCTGCGAGTATAGTCTCATGTTCATATAGTATAATTTTTATATTTAGAGATATTTAATGTTATAATTATTTTAGTTTTTAACAAATTTTTGTAAATCCAGATGCTTTATATTTCATAAACCTTTCACTCCAATTAACGGGTGGTGATGAAAGTTCACCATCTATAATAGCATATTTACCTCTATCATCTAAATATATAATGCTATGATAAAAGTGAATATTCGTATCTGAACAAATATCGGTTAATGCAATCCCTTTTAGATACTTACGTAGCATGACATAAAGTTGATATATAAATAAATATGGTAATATGTTAAATGTGTATTGAATTATAAAATTATTGAAATATACATCATAAGCTAAAGTACATACTAATAGTATATAATGTAAATTCTCAAAGAATACGATGAAATAATAAGGATCAACATTTTTATAAAGCCAAGTATTTTCTTCCAAATTATGTTCTTCACGTGTGGAAAATCTGGATGCAGGTACGTTATATCCAAGAGCAATGTAACTATTGCAATAAAAATAAAAAGAATAAATTGTTTGAGATATTTTCCCGGCAAAATCTACGAGATAAAAATATGTTTTCTCATAGAAGGGATGATCATTGTAGTAAAAATGAAGTTTTATTGCTTCTTGATTAATATAAGAACGAATAATACCAAAAAGTAAGATAAATAGTAAATAAAATAGTGCTAGGATTAATATTAAAAGAGTAATAGAAACTAAGAAAGGTGTTTGAAATAGAAATGTTTTTAAGGAAGAACCAATTTCTGCTAGGTTAACTGTTTTTCCTATGCCTAAATACCTTAAATAGAATAACAACATGATATAGATAATGACACTGTTTAGAACTACAAAGATAGAATAATAACGTTCAAGGTTATATGTAAACCTATACCACATAATTTGGTCGACAAGAGGTTCTTTTGATGGCTGTTTTTTTATGTATCTAATGATAAATATTGCACTAAGAACAATTAAAAGAAGTATAATAATCTCGAAATAAGACGTAAATTTAACATAGTATTCGAAATAGGTTACAAATTGTTTTAAAAAGAGAAAAGCTAAATTAATATAATGCATATTTAATCAGGTAAATCGAGATTTTCATTGTCAAGTGTAGAAGTTATTTGACCATCTGTCATTTCACGTGCCGTAGCAAATACTTGTTGTGCTTTGGTTTTATATCTAACATCAATACTAGCACAAGCTGCACGACGAGCAGCGTATTGATTTTCCATAACATCTGCAGGTATATGTAACCTTTCATGGAAATTTTTGTGCATTCGGGGTACAAAAGGTTTGGAAGTCATGGGAATTATTATTGGCAACAATACATTATGTTTTTCGATCGAAAGCCAATTTTCACTTAAATATTCATTTATAACTTTTATTTTTTCAAATGAAGTCATGGAGGAATCCGTTTTTATATTTTTTATTTTAGGTAATAGTTTTTGTGTATATGCTATATTACTGTTTTCTAAGTAAACATAAAGATTATTCACGTACATTTGTCCCTGATTTTGGATTTTTTCAAATGTCCAGGGGTAAATATGATTATAAACACTACTAGTTTTTTCAGTATGTTTAATATCATAGAAACGGTCCCCTATTAGAATATCATTATTCGTTTGTCCTGTTTGACTTTTTGAATTTTCAATATATGCGCTTACGGTAGGAGTTGCTTGTACTCTTTTATAAAATGGCGTGCCATATTCAAGAGGAGCATTAAATATAGTAAAAGGTATACTCTTAAAAGGGGTCATTCTAACCATATGATCTACAACGATTGCAGAATTTAATGTGGAAATGTCACAATTGAACCCATTCATACCATATACATCTTGAATTTTAAATTTCTTGTCGAAGATAACTACGAGATCATGTGCATTGTAGTTTTCACGTTTGTAACATGCAGTAAGAGCAAACTGATATACAAAATGAGCTAACTCTGGTTGTTGACGCATGAGCTCTTTATGATATTGAAAAAATGCAATATCATTCATACGACCATTTGCAAATTGTTCAGAAAACCGAAGAAAAATATCTTTACAAAGTATATATTGATGATGATTATATAAGATTACCATAAAATACATACATTTTGTGTAAAATTAAAGTATAGAATAATAGCATAAAGCATTTTGACAAACAATAAATTTTGGCTATGACCAAAAAAATAGTTTTTAGGTTTTAAAACACTATTACGATTGCATCCGTAAATGCAATAAATTTTTATGAAAAAGTATGCTTTAAGTTTTTGTCTATAAACCTTTATAATGTTATTTTTGTTATATATTAAAAAATAAAGTATCATCTTATCTTATACTTATTTAAAACACGTGAAGATTATAAGTCGATAATAGGTTTTGTATTATTATATAGGAAGGAAAAGGTCATAAATTGGTCATAGATATATGTGCCATATATGATGTATGCTAATAAACACCATTCAAAAAGACTACAAAAGGTTTGAAGTTATCGTATTAATGATTTTCACAGTAAGTCTTGAACATGAGTAATTACTAAGGTTAAAACAATAAGTATTACTTTTATACAATTATCTTATATCACATTTAATGCTTTTTAAACCTTTAAAAATTATTATTTAATTACAGCCTAATTATCTATCAACTTCACCAATACAATATCTAACGTACCATAATAGCAACACATCAGCTAAAGAATGATTTTGAGATATACATTAATAGCAGCAAATGATGAAAACCTGGTGCACGAATATGACAACATATGGTTTAGTACTATTCTATATGATACAAGTAAAGTACCAACTCTCCTTTAGGTGCTTCACAGAAGCATAAACATACCTTCTGGCATCATGACTCCTTAGAGAAAAACTTAAAGTGATGATTAATGCTTCCATTTATGTTTCATAAGAGCACGAGAAGGTTTGTGAACTTACCAAGGAACACTTATTGGACCTTGTGTTATCTTATTGCAAACCTGGTTTATAATTTTACAACTTTCGCGCATTTCCGCAATACGAACCAAAAATCTATCATAGCAGTCTCCGCAGATCCTACAGGGATTTTAAATTCATAATCTTATAATTTTCATAATTATAAATCGACGTAAATCATAAGGTATACCCTACCACGAGCCATAACCCCAGTAAAAGCATATCTTTCACTATATGTACGGTACTACACCAATATTTAAAACGATCTTTAAAAATTCTATTATCATTTAAGAGTTCTTCCATTCTGTTATACGATGAGAGAATGGTAATATAAAATCATGATATCTTTTAAAAGACCTATAGGCATCATATGCGACACCTCCTGGTCTAATATATGCCGTATGCATACGAGCACCGATACACGTTCATAGAATTCATTAATTTTTCACGTTCTTCAAAAGCCCAAAGGAAGGGAGTCAATGCACCGACATCCATGGCATGAGTAGTAAGAGCTATAAGTGATTTAATATACGTGTAATCTCTAAGAAGATATTCTAATGCTTTTTGCTCTAGTAGTATATCAATTGTAGGTATAATGCTTTAGCATAAACATCATTAATAATGTTTCTATAGCCATACTATAGCATGTTCTTGTGCCATCATGAAACATAATCTAAACATCAAAATAAGGTAGCTTGTAAGAAGTTCTTATGTTCGATTAACTTCTCTGTGCCACATGTAATAAGCCATATGTGGATCGCAATTCTGGATACTTCTCCATTTAATTCAACACCATTCTGAGAACACCATGAGCTGCTGATGTTGGGGGCCAAAGTTTATAAATAATTTTTAATTTTCATGATTGCGTTAAAAAAACAAGAGTAATTCTAGTCATAGTATTAAAGTGAAACAGACCCTAAAGTATCCTTTAGGATAAACTTTCTAGGTGTAACCAAAGACATATCGATATTATTTATTAGAATGTCCTACATTCTAATTCTTGAGTACCCCTGCATGAGTAATAAGCATAAAACATCTTTTGTAAAAGAACTCATAATTAAGGATAACAAAAATGCAAAAAGGATTGTTCTAGTATACCTCTGTTTTTATAAGAATCTTATATGCCAAAATTATCTACAAGCTTCGCTGTTACTTTTATAGGATTCTCTCTATATTATAAGGTTACAAAAAGTGTAAAGAATACATGTTTAAAAATAAAGGCAGCACCCATAAAGTAAGCCAATAGCCCCTAAAGGGATAACTATTTTGCTAATCTTGGGGTTTGAGACCGTAACCCTACATCATGCTATATGAGACTACAAATATGATGGTGGATAGTAACTAATTTCCAAGCATAATAATATTTTTTAAATAAATCTTACATGAATTGCAAGCTTATAATTTAAGGTATAAAATAAAATAGTGGAATCTATGATAAGGTTTTCTCATTAGAATGCTGAAAAGAATTTTTTATTTATTTATTTTTTGATGTCCTAGGACAAATGCTTTTTTGTCATGATTATTTTACGCCCTTCATAGATTGAAGAATAAAATTTAACCGATATAACATACATCAAAACGAGTTTCAAGAAAAGCAGAATTACATTAGTTGAGGCCTTCTACGGAATCTACGATATCAACAAGTTTTCTATACTCTTTTGTGATAATCGAAATTATAAAATGCTTTAATCTTCTTTCGTAATAAACGTATTTAGATCTTGAGTTATTTCATTACGACATGCCTTCTAGGCTTTGCTAAAATTGTTATTGGAATAAGGTGAATTTACGCGTAGTCTAAAGCGTCGTTTATTTTTCTCTTTTTCCATTAGCTAAGGAACGTATGCATTTTTAATATCCTTTCAGCAATAGTTTTCAGATACTTGTTATGTTATTCTTTTTATTTAAGAAAGCATACGTCCCCAAAATCACTACCCAATTTCTTTATTTCTTATAACGTAAGGTAAACTATTTTTATTATCTTTTGGATATATTTACCATTGTTACTATTTTTATGTTTGCTCTTGTCACAATAAAAAGTAGGCCGATACTATACCAACTAGAGTTCTCACTAACAGGAATCTTATGAATACTTATATAAACTAAAAAGCAGACTTATGACTATTTTAAGGATAAGTTCTTATTGTGGAAAAGATATTGTTAGTTTAATTTCTCTCTTAGGAGTAAAACCAAAAAGTCTTCGTAAGAATTTTTAGAGTATAAAAAAATGCTACTTAAGAAAGATAAAAACTATAAGACAAAAGTATACAGCATATACTCTTTTAATTATTATGTAGTCATCTATGATAAAATCATAAGCTTAAAAAATACACCTAGTTTAAACGATAACCATAAACTTATTACTTCTATGGTTACTGTACCCTTACAATTACTTACTCCTGGCCAAAGGTGCTGTTGGCATTATACGAATAATTAAATTTTCAAAAGTTCTTGGATGCCCCATTTTGAATAATTTAGAAAGTACAAACCATTATGTTGAGTGGCTGCTCTAGTTTCAATATCTTTAATCGTACATCCTACCCACACCAACAGACCCCACCAGCGACAACAACTGAAATTCAAGAGGAGACTAAAATAGTAATAGCTTATTTTAACTATGAGATGATAAAAATATCTTTCGATATAACGATGCATTGTAACCTTGTCTCTTTCATGCCTTCGCAAATATTTATGAAAGAATGATAAATACTCAGAACCTGAAAAACATTATAAGTAGGTAGTAGACTTTGTGAAACAACTTTTAACCATAACAAAGAAATTTACAAATGTAAATCTGAAACAGATAATAAGGATGCCCTTAATTACATTTTTGATCTTGAAAATCAAAACAAGAATTTACACAATAAATTTAGACATATTTAAAAGATACAAGCCTCTAAAAAACAAACTCTTAAATTATGCATTAATAAGTTAGAAGATCAGTACAAGAGCATCTTAAACATTTATTAAGCAAGGGTTAAATTTAAGAAACATTATTGATGACATCTAGTTCTACAAGGACTCAATCGACAACGATTTCGAGGATATCTAATTTCCTTAAATTGAAGTATTGATAACATCCACGACTCTGGTACTCTCTCCTACATATAACCTAAAATGGAAACTACTACTACTTTGAGTGAGCAACCATGAGTGCATAAGCATTTTGTAAACTTTATGAAAGGGGGGCTTCGATAAAGTTACCATTTGCAAAATTACCAAACTATGCTTTCAATAGATTATGAGAATGCTACAATGAAAGTTATGGCCAACATTACATGTGTGTACATGTGTAAAAACCATACTTGTAAAAAGTAGAAAAGCCTTAATGTTAATTTTGAAACATCCTATAAATAGAAAAGGGTTGTGTTAAAAATCAATGTTTCAATATATGATACTCTTGTAAACAGTATTTTTAATGCCCTGATGTAACATATGCTCTAGTGCCTATGGTAGGACGAGGTATCTAGGCATGGTCGTATACTTCGGTTGGATGATGAGACTATCTAGTATGTTTAAGTTATGTCATCCATGATATAACAGAATTACCCCTTCCTCTGTGTGGTTCAGCTCCCGTGAGATTTGCACTAAATAGTACAAAAGGACCTGTACAAGATTCTACTCTATGACTAAAGGGTCTGTTATTGATCTATTAAAAAGTCACTATCTACCCATAGTATTGTTAGTCATAATTACAGTTGTATTTTTAAAAAGCTTACTTCTTGTAAGGTATGAAATTTTATATTATGTTGTTATTCGTTTTTCAATAATATCTGATTACAATCACTGTTTACATTATATAGTATAAAGCAGCTACGATTCTCATGCTATTATAAATGTTAATGCTGTTGGCATTATTTTTGCATTATACCTAAAAATTTTATACCCTTGATAAATCATATGTTTATAAAGCTATGTTCTTTGTGAGTAAGTTAGTTATAATACAGGAGCACCTATTTTGTTTCTTAACATAAAACGGAAGAATTGCTTAAGACTTAGTCTAAATAAGCAATTTCCCAAATATAAGAGGACTATAATAAGTATCAAAGATAATACACGTAATAAATAAGATAAGATAAATAGATTATGTGCCATAAATATAACTTAAATAAGTTATACCATACTAACAAAATCATAACCTAAGACATTCCAAAAATAAAAAATAATAACGTAGATATCAAGTAACATAAGAGCCATAACTACTATAAGATTAAAATGTAAATAGCATCAGGATAATCCGGTATACGTCTTGCATGCCTGCTAACCCTAAAAATGCATTGGGAAGAAGTTAAGTTTACTCCGATAAAGTAGTAATAAAGTGTAAACGCCTGTGGTTTCACATAGCTAAAATCACGACGACATATGGGATTTTAGTTTTTAATTCAAAGGATTATATACAAAAGCCCATACTAAGGTTCATATGTTGTAAAGATTTTATAGTACAAAACCAATATAAAAAGCAGCAAAAGCAGCGAAACAGCACCCATAGATAAACATAGTGAAAGTGAGCTACAACATAATAGTATCATGAAAAGCATATCTAAACCAGAGTTAGCTAACTACACCGCTAAGTCCGCCTAAAGTAAAGAGAATTAAGAATCCTAATACGAATAATAGCGGAGTCTTCAAGCGAAGATAAGACCGAATAAGGTAGCTAACCACTAAAGATTTTAATACCGTAGGGACTGCTATATCATGGTTGCAGCGTAAAATAAGCTCGTATCAACATCAAGTCCTACAGTATACATATATGAGCCCATACTATAAAGCCTAAATACCAATGGACAACATTGCGTATACCATGCCTA
>Ga0116227_10011433_pt1 | contig 14913 bp, 11 predicted proteins | sample S1TSphgellanicum_FD_89693 | JGI IMG/M metagenome (GOLD analysis project Ga0116227, IMG submission 89693) | Host-associated microbial communities from peat moss isolated from Minnesota, USA - S1T2_Fb - Sphagnum magellanicum MG | ecosystem: Host-associated > Plants > Peat moss > Unclassified... | reverse complement strand
TTTTTAGCCAAAAAAAAACAAAATAAATTAAATTTACACTAAAAAAACAAAAACTTCCAAAATTTTCAAAATTTAATTGTTGAAAAAAAAAAAAAATTTGCCAAAAAAAAAAAAAAAACAAACCAAATACTAACAAGCAAGATTTAATTCCATACATCATTCTTGAATGGAGATAATGCAACATACTTTTTTCTATTCTTATATATGACACACACGAAACACAAGCACAAGCCCCCTTAGAGAATGAACTTCATGATTTATTGGCCTTGCCTACCAAGGCAAGGATATTGTGTTTAGATTCAATATAGAGTATAGTAGCTTAAGGGATTGTGGCCCCTAGGCAATTGGTCTATTTTTATATGAGGATTTCTGAAAGATGATATTTTGGGCTTGTGTTGAAACTTGAGATTAGTTATAGAGTTATAATATCTTTGAAGGATTTTGGGTTCTTTCAGAGGATTTTTTTGAAGATTGTATTTTTGCATGGCAAAATATTTTAGTTTCCATAATTCTTCTTTTGCCTTAAGATACTTTTTAATGTAAATGGCAAGGCCACAGAGAGTGAAACACCCCTTGTTTACTAACTAAAAGCATATGTGCACTATATTTGGGTGATATCAATATCTATTACATCCAAATTTAGTGTTAAATTTTTACCTTTCCCTTACTCATGAAGCTATAAATGCTGAACATGATACATTGAGGAAGCATCTACATGCCCACATGTGGACCAATTGTTATACCTAACCAATCAATAACAATCAATGTGTGACCAATAAACATGATTAGTCAAATAGCAACAATCATTTTCTTTTCCCAAAACAAGTGTTCACCCAAGAAGCAAATCTGCTCCAATTGTGTATGCAAATTGATATTTCCAACAACTTGGTGTAATAGTCATCTAAAATTTGACATACAAATCCTTTTTTGAGTAATGCAATGGAGATTGCTCTAAACATCATCCCTTTAGAACTTTAGTACAATTATATATTGCGACACATTTCTAATAGTAAATTTTTGTTGCAATAATTTTGGATAAGTTCACACCCAACATAATTTAGAACCCATTACATCCCTTGATATTCACCACTCAAATGTGTACAAGCAAAACACCATAGCATCTTCAAATGCTATCACTATTAGATTTCCAATTTGAATGGTTATCATCTTGTAAAATATGCACATGTATGACTTTCCTTATTCCAGTGTGCTTCACGTTGTTTCCCTTGAACCCTATAATTCATCATCAAGTTGTAGTGGTGAACTTGTGCAACAATTAATTGCAGAAGCACTGTAATACTACAGAGCACACAAACACACACAAAAAACGAAAAGCAAAGAAGGGCTTGAAGAGCAAGCCCGAGTCTTAATCCTGTAACTTATTGGTTGCCAAAAGCTTTTCATTACCGCAGTATATATATACCTCAGTTTGACTCCATTAGCTTCATACCTTTCTTGGCCTTGTAGGCTAACATCAAGTGTAGTATCTGTTCTTATTAGTTTAATATCTGATACTAGTCTTGTTGAGCCGCATGATATTAATCTAATTTTTCCTCGGGGATGGGGTTGTCTGGTAGCTTGCTACCTGGTGTTGTGCATGTCACCTTGATTTTGCACTGCTTCCTAGGTTGGCATATCCCTCTCTTCTGGGGACCCAAAGATATTCAAACAGGAGTTAATTCTTCCTATTTTTCTACTTGTCCTGATCTTTGGTTTTGAAAAACACTTTTAATTCTAACCAACATGAAGAAGGCATTTATTATTACCACAAGAACTTGGCCTTACAACTCTAAGGCAATGCAAGGGCGGAATGGGACCAAGGCTCAAGCAATGCATTTTTCTTTAGCATGTATGTAATCCAGATTTCAACAATGACACATTTGATTTGGACTTCAGTGACTTAGAGACTTTCAATGACACATCACTTGGAGTTGAAGTGGTGGAAGGTGATTTGATACTGGAAACATAAGACTGTTTTTGCCACTACTTTGTGGAGGAAGCTCATGAAGATGTTCCAACATGTGTCACAAATCCACACTTAGATTATTGATGGCACCAAGTCTTTAATGATGACAAACAAGGAAGATGTTGGTGCATTGAAAGAGAAGGCTAAGAGAAAGGAAGAAACAAATCATGAATCTGAATGAATGGAACAAGAACCCATTAAGAACAAAGAAAGAAAAGTACAAGTGTCATGGCTCTAACCTTGACTGAAAACCAAACTTAGGAGTGAGGCAATGAGGCGGGTTGTATACAAGTCTGAGACTTATCAAAGAGTTTTTCGTTTTATACCAAAGTGTTTGCAAGTGTCCACAAATGTCCTGTGCATTAGAGTGCAATTTGGAGGAGAAAAGCATGCCCAATTGGCTCTGGAAAATGCTGGCATTGCTACCCAAGGAAAGCTTGGGGAGTGTGGTGGCAGTCATTGGTTCAATGTATATTATGATAATAGGTTCCCTGTAGAGAAAGGAAAGAAGATTTTGTTGAACAAAGTGTTGGCTTATTCAGTCTTTGGAAATTGGAACAGAGCAATTCTAAAAACCACTACAATCTCACCAGGCTGTTGTGCTTGTTTTGAAAGTGAAATATCTTCACTGCTGGATATTTCCAACCGAGTGCATCTGTTTTGCTACAAAAAGAATTGGACTACATGAATCTCTGGTTGATAAATCTGGGTTAAGCTGCTTCACATATGAGGACATGCATTTGCAGTGATCAAGGCATGATGTGGGGAGATGTGACTTGGGTGAAGTGCTAAACACATGCTCAAAAAGCAAGTTGTGCTCTGCATGTTTACATGCATTCTAAAGCCATCAAGCAATGCCATCTATATGGAGACATCAGTGGATTGCCACTCTGCCTGAAAATCCTGTTCCTGCTCTCTTAGGCAGAAAGAACACTGTACAGCTTTGTTGTGAAATTTGCTGGCCATAGCATGCCATCATCACACCATGCCACACATTTATCAAATATGTTGGTGAAAGCTTCACGTAGAACAGTAATGGTCCTGTGTGGTCAACAAAATGTGCTTTCCATCGTAATCCCCTCACCCAATTCTACTTGTTAGGACAATGGAGACTGGTGCCCACACATAACTCCAGGCCTCCCAGGTTGCCAGATTGCTTTTAGAATTGGATTTCAAAGGTGATCTTACCAATCTGCTCACTGATTTTAAAAGCTTCTTCCGCAGGGGCAATGCTTGGCATACCCCACCAGTATCAGACAATAGATCTCACATACCCATATCTTTTTTATAAGTAGAAGACATTCATACCAGAAACAAAACAGAAGTAGAGATAGACAAGAAATCACAGAGAAGAACTGGTCCCCAAAGCACATTTTAGTGTGACTGTCTGTCACATACCAATCAAGATACTGCGGGAAAGATAAACCATACATGTGCCGTGAGTGTAGGTTCAAGATTGTTGTTGTTTTGTGGAACTATTCAAGCTTAAAAGCGTAAGAGATTTTGATATTAATATTGTTGTTTGAAGGCATTAGCTTTTAAGAATGTGATGCCATTAAAATGTTTGAATAATGTGTAAAAAAGGTCAAGATGTAAGGCTTCATTTTAAACTTTGAATGATATTGAGAAGTTGATTGAACTCGATTCCCAATGTGTCATGGAATATTCAATATAATAAGTCTTTTTGTCAAAGACCGAGGCAATTTGACTATTTTTTGGTATTGTGAAGATTGTTTTAGTTTTTCCGTCATAGTTTACAACTTACAAGTATAATGTATAGACCCCATATCCATTCAAGCATGATGTGTTCTGATTCCAGACCCACCAAACCAATTGCATCCAGTGAAGAGTTAATTGGCACCACTGTGTACTTCCATTTCAAGCATGTGCATTTATGCATAAAAGAGAAAGAACATCTCCCAAGTAGTTGGAAATTAGAGAAGATAGTGTGGCGGATATTAGGTTGAAATCATGATTCATATCCTCAACACCACCTTCCCACTTGAATATCAGGCTTTCCTCATTACAAACAAACTGTTATACCTGGAGACCCATTGTTTGCTTACAAAATGCATATAGTCAAATTACCAATGATAACAATGCATCCCTTTGCCCTTAAACAGACACAACAAGAATCACATAATGTATTTTAACGGTATTGGCAATAAATGGTCCAGAAGCATGAAAAATTGGCAATTCCTTTATTATGACAGGGTTTTGGCTTTCTGCCACCCACCTGCATTAAGAATTCTTGTGCACCTCCTTATAGCATTGAAATTAGACAGCACAGATTCCAACCATGTTTAAGGAATTATCTTACAAAATAAAAGATGACCAAAAACATGGAAGTAAACATGATGAGAACATTCACAAACATACCCTAACTTCATCAGTTGAGCTTTCTTTCCCAGCCACAGTGAAGGCTCTGCAGCCATGGGAATTTCAAAGAGTCAGGGTTATGTTTTGTGGAACAAATCACCATCAATAATATTAGTGTTGCACAATGTGGGTGAGCACAAATCTGTGACAACAACAACCAACCACCAGAATTTATCTTCTTGTTTCATCCTCAGAACCCATTCCCTTACTTGGGCAATGAATTTGAAAAGCCCCAACTTTCTCTGTTGACAATTAGCACAGATCAAATAATTTGAAATAGATTAGACCTGGACATTGTTATTTCATAAATCATTTACTGAAGCTCCAGTGGATACCAAACCCTGGTCATTCAAATATCCAGGGCCGGCATAATCAATGGGCTGATCTCATTGAATAGTTGGCAACTACTTCAGGCACAGCACAATATCCAGTAAACTGGTAGCTCAATCATCAACACCATGAATTGTGACAGTAGAAACTCAGCAGAAGTCATTGAAAAACTGAATATGAGGACCCACCGTCAGATTACATCTCACCAACAGTACAACAGAGCCAGTTTCACATTGTAAGATAGGCTCTATAGACTACCAGGCCAACTGCATCCCAGCAGCAACCTGCATTGCAAGCACATCACCGGAGCCTTCTTGCTTCCCTCTCTGACTCAAGAAGAGTCAGAATGTCACCTGCATCAAGAGTGACAAAAATTTCACCCCAGTTATGCATATCCCAAATCACTGTGAGGTTTCCACGTCTTATTCAGCAATCCAATAGTCATGGTGCAACCTTCCCTAATGAAAAAAGGGACAAAAGCCTAAGATCAACATACAACTAGAAACATGACTTTGAAAACCCATGTTGTGGATGGGAGTTACCCAGACTTCTCAACATTGCACGGCAGGCAAAAGGGATTACATGTGTTCTCATTGTGCAATTCAAAGTTTCTCAACAATGTGGACCAGATACAATGATCATCTTCAGATCATCTCATTCCCGTTAAAAGGCAAGCAGTGTGTGATCCTTCAGCACCCTGATCAACCCAGTGTACTAAATTCAAGGTTGCAGCGTGAGATGGCATACACAGGGCTTGAGAAGCAGAGGGAAAAACTCAAAAGAAGTCTGATTGCACTAACTGAAGCCCCCAAAGCAAGAACCATCAAAGGCAAGAAAGAGAACACAGATGAGGAGCATGGATACTGTATAACAGTGTCAAGAGAATGTACCTTCACGCACAGGTCCTTTGACATTGCGCATGATTAGTCGATTTTGGTCATCCAAGAATTTCACACGCACTTGTGTCACTTGTCCCCGTGACCCTGTTCGGCCAATCACCTTCATCACAATCGCCAATTTCACAGCTGTATCCTGCAATCAACCAACCATGGCGCCACCATCCTATCTCCTTAGAACAAAGACACTGTTAACATAGGATCAAGCTTCACACATCTTGGCACAGTTGTGCAACACATACTATTATGCATCATAGCACTTAGTAGGGTTTACCACAGTCTGAGATGCAGTTTTCTTGAGAAAAAACTCAAACATCCTTCATTGCTGAAAGAAAACAAGCAACGAACAGAAAAGGGATCGAGATAGGTAACAACAGGCATGCAGTAATGAGGCGTAACGATCTATCTAATAAAGAGAACATGAAAAACCCTAATACTGTGCACCGCAAATATAGCGAGAGATAACGCAACATGAACCCCCAAAAACAGAGAGACGTCAAGCTGGCCATGAAAAAGAACAAAATGTAGACGATGATAAAAACGAAGCAGAAAACCGCGGCCGCGGACGACGATATCCGAAATTTTTCTAAAAACTTCCACAGAATCGAGTAAGTTCAACTTCTTCCTAAAACACGAATCCCGACTACAAACAAAAAAAGAAATAAAATCAATAAGGAAATAAGAAGGAAAAGGAAAAGTAGAGATTACCATGCTGAAAACCGCGAGTCGAGAGAGAGAGAGAAAATGCGAAGCGCAGGCGGCGATGAGGATGATCCGCAACTCAGCACACGAGCGCAGCTGCAACAAAAAAGGAGCCTTTCTGAAGAATCGACTCTCTCCTTGTTCGTCCTCAAACCCTAATTTGAGATCTTAAAACGAGGATACTATATGTGAGGAAGACCTGGAAGAGAGGACCTGGAGTGTCCTTCCGTTCGCCTAACCTAAAATGAGATCCCAATCCAGGATACCCTATGAAGACCCTGTTCACACCGGAAAATGTCAGGTAGACAGAGCTGGCCACTGTAATGCACTGAACCCATTGTACACCATGGCCTGAGCCCAAAAAATTATCTCTGGCTCAACTTAACCCACTGATGATGATGAATTCTTGGGCCAACTCAAGCTCGTAATTAAATGTATTTTGTTGTTGGCCCAAGGGCAAGGAGAGTAAAGCCAATGGACGAGGCAAAGAGGCGACGTCTAGATAATGCCATGTATGAGGCGATCACATCATTCATGGGTTCTTGGGTTGGGCCCTAGCGTAAGGCCAATGGGCCAAATTTTAAGCATGTAAGAAGAATGCTTCATTTTGGGTTGGACTAGCGGAAAATTATTATTTTGTCAAACAAGGTTTATTTGTGCTGGCAAGGTTTGTTTTCCTTCAATTTTTTTAATACACCAAAACCTTGATCTGAAAACCATTTCAATTCATGTTGAAGAAAATTTTACATGCATTTGTAATACAGAACCCCATATTCAAGCTAGCACGGCATGGCTTGAAGATACTATGAATGCACTTTACATATAATGAACTGATTTCTATGTGTTTGAGCATCAAGCTCAAGTTTTGTAACAGTGAACCCTAACTCTGCTAGATGACACAGCAGCACATAATTTGCTTTGGATATGCACACAATGCCCGGGTGTGTGAGAGAGAGAGGACAGTGGTTCACCCTTTTGATGCAATATCAAGGGTTCTATTGAATGCAAAAGTTGGTCAATTTGAGAAGAAGCATCAAGGAGACCTGCTCCCTGCACCTTTTCTATGCAACTTCTGCGTGTCTAAAATGCTCAACCCTAGCTTTACTGGGGTATATGTACTCAGGATCATTATGCACAAGAACTTGATGCTTGGACAACAATATCTCTAGTGTAAAGAAAATCTCAAAAACTTGCACAAACCATCTGCATCAATGTGAGTGCGTACTGGTGGAGATAGGTCCCACTGAGAAGTTCTGTTACTTCTCAGGCAGCAAAGCCATGCCGCCTAAGTGGTAAAAAAGTCATACCTAGCAGGTACAGGTGATGCTGAATCTCAGGGTGGATTTTCTTTTTCTTTTTTTTTCAATTTTGTGGTAGCTGAAGTGGCGATCATCCATAAAGATGATTTAGCCAGATTTTTCTAAATACTAAGTAGAAAAAAACCAGAATCCTTCTATATTCTTGGCTACCTACTAGAACTTATCATAAAAATCTGGCAATTTGGGAAAAATTTCTTCGAAATCTGGCGAATTTTTTGGGGTCTTGTTTTTTCCATGAAAAATCCTTTTGTGCAGCTCGAAATCAAGTCGAAATTTCGCGAAATTTCGCCCCAAAAAAAACCAAAGGGTTGTTGATGTTAGCCACGGCAGAAAAACTGTTGTATTTGTTGAGTGTGGTAAGTGTTTTTGTGAAAGGATTTCGAGCGAGAGAGAGAGAGAGAGAGAGTGGGTGTGTTTGTGTTGAGTTTTTTTGTTAAAGAGACGTATGTTGTAGTAGTAGTACTAGGCTCGGAATTGCTAAAAAAGGAAGAAGAAGGAGATAGGTACTTAGTCAATGGAGATCGTGACAGTGTTTTGGTTTTTAGGGGGTTTCTTTGGACAACTCAGTGTGCTGGTGATTCGTCTGCGAGCCATATTGGTTCTCACGCAGAGCCTGCTTTCTTATATTCAGCTCCCTTAGTTTTAGGGTTTCCTTTGGCAGCAGTAGTAGAGGAAGGATGAAGAGGACCCAAAAGAGAGAGAGAGAGAGTGCGGAAATGAAAAGAGATAGCAGATCCCCAAATGGGTCCTCGGCATCAGCAACAAATGGAATCAAGATTTTCAGGATCAAACTCAATACATGATGGATGGTACGCCACATACTGGACCCAATTTTTTTCCTTGTCATTTCTGCATTTCAGTTTTCCCTTTTGACGCAACCAACGTGAAAACCTCCGCACTGACAAAATGCTGAAAGAATGTCACAGAAGCTCTATAGAAAGTACATTTGTCTTGGTTTCTATCTGCTCATACCAGAACCTCTTCTTTACCTTCTTTTTTGGGTTTCTTCTGTGGTTCTTAATGTCAGTATTGAGAAATATTCTCGATGCTCCTGAGAAATGAGAGTTACTCTTCAGTGCTGAAATTATATACCTTCAGGGAATCTAATGAAGAACTGGAGCGCAGACACAATTAGCAAATTGATCTTGTTCAGTTGAGAAAAGAAAATTTAGCTGCTGGCAGATTGGACACGAGTAACAAATTGATCCTGTTCATTCAAGGAAAAAAATAATCAGCTTCTGACAGAATTGAGGTAAACTAAAAACATGATCTATGTGGGATTGTGTGTGTTGTTGAATGTGCATATCTTCATATGGATATCTTCCTCCAGCATGTGTTTCAATATGGTGACATTTACTGTTGTCTTCTTCATCAGCAATGGCCAAACAAGCAGCTGCAAAGGTAGAGGGTAGTTTGGATGCAGGAAGGTACTGTCTATTCAGTGCTATAGAACCTATTCAACAACAGACCATGCTGAGATGTGGGCTTTGTTCTTTGAAAAAATTTGCCCATTCTGTGTTGGAGCAGCAGACCATCATGTGAGTGACCTGCTAGGTATATGATTAAGTAGCAATTGGTTACAATAATGTGCAACAAAACCTTCACACTGTTAAAGCTTCCAGAAAGTTCTTAGACAAGGGCATCTTAAAGGTGTCTAGTTTGAATTGAATTTTGAGAATTGGATCCAGGGAGGGGAAAGGAGTCTTGGTTGGTCTGACGACTGGAAAAACTTACCCTGATGAAATGAGAAAGTGGCTTCTATTGAGAAAATTGCACAGAGATTCCCCTGTTGATTTACCACTACATGTTTGCTGATGATTTTCTGAGTGTCTGGGCTGATGAAACCCTAACAGTAGTGATTCTGCTTCTTACCAAAAGAACATTGTCAGTGCCACCACTGTGCAGCCCCAAAACCCTTCCTTCAAGGGGCCTAATCATGATCCGAAACTTGTTGTGGCCTTTGATTTCCACTTGCTTTGCAGTGACATGAAGTCAAAGCTAATGACTTGCTACTCAAGAACCTGGCTACTTGTTAGTGATTTGTATGCCCCTTGTGCCATGAATATATGCATTCACAAAGGTCCTCCCTCTCACTGCTTTTTGTGTAATACAATCATGAAGGGTTCCTAAGGCTTGGCAACAACTTGAACTCATGTTACAGCATTGACGATGAACAGGGACATTCAGGTTCACAACACAGCAGTACATATGGATAGTAACCTAAGCAATCTTATCATGCTGCAGCAAAATACTGAACCTGAATTTTGAAAACTTGAAGCTTGTAGTTTGTATGAGAGAACAATGGTCCGAAAGAAACGAAGGAGAAAACAAATAGAAAGGAGGATACAGTGAATTTGCATGGTACCAGATTGAGTGTGATGAAACAAAGTAGTATGAGAGGCAATAAGGGGTGTGCATGCCAGATGACAAGGATTGAGAAAGACTGATTATGAGTCATGGCGCAGAACAAAAGCAGCTGTTAACCTAGAAGCAAGAGAGCGAAGGCAATTCACATTGTGAACTTTACAAATAGTACTGACTTGAGGCCCAAGGTATTGTCAAACGTGAAAGGTGCAGCATCTCAGCAATTCATCTGGACGGTCAGAGTAAACAATCACCCTCTACATTAAACTGATGATATCAAAGCAGGACAATGAATAGTTTTGTAAAGAAACAAATGGAGCTCTGATGCGCTTTCTAAACTGGGTCTAAATGGCTTTTAGGGTTCCCGTGTCAGAACAATCCAAACAAGCCAGACAGCTAGCTTTTGTGAGTTGTATGTAATTTGATGCAGCAGGTAAGAAATCATATCTGTCATTGCACATATTTTATGTCTCTAAACAAACATAGACTGCAACAAAACAATGATCATCATAGTTAAATTGCAGTAGATAAGCTCATGACCCAAGCAACAATTGCTATAGCAGGCAGCACAAGAAAAGATGCCTTCCAAGTATAACCAAGAATCCACACCATACTGGCAATCCTCACAATAAGCGGTGATATCAAGCCATTGCATTCAAATGTTTCCCAAGTTCATGAAGGTTGCTGATCACAAACCCTAAGACCTGCGAAGTACTCAACCTCAATCATCTACTTATTGTTTTGCTGCCAAATGCATCTAGGGTTTATTGTCGCATGAGTTGTGGCTGTTCATTACCTATTCCACAATGCAAAATGTGAGAAGACCCCCCTGTTTCTTGAGATGTACAGTAAGGGAGACCCAAGAATTTCTCTGGAAGAAAGAATTGAGGATGAACAAAAGTTTAATTTCAAACAAGAACTTTAGAGGAGGAGGAGCAGAAGAGGAAGTAACTTCTCTATCACCGGCTAGCTCCTTGCAGATTGGCACCATTCAAAGAAGCACCCTCCAATATGGTATCCCGAAGATCAACATCCCGGAGGTAAGCTCTTTGGAGGTTGGCACCTCGCAGATTGGCCCCATTAAGCTTAGCACCCTTCAGATTTGCTTGCTCCAAGTTAGCCTCAGACAGATTAGCATTGGAAAGATCTGCATTCTGTAGATGCGCAGAATGAAGATCGGCATTGCAGAAACTGGAGTCTATGAGACAGGCATCTTGCAAATTTGCACTCTGTAGATATGCCCCAGAAAGAACTGCACCCCGCATCCGTGCTGCTATGAATTGACAGGAATACAGGTTTGCAGAGTGGAAATTGGCTCCATCTGCTTCAGCTCCACTGAAGTCTGCTTGCTTCAGATTTGCTCTCGAGAAGAATGTGTTGATGAGGCATGAGTAGCTTAAATCGACACCACTCAAGTCAAGCTTCGAGAGGTTTTGGCCTGAAAGATTAACACCTCGAAGCCGCACTTTTGTGAATTGAAGGCACTTGATCACGTCACGTCGTGTCATCTCAGGTTTTGTGTTGTCATCTTCATCTTTCTTGCACAGGAGTGGAGTAAGGGCCTCAATCAAGCCTGTGAGCTGGTAATACTCTGCTTCCCTGAGAAGCTCTTGGTATGCTGCAATGTCCATGGTAGGCACGACTTCGTCTCTGAGCCAGTTCAGAATGTGTCTGAAGTGTGTACCGTCCCTGTCTATAAACACTGCTCCCATGTTGGCATCCATGTGGAGGCGATGGCGGCCGCTAAACATGACGGCAAGCATGGATTCCGTGTCCCGCTGCGTCAAGGTGTCGATCGTGGTTGCAAACAGCATCCCTCCCACGTTGAGGCGGACAATTGACGAAGAACAAGTCTCCATTGGAAGAACCTCTGAAGCTTCTTCCGATATCGTCGGCCGTCGTGGTGGCGGTGCTGCTGGCTGTTTCTCCGCCGAAGAAGACTGCACTGATGGAACCGCGTCTCCCATGTCGGCAAGAAGCTTTTTATCAGCAGAAAGCTCACATATCGCGTGCGCTCTGGCAGAGATATACAAAAACGCTTACAGGAATCGCGTCAGGAAACCCCGACACAAGATATGTTCGCGATGCGATCTTCTTGCCTCATCCGGTAGATCGCTCTAACGACGCTTCGCTCGCAGACATCGAATGCATTACAAGACACAGAAATTGCACACATGCTCGCATGATCGGATTCCAAAATTTCATGCACTGCAACAAATGCCGCTTTCAGAACAAGGCAAACCGAAGCCGGAGCTTTTCTGCACAGAGACAAATCATGAACGTTTTCTGCAAAAGCCATTCTCACCACGGACGCAAGCTTCATTCCCTTCCAACACACCACAAAAACAACAAAAAAAAACAAAACCAGAGGAAAACAAAACTTTCCCGAAAGACAACCTGAGAGAAGATTCAGAAATTTTTGCAATCAACTCAATTCCAGACCCAAAAAAAAAAGGAAAAAAGAGAGAATCTCCAAGAGCTTACTATTTTTCTCTATTACCACCTGTATGAGAAAAAGCTTCACAAGAACAGCATAGAAATACATTGCAACAGGGAGATTGAACCCTGCGTGAAATGAAGAAGAAGAAGAAGAAGCCTAGAAGAGACAAAAAACACAATGAGTTCATTTTCATATACCTTCACGAATTTTGAAGCCGAGTGGTTCTTTCGAAAGCTCTTCCTCACGGAAACAATCTCCGAGTATCCAGAAAGCTGCTCCAGACTGTTCAAGCTGCGAAGAATGCTATTTTTCTTGCGATCTCTCTGCTCCTTTCTCATCTTCTTCTTCTTCTTCTTCTTCTCTCCCTTCCTCCCTTCCTCCTGCACAATCTGCAAAAGCAGGAAGCATGTATCATCCATCCGTGAAGCATTTCTCATCTATTCTGAAACTCTGTCCATTCTGGAAGCCATCAGGCCCGCAGGGTTTTTTAAAAGAACTTAGCATCCATCCATGAAGAGTTTCTCATTCATCCTGAAACTCTGTCCATTCTGGAAGTCACCAGACCCGCAGGGATTTTTTAAGGATTTTGTGAAAGGGCGATCTTTCAAAAAATAAATTTAGCCAAATTTGGCTATATTCTAGATATGAAAGTAGAAAAAGAAAAATAGAATCCTTCTATAATTCTTGGCTACGTACTGGAACTTCCACTCTCCTCTTATCTTTTTCTCATCTTTTTTCTTCTTTTTCTCCCTTCTTCTCATCTTTTTCTTTTTTCTTTTTTTCTTTTCTTTTTTTCTTTTCTTTTTTTTCTCGTTTTCTTTTTGGTTTCTTTTCACCAGAGATGAAACATAATGCTTCTCTGCTGCTGGATGCATGGGAAATTTCAAAAAGAAAATTTATTTATTTTATTATTATTCAAAGAAATTAAAATTTACAAATGTGGAATTTCCACATATCCCCAAAAATGCTAAAATCTACAAATACAAAAAAATATGAATTACCGTTAGGCCATCTTTACAGCAGAAAGAAGCAAACATGATGAAAAGGGTTATTTGCCTGCAGTGGTTTTTTTGGGGACAAATTTTGACAATTTTTTGACAAAACAATTTGAGAAATTTTTGGAAAGTTCCTTTTTTGTTTTTTTAAAGTGTGCATGAAAAGAAATTAAGGGGGGAAAGAAAGTGGCCGGCCCTGCCTTTCCCCAACCCCCAATTCCTTTAAAGAGCTCAATTATTGGGTCTTTTTGGGGTCTATCTTTTGATCACTTTGAACCGACATTGGGAGACGAGAAAAAAAGAAAAAAAAAGAAAAGAAAAGAAGAAGGATGCAAAGTTTATGTAACTTAAGAAATCGTCCACCTTCCGAAGGGAATAACTAGGCTACCCTTGTTGAGTTCCCTTTGAAAAGATTGTAACCCATCTTTGTGCCCAAGGTTTAATCCCGAGGTATTTAGATTTATTTATTTTTCGTGTCGTATGTAGATTTTTATACTTCTACTTTGGGGGGGGGGGGGCTTTGTTTTGTGTCATGTAACCTTGCCTAGTGCATAATTGAGCCTATAAGCACTCACCGGGGTGATCGTGTATCCGGATTAATTGGGTTGATTTTAGAATTCATGCTCACCATTTGAACTACCTATGGTGTAACTGACATACAAAGATAAACAACATTTCTTTCCCAAATTCCACATTTTGTAGTATTAAGGAGATCCAATATTAGTACCATAGCAACCTTGGTGGCTTTGACACTAATTATGTTTTTTCAGAAATGTTGAAATATATATATATATTCAAAGAAAAAAATATTGTGAAAAAAATATTTTATTTTTCAAAATGAATTTTTTTAAAAATTAGTTCATTATTTCACAAACATGTATCAAAGTTGTGAATGTAATACAAAATTTGCCCCAATTATTGGTACCCAATTGTTGGCCTTGCCTACTTACTACCAAGGCAAGGATATTATTGTGTTTAGATTCATTATAAGAGTATAGTAGCTTAAGGGATTTTGGCCCCTAGGTAATAATAATAATAATAGGTCATTTTTTATACAAGGATTTTTGAAAGATGGTTTTTTTTTTGGGGCTTGTGTTGAAACTTGAGATTAGTTATAAAGTTATAATATCTTGAAGGATTTTTGGTTTCTTTGTTTAGAGGATTTTTTGAAGATTATATTTTTGCGTGATGAAATATTTGAGTTTCCATAATTCTTCTTTTGCCTTGCAATACTTTTGATGTTGGTGCTTTATACAAAACTTTCTTCTCTCTTTTTTGGGCATATTGCATCCCTTTTTTTCCCCTTTCCCCTTTTCTTTTGTTAATTGAAAAATATAGTTGGGCTACCATCCTTGCTTTTTTTTTTTTTTTTTAAATTCTGAAAATAGGCACCACTTTTTTTTTTTCCCATTCATTATACATAATGAGTTTACACCAATATATCATTGCATGATGAATATACTTTCTTTTGCGAAAATTTATGTTTCTTTTTTTCTTTTTTTTTTGACTTTTGTATTCCTTG
>Ga0116227_10011431_pt1 | contig 14914 bp, 14 predicted proteins | sample S1TSphgellanicum_FD_89693 | JGI IMG/M metagenome (GOLD analysis project Ga0116227, IMG submission 89693) | Host-associated microbial communities from peat moss isolated from Minnesota, USA - S1T2_Fb - Sphagnum magellanicum MG | ecosystem: Host-associated > Plants > Peat moss > Unclassified... | reverse complement strand
TAAATATGAACAGTTTTTTGTCGTTAGGTGTTGTTGTGGGGTTTGGGGTGTGGTGGGGGGTGGGGGGGTTGGGGTGGGAGTAGTAGGAAGTTTGTGTGTAGCCCAGGGTTTATTCTGAGGTGACAATCAACTATAACATAATTTAGCCAGATTTGGCTACATACATATATAGGAAAGTAGAAAAGAAATCAGAATCCTTCTAATTTCTTGGCTACCTACTGGGACTGATCATAAAAATCTGGCGATTTGGAAATTTTCCCTTCGAAATTTGGCGAATTTGAGCCATTTTCTTTTCATGAAAAAACCTGTGTATAGGTAGGTCGAAGTTTGGCGAATTTGAGCCATTTTCTTTCCATGAAAAAACCTGTGTATAGGTAGGTCGAAATTTGGCGAATTTGAGCCATTTTCTTTCCATGAAAAAACCTGTGTATAGGTAGGTCGAAATCTCGCCAAATTTGGCCAATTTTTTTTAAAAATCACTGGTGGAGCCTAACTGGAGTCTGGAACGTGTGAGAAAAAAAGGAAAAAAATTAGGGGTCTTACCAAACACATACTCTGAGAAAGAGGAGGCACTTTTTCTTAAGTCTTCCAAAACCCCAAAACCCCCTGCCCTTGTCTTTCTCGTCTGTCTGTTTTGCATGCTCTTCTGTGTGGTCGGTTTGTTGCTTGAGCTCGGGAGGCAGGCAGGCAGGCAGGCTTGCTCGCTCGCTCGCTGTCTATCGGTTTTTGTGCACCCAACTGGTGACCAAAAAGGGCAAAACTCTCCAAACCTAGCAGCCAATCATCCATCATGTGTGGAATCCTGGCAGTGCTAGGCTCCTATGATAAATCTGCCGCACGACGAGCTCGCATTCTCGAGTGCTCTCGCAGGTGTGTAGTGTTTCTTGTTGTTTTTGTGTTGTTCCTTGCTGTTTTGTTTTATCCTATCTCGTCTTTCTTCTGTGGTCTTCTTCTTGGAGGAGTCTTCTTTTGTTGCCTGTGTGTTTGCTAGTTTCTGTGGAAGTATGGAGAAGCTACAGTCTAATGTAGTGTGTGTGTGTGATTGAACGCAACGGGAAATGTGCGTGGTGAATAATGATGCAGGTTGAGACACCGAGGGCCTGACTGGAGTGGGCTTTTTGTTGGGGATGGCGGAGGATGTTACCTTGCACATGAGCGCTTGGCCATCATTGATCCCGCGTCAGGCGACCAGCCGTTGTTCAATGAGACCAAAGAAATCGTTGTTGCAGTGAGAAGCCGCCTGCCCCCTTTTTCTTAAACGCTGCTATGTTTTATTTTATTCTATTTTGAGACAATTTTATTTCCGCAGTAGAAATGTGTGTAGATTTAGCACGAAAGTGGCAGTTGCATTTGTGCTACTGAAGTCGATCTTTCTAATCTACCGGATGTGCTTGCTGTCCAGGTGAACGGAGAAATTTACAACCATGAGCTTCTCAAGGCCGAAATGCAGCAACACAACTATCACACAGAGAGTGACTGTGAAGTTATTGCTCATCTGGTGTGTACCTCCTCCGGCGCTCTCTCTCCCTCTCTCTCTCCTGTACTTCTGGCATAGGGTTTAAGGTGTCAAATTATGTAGATCTTTCTTGCTTTGGTTTTAATGATGGTGTTTTCATATCTGCTCATTTCTACGACATTCAAGTGCAACCTAAGCCTATCATATTCTGGACTTCATTGGATACATTTCTTTGTTGTATGCATCATATTCAAGGAGTCATTGTATAGCATTTGAAGAATTCTCCTACATGCTATGACATGAATGGCAATAATAGGCCTGATAGTAGTCTACAAAAGGAGGATAATGTTGCAAACATCTAGGGCATTTTTGATGGTTTAAGTTTCAGGGTCACTGCTGTTGTTTTGTCTATTCTTATGTGGGATGTGGATTGCATGGTCCAGTATGAGGAGATTGGTGAGGCAGTCGTGAACAAGCTGGATGGCATGTTCTCCTTTGTCTTATATGACACGCGAGACCAATCGTTCATTGCAGCACGTGATCCTATTGGCATCACCCCACTCTACCTTGGGTGGGGCCTTGATGGTCTGCTTTCTTCACCTTCACTTTGGACTTTTTTTGTTTCACTTTAGATAGGAGGGCATGAGAATGTTTTGCTTATTTAAGGAACTAATTGAGCTGCATGTGAATATGTAGCTTGACTTTACTTGACAAGAAGCAGATGCACATGGCAGGTTCCGTCTGGTTTGCCTCAGAGATGAAGGCATTGAAAGATGACTGTGAGCGTTTTGAGGAGTTTCCCCCAGGCCATATATATTCCAGCAAGCAGGGTGAGCAGTGGGCACAATTACCTCAGTCACTGTTGTTGGCCGAGAGCTGTCTGAAATGTGAGAAACTGAAATTTGAGTTCATGTGGTGCTTTTTGTAGGGGGGCTGTGCAGGTATTACAACCCACCCTGGTTCACTGATATCATCCCATCAGAACCATATGATCCTCTGACACTGCGACATGCATTTGAGAAGGTATACTGTCTTTCTCCTTCTATAGTTAATGAATGGCTTCAGAATCTTCCAATGTGATTACAGAAAGGGAAGAACAGAGTGATTTTATGTGGGTTTAGGGTTTAGGGTTTAAATCAATTCTGTTTGTCACACTCAGCAAGGAACAAGTCCTGGGTTGGCAGTAAAGTGGCAAGTCGCCAGTCTTTAGGGTTTGATGGCTTGGATACTTGCTTGTACAGGGACAAGCTAAAGTGGAATGAAGCTTACCCACATGCGCTAGTTACATCTTGAATGAGAAAACAATCAAATTTTTTACTGGGTCTTCCTACTGCTTCTAGAATGTGACAGAAACTCAGGACACAGTTTTTCATATGATTTTTTGCCTGAAATTTTGAGTAGATGATTACATACCTATAGCTGCTGTTCAGAGCTCATGAAGTCAGAGTAATGGCAGCTAGCCACTGCCATTCATGATGATGGTGATGATCTGATACTTTGGGAGTAACACTCACAAGGTTATGACCACACTTGTTCCTGGCATCTTTGTTGTGGTTTAACTACTGACATAATGGTAACCTTCAAAGTGTTGTTATGGAGTTTATGGTTTAATGGGAAAATTCTAGGGAAGGAATGGATATAGAATAGCAAGCCTTGGAATATATGTAGCCTGGGGAGCTACATCTGCCCAAAGAAATAACATATCCCTTAATAGCCCTTGAATGGGATTGCTGGCCTGTGTATGAGTTATTTTTGATTTGGCATCTTTTGTTCGGGAGTTCTAAGCAAGGAAATTTAAGGATGTCACTTTTTGTGGCATGGCAGGCAGTCATAAAACGGATGATGACAGATGTGCCTTTTGGAGTGTTGCTGTCTGGCGGCCTGGATTCCTCCTTGGTGGCTGCTGTTGCATCACGACATCTAGCAAACAACAAAGGCTCTGACAAGTGGGGCAATAAACTTCACTCTTTCTGTGTGGGCCTTAAGGTAGTGGCTTATTACTTCATCCCTGTGGGTACTTATATGTCGTGTTGCTGTGGAGATGATGAAGTTGATGGGTGGTCATGGTAGCCCATCACTTCATAATGAGGTCTGACACTTTGTGAACAGCACTCATAAGAATATGACCACAGTCATTTTATCATTTTAGTTTTTGTTTCGCTTCATGCACAGAAACTTACCTTCAAAGTTTTGTTGTGGAGTTTTCCCTGCAGTACCATGGATATGTGTCTGTGTTGTTTTGATTGCTTTATATGTGGGATTGTTGCCTATTGCCCTTGAGCCTGGGTGTAGACATGAGAACATGTTATGTTGTTATATGCTCCCTGTTGATGGTCCCTGAACAGGTGTGAGACTGGCACTTTTGTTCATACCAGTGTGTGTTTTTTGTTTTTTGTTTGTTTCTGTCTTCCCTTGTTTGGTTCTTCCTGAGGAAGAGTTAACCTTGCTGTTTCTTCTTCATCGTGAGAATACAGATTTCTCTATTCTTATGAAAGATATTGTTATATGCTCCACTATTGCTTTCACTGTTGGGATAGGTTGTTTTTCTTGTTGCTGGACTTCCAGGTGAATTTGTTGTAGACAGGTTCAACCTATGGAAATGGATGGTTTTGGAGTCAAAGAAATGACCAAGACTTGATGATGGAGTTGAAGAAGAGGTTTGTGATAACTAATTGTGTTCTCGGTGCAGGGATCGCCTGACCTGAAAGCTGCAAAGGAAGTGGCAGATTACCTTGGCACACATCATCATGAATTCTACTTCACTGTCCAGGTTAGCATGTACCCTTTCTGTAGCCAGTTGATTTCTGGCTATATGGAGCTGAGACCTTGAACAATGTGTTGTGCTTCAATATCTGTGGGGCACCTTTGGTCATGGCAGTTTTTGTTGAACAAAAGCTGTTGTGAGAGCTGTTGCAGGAGGGCTTGGATGCACTATCTGATGTGATTTATCACATTGAAACCTATGATGTGACTACAATCCGAGCTAGCACTCCCATGTTCTTAATGTCAAGGAAAATCAAGGCCCTTGGTGTTAAGATGGTAATCTCTGGTGAGGGATCTGATGAAATATTCGGTGGATACCTGTATTTCCATAAGGCTCCTAATAAGGAGGAACTCCATCGTGAAACGTGTAGGAAGGTAGGACTATCTTTCCTAGCTTCAGTCTACATTTTGTTCTGTCTCTAACTCAAATGAGAACACTGATTCTGTGAGCTTTTAAATTTTAGGGTGCTTTTGTCATTTCTAAATGACTTCTTGTGAGCTGAATCACAGTAAGTGGCATTTGTGATGTCTTGTAGATGCTTCTTTTGTGCAGATAAAGGCACTCCACCTGTATGATTGCCTGAGGGCTAACAAGTCTACATCAGCATGGGGAGTTGAAGCACGTGTGCCCTTTCTGGACAAAGACTTCATTGATCTTGCCATGTCAATCGACCCTGCAGAGAAGATGGTGCAATTCTCTCTCTCAAGTCTACCACAAGATTGATTATTGTGCCAGGAGGTTCTGTTTTCAGCTAAATAGAATCCACATGTCTCAAGTTGTAGCTTTCAGATAGAGCAGGGACTGAGATCTATTGTGACTTCAAATATTGTCTGCCCCTGCAGTATTTGGGCATTCTACTGCATCATGTATGCTATTTATATTGAAGGCATATGGCCCATGGTTCTTTGTGCAGGTGCAACTGAAAGAAGGACGCATTGAAAAATATATATTGCGGAAAGCATTTGATGACAAAGATGACCCATTTTTGCCACAGGTTGATGCATCTTGCTGTCTTGTTACGGTGCACTAGTTCAACACTGCTGGCTTACTGCAGTCCTCAGAAGTGTTTTGTTGATTAGATTCTCTGTTTTCCTCCACTATTCATGGGAGCAATTATGCAGGATCCTGCTATCCACATAGATAGAATCCTGATATCAGGATAGAATCTACATGTCTCAAGTTGTAGCAGGATATTATGGAGAAATGTGAGGATTTCTAGCAATCAATCTCAATTGCTTAGATATTTCACTTTGAGGCAATTTTCTAAAAGGGGGATGGATTGGTACTGTGACAGCACATTTTGTTCAGACAAAAGGAGCAATTTAGTGATGGGGTGGGATACAGCTGGATTGATGGGCTGAAGGATCATGCAGCTAGTCATGTAACTTCCTTGCTACTTTTATGTCCCTGTATTTCCTTCAAGGTTACTCAGGGACTTGCATAGTGTGAAGCTGAAACAGTTTCTGTCAAAGAATTGGTGTTGCCTCATTAATTGCTTGTTGATTATCCAATACACAATGGAAAAGGAGATGGTCAGTTGCTGAAGAATACAGCATGTCTTGATCATGAAAATGTGCAGGTGACAGATCTTATGATGGCAAATGCAGTCCATGTGTACCCGCACAACACACCGGGCACCAAGGAAGCCTATTACTATCGCATGCTCTTTGAGAAACACTTCCCTCAAGTCAGTACTTTTGACTCTTCATCACTTCTTTTGAACTTTGGTGGTCATGGGATTGGACATTTTCTCTCATATGCAACTTGGATGTACTGTCATGAGCAGCAAGACTGCCTGTTCTTGGCTGAGGAAAACCTCACCTTTCATTCCAGTTATTGATGTATGCATGTGCACAATCACTTGGACACAGAACAGTTATCCAAGTGTCATGCACAGAAATGAGATGGTCATACAAGTATGTGGATGAAGCAGTTCCAGTACTGATATGGATTATGCATAGCAAAGTTGGAACTTGATCAATCCTCTCTTACCTTAGGCCCATCCACTGCATATTCTGGGCATGTTGATAAAGAAAGTCTTCAGAGTAACAATTTGTGTATATTCTATAGAGTCTCAGTTTGAAAAGGCAATGAAATTGTGTATGAAGTACTATCAGACATGCTTGAGATTTAGTGCTGTTAGGTCAATCTTGTTACCTACCTAACCCTGACAAGTGTGGATTTGTGAGTTCAAGATCTAGATTACCTATAGAGGTGACTAGGGGATACTACAATAGCACAAACCTGTCAAAAAAATAGTAGTGTTTGCTGCAGACATTGAAGAACTTTAGGAATGGATTTGTCAATCATTAGAGCATCAAATTGTTTTTGTCACTGAAAGTGAAGTTATCCTCTCAGCGAGTTGGGTTCCAGCGGTTGTGATCCCTTTCTGACTGTCTGTATATGGCAGCAATCAGCACGATTCACAGTACCTGGAGGTCCAAGTGTGGCATGCAGTACAGCAGCTGCTATTGCCTGGGATAAGGCATGGTCAAACAACTTGGATCCATCAGGCAGGGCAGCTTCAGGTGTACATGTGGCAGCCTACACAGAGGAGTCTCCTGTGGAAGTTACAGACATCAATGGATCTGTAGAGGAGTCACCAAAGAAAAAGCCTAAGCTTGTTGATGGCAATGCCCTAGAGGTTAGTGCACTTGCTTAATAGAAAACACTAAAATGTGTATTGATGACAGAGCCCACAATGAAGCAAGTTGTAGGTTGCTTGGATTCCCTTTTGTCAAGGGTTGAGAAGCTCTTCAGAAGCTACACATTATTTGCTTTATATAACTGGTAATTTTCAGATAAGTTATGCTTGACCTTACAGATGCTCACTGTGAGGGATACATTAAATTGGAGCTGGATGCCTCTCTAGTCCCTGGGTTGATACCTGTCTCTCTATTCATACTAGATACATGCATCATGAAGGCCTACTTAGAGACATGCTTCAAATTTATTTGCTGTAGTATCTGCAGTTTTGAATTGGGAATTAAAGTTTCAAAGGTGGACTCTAGACTTCACATGGGGGTCAACAAACATGAAGTAATGTTCCAGTGCTTCAAAATCACAATACAATATGCTGGTGGCCAGGGTTGAAGCCCATTGGTGTGTGACCCAACAGGGTTTCAGGTGGAGCTTGGTTGAAATGTAGTGAATATAACATAGTAACCACTGAATCATCATTTGGAGAGCGCATGAGGGATGGATCAAGATTTCCTTGTACCAAGTACTTCTCATGGGATAGCTGGCTATCTCTGTGTTAGCAAGCATGATTGACCTTCTGCAAGTAAACTGTGCACATGTACATTTCTGACTCCCCAAGTAATTTGCTCATCTATTAATTTTCTTCATCTGTAGGCACAAAAGTGCACAAACTCAGATAGCTTCAGTATCTCCTGCTTGGATACCCATGAAGGGACAGATCCATGAAGTGTAGAGTTGGTATTGTCCTAGGCATATGCTGTCCATGGCTGTGACCGCATGATCGTTGAGATTCAAGTATCACAAGTTATCAAATGAGTTGAATCCAAATCATCAAATTATGCTTATACAAAATTCTAATTCGAAGGGTGTTTCCTACACATAACAAACATTCTGGCATTTTTCTCCGCATCCCCATCTTGGTCCTACTTTCAGTGGAAGAATTATCCTGTTCACCAGAAGTCCCGCTTCTCCTGTTAAGACTGCAAATCATTCAACAGTGTTCTTACATTAGTTGAAGAAGTTCATGGAACAAAATAAAACAGGGGGAAGTATGTCATATAAACAAGGGAATCACTATTTTGTCCCACAAATAGAACTATTTTCACTATTTGCATCATCATACTCTGGTCACAATGATTGACAAGTTGCTCTCAAATAAAGTCACTGTAGTTTGAAAATAAGAAGAGTTTGCAAACTTACAAAAGGCTAGATTCCTTGAACCCTGAATTGCAAAAGCCCCAAGGTAAGCAAGTTGTCACCTTACACACCATCATAGTGAGTACTGGCATTCTGTGCTCTGGGTGCAGACTGAGACAGCCCCCTCTTGCATCACAAACACTTGAAACAAAACTCATTAACTGGAACAAAATCCTTCTTTTCACCACAGTATATCAATCCTTCCTTTCTCCATTTAATTTGACCTGCATCAAGTGAACAGATGGTTGGGTATGATCTTGTACATAACTGAACAATTTAAAGAAAAAAAAATCAGAACGTTACATGTTTCCTGTTGGGATGATCCACCCTATTTATTATGTATCAGCAAATAATGTACAAACTATCCATAACCTAGGGTATGATACCAACCTGAATTCTAGGTAACACTCAAATGCTCAGTCTGTTTGCAAGAGCTCAGAGGACAGGGGCATTTATTAATTTCACTTGGTGGAATTCTTTTCCTCTTCCACTTCCTCACAAGCCTTCCCCAAATGGTATGGACACACCATACATAGGCCACAGAAATCTATGGAGCACATCCGGCAGCGAAATCGGTTGGCTGCCTTGTGACACATTGCAGACCGTGATAGACGGTGCCCTTCATTGTCAAGCTCAATGAATGGTGCTGTGCGGTCCAGTTCTGGCACCCCTGTGAGGGCAACTCCTGGGGGGACCACACCTATAACTTTTTCAAACACCACTTTGCAGCCAGGACATTTCACAAAAGCTGCATTTTCCTCAAAGAGAGTCTCATTGGCTGCCTCTTCCCACAACCTGGCATAAAACAGAATCTACTGTCTGTGAGGTCACCACAAAAGCAAGAGAATTTTCAGAACAGTCTTCACACCTCTTAAGTTGCATTTGATTTTCAAAAAGCTTTGAGCCTTGGCAATCCTCACCAAACCTGTTCTTCACACAACAGGCTCCAACAGGCCTCCTGAAAATACTAGCACTAAGACTTCAAGAGCTGCTGACAATCTGATGAAGGACTCACAGACAACCCCATAAGAGACTCAATTTGACCATGAGAACAAATCTCATGAATGGTACTACATCAAACAGTTGATCTAGAATGAATACATCCTATGAGATTGCAGAGAACTCCACAATAACAGTTCAAGGGCAACTGTTGTGTCAATTGCAGCCAAACCCAACACAAATGCAATTGGTGGAGCCATAACCTTGAGACTGTCATGCACAAAGGAGCAAACCATCACCTTCATATATGAATGACAGTGACTAACTGCAGTTACTGCTCCCCCACTCACTTCATTGTTTCTTGACTGGTGGTGCCAAATTGTATATAATAACTGCTCAAAACTCTCTCCTCACATGACACAGAGAAAAGGAGGGAAGATCAGAAGACATGCCTGAAGGCCTCAGGGGCAAGAATTTGGCAAGCAGAAAGAGAAATTTGTCCACTACATGAAGGTTTAGGGCATGGAATCCATTCCAACTGCTGCCTGGACAGAACCCTAAACGACTCCACTTGTGGCTCATGCACTTGTTCCTTGATCCAGTCTGCATCTTCTGTCTCTCCTAACACCATCACCACCTTAGTGCTTTCCTTTCTAAACCTGCTGCTGCTCTCCTTCTCATTTCCCTCTTGCTGAGTTGCCCCAGTGAGCAAGGAAACAACATGAAGCTGAACACAAGTGATGCAAACAAGGCAGGTACAACTTAACATTGAAGCGATTAAATGTAAACCAGCCGATTCCTCACAAAGCTCACAAAAGAAAGATGATTCTTCTTCTTCTTCTTCTTCTTCTTCTTCGTCATCAGTGTCGTCTGAAAGAAAGACAACGTCCTTCTTCCTGTTGCATAATTCCGGCCGGCTAGCAGTGTTTCCCCTCGTCTGCAAGAAGAAGCCTGCTCCGGAACCCTCTCCCTTGGATACGTCAAATGTTGAAGACCCACTATGTGATGCTTCACCCACCAGAGGTGGGTTGTTGTTACATGGTGAAGTTCCAAGCTCGGAACCACCACCACCTCCATGGCTGCTACCCAGAGATTGACCATAAACCCTAGATTCAGGCGGCAGCAACGGAGGTGTGTCAGCGATTATGAAACCCGTGGCGAAGTCTCCATCTTCATCTTCATATTCCCCCTTCACAAAATTCAGCGATCTTGCTGCCCTGCGAATAACACTCTCGCTGGGCGGCTCAAGGATTTGCTCTACCACCGGATCGCCTTCCAACAACCCGTCCATGACATTTGGAAACGTGCTCCGCGACGACGACGCTGCTGCTCAGAGTGCAAATCCAGCGACCAAATTTTCCCATGTCCTGCTCGCACAAGCTACATAACCAAACAGATAGGGATGAACAGTCTGGATGTAAATTAGGTTTACATCCAGACTGTCATACACACATGTCTACAATCTTAGGGCAATAACAAAATTTTATAACTTAAAGGCAATAACAATACAAAAAAATTAATCAATTAAAAATTAATTTCATTATGATTTTTAAAAATAAATCTTCATCAAAGCCTTATTGAAGTTTTTCAACTAACATCAAATTAATTTTAAAACATTTATATCTCAAAAAAGAATTTTATATTAAAATTTTAATTTATTTTCAAATTAATGTGTTTTATTTTAATCAATTCTTGCATAATCTTTCAAATTAATTTTTTTAAAGAATTGCATTTTAATAATATTTTTCAAAAATTGAAGCTTAATTATTTGTATGTTTATAAAAAAGAAATCATTTTAAAAATTAGTTGTATGAAATTTTATTACATTTCACAGTGATATGAAACCTTGTGATACAAAAAGGCAAGTGACAACCCCAAAAAAATAAAATGATATAGAGACATGATTAAATCAATTACCCAACATTCATATTTTGAAAAGAAACCCAACAAGCAGATGGGTAGACTTCAAAACAACCCATCAATTGGAAACTTAGATCTTGTAAACTTTTGTTCATGTTGTTCAACCATTGATCAATGAAAGAGAGAATTTTGGTGACTTGAGCTATTTGTTTTTGTGCAAAAACACATGCTTGTTTTTTTATGTTTTGCAAATGTTGCCATTTTTATTTTTAAAAATTGGGGTCTACCATATATGCTTGTTATGGGAAATATGTGAACAATAATTTGGGAATGCAAGGCCCATGTTTTGATCCATGATCTAACTTTATTATAGAAACCTTTAAAAATAATCCTATAATGTTTTTCTCGATATGTTGGGCCAACTTTTTTCCCTCCTTCAATCACTCAATATCCCTTGCTTTCATATTTTTTCACTTTGAAAACATTCCATTTTTAATTTGGCCATTTTGGATGAATGTGTGAACTACACATCTTTGGATTGTGTAATTTTTTAGAAAAGGGTATGAAATCCACATTTTATCCCCACAATACATTTAAAAGTTTATCCTTGATTATTGTAAATCAAGGAATTTATAAATGATTTTGAAAGATTGTGATTCAATGAATTTGAAAGTTTTTATGAATTGAATAAACTCAACATGGATATTATTTTTGCAAACATCATAAGTATAATGAAATCTAAAATGTGTTGTATCCTTATTTTTATTTCACTTCACAATTCTATTCACATGTTTTCTATACATATGGTTCATACATTTTTCCCATCTTTAGACAATTGTCAAAAAGACTTGATTTTCTTTTTTATGATTGTTCAATACATTTTTATAATTATCTTATGTTTCTAATGATGTTGATGTGTTGTACTAATGTTTTTTGTGATTGAAATTTGCTTCATTACTAGTTGCATAAATTATAGTACAAATTTTAGGAATACATAATATTAAAATTCTAAAAATTACATTGGAGTTTTGAAAAAGATATATTTCCTAATATGATTATCAAACTATATGAACCATGTGAAAAAGAAAAATACAAGCTACCACATGCTTTAAAGAAGGATGAATACAACAAGAAATTAAAGTTAAAACTTGCAAAATCATTTGACCAAAAACAACTTAGTGAAATATAAGAGCTTGTTAATTGTTGCCAACCAATTTTATGGTTACGGCAAACATGAGGTCAAAGTTTTTATGTTTTGACAAATGTTAAAGGTTTTTCTTATTTTGATTATTACCCTCCTATGTAATGAACAAATTTAAATGTTTTAAATACTTTACAAAATTGAAATTATTTTTATTATCATGTATGATGTAATATTGACTTTACAAGTTCATGTTAAGATTTTACAAATTTGGCAAAATTGTTCATGAACATAACAAAACTAGAAGAAAATTTGAAATTTTTGTGAATTTATTTATTTTTGGCTTTGTATGTTATCTTTTACTTAATATTTTTTCCATGTATATTTGTATGCATGATTTATTGGAAAAAAGGAAAATTATAGTTCAAATTAAATCTATTGTTTAAAATGCAACAACAATCCATAGATTTTTTGTGTTGATGTACAAGTCATGGACTTTAATTATGCAAACTACATTTGTTGAAAACTAGACATCAGTAACAATGAACCAAATTGCTAGGTATCAATCAACATTGACATTTTTTGGGGTTTTTTCTCAAAGGTTATTTTGGAAATTGCACATGAAAAAACTTAAGTTTTATTTGGCATATAAAGTTTTTTGCACATATAGATTGTGCTAATTGTTTTTCCTTGGAATGAGATAAAAATGTTGGGAAACTATCAAGGGGAGAAAATTTTGAAAATTGCAATTCAATATGTCTTCAAAACCCAATTATGCTCATGGATGATTCTAATGTTGAAAAATTTATAAATCAACTAATGAAAAAATTGTAAGCAAATGGAGAAAATCAAATTGAGAATTGTGATTTTAATTCTTTCTTACACAAATTCATTTTCACCAAACCATCCAATTTTTTTTTGTTCCCACAAAATATATAACTATGTATTGTTGTTTAGTTGACATTATGGTGGAATCTTGTTTACATGTATGTCCAAATTGCATAAAGGAGTTAACAATAAAAATTTGATAGCTTATGCATGAAGAAATAATTTAAATGGCAAGTGACCATTTTTGGCAAGTTTCCATTTTGTTGATTCCATAATAATCTACAAAATAATTTTATAGCAAAGACTGAACATTTCTATAGGTGAGCGATGAAGGTACATACAATATTGCATTTAATGTACCTTGACAACAACCTTGGCATGATAATCATTGCTCAACTTGGGATCCATATGTTGTTTGATTTTAACTTCATTGAATTTTGGCATTCTTGGATTTACACATCAAGTATAGTTAGTTTAATCAAAGGCAAATACTCCACATATTTTGGAGCTTTTAAAAACATGTAGCAATTTATAAGACAATTGTTTTCTTAAAAAATGGAATGTAAAAATGTTACAACAATTGTCCATGCATTAGGCCAATTCCTACAAGACATTATTATCCCATGCTCATCCATGCAACTATAATTGCAAACAACATCTTCACATAGATGAACAAACCTCTATTTAAAGTCAAGACTTGTGCATGTAGCATTACTGATGTCCATTGTTGGATTAGCTTGGACTTTGATGGTACATATAAAATCATTAGAGTAGGTCGCATATAGTGAACTATCAATCCAAATTGAATTGAAACCAAATTAAATAACCAAATCCAAGTGTGACATGTCACTAAATTTTGAAGACTAATTTTGAGGCTCTTATTGACAATAATTTTATCATGTCATGCTAGCCAACATCCTTTTCATCATAAGGCATCATTTATTTGTTGGCATGAATATGATGTTTCTTTGCACTAATACATACATTCACAATTTCATCCTTGTAATGCAACAATGGTTTAAAGAAAACCCATTTCCAGTTGACATTACATATCATAAAAGAAATTGATATAAGAAAAATGAATAAATCTAAAATGTACATAGCCAAAACAAAAAAATGACATTATGATACCAACTTAATACATTTTAAAATGATAGCAAACTAGTGTATAAGAAGCTCAAGATATTCATGCTATTGTTTACAAGCATGTCTAAATTTGTTGTGTTACTTGCCAAAGCATATAGATCATCACCATCCCACATTGGAGTCAAAAAACTAGTGAAGATCCCCATCCAATTGCAAATTTTTTTTTCTTGGCTTGCATCAAGCATGCTTTCAAGCTTTAATCCTTTTCATTGTTATGAAAAAAAACTTGACATTCCTAGAATGTGAAAATAATAATTGTGTTCACTGATTATTCAATTTCTTCACAACTTTTATGATTTGCCACATCACATTATTCTATATGTTTGACCTAGATAAATTGTCATTGTATGTAAATGTTTTGGATGAAGAGTCATTCAAGCTTCATCACCCTATATGCTTACTTTTATTCATTACAATCATCAAGGAGTTCCATTTATGTTACACTCAAGCAAGAAAGAGGCCTAGGAATTGAAGCATATACGATTTCACTTTTCTGAATAACATAACATGAAAAGAAACATATATAACATAATTTTTTTCACAATTGTTAATCTCATAACACCAAAATAACCATGAATTAAGCCAATGTCTCCAACATATAAATTTCAAAAGGATAACAACAAAACATGATTTACCTAACTATGCTTGCAAAAACATTATGACCTTTATTTTTCCAAAGAAAGTTGTTGTCAACATCATCATGGATAATACAAAGATAGACACAAAAGCTTTAAAAGATTCTCCAATGTACAATAACCCTGCAACAATGTAATTATTGCATCATTAATTTTTGTTTCACCACATTTCCAAATTCATGTGTGTTTGGCTTTATGCATCTTATGAAATGAGGTGAATGATTTTCCATAATTTTTGATTGGCTTAT
>Ga0116227_10011430_pt1 | contig 14915 bp, 27 predicted proteins | sample S1TSphgellanicum_FD_89693 | JGI IMG/M metagenome (GOLD analysis project Ga0116227, IMG submission 89693) | Host-associated microbial communities from peat moss isolated from Minnesota, USA - S1T2_Fb - Sphagnum magellanicum MG | ecosystem: Host-associated > Plants > Peat moss > Unclassified... | reverse complement strand
GCTTACGGGTGAAGTGTCGATCACGATCGGTACCACGGTGATCTCGTACACTCCGGCGGTTGCCTAATGCGTCGCCTTCTTCCGGCCGTGGCAGTGGCTGCCTTCCTTGCCGCTCTCGCGGCCGGGAGTTGGCGGCCTTCTGCTCCGTTCTACTCTGCGGCGTACGCTGATACCAACGGTATCTGCCTCTATTCGCCGAGCCCCGTGCAGACCGGCGTCGTAGGCCAGTATAACCCTCTGCTCGGTAGTTGCGACACAAGTCATAACCTGAACGTCAACATTGTCAACGGTGGCGGTGGCAGCGGTGCCTCGACGATTGGGTACTACAACCCCTCGCCTAGCCCGGCTCCCGCAGCGACGGCTCTGCCGGTGCTCACCGATCCGTATGGGCAGATCATCCTCTCGCCCATGTCACAGACGCAGGCGGCTCCTGGATGGTTTAACCCGTCCCCCGTACCGCTAGGCGTCAAGCAGCAGGCTCCGGCGAACCTCGACCAGTTTGGCAACCTACAGGTGAACATCGTCGCGACTATGGCCCCCGGCCCGGCAACGCTGAACGATTACTCTGGACAGGTTGCTACTGCCGCGACCGCACAGCCTGCGCTTCTGCCGAACGCGGCGCGCACGTCGTTCACTATTTGCGACCCGCCGACGCAGTACTATCCAATTTGGATCAACGACGTAGGCGCTGGAACCTCGGTCAATTCGGCCACGATGGATCAGCGCGACATTGAGATTTTTCCTGGTCAGTGCTACACCCCCGACGGTCACACGAGTCAGGGTCAGATCGACATTATCTCCAGCGGCACGCCGACCTATACGGCACATGAGGTTCAGTAATGCGTAAATATTTTGCGCCGTTAGCTTCGGTCTTGATCGCCACGGTATTGGCGTTTATGGCGTCGACATCCGGCACGTCGCCGGTTTACGCGGCCGCTGGTGGAAGTTATCCTACTCCGGCACCAACCGCACTGCCCACGGGCATTCCCGCGAACATCCCGCAGGTAGCTATACTTTCTGGATGCTTTCACAATAGCAACGGAAATTGCCCAAGCCCAAGCGTGAACGGTCAAGTTGCCGATTGGCAATATCTGGGCACGCGCGTTCCCTATGTCGAGACGGATGCTCGTGCGTATGGCTTATGCAACGCGGGTTCGATTCAATGCTGGGGCTACATGGATCCGGTTTGGATTCACGGCGGCATCACGTACAACGCGACCACGTCATTCTGCCCAAGCGACGCGAGCCCACTGCCGCTGAATATCTTGTCGCACATGCGTGACTATGGCGAAGTCGGTCAGGTGCCAAACGCCAACCAAACCACCTGCGGCGGCAACACGGTTGCAACGGAGATTGGCGACATCACGCAGCCACAGGCGGCGAGTTTTTGGCATCAGGTGTATCGCTATAACAACGCGTTCGGTACCGACGCCTACAACACGGCGCAGAATCCTACGGGCCTTTCGCTCGTACGCGTCGACGATTACCTGGCACCGTTTCTAAATAACCCGTCGAACACGCTCGTTTGCCAAGGTCCTGCGCATTTAACGACCTCGGGAACAATTGTGTCCTGCTCGTCATATTCGGGTTCGGTCTCGCAGATTACGCAAGATCTTTATCCCTTCAACGCATTGCCTTACCCGCATGCGATTCCCGCTTGGTACGTCAACGGTGCTCGTAATTTCATGCGTTCATGGAAAGACCTTGGTTTTGGCACGGTTGTGAATAACGATACCGACCCAACGACCACGGATCTTTTTTACGGGCAGCCCGATCACGCAAACGTTTTTGCCATGCAGTGTGAGAATTGCATCACGCGAAACGGTGGAAGTCTGTGGTCGGAGACCATCTGGCAGAATCACATCAACGCCGAAATCGTGACAACCTCGCAAGGCGTGGTATATCACGCTTTTAATGTTGTTGAGTCTGTTGCTGGCGATCCGCTTTATACGTACGTCTCGCTCGGTTTAGGCGCGATGGATTTCAACAAGGTTGCCGTGACGGAGCAATGCGGTGGTTCGATTTCCGTACCCACAAGCGGCATTTGCATTTCGCCTGCATCGCTCGTTGTGCCGACGCAGCCGCGTAACGACCCGGCAAACATCAACTTCAACCCGTTTGCGATTGGCTATAACCCGAACACGCCTCCGCAGAACGTTGGTGTAGCGACCCTCAAGCACAACGGGTTTTATTCTCGCGAGTTCGTGCAGTGCTACGTGAACCAGACGGCGATCGGTAACTGCGCGTACGTCCTCAACCCGCCTGGTGGTAGCACGCAGACGATCACGGGGCTGCAGGGCACGTATGCTCACCAGATTGCGATCACCGGAACCGGGATCCTCACGGCCACGGGATTCGGAGATACGTACACGATCACGTACAACAGTTCCGCTGCGCCTACCAGTCTCACGGCTGGCTCGGCAGCGATTTTAACGCCCTAGGAGCGCTTTCATGAAGTTTTGGATATCTCTGCTATTCGGGCTCGCCTTATCGCTGCCTACGGCCTCGCAAGCGGCCATTACGGGCATTCCTACGATAAACGGCACGATCGCCCAGCCGGTCTCAACAGGAGGAGTCTCCTACGCGAATTATGCCGGTGCTCGATCGACCTTGCTCGTCGTCAAGAACAAACCCGGCCTGCTTGCGAAGATCATCAACACGAACACGACGGCCCAGACGGCGACGTTCACCTGCTTCGACAACAACTCGGCTGCGTCGGGAACGGTGCTCTGGGCGGGTGTAATGGCGGCTAGCCAGGTCGTCGACGTCGAGATCAACGCCATTAACGGTATCACCTGCATCTCGTCGGCGGCGACGCTATCTGGAAACGGCATCAATGTCACGGATTTCTAGCGCACTCATTGCCCTGTTATCGAACTCATTTCCCGCAAGTGGACCCGTGCCATTCGTCAACGGTTTGACTTTCACAAGCGCTACCTTGCTCGGAAACGGGGTTGCTGTTTATTGGCGCTAGGACTAAACTGGAATTGGCCCTCGTCAGGTCAAGGCGCTCCCCGTCTCGCAACCGGGTAGAGCGCCTTTTTTGTGCCCTACTGCCGATACTTGACAAGTACAAGTCAAAGACCAGGTCAAGAATCTTGATAAGTCAAGACTTGACAAGTACTTATCAAGAGGGCATAGTTTGCATGGATCTTGTAGCTGCGTATTACACCGGCGTGATGCTCCTGAATACGCCTCGTGGCGACGAGGCCGAGGCTCACGTCTCTGACTATGGCAAGTGCCTCTACGACGTGTGGGCACGACGCAACAGGCAGCCACGGGTACAGCGCAGCGCACTGACCGCTGCACGACTACAGAAAGGGCTTCACGACGAAACGTTCATCGTTGAGCGGGTGATGCTCGGCATCGACCAACTCGGCGAAGGCTGGACACTCGACCGAACGCACGTAGTTCATACGGACGTTGTCGGGCATCTGGACATGCTCATCCAGCGTTCAACGCCTGCGGGCATCGAGCGCCGGTATATCGAGATCAAGACCACGGAATGGGTTGAGACCTGGGAAGACAAGCCAGGCGTCCTCACGGCAACCGGGCGGCAGGCTCGGCGCAAAGTGTTCGTTCCCCGCGAGGACGGGCCAAGCGAGACTCACATTCTTCAATCCGGCGGATACTGTTTGGAGTGCGAGCCAAACCCCGACGGAAAGCACATGCCGTTTGCTATCGTGCAATTCGACCGACGATCGAATCAGGTGACGCAATTTCCTGGCGATGGCGATTGGTATCATCCGAATGAACCATGGTTGTATTCTCAGCTTGTTTCCGCAAAGGCTGAGATACTCGAAACAACGGCCCCAGGCTCGGACCCTGTAGAGACAGGCGCGGCGCTTGTTAACAACGACGGGGAATTGGTTGGGATTCCGAAAGCAAAGTGGATGTGCGGATATTGCGATAACGCACTATGCCCTAGCCTCACAAACCCTGATGCTTTGAGGATTCCGACTTGACGCTAACCATCGAACTCATTTGCCTAGCAGCGAATATTGGTTGCGTTTGCGCTGCTTACGTGATTCACGGAACCAGTGTAATCAATTTGCGCGAAGCGCAGAAAACCAACGATTTTGCTAATCGCCGATTAGAGGCGATGAACGACATATTGACGAGGATGCAAAAAAAAACATGAGCGATGTGCCCGATAACAAAACCCTTGACGAGATTGTCTACGGACGCGGGAAAACCGGGATTCTGCTTGATCAATCCAGGAGCGTTGTGCGCATTGAGAATTGGGAGTGCGCGACATTGATCATCGAAGGCAGTCCGTACCCGTGCTTCCGCATCAACGGCTCTGGCCCGTGGTTTGGCTTTCCTGTTGGCGTTTTACAATCGACCGGAATGAAGATACCGCCGGAAGAGTGCGTGAATTTATTTCGGGATGATTTAGCCAAGTGCGCTGAAAGGTTGGATGGTTTCCGTGACTGATACCATTGATGCCGAGTATACCGAAAAGCCTGCAATGATCGCGCTTGAGGGGGGACGGAACCTCCCTGCGATCGCCACGGAAGAACAGATGAATGCTCAGCTTGCGGCGTTTGAGCGATTTAAGGCTGCGCAGATTAAGCCTAAAGACTGGAAGCGATTTCCCGGAATCGACGCGCCATATCTCGAAGCAGAAACCGTCGATCGAATTTGTGTCGGCGTGGGGGTTTCTTGGGAAATCATCTCGAAAAATGAAGACGGTGATTTTGGCGTACGGTGCAAGATTGTTGATAAACTTGGGTACGCTCAGAAAACCGTAGAGAAGCGGCGCAAAGACGGCAGCACGTACAAGGCCGAGGTCGATGACCTGGAAAGCCCGATGGTGTTTAAGGTTACGCGCTACACCGTCACCATTCGTACGGTTGCGCTAGGTCGGCATTTAGATGTCGAAGGCTCGTTCGATTCGGATGAGATGAAGAAGACTGATTATCAAATGCGGCAGCAGGCATGTTTGCGTGCGCGCCGTTTAGGAGCGATGAAATTGATCGGTGGAGTTGACCAGGACGTGTGGGAAGAAGAACGCGGAAACCTTGAGAGGGCGGCACTTGATGAGCAGCGGAGATCGAAAACCAATGCCTCGGCTTTGTTTGTCAGAGGCAAAGAAATGGGCCTCTTTAGCGATGGAGCATCATTTGTCGCATGGGCAAAAGAGCACTGCAGAAACTGCAACGATTTGGTCGTTGGTGCCACGCCTACGCCCTTACAGGCCGCTGAGATCAAGGCCGCAATCGACAACGCCGTCCCCCTCGCAAAGGCTGCCTGATGATGAATGCACCTGCAAGCAATGCCAAGGAAACCATGGATCGTTTTAGCGAGTGGTGCACCGATCACGCTGACATTTTGATTATGTGCGCTCTCACGTTGACGGTGATTGCGATTGGCTTGACGATGATCAACATAACGAATATCTGGTCGTACACAGCGGAGGTGCAAAAATGAGCAAGGTTCACTACCGGATTAAGGCAAAGCGCGCATCAGAGAAAGATACCGATAAATCCGTAGCGTATTCGTACGATCCGCCGGTACCGTTTTTGGTGAACCGGAATTATCATATTTATTTCATGCGGAAATTCATCAACGAGCACGGCGAGATGCCCGACGATATCTCTATCTGCATCGTCTACGACACCCCGAAAGACAGCGCAGAGGTCGACTAAAGTTCGTGTGAACCACTGCCGATGCACCTCACACAAGGTACCGAAATCGTTGACTCCTTGCTTGCTTGGATGCTACGATTAAAGCGGTGACGGCGGCCCGGCCAGGCTTTCGTTCATCGAGTAACACGCGGTTCGCGCTGTCAGCGGGATTTGCGTGCTTCGCCTTCTGACTGAGTCGTGAGCCGCGGGGAGATCGTCACCGGCCTTTTAGACGCCCCTGGGCTTTGCCTGGGGGTTTCTTTTTATTGAATCGTGCTTGTGAATCGACGACGACCCGTAGCAGGTCGATCAACCCTGTGCTGAAATCTGCGCGCAAGAAAAGGCCCCGTCGTCAAACGGAGCCTTTTGAGATACCTACCGGGAGCACAACCCGGCAAGTAAGCGGTTTCTGCTTGTCTGCGAGTGCTCCTTCTGGTTTCAGGAGTTGAAGCACCCATGAATCTTTCGAATCGTTCGTATGCCATAAGGGCCTGCTGGCACTTAGTCAATGCCCAAGTCGGGCGTCCAAGTCGCAGGCTTATCCAAGCAGCGCTCAAGCTTAACTTCGGAGTCTCTTTCAACGACCATGAAGTGGCTGATTGGCTGAAGGCCAACCAAGCGAAAGATGAGACTGGCAAGCTCTACTTGCTCGTCGAATCGAACATACGTTTGGCACCAGTTGGGCACCAAGTTGGCACCGATCTGGCACCAAAAGCCAAAAAAAAAGCTAATAGCCGTAAGGGAAAGATCGATAGAGTGGCACCAGCTTGGCACCAAGTTGGCACCCCGCGCGCGGATCTAAGAAACGGAGTAGGAAATATAAGTATTTCAGGGACTAACGTCCCTGTTGTCGCAGAACGCGACGACCCGCCTGTGGATAACTTTGACGAGTCGGATTGGCCCTACGTGGCCGAGATGCTCGACGTACTCCGCCTCGAGAACGCTACCGGCCGCTTGACCCCGAACCGCATCAAGCGCGAGCGGCGCACGATGTTCGAGCTTCGCGAGCAATACGGCGCTGAGATCTGGCGCTACGGCATGCGCGAAGCGATCAATCGCGGCACGGGTGTGAACTACGCCAAGGCCGTCATGGCGAACCCTGCTACTGCGGCTAAAGTCGCAGCCAAGCCTCGTGGGCACCTCGTGGCATTTCCCGGAGGCCTGAGCGAAAAACCGCTGCATAGCGCCAAGGCCAACGAGCGGTTCGTGAAAATCCAGGAGGAACTCGAGGCGAAGTCCCGCGAGCGAATCGCCGAGATCGAAAAGCGATTGGCTAAAGACTTGCCGCCGACTGCCGATCAAAGCCAGTGACATGGCATACAGCACGACAAGCCCGAAGATCTGGATCGGCTCGGAGTTCGATCACCACGTTCCCGAAGCGATTCTTCGCCGCACGCCACATGCGCTCGAGGCGTTTGACTTGCTCGACGAGGCGATTGCCAAGGGCCAAGGTGCGCTTTTTCTCGGCGATGTCGGCACGGGCAAAACGTCGATTCTCGGGTATCACGCCGAATCGCTGAGCAAATTGCCGTTTCCGTCGAACCGGAATCCCGATTGGCGCTGGATCGACAACCCCGTCATCTGGACGCATTTCTCCGAGTATCTCCGCGATGTGAAATTCGAATTCTCCGCGCAGAACAACCGCAGCATCGAGTACAAGCCCGAGCATCACGTCATGCATCGCGCTCGGAACGTGAAATATTTATTCATCGACGACCTCGGAGCCGAGCAGCCGACGGAATTCACCACCGGCGAAGTCAACGACTTGCTCGACGAGCGTTATCGCAAACGCAAAACATTGCACACGTTCATCACGACGAATCTCACGCTTGAGCAAATTGGCAAGCGATATTCCGAGCGCATTCCCGACCGGCTCATGGAAATGTGCACCATCGTGCCGTTCAAGGGCGAGTCGTATCGCAAAGGTCGTGTGGCATGACTGCGGATTGGCTCACGCCGATTCCCGAGCAAAGCCCTGAAGATCAGGCTGAGAAAGCCTTCGTGCCTATGGGCTGGCTGCTAGCCGATGCTCGCCGGACGCTTGAGAAAATCGGTGCTGAGTGTCGCAAGCAGACTTTGCTTGTCGGCGATGTGCTCGCGAAACATGCTGCCGTGTCGAACTTGCTCTGGCATTGGGTCGCTCAGCGGCGTGCAGATAATCTGCTGCTTGCGAATGCTACGGACGCCGGTGCATCGCCCGAGATTATCTGCACGAATCGCGGCATGAAACTCGCCTGGGACATGGCGATCACGGAGCTTGCGGAACTGCTCGGCGAGGACGTGAACGAGTATAACCAGGAGTACGAACTCCAAAAGCGGGGTCTGGTCTCGTGACGTGCGTGGCGTTCACGGTCAAGGGCATCCCGCAGCCGAAGGGCAGCGTGGTTAAAGCCAACGGCAACTACATCCCGGCAGGCACGAAGCAAAGTCGCTTGCTGAAGAGCTTATGGGCCAATGCCATTTACGAGGCTTCTAAGGGCCTTCTCGCAACGCCAATGAACGGCCCGCTATATTTCATGGGAACCTTCTATTTCGAGCGTCCACGGTCACGCAAGGGCCCTTTACCGGCATGGCATGACGTGCCCCCCGATCTCGACAAGCTGATTCGGGGCTTTTGGGATCCGCTTCATCGCACCAAGGCCGGTCTGATCCACGACGATGCCCGGATCGCCAGGATCATGTTCTGCTCGAAGGTGTACGACGACAAAGGCCCGAGGGCGGAAGTCGTCCTGGGGCAATTGTGGGGCCCGCCTGAACCCATTAAGCTTTTGGATCCTGGCGACCGATGATGCGGTTTAGCGGGGTAGCTCAGCGGTAGAGCAGTGGCTTCATACGCCATGGTGCGCAGGTTCGAGCCCTGCCCCCGCCAGAATTATGCTGCGAGTTCGTAAAACTCCGCGATGCGCTCGGCTGAAGCTTCAGGCAATTCTTTGCCCTCCTCACGCAGCCACTCTAAATGCCATTGCAGGCCGTCGTGAATGAGTTGCTGGCATTCCTGGAATGTTTCGCCTGCTGCAACACATGCGCCGTCAAGGTCTGGAATATGTGCGCAATAGCCCGTATCGGTTTTTTCGTAAATGATCACGTACTTCATGATCTCAATCCCATCCAGCTTGCTCGTAAATGTTTTCACGTCGTCGCTATTCTTGCCTGCGATTGTCACTCGCTTATCAGGCGGCTTAAACCATCGTTCGTGGCTGCCTTTTTGTCGTACTCGCTCAAACCCGTCTTTGTTGAGCATTTTGCGGATATCGCCAAACTTCACGACATCACCGGCGTTCGCGTTAATTCGTAATACGCGGCGTCCTGAATGCGCCGAATTGAATCGTTGCTGACCTCTAAACCAAAACTCTGCGCCATACTCAGCACGCCACCGATCTGCGTCACGATCGACTTTGCAATTGCAAGCTTACCGTGCCCATTTACGGGAATCATGTCGATGTAATTAACTACGCCCTGATTTGCAATTTGCGCAGGTTCAGGTGCTTTTTGCAAAGCTAACTGTTCCGGTTTCTTCGACAACGATCCAGGTTTACGCCCAGGGCGTCCTTTGATCTTCGGCGGATCGTTCGGGAGTTTCCCGTTTGCTATGTAATGCGCGTAGCATGTTCGTATTTTGCTCGCGTTATACTCTGAAAGTTGCTTGTTATGGTTTTTCACCTCTGACAATGTCGGCCGGTTAACTCCCGAACCTATTGCAATCTCTGAAGCACTAAACTTCTCAAGAAGCTTGTTCAGCATTTCCAACGGGCTAAGCGGTTTCGGTGGTTCTGGTGTCACGTCGACTTTCTCTTTCTCAATCTCAAGCATGCGCACTTCGGTCGATCGCAAGCCCTTCGGCAGTAGAAACTTCTCGATGCGTTCACGATCCGCAACAGGCGGGCGGTATTTCTCATACTGCATGATGTCGCACAGCATTTCTTGCGACACGTTTGCACCCTTGGCGATGTCCTTAAGGGGGAGGTTCGTAGCTGCGATAATCTTGCGTAAGTCATGATTCACGATATTTCTCCGGTATGTACTCGCATAACGCCGGATCCATCCGTGCCTCCTCGATGATCGCCTCCAATGCGCAGCGTGCCCACAAAGCCTTTCGCTTGTGTGGGCTATTGAGGTCTTTCTCGTGCCGTTTGATCATCACGCGGAGTTGATACCTTTCTCGGCACTCTTTGCACGTTGTGAACGGCTTTTTGAGGCGAGAGAGGCCAGGCGTCCGAAGACGCCTGCACCCGTGATATCTGCAGAGTTCGCTAGGTTTGGTGTTGTCTTTTCCCATCATGCTTTCCGTAGGTGTACGCTAATCCTGCTATGCAAATTCCGTAGATAATCAAGAATCCGATCATGGTGTTCCTCGTCAAGTTTTCAAAGTGCTGTGAGCGCGTGTCTCATCAGGCGAGGGTCGCAACTCCACTCGCTACGTGAGCAGTCAAGTATTCCTTGACGACTCACGTTTCGACTAATTCATTGCCATGAGGACGACGTCTAGTCTCTGTGCTTCTTCGATCGTCAACAGTTTGTTTGCATGTTGCTCGACAAGTTCTCGCGCTGCTTCGTTCTTGATTCGATCGTCATACGGAATGAACATGATATCGCCGCCAGGATTGATTTTCATCCGATGCGTTGCACGTGTTGCGTGCATCGGGCCATGCTGTTTTGTCAAAATGATTCCGACGCATTTGTTGTTCTGAGCAAATGACATCCAAAACCATTGCAAAGGTTGTTCTGACTCCTCGGTAAGCGATTCAAGCATTCGTAAGTCAAATTCGTCGTCACTAATCGTCATGTTGTCCTTTCAGCAAAAAACTCGTCTTCGTTCACGTCGATGCCGAGTCTTCGGTAGTAGCGATATCTATTTCGTTTGAGTGCTGCATCCATGCGTTCGAACATCGTCCCTTTTTTCGGGTCGTAGCGTGATGCATCTGCACGAAGGAACGCGTGCACGAGCTTTCGACTCGCGTTAATGTGCCGCATCGTCATGAGCACCACGCTATGTTCTTCAGGCTCCAGTTCGTCGGTCATGTGTTGTTCGTTGCGATCGTGTCCGGCTTAAAGCCTTCGTAGACCAAGTCATGCTTGACTGTAGCGACCTGCGCTTCATGTGGTTGCGGCGGAATTGTTCCATTTGTTCCGCCGACGTTTGAAATGCTCATGATCACCTTCTCGCTTTGCTAAAGTCGGTTGTCGATGCCACAAATCCACGCATGTTGCTCGTGTCGGTAGGGCAGAAGGTGCATGGTTTCTCGGTTTTGCGTCCGAGTGAATAGAACGCGCGTGCTTTCTGTTCTTTCATGGCCGTGTCGTGTTTCTCGCAGACGACGAGCTTGCCGCCGTCCACAAGATTCGCAATCAGTTTATTCATGCTGCATCGTCCTCGTCATAGTCTGCGCAATGTGCGCATGTGAGTGTGTGATACTCGTCCAGTCGACAGGCTTCGCACTGCCTGCCTTCGTCCGTACTGCATGACTCGCAGCACGGGCAGTGCATTTCGATTGTCATGTCGCAATGGCTGCACACCTTTTCGATGTGCAGCGTCGCGGTTGTTGTTTCGATTGGGTCGGCGTGTGACATCGCTAGATGCGTGCACCTAGCACGTCACGCACTTCCTTGTAAACAAAGCGTACGTTGTTGTCGAAGTCCTTGACACAGCGATTAGGAAACCGCTGCCAGTCCAAGAGCTGATCGACATACATCAGATGCCGTCCATCACCCTCACCCGATCTCGTCCGTACCAGCACGATCGTCCGTCCATACCCAGCGTCACTGAGTGCCTGCACGTCCTCCATGCTTAAGTAGCTATTCGATCGGATGACACCAGCCTCAACAGCCGCGTCAAGCGTTGAGCGAAATTCATCGCTCGCAATCGTTGTATTCATTTATCAAGGTCACTCTCGTCAGTTGAGCACTGCACAAGCGCAGCGAGCTCATACATCTATATTAGCCTATCGAGTCTAACATGTCAATAGGTTACAGCAACATCTTCGAAGGCCCGCAACCATCTTCAAAGATACACTTGACATGTTAGACAAACGATGCTAACATAGACTTATCAAGAGGGGTTGGGGTACACGAGACCACCACTCACGCAACACCAACCACGAGGAGACCACCGCCAACCACACAACGCTCACCACACGCACTTACAACGAAATACCGAAGGCGTAGGCACGCGTGAGCACGCCGCACGTAAGCACCACCTCCCCGACCGGGCGAGCCCCCGCGCCCGCGCCGCCGCCCAAGGTGACGGTCACGCGCCTCTTGCTTTTTTTTTTGGGTTGCTGTAGCGCGGTGAGGCTGCTGCGCTGTGCGATGCGGTGTGCCCTTGATTGATGCTGTTCGATAATTCCAGTTTTTGACAGGGTGGTTTGACACATAGGTTCTTGATTCCTTCTCGAAGCTGTACATGTTTTGTGTTGAAAGGTTGTTGTGTGATCTATGTCACGCAGTTTGCTAGGTAGCCCGATGACGGTTCGTGCGTGTGGTGTTTCGGATGGTTGGTGGAATGATCGTGCTGCAGTGTGGCGGTATGGTAGGCAATATAGTTGTCACTTGGTGTATTGGTTGTATTTGTTGAACTTTCGGCGCGTTCGGCCGAAGAAGGTGGAAGCTGCTCGTATGCGGCGGATCCTGAGAACGTTGAGGAAGCGAGATATGTACGTATGAGCTACACGCCGGTTACGGATGATTGGCTAAGGGCAGTTCTCGAGTCGCGACCTAAAGTCGGTTCTCCCAGGTTTCATAGAGTCGTTTCTGCCAAATTTTATGCTGTGTATGAGGAGCTGCTCGAACGGCGTGAGGCCGAAGCTGCAGAACGGAAAGCTGAAGTTTTAGCGCATAAGGTTGAAGCTGAAGAAAAGCCAGTCTTGCCTGCTTGGGCGTATGAACGTGCGGCAAAAAATAAGGTTTACCTTACGCCGAGTTTACCGCGATCTTTTTTTTCCAACGGCACAGTTTTTGTCGATATGGAGTTTCACGTTATTGACGCTAATGCTTTAACAGGAGCGAAACGTTATTTTCCCGTTATTGTAAATTATGAAGAAGCTTTGCAAGAGTTTCACCGTCAACAAACTAGCGAAGCGATTGAGAGCATGCCTTCCTGATGGAGCAGCTATGAACTGGATGCGGTTTGCGGTGTGGTTGATCGTGTCGCTGGTTGCGGTAGGGTGTCTGCTGTTTGCTTTACTTGCTTTACTTGCTTGGCTGATTGGCGCGCGCACGGACTAAATTTGCTCGCTGTGTGACCGATAAAGACAATATGACTGATACTCTGCGCGAACCAGAACTCGGCGACATTGTGATCTACCTCGACGAGATTGCCAACGAGTATGCCGCGATTGTCACGAGCGTCTGCGATCCAGAAGAATGCGCTCCGAATACGGTTGGGCTGGTTGCGTTTAACGATTTCGGCATGAAGTTTCTGGATCACGTTGCGCACGGGGCAGAACCGGAAACCTGGCAGTATCGCAATACCGTCTGATTCCAGCGGCTCCAAGCAACCGCTTGTGAAGGCGTGCTCACCGTCTTGGAGTCAGTACGTGAGACTTGAAGCCCTGCGGCTGCTCTACGACGTAGGGCTTCTTGCTGCTTTGCGATCGCCGACGCGCTAGCGCTCTGCTGATGACCAACTCTGCGGAGTTGCTCACAGCACCGGCTCATGTTGCCGCAGGGTAACAAAGACGGGACTTAACGTCCAAAGACGACGAGGACGGACTTTCAGCAATCCGGCAGATGCTGCTGAGTCCGGGACACAAAGGGGCCTAGGTCAGGTCCCTTCGTGCAATCCGTGTAGACGAGCGTCGTCACGGTCTGAAAGCACGTCCCTTCTCTTAAGCCTTGGCCCGTCACTCTCTTTTTGCTTTCGCGAGAGTGGTGTGGGCTGTACTAGTCGCTACGGGGGTCACCCTGTACGTAGCATCGTTGGGTTCGGAGCGCCGACTTTTCCCAATTGGTCGTTGGTCGTTCGGCGGTGGCGGCCACGTTCAGGGAGGATTCAGATCCGCTTGCTGAACGCTGCCCGATTTTACGGGCGTTTTACAGAATACATCTTTTGCTTCTAGGTTGAAGCTGCCGGTCCCATTCAAGCTCATGCACCGGCGGACGGGAATTTATCATTCAGAACTTGCAGGCTTTCTAGCCTAGGGAGTACAATGATCTCAGCGTCGATCGTCTGTAAACTAGCGACGTGTAGATAGCCTCCCTTCTTTCGAAGGGGGGCTTCTTCATTGGTTATGTCAAGGATCATTGAGTCGTTAGTAAGGATAGTACTAAAGCCGCCGGTTTTACGCAACTCTGAAGAAATCCTTATAAGTTCCCTGTAAAGTTTTTGCTTGAGGCCGCCGATGACATCGGCATGATGAACCTCAGCAACGAGCAGGTCGCCTACATTGCGTACGAAGCGCACCGCGCGTACTGCAAATCCATTGGCCTTGGTCTCCTTAAGCCTTGGGGCAACTCGAAGGCCGTCGATCAGCAAAGCGCGATCATTGGCGTGAGCAAGCTACGTGACAACCCAAACCTCACGGCCGAGGAAATTCACGAAAGCTGGCTAGCTCAGAAGCACGCCGATGGCTGGAAGTGGGCTCGGGCGAAGAGCGATGTCGAGAAGACGCACCCGCTCATGGTTGCGTACAAGTACGTTCCGCCAAAGCATCAGATGAAAGACAAGCTCTTCATCGCGATCGTGAAGACTCTCCTGGAGCGTGAACTTGCACCAGTTTGAAGCGTCCGACGTCATATCGCTGAACGAGCGCCGCAAGAAGACCGAGATCGCGGCAACGGTTGCGTTCCTCCAGCACCTCTTCAAAGAGCATGGCTTTGGAGACTTGATAACACTCAACGCCATATCGCGGAACGTGTTCTACCAGTACAGCCAAGCGCACGCTGACAAGGTGGTTGACGAGCTTTACAAGATCCTCGAGCGCCAAGCGCTGCATGAGGCCGCTATAGAGGCCGCTCGACATGCGTGAGAAGAAAGCCGTCGTTGAAGTTGATGTTGCCGACGTAACGCAAGACCCAAATTCGCTTGACGTTCCGCTCGTGACGAATCCGCCTGATCTAACGCCGAGGCCCGTTCCCAGTCCACCCCCACCGGCGAAGAGTGACGGCAACTGCCCTCTCCTTGTGACCGACCCTGTTGCTCCTACGCGTGTCACCGAAACGATTGGTGAAGGAGAAGCCCAAGTCACGGTCGTTCACAAGGAGCCCTTCGTCGAACTTGATCGACCCGTGGAGTGCCCGTCGTGCGGCAAACTCTTCGAGTCCCACGCGCTTCCGGTCGATAACTACGGC
>Ga0116227_10011429_pt1 | contig 14915 bp, 9 predicted proteins | sample S1TSphgellanicum_FD_89693 | JGI IMG/M metagenome (GOLD analysis project Ga0116227, IMG submission 89693) | Host-associated microbial communities from peat moss isolated from Minnesota, USA - S1T2_Fb - Sphagnum magellanicum MG | ecosystem: Host-associated > Plants > Peat moss > Unclassified... | reverse complement strand
TTTTGCCAAATTTTAACTTGAAAAATATGATTTTGACCTAAACAAAGGATTTTTTTTCACAAAGAAAATAACTCAAATTCATCAAATTTTGAAGAAAAAAAATTTCAAATCACCATATTTTTATGATAAGTTTTAATACGTAACCAAGAATATAGAAAGATTTTTATTTTTTTTGTGTTCATATCTAATATGTAGTCAAATTTCTAACTAAATCATTTTATGAATGATCATCTCTTTAGTTACATCATGCTCAATAATTTGTTGTTTCATTTATCTAAATGTTAGGAATGATTGATATTACAATGTCTTTTTTTTTCCATCATTACATAACTATGAATAGTTCAGTATTGCTTGGTGTTTCTAATTAATCAAAAAGGCAGTTCACATGGCCTTTGTGTCTCACTTTTGGTATTTTTGTTAATTGAAAGCATAATAAAGTATCCACAAAAAGTAAAAGTATAAATCTCATTAGCTCTCTTTTTCAAAAACTATGTCACCAAAACCATGCAATTGTGAGCCCACATGTGAGTGCAATTTACCACCAAATTTGCTTCAATACCAAGTTGAATCTTATGAAATTTTCTTATGTCAAATAATGGACATGCAAGATATATTTTATTTAAAAAATCTAATAAGCCAAAGCATCACATGGAGATCCTTCCAATTGGACTACAACTTTGATGGATGAAAGATTTCAACAAGCTACTAACATGCAACCTCCTTGCAATGTAGGCAAGCCCCATGCTTCATTTTCCTTTGAACACCAAAACTATAATCCAACTTACATTTCAAAACACTACTCATGCAATAAAAAGGCAACAAAATTTTGAATTCACAATGTTTTATTATCAAAAGTGTTTGATATTTGAAGAAGGCATCATTGAACTCATTTTGGTTCTTAATTTATAACATATAACTTTAGTTTGCAACTAATGTTTGTTCAACATTAGATCCATGAAGAAACTTAAAATAGAAAATTCACAATAAATATTAAATCTATTTTGTTAAAAATGTGGGCTTAGGTACCCACACTTTGCTTCACTTTACATGTTCTTTTTCAAAGGATAAAAGTATTTTAGGTGACTCACTTTTGACATTTTGGAAGCTCCAAATCTTACACTAGTAAAAATTCTTGCAATCATACTAATGATCAAACTATGTGTTTTATAATTTTCCTCTACTTTTTAATCACACATTATGTTGGTAGGTCACTCTATAGATATCCCTAGACATGTGATTGGCCAAACATTCATGTGAATTTTTTTAATTTTCAATGTGAAATGAAAATAAAAATGATAGAAAATGACAAAAATCATGCATTAATTTTTTTTCAAAATGACAATTTTTGGTATTCAAAAAGTTTCAATGCATGTTAATCTTTAATTTTTCATTTGATGCTAGCTTATTTTCTGAGTCCACATTTTTCAGTTTTTATGTGTGACAAACACAATGTCATCATTTCAATAGTCCATAATAATTTTTATTTTTTTAAATTCATCCATAATTTTTTAAATGATTCCCATTAAAGTCTATTGTAACATAAATAATTTAAAAATAAACAATGTTAATGTTGAGGGATTACATTTAAAGTTCGTTTGCAATCCAAAAAAACTATAATTGTGGTAGTTCAAACTATCCACCTAATTGTGATTTCAACCTAAGTTCTTATTTTCTTTCCCACAATTTCAAGGTAATCACTTCCATCTCTTCCAAGCTTCAATTCCATTCTTGTGTATTTAAACCTTAAATATTTCATGTACTCTTCTACTATTACACTAACCCAAAAAGGGTCAAAACATATTCAAAGGAGCCAAAAAGGGAACTAGATCACAATCAAAATTACAAACTTTGTGACATGTCTATGTGATGCCATTTGAATTGTCATTTTCATTTTAATGTGTTGCAATCCACATCCTCTCACACATCTAAATTTTTTTTGAATCTCAATGCACATCATTTTCCTTATCTAGATTATATTATGCAATGGTAAGATCACCATCCTCACCTTCAAACAACAAGACTTCCAAATGAACTTGAGCCTCACAAACCAACTTCCAATAGTCACCCACATCATACCAAATTCTTATGTTTATTTTGTTTCTATGAGATGTTGATGGTTCTTCATAAACAACCTTTGTAACCTCAATTTTCCATAAAATCTACCCAGAGCATTTGCTTTTCTTTCTCAGTAGGTGTTTGCATTGTTGACACCTTTTCAACATGCATCAAGTTCCAACCCAAAACTTCTATTGTTGAAATCATGACCACATTGTTCAACACCTTGAAATGTTCACTATAAAATTATCATAATAGGTTGTCTTTCTTGCAAAATCAACATAGGTTGTCTTTCCACAAAATTCAAATCTTTAATCGAACTTTTATTTTCTTCTTCATCTTTTGCTTCATCAATTCGGTTGTGACTCGATGCATCCACATTGCCATGTTTATCACATGTTGAATGTAAAATCTTGAAGTTAAAATTTTGGAACATGTTTATCCATCGAGCCCTTGATTCCATTACATCTAATACAATCACAAGCCATTCTAAAGGCTTATGATCTATGCCTTAAAAAAACTAAATGACAATGAAAATATTGTCTAAAGTGCATTACACCCCAAGCATAATGTATTCACCTTGATTGGGTGAAACTTCTCTTGACTTGAGGACAATGTTTTGCAAACATAAGCCAACATGCTTTCACCCTTATTAATTTTCTACAACAACACACACCCACACCTTTTATGGATTATTCCACATTTAAAATGAATTGTTTTACAAATGTTGGTTAGATAAAATGGGGCTTTGACCAAACAATGTTTTGAAATTGTATGATAATAGAGTGTCCATATGTCTACTTGGGAAAAAAAACTTAATGAATTGGAATTATGGGTCCAAACGACATTTAATGAACCAATGTGTTTACTTTGCATTTAATACTATTGTCTATTTTGGGGTCTTTTTGTCAAAAAACATGTTTTCATAAAAAGGAATTTTCAAATGAAATATTTTGAAACTTTTTATTTATTTAATTTATAGTTGCCCCAATATGCCATATATATATTTTGCAATCAATTTTGAATAAATATGAATTCTGAAAAATGTACAAATCTTGTCAGATTTTGTGTTTCATTTTGAAAAATTGTCACAATTTCAAATCATACCAAAACATGTTAACATTTTCAATTTTAATTTTTTATATTATAAGCTACATTTTTTCTTTAAACAACATATACATTGCATCACATTCACATTCATAAAGAAATTTTTTTTTAAATATAAAAATTTTAGTGCTTTTTAGATGTGTCTAATAGTTTTTAAACTGGGGATCAAAAAAGTTTATTATGAAAACTAAGGGCCTTTGTGAAAGTAATGTTATTGAATGAAAATGTTAAAAATCCTTTGTTCAAACCAAACTTTGATATTGGAAGATTTTTTCATTCATTTGAAAAATTTCAATATCCATATTATTCAATAAGCACAACTTTCCATGATTCCCATGTTATTAAAGTGGCACCACATAAACAAATGTAACAAAAATTGCAAAAAAGTTGAAATTTTGACATCAATTTTGACATCAATTGCATAACCATTAGGGTGCAATTGATGATTTTTTATTATAATTTTTTTTAAATAGCTAGTTAACCCATAATTTATTTAACATGACATCTAATTGCAAGATGCAACAATCCATTAATTATTATGAAATAAATATTACAAAAACTCAAAGTTGAATTATGCAATCATTTTTTTTGTTCAACATTAGTCCTTTTAATAAGAACCCCAACCTTGAATAAAACCAATGATGGAATGACAAGGACAAAGCTCCATCATTAATCTCTAATGTTCTAATTCTATGCAAGAAAACACAAGAAATCATCCACACATGCATTATGGTTAGAGGAATGCTTAAGAAACTTGTCATTTCTATCAACAAATTTCATGTGGCCATGATGAGCTTCAAGTAGATCTTGATAACGTTTTGAACTTAAAAAAATAACCTACTAATGATCAAGCTTAGAACTAATCATTGCAATGATCATGTCAAGATATAACAACAATGAAGATGACTAGCCCATTATTTAATGAAACTTTGGTAATTTGCAAATTATAGTGAACTTTTTTGGTGGTGATTTTTTTTAAAAATTTATAGCTTAATTTCACCACATTTTGACATAGTTTTTAATTTTTAGGTAAATTCTCATCAATTTTTTTTTAAATCACAATTTTTCACAATTTTTTCACCATTTAATGCAAATTCATTTAAGAGGTGATAATTAATGATGCATTAAAATTCCTTTAAGAGGTGATAATTAATGATATTGCATTCAAAATTTGAAAAATCGAAACAACAACATTAAATTGCACACTAATCAATGTAATCTAACACCCTCATTAATCCATCTCATTGAAGTTACATCCAACACCAACAAGATCAAAAGCATAGATGATAAAAATCTTGTTGTTATCCACTACCCATGCAATTACAAATCTATCAACACTAACCTCAATGATTGTCAATTGTCCAATCAAAGTTGTAAACCAAGTATCTAATCACTAAATTCCTCGTTGCTAGCAATTTGGAGTTAACATGTTTGCCCATGAATTTCATCTTTGACTAGACCCATAGCCATTTTGTAGCATTTGTGGTGATCTGCCATCATACTCAAGTTGGCTTGTCCAATGTGGTAGCTTAACCACTAGGCTATCTCACTTAGTGAAATTAACAATTAACTTATCTGCATTCATGATGATGCTAACGACATGCCCTTTGAAAGATTGAGAGGGATCATGTGCTTGATATGCACAATGGTGGCTAACAACCTAAAATTGAACCTGAGACTCATCTAATTAGTTGTTTTGCTTGCACAATTGATAATCAAATTGTTAACATCAACACATCACAAAACTTGGTCAAAATTTTATTTAATGAACCCCACATAGCTATGAGGAACTATGTGCTATTGGGATTACATCATTGCAAAACACCTTGGATCAACAAGGTGATAACCAATACCAACATTGTTGACAAGTTCAATGAGGACAATGTCAAAATATGTGCCTTATTGAATAGTAAAATGAATTCCATGGATGTGCATTAGATCTTACATTTCACTTGTTTAGTGTTCCATAGACCCATTTTCTATTTGTCCAAGACACTAACAACAATGGATTCATTATATGAAATTGTAGCATATTGGCCATGTGGGCACAAGTTGTTGATCGTTTACACGCATTGTTGATCCTGCTAACACACATCACTCACAATGGACCAAGCTCCAACTCATGGTGAGGAATACCAAACTTATTTCATTTGCAACGGTGAACATTACAAAAAACCATCAAAAAACACACAAAATTGATTGGCCAACATGATTATGACACTCCAATACTCTTGTCTCAAATACTCTTGTGATTTTAAAAGCAAGCCCCCCTTAAACCCTAAACATTATCCTAAACCCTACCCTACCCAAGGGGCTTCTTAAGGAAATACTCGGCATCTGAAACATTATTATCATGACCCAAAAGTTTATTGGAGGTTGCAGCAAGTTAGACTTTCTTTTGGTTGGGGGCCGATAGAACCATTTTCACATAAAAGAGTGAGAGTTAACTAGTGTTGGGTGGTTTTTTGAATTTTCAAAGAACCAACGGTTTTGACTAGTTGACCTTTTCATTTTTTAAGATCCTATTGAGTCCAGTTTTTCAAAAAAATTTACTTTTAAGGAACTTCAAAATTGTTTTTCATATTCTAAAAAATTGACAAGTTGTGGGTAATGTTGAATGGTAGTTCTTTGGGCCCATTTTTGAGAGAAAAGCAGCCCAAGTATATGTGACAATTTTTAGTCAAAGAACACGAACTATCTATAGTTCCTAAAAAAATCAACCATGAACATCCAATTTTGAAATGGTTGGAATTTTGAAAAAATGAACCTCAAATGCAAAAAGAGATGTTTCCCATTTACAAGGAGAGGAAAAAAAAAGGGGGGGACTTGCTGACTTTCTTGTGTTGTTTATGAGAACAATTTTCTTATTTTCAGATGCATGGAGGGTTTGAAAAATATGATCATTGGCAATCTCTTTGCTCAAGGAATTTTCCCATCTTAAAATGACAAGAAGAAAATGAGACTTTCAAGCTAGCAAGTTCCCCTTCATAATTTGGTGAAGAAATAATTGAAACTTGAAGGGCTTAGAACTTTTTGAATCTTTCTTGCTCAGAGATAGGTTCGTTGACAGCCCCAAAAGAACATAACTTTTTTCATCAGCTCAAAAGTTGCCTCACCATTCTTGCCAATGAAATCATGTGTCCGAAACTCCACTCCGCCAACTGCCACAAACAGTTCACAACAAAAAGGGAAAGAAGTCAAACAACATGGAACTTGTTAGTTATGAAAATTCACTGGGGAATCAAAAGTCCAAGCAACCCAAAAAACAAACTGAAATTATCAGTCAGTTATGGAAACCAAATGTGGAATAAAAAGTCAGAGCAACCCAGAAAAAACATGCACCATGCATGCACCACCTCACTTTGTGCAAATCAAATGAAGTTATGGAAAAACCAGTCTGGAAAACAAAATAGTCAAAGTAAACAGAAAAGAAAAAGAGGGACTCAGATCAAAAGACTGGAACTTATCAGTTATGAAAACCAGATCTGCTGCTATATTCAACTATTGCATGCAAAAGTATTTGTATACAGACAATTGCATGACTTTTTATTGAGGAAAAAAAGCAAGAGTTTCTCATCACTTGCACAGATGGAGTGAAAAGGATTTCATTTGACTTCAATGACAAAAGAAGCATGTTCTTTAGCTAGCTATCAAGTAACACTGACTCCTTACTTCCTAAGATAGCAACAGAAATCATCTCCTTGGAGCTTAAGCTTGACTGGATACTGAACATTATGCACACCAGGAATGAGTGATTCCAGTGTTGTTATCTTGACTTGAGAGTACGCACACCAGGAGTGACTCAACCCAGTGTTGTCATCTCATCAGTTGATACAGAGTAAAAGTGTTTCCTAGCTTTCCAAGGAAAACAAATACCACCAAAGGTGGTGCACCTTTCCCTTAGAAGAAAACCAAAAGGGTGTATGTACACAGAGACTTCTCATTTGCATCATTGGAATTTAGGAGATGCAAACCTTGTGTGTAATCTCAGAGCAATTTGGAGATTTTGGAAGTGCCCATTTATACAGCAGATATAGTAGAAGGATATGTATAAATACTTGTGTATATATATATACACACAAGAGACTTACCTTTTCACAGCTTTGGTAGACCTGCTGCTTCCTTCTCACTGCTTTGCTGGTGTTTGATTACCAATATGCTTTCAGGTTTGCTGCATTGTAAGGTCTTGAACAAACCTAAAAAGACACAGAAACATGTTCACAAACAAAAGTTGGATGAGTTTTCATATAGTAGACCTGTGAGAGCTCCAAGGTCCCCAGATCCCAATGAGATTCTTTAATCCTTTCCTGCGCCATGAAGTACCAGAGGCTGAAACAACAATTTGCTTTCCCACGTTACCAAAATTGACGCTGCAATATGCAATGCTCCACAGTAACTTTCTCACCTTGCTGGAAGTATTTTTGTACAAGCTTCCCTTCTTTACTGACTGCAATGACTCCTGTGGAGTTACACACACTGTAATAGATTCTAAACAACCGAGTCCCAGTACCTCTTATACAAATGTTTTCCTTCAAACCCCCTGTTCCATTGGTTGTAGATGAAATCTTCAAAAACATACCTGCACAAGTACTGAGAACTTCTCCATATTTATAAGTCGACCTGAATACAATTGAGAGATGACCTTATAATAGAAAGATTTCAGATCCACCAACATATCAGTGAACAAGGAAAAGATGAGACAACCTCAGAAAACACAGTGAAAAACTAAAGAACAGTGAACAACAGTGATCATCACAAACAATGTCAGTGACCTTCACTGGCAACATGTCTAGTAGTGACCAGATACAGTTACATCCCCACTGACTTCATCAGCTCTCAGCAGAGGTCAATGTATACATGAACCCAACATATGAGTTCGCCACAAGACCAGCAGTAACCAGAAAGACTCAGTCCTGATGCTGGCTAGCTCAAGAAAACATACAAGGGAAAGAGAAGGTTAAAAATAAGGAAGAAAGGGGACAGAAAAAATCAGCAAACCAAGAAAGAACCAAACATGGAAAGAGGGAAACATCTGTTATGTCAAAGCTTCATGAAGGCCTCTCAGCCTTAAGTTCAAGGAAAAGCAATCGCAATCCAAAAGTGGTTGAAGATCTCCAAAGACATTAAGGTTACATGTTAGCACCCTTTGGAACGTCCATGAACATTTTCTGGTTGTGTGTGGGTGCTCCTAGATTGATACTAACCAGGTGCATACACTAGGCTCTTCACACTTATGCCTGGCAAAGAATGAATCTTTCTCTAGACCTCTCTGGAATCAGTACCCAGCTTTTGAAAACCTATACTCTGTTCCAGTGCCATGAACTACAGCTATGAAAAGGACATAAAAGAGAATGATGTCTAACTTGTCATACGCACTCTTCTCCAATGTCACCAAAAACTTGTAGCTGAGCCAACAGATTCAACTCATGCTCAAAAAACTAACAAAATGGCTTCTTCTCCGATGTCAGTGGCAAAGACAATAATCTCTATACAGACAAGGCAGAGCCACTGCAAGATTTGGACTAATCTTCAGCAATCTCCTCACAAGGAAGATGCAAAAGGATAAGTCCCTACCCTTCATCCCTTGGGACCTTTTTGTCAGAGGGAAGGATTTCAGTCATCTGTATGAGCAGTTGTTTAATGTCAAACGGCTTCCCCAAATACCCATCCATGCCATGTGAAAGGCATGTCTCTTGGTAGCCATGAATGGCATGTGCTGTGAGTCCAAGGATTGGAAGCCTGCTCCACCCTTGTTGTTTTTCCACCTCCCGTATGTGTTGAGTTGCTTGCAATCCATCCATGTTTGGCATCTGCAGTTGCCAGAAATGGTAAAATCAGATCTCTCATCTATCTTCAATAAAATAGCACACAACCACTGAGAACAAACACATTCCATGCAGTTCATACTTCCCAAGGTATACATTCCACTTCTGATTATTAAATAAAGATCTCCTATACCTGTTCTACTAGTACAATTCTCACAGTGCTTGCTTGTTGGCCCTAAAAAGACAAGCAAACTGTTGAAGCAGACTCACAACAAATGGATTATGATGTTTTAAGAGAAGTTGATTGAATCACGCCTTCTATAACTCCTTGAGCGAACACCGTCCAGAAGTATCAACCCACCCAGTTTGTGAATGAGTTTTTGAAAGACTTAACCAACATTGACAATGAAATGGCTACAAAGAGATTCAAGAAACTATCAACTCTTATCTATGATGTGGATTCCAACCTGGACATCCATGAGAACAAGGTCAAACATCTCATGATCAGCTTGAACAGTTTCCAGTGCCTGCTTCCCATCACCAACAATAGTAACTTTATGACCGTACTTCTGCAGTTGACGGGTGGCCACTTTCTGATTTATGGGATTGTCCTCTGCCAGCAATATCTTCAGCTGCCTCTCTGGTGCACCCTTAGGAGGGACCACCAGTTTAGGAGGTCTCTTCTGGGACTCTATAACCTTCTGGCAAGTTTGGATGGCATCTTGCAACATCTCACCCATGCCTGGTGACAAATCTTGCTCTAAATTAGCACCATTTGGTGCAACCTTGCTGACTAAATCACTTGAATTTGAACTCAAACTTGAAGCCTCTGTAAACACTGATGACCCTGATGACCCTGAGGCACTCTCTGTATGTTGATCAGAACCTAGTGAGAACCTTTCACTTTTTGCATCTGGTATATCAATAACAACATCCTCCTTCAATGCAGAGATAGGGCCCTTTGGTGAAACCTCCTGATCCTGCAAGGGAGGTGATAAAGTAGTAGCTTGCTTTTCTGATGTTGCCAGAGTTGCACTTCTCAATTTTTCCAAAATAAACTTATCAGTGGGCTTTTGAGGAATTTCAACAGCACGGGACAGATCATGCAGTCTTGAGTTGTTTGGTAACAGAGACCCAGAAGCTTCACAAACTGTCACTAGCCCAGACATATTCCTCACTCTTGATTCTAGCCTTGGACTCTTGGGCAGTTTGCTACCTCCAGCTCTTGCTGAAGTAGGCCGACCTGCATCCCGTTTTCTTGAAACCGTACCAGCTGGTCTTGATCCCTTGTCTGATGAGATCCAATGTTCTTTGCTACACAACAAATCCTTGTCAGACAATGCCTTCTGTCGAAACAAGCCACTCCCAACTTGAATAACTCCTAGCGTGGCTCTCAATGACTCATCTACAGTTGTCGAGGTATAATTTCCAAGTACCCCATCTGAATCAGAGTCAAACAAACCTTCTCCATCTGGATATTCATTATCATACGCCAAATGAGCTGGCAAACTGAACTTTACTCCTCTTAATAAGACACCTAGCGAGTGGGCACGCCTGTGCAACAGAAGCCCACTTTTGACAGATGCCTTGGAGAGCGGCCAGTTTTCAAGAGAAGAAAATCTCAATGGACGTTGAATGAAATGATCAGATGTTGCAGATGCCTCTTTGTCACTCAGAGCAAATGGCAACTTGAAACAAAAAGTACTGCCCTTGCCCACCACACTGTCAGCCCAGATGCGGCCATCTAAGAGCTCAACAAACCTGCACAAAATTCACTAGCTTGTCTTCAGGTCAACATTAGAAGCAGTGCTGGTAGGACCAGATTGAGACAGAACAGTGGAGTCAATAGGAGGAACAAATAACTATCAGAAACACACAGATGAATCACTAGAGAGGTCAAGGGGCAGTTACAATTCTTGTTCAATTGTCAGGAGCAATCTGTGCAATAGAACTTTGAGAGACATAGATGTTGCCCAGAGACCATTACTCTCATCTGAAAAAGAAATGGCTTGCTAGTGAACTGCTAGTTATCTCTTCCAGAATACCATCAACAAACGCCTCAATTCATAGGGTACTACCAATTGTGAGAGGCTGAATCACCTGAGGCATCCAGCTACAAACACATGACAACAGATAGCGTCTGTAAATACAAGCCTGCAATGAAGCATCATCTTCAACCTTAATGGAATTGAGATTGAACTAATAATAAGGTTATAGGGATTTCAGATCATGACTCAGAGGATCAGAAAACCATGTGAAAAACTCCTCCCACCACAGTTCCAAGATCATACCTCTGCACAATGCACAGCCCAAGCCCTGTACCACCATAAAGTCGTGACGTTGAGGGGTCAGCCTGTGTAAAAGGATTGAACATGTCCTGCAACTTGTCCTCAGTGATTCCAATGCCTGTATCCTGCACCTCAAATTCAACCTCAACTTGTTTGGACACAGGAGGTTGAGAAGGATTTCCCTCAGGCTTCTCAATCTCTGTCACAGGAGCTACTTTTGATGACCCAAACCCTTCAACCACATCATACACCTCGGGTGATAACTCCTTGTCAGGTTCAACTTTGAAGTAGGCACCTGGCCAGCTTGACCAACTGCGCAACTTGTAAAAGGTAGTGGATTGCTTGGGAGGCTGCGAAGGCAAAACTGGTAATTGTACACTACCTTCTTCTGGCCCCAAACTTGTACCAAAAGTCACAACACGAGCATCTGCAGCTGGCTCCTTAGATCTAGGAAGAGCCACACGGACTGTGACTGTGCCTTGGTTTGTGAATTTCAGTGCATTTCCAACTGCACACATGACAAGTCCTTATGAAATAATCTTCTCAGCTCCACTCAACAACAACTATCATGCACTGAAATTCTGTTTTCTACAAAGCATAAGCTTGCATTACTACATGTCACTTGCGGAACTGTCACCTACAGATATCTACAACCTATTCACTGTTTTCATACTAAAATTATCTGTGCATGTTTCACAAGGTGCATCAGCACACTGAGTCTATGTGGTCCTATGGTAAGCTAATCTGCTGTAGATCGGTATGCTTAATATTTTCCCCAATATAGGAAGGCTGCCACCATAAAAACAACATGGCAGATGAGTAACATACCAAGGTTGAGAAGGCATTGCTGGAGCTTCCCTGCATCTCCAACAAGGAGATCTGGCACACCCCCCTCAACTTCCCACAGAAGCTGTAGTCCTCGATCTTGTGCTCGAGTCTGTAGCATACGCAGCGTACTGGAGACCAATCTGCGAATGCTGAAAGGTTCCTTTTCCACTTCTAAGCGGCCTGCCTCAATTTTGGTCAGGTCCAACACACTATTGATAATATGCAGCAATAAGTCTGCACATTCTTTCAAAGAAATGAGACTCTCTTTCTGGTCCCTAGTGAGCTTAGATTCCAGCAGCAATGTGGTCAATCCAAGTATGCCATGAATTGGAGTCCTGCATTACAAGAACAAGCATGCAAATTCTTTCAGACCTTGGGGCAAATTCCAATCTTGTCATTCACACTCACATGTTATGTGCATCACATTCTAATATATAGGGTTTCATAGGTAAACTTCAGCACTAATTGTGGCTATGGCTGCAGTATTAAAAAAAACCAAAAGAGGTCACTTTCCTCCTGTATGAAGTTTTATTTCAAAGATAAGACCAGACCTGATCTCATGGCTCATGTTGGCAAGAAATTCTGACTTTGCATGGTTGGCATGCTCTGCATTTTTCTGGGATACCTGCAACTCTTCATTTGCCTTGACAAGCTCCTTAGTTCGTTCCCTAACAGTTTTCTCCAGATGCTCGTTGGTTCTGTTTAGGTCTTCTGTTAGATGGTTCTTCTCCTTCACAGCAGCAGCAAGGACAATGCCCACAAGCCCCATAACTGATGTAAATAGCTCAATCTGTAGCACTAAACTTGGAGCAGCTCTGTCTTTGGGGGCTCCAGCCATGTAGTAGAGAGAACTATCCCGGTGGATAGTTCCCAGGGCACAAAATAAAGAACTCACAGCTACCACCAAGGACCAGCCCACTTGATTGAATTGAAAGGCTGAAGAAATAATCAATGGAAACAACAAATATGGCAATGGCCGGATGAAGGTCCTGACTGAAAACATGAACACCAATATAAGAAAGCCCAATGTGACACTCCACAGAGTGACAGCTTTCAAACTGCTCTTGATTGTTGGCCTCCTAAATGACAAGTGCAGAGGCCCCAGAGCCATCAAATGTATCACTGCTGGTGAGAGAGTGAGCATTGCTGAGAGCACCCCAAGCCACCACGTCCCCCAGTAACGAAAGAAGAATGTCCACTCCACCATTCTTGTAATGCACTCAGCAATGCTAATCAGAGTTTCAAACACTAGAGAACAACAAAACACAATAACAATGTACCAAAACGCCTGCCACACATTGTCAAAGGTCGGCAACTTCTTCCTTGGATTCTTATTAGGGCACAACTGCTTCTTCATAAACCAAGCTCCAATCTGTGACTCACAAGTTCCAAGTAGTGCAAAGAGGAGCACAGCGAAGAGACGCCCTCGTCCTAATGACTCAGGTGCCCGGATTGCCATATAGATCCTTGAAAAGTAGAATCCAATATAGTTGCCCAGAGCCACAGAACCCTGGTGATTAGACGCAATTGCCATGCCCATAGCTCGTGGCAAGTAGAGAGGGAAGACGACTGTGTGTGTGAACTTCTCTTGCAAGTCGGAAACTGACATCTCAAACACCAAAATGCCACTGACACAGATAAATGCAGCCTGGAGCACATTCATCAAAAGAAGAGCTCTGTAGGCATTGGCATCCCTGCGTTTACCCTTGAATCTCGGGCTTGAGAAAGCATAATCCTGGATCAACTTCACAGCTCGTCTAACTGAAGGATTGCCAACTTCCGCACCTTGAGCTTCATCTTCACCATGGCTACTACTTCTAGCAATCAAGAGGGCCATCTTCCCTCTCTTTCTCTCCCAATCCCAACTAACCACCTAGATGCTTTCAGGGCAGTACTGCTAGCTGGGGGTGTCAGAGATGGAAGTGGCCCTCCTTCCCTCCAAATCAACAACAAAGTCACAGGTAAAACAGGAGCAGCAAATCGATGAAGAAGATTGTCTATCTTCTTGTTGCTCTGGATGATCACTGCAAGGTTCACAGGTTGATACTAGTTGCATCAATGAACGAAACCTTTTTGAAAGACCCCAAATTCATGCTAGATTGTTCTTGCACAGCATGCCTGAGCCCAAGAATTGAAGTCAAAAGCTGTCTCCAGAGCACCGATCCTCAGGAGCCTCTCTTCAATTTCCTCCTCCTGCACTACGAATGCAGACAACCTACAACTGTTCTCACAGGCCTCATAGGCACTTCCTCTTCTTTTTTCTTCTGCTGCTTCCTCTTGGTCTGTTCTTTCCTCTTCTTCTTCTTGTTCTTTTTTCGGTCTTCTTCTTCTTCTTCCCTACTTTCTTTCCTTCCCTCTCTGACTGCTCTTTGTAGTGACCTAAAACAACAGCAGCAACAAGAACATGAAGAAGACCTGATTAACCAACCTCATTCTTGCATGCCGCTTGATAAAGATTGAAATGGCGAGGAATCTCCACTTCTCCGCCTCCGTTTCCTTCTCAACATATTGACGATGACACAGTCCGAGACACACGAAAAACCAAAAGATGAAGAAGAAACCAACCTCCTCCTCATCAGCGTCATAATACTCATGAGTTCTCTTTCTCTCTCTCTCTCTCTCTCTCTCTCTCTCTCTCTCTCTCTCAGTCCACGAGAACTACCAGAACACCAGACTCCTGCCTCTCACAACGCCAAACAACAGCGTTGCAAACCACACCATCGCTTCCCACCATTGAAGCTCTTTGTCCTCCGCCAACAGACAGCAAGCAAGCAAGCAAGGCACCCCCCGCCGCCCCCCCACCTCCCACCCCCTCGTGGCAACAACTCAGCGCCACGAACTTCCGGCAATACAAGAATCCAGCCAACGCTCT
>Ga0116227_10011428_pt1 | contig 14916 bp, 10 predicted proteins | sample S1TSphgellanicum_FD_89693 | JGI IMG/M metagenome (GOLD analysis project Ga0116227, IMG submission 89693) | Host-associated microbial communities from peat moss isolated from Minnesota, USA - S1T2_Fb - Sphagnum magellanicum MG | ecosystem: Host-associated > Plants > Peat moss > Unclassified... | reverse complement strand
CACCCCCAGCGATCACAGTTTTCATCTTCTGTTGCTATAACTAGCTAGCTAGTAATAACTGAATTGAGATGGTGGTAAGTAGTTGTCGCGGTAAGAGAACTGTGAGTCGTAAGGTTGGCTATACCCAGAGTAGCTAGAGTACGCAGGTGGGCTCAAAGGGTAGCGATTGTTGTAACCCCGACCCGGGTAGCCGGCGGATCCGTGCATGCTCGATGATCCGATGTTGTTGTACATGGAGGGTCCATATGAAGAAAGACCTGTTTGGAGACCGACGTTGTTGTACCCATAAGCTGAAGAATCTCCGTAAGGACTGCTGTAGGACAGTATGTGGGAATGTCTCTTGATTCGTTTCACTCGTCTGAGCAACTCTTGAGGTGGTACGTTTCCTGTCACCGTTACAGTCTGATTCACCACATCGCAAATCACTCTGTGCGCTCCTGCACGCATAATTCAAGTACATGTTAAGTCCCAGTACCCCGGAGGAAGACCCAGAAGTCGCTGGATTAGTATATTCTCACATGCACATTACCAGTGCAGCACATGCACTAATGACTTAATCTGTTCAAGAAATCATAGTTTGTTGCTTTAACAATCTGTCACAGCTGGTATTTGGTTTAGCGAAAATAAGTTTCGATTCCGACTTTGAGTTGTGCAAGACTTCAAAAAATGGAAGTATAAAGGTCAAGTAAATAGCATAATCTCTGAAAACTTTATTTCTGCATGATCACAGCTAGTTTCGTACATCAACAGCATTGTAGCATCTCCTCGGCTAACAAGGAACAAATAAGACATACATGCGACTCTGGCTGGACATATCGTAGACCAATCATTACCTTCTCTCTCCAGTGCGTGCTTCACCCTTTCAACGTCCCTCATACTTTCCATGGGCACATACAACTGAACGTCCTGCGAGCAGCAAACAGAAGATAATCCTGGATTATTAATCTCAGTCAAGAAAGAAAAAACAGCAGCTCGCTACAACCAGCTTGAGGAAGCACTGTTACGGCGGTGGTCACCCTTTGTGAGGACTTGGACACGAAGCAAAATTAGTCTCTAACTAGGAAACTTGAGCTTTCAATTTTGTAGAGTAGAGTTATTTTTTCTGTCTCGCCCGAGAATATGGAATCATATTACACAAACCCTGATTCAAGCTCTCTGCAAGCTGGAGATTTCAACTTACCGGCAACATGCCCATGCCGCCTCCGTACGAGACGATTGAATCATCATAGTGGTAACGAGGATAATGACGAGATGAGGTTCCATGGATCAACTGCAATCGAAAACAACAAGAGGTACAACAGTTATATCACATCACGTCAGGAACTGCAGGTTCTCAGCAAGACAATAGTCTACTCTACGTCGTCACTGTGTAACTGCAACAACAGAAACCTACTAGTAATTGCTTCCTGTTGCGCTAGTACTCAAAATGCAATTATTGACAACAAACAAACTTACTGATCAGCAACCCCAAAGAAGAAGAAGAAAAAACATGACTTTTGTGTCATGGACTACCCAAAACTCACATCGCTAATAAAGCCTGCCATGATGATGATCCGATCGCAGATGATGTACAGTCCCCCGCCGCTTTGTCGAGTCCTTCTTTAAAACTGCTTACTGGTAATTAGCTCCTTATTTATAGTTCAGCGCCAGTGTCTCTATCACTTGCTAACACACTCAGTTGCTTCAAAAGAGAAACGTCTTGTTCCAGGAAACTAGGCAGAGTCCACAAACCCCAAAGAGGTGTAGAATTTTGCAGGAGGTGACATGAAGTATCCGCCTACAAGTAACCGCGTACAGATTTTACCAAAACCTCGTCAATCTGTGGTGAGTAGAGTTGTATTCCTAGTATATGCAACTCTAGGCACATGCGACATCATTTTCAAAGAAGGCGGAATCGTTATGCGTCTTCAAAGCTTGACTAGCGCGGTACCGATGAAGGTGGTAATTGCAAAGCCAGTTGTAAACCACACTGGATAGATAGATACTTGCATCCCAAGGATTGGTGCCCACAAGCGCTGCTGCAATTCAAGAGACGATGAGCACGAGACAAAGACTTACAGATTCTGGTGCTTCCTTCCTACCGATTGCCTATATGACTGTTTGCTGTAGGTTTGTTGCATCCCATCTCGGTCCCTGATTGCAATACCGCGGATAGGTCTTTGGAAAGTGCCGCACTGAATTCTTTTCTGGCTAAATTTAGCTAGTTGGTTTTTTTTTTCCAAAATGGCTGCCGTATTATAGAGTATACACTTTTTTAGTCGTCAAATTTCGACTTTTTCCCCCAAAATCAGAAGATTTCTCTATTGGATTCTGACATGTAGCGAAAAATGTGAATGATGGCCCACTTCGGCTGCGCCACAAAAATGGGAGCTAAGAGTGTTTTTCTTTGTTTTTTCTTTTTTGTGACGTAGCTGAAGTGGCAGTCATCAATAAGAAAGTTTTGACAAATTTGGCTACAAACAGGATGTGAAAGCTAAAAGGTTTAAGCATCCTTCATATTTTTGGATACTTACTAGAGAACTCAATAGAGAAATCTAGCAATTTCTCGCAAAACACTGATTTCTTTAAAAAGTTGGCAACTCGAAAACCAAGAAACACATATAATTATAATCGTTTTGAAAACAATTCGCCAACTAACTAAATTTAGCCGAGGAAAATAAAAACAGTTTAGAGATGCCGTTTCATTCAAGACAACAATTCCGTTGTTGGGATTGAAATCACGCAGTAATAATGTAACAGGTGTGAGCTAGCATGTGGGAGGAAAGACTCATCGATCCCAGCCATGGAGTTTTTAAAAGCAAGTCGGGTTTGCTTGACCTCCAAAAAGTATTTTTAACCCGCCATAAGGATAAACTCCTAAAATTGTACAATCAGCAGCTTTACACATGGTGGTTTTGTGTTTGTTGGGATTTCCAAAGCTCTGATAATGATGAGTCGACAGTAGGCCGGAAGCGGGTACGATTCTTGTTGCGCAATTGTTCCTTTTTGGGTATCCTTCCACTGCATTGGGCAGCCATTCTGTTCTTCACTCTAAACCACTAACCCTAATGTTTGACCAGTTTAATTACGGGCCACGCATTACAAGGAACTCTTGTACTTTGCCATGATGAACCACCTACCAACGACTTCGATGGTGGCCACTCTCTGGGCTCTAGAATTGCTATTATGGCTACAATCGTGTCATACTGTATACATTGTTGGTTATTGTTTCTGTGAAATTGAAGTGTATTCAGCTAATGCTAAATTATGATGGGTGCTTGATTTTGGACGATGCAGTTATCAAGCCAATGTGTGGTTTTTAGCAACAAATGTATGCCACCTTTATCATTTTTGGCTATTCACCAATTTAGACAATATAGAATTTGGTGAATGCTGAAAAACTAAAACTTGCAAAGACAAATTTGATCATGCATAGAAATTGCAACATGGATAGAAAACTTGACCATATACATGACGCCCTGACAAAAATCTAAAAGTTTCAAACATCCAGAAAAAACTTGAACATGCAATACTTATAGAACACCATGAAAAAACTTCAAACTTCTCCAAAAACAATTGGAATATGCAAAGAATTTGAGCATGAACTAAACATCTTGATAAAAATTTCACATTTGCAAAATAAGTAGCAATATGCGTAGAAATTGGAAGATGCATAGAAAAGAAAACACATGCACAAAAATGTAACATTCATAATGTGCACATGATACACAACAATTGTTAAATGATATGCATGTGTGGGAATCAAACCCAAGCCCAAGATGAACCTTGCTACTAAAGCAACACACACCTTTACAAATCAATACACCAAGTTTGATTCAATGCTACACAAAAATTGATCCCTCAAGTGCATACACATTTTACATCCACATGTAAATTGCCATATAATCTAAACATAAACACATCTCATGCATGACAAACCAAATTATACCACATAAAGGAAAATAAAAACAATGTTTACAAAACATTTCCAAGATTTAGAACAATTGTCAATATATGATCTTATCAACTATATTAAGTCGACCTACCAACTATCAAGTAAATATCTACTTCCTATTGCAATCCATTGTCCAATTTGATATTGATCATTATAAGGGAAATTGTTCATTTTGTAAAAGGGTTGAATGTATATTCAAACTACAAGTTCCAAATGTCCACAAAACCTATTCCACAATTTGGTCTTCATGAACATCAAATTTTTAAAAGTCCTTTCAAGTTCAACCACATTAATATGGTCTTCATGAACATCAAATTTTTAAAAGTCCTTTCAAGTTCAACCACATTAATATGGTCTTCATGAACATCAAATTTTTGAAAGTCCTTTCAAGTTCAACCACATTAATAGGAGCCTCATTTGTCCTCTTTAACTTGTTTTTTTATTGTTTTTTTCAAGAATGTTTTTGGAATCTTTTCACAATATAATTTTAAAATTAAAAAAAATCTTCAAAACTTGTTGATATTATTATGTTAAGGTTGATTTTAAAAAATCTCCAAAACTATGTCATTTTTTAAAAAATTAAATTGTGTTCTTTGGTGTTTTACGGCTTCATTGCCATTTAAAAGCATTGGTTACATAACACAAAAAGTGTTTTCATGTATTATTTGTTCATTAGATTGGTTTTTAAAAAATTGGATATGTATATTAATATATTGAAAATAACATTGTACAAAGATAAATCCATTTATAATTCTATGTGATTTTACTTCAAATCACAATGATAGGTTCATCTAAAAATTATTGTCAATTACCTATTGGGCATTGAACTTCATTATTATCTTGAAAAATGAAAACTATAGATCAAGAATGTTAACATCCAAAGGGGCAACTGGCCATTGGTTAGAATGCCCAATCTTCTTTGGAAAGTTATAAAAGTGTTTCAAAAGCATGATATGTGTAGGGAATGTATCTTTTGCATTTGTTTAAGGTGGGCTATGACTAAATGCATGCATTATCTTGTCATAAAAAAGGTGAAGGATATGGTATTCGAAGCTAAGTACATTTCAATTTCTTGTGTTGAGGTCACAACAACTCATCAACAATCCTGGGCATCTCTTTCATGCTTATGTTGTGAAAGATTGGAACCTATTTTATTTTATTTTTTACCAAACTTGTGGATGGATTAATTTTGATATTTGACTAAAATGTTAATGGATATTTTGATAGAATATGGGGATTTGGGTGAAAAGTCAATAATTGTTACAAATGTAATTGGCTTTGATGTTAATGGTGTGAGTGTGTTCCAAAAAGTGCATGTTGGTGCAATAGTCCAATTGAACGACCAATATGTTCCATTCATGTAATAGGTGTTCATTACATAAACCACTGCATAAATTTAACGGTGTAAATTTTGTTTTGAACGGGCGTTGCAACCAAAATTGAAAATGTGCATTAATTTAACAGTGTAAATTTTGTTTTAAATAGGCGTTGTAGCCAAAATTGAAAATTTGTTGCAAAGTTCATACACCCATTTCTCCCACAACCCTTAGCACACTTAGAAGATGTAATGGTTAAATTTGACACATTTTAGATTTAATTTTAAATCTAAGCATTACATTTTGCACTGATTTTTGAACTCAAAAAACATCAAAATCCTTCTCATACTTTTATTATTTGTCATAGGCCTATCCAATGAAAGCATGTGGAAACATATAACAAATTCAAGGTGAAAACATGATATTTTATACAAAAAAAGGTTGATGAAAAAATATCAAGTTAAAAAAAAATTAAAAAATCAGGAAAACACAAAAAAAATAGATTGAATTTTTACTTAAATCTCATTTTGAAACCATGGTGCTTTCCATTAGGTTTGTATTAAGTTGAATACAAAATTTAAACAACTTTGGAATAATTAAAGTAAGGAACAAGTACTTTTGAATTTGACTAACTAATATGGTGTTCAAAGGTACTTTTTCATTAGAAAATTTAATATAATAATTTTTGTGAAATTATAACATAAAGATCATTGTATATTCAAAAGAAGGAAAATAAATAAATCTTACTTTCTATTTGGTAGAATATACTTGACACATATTTGAAACAAATGTTACACTTAAAAAAGTAGGCTTCAAAAGTTAATTACATTTTAAAAAGTCTATTTGAAACCTACTTTTGGGTTAAAATGAGATCAAAGGAGCCACAAGCATTACTTTACATTAGTCCTACATGTTTTTTTCCCTAAAATAATTTTTTCATACAAATGATTTTTTTTTGCAACTTGTTATGAAAAATGATTGGAATTGCCCCAATAAATATTTTTTAAAAAAAATAGTTTTTTAATAAATATGAATTTGTAAAAATGTATAGATTCCTTGCATATTCTATGTTTCATCTTGAAAAATGATGTAATTTGAAATCATACCAAAAAAAATTAATTGTTTTTAATTGAATTGAGTTTAATATAAACTAAAACTTTTTTTAATACATTATGTACATTATACCCCATTTATATGTGGTAAAACACTTTTGAAGTTTTGAAATTTTCAATTTTCAAAGTTTTAGAATTCCACATTTTTGAAATTGTGACTGTTTTTTTAATGTGTCTAATTGATTATTATCATCTCATATTTTTTACCATAAAGTTATTTCTACTATATGAGTCCTTTGAAAATCCTTTGTAAAAATATCCTTTTTTAATGCTAAAATTTTTCACTTTCAAAAATCTTTAATTAAACCAAAACTTAAAATTGGATCAAATGGATTTTTAATTTAAGTTGTTTAACATTAACGTGTGTTAAAAAAGAATAATGTGCCATGATTATCATGGTTTTAAATGGAAAAGTGAATAAATCTTTATTTTTTAATGATAGAATTTGACATCTGACATTTTTTGTGGCTTCTTTGATTATGCTTTGACCCTTTTACATCATAAAATTTTTAAAGTAATTCATAATAGTGAAGAAGTAATGATGAAAATATTAAATGTATAATAATGTTATGATGGGTTTTAATCCTACTTTTTCTTAGGTTTACAAGTAAACTGCCAAGGTAATTGACTTATATACTTTACCACATTGCTTTCACCTTTCAATTTTCTTCTTCCTCCTTTCATGCATAGCCCCATGGGTGATTTAATTAGTTCCATTCAATCCTTTTGTAATCTAATAAAAAAACCTTTCATTATTTTTATGGTTAAATGCATATTTATTAACAATTTTTTTTGTTGTTTTGCACATTCCTTAGACAAGGATTAGAACCTTCCTATTCCCATGATGTTTCATTGAATTATTTAACTTTGAAAATAACAAATTTTTTTGCTTCAATTTTTTTGCCATAAACTTTGCATTTCACCTAATCTACTTCCCCATCTAATTCACAATTTATTCTACCCATGATAAATGTGCAAATTAAACATCTTGGAAAAACGTATTATTTTCATGTTCTTTTCTCTTGTCCTCTTCAACCAAAGACAACATCCTTACCTCATTATCTTTCAAAATCATAGTAGGAACTCCAACTAGGTTTATATCTTTGCTAAAATATGCAAGAACTTTAATTAGTTAATATATTTGCCTTTCATAGATGGCATGCACCTAAGAAAATTCTTTTCATGGAAAAAAAATTACTTAAACTTGAAACTAGATGCACGAACGCATAGGTATTCATGATGTAGTTCATGACACTTTTGCAGCCATCGTGTGAAATGTTGGCTTCCACATGGGTTGAAAACAATTACGTGCACTTCCTTCATCCACACTCAATTCCTCTTGTTAATGATCAACATTGTGCTCATCAAAAATGGCATTTGCACCTTAGCCAACATTGTCATTGTTAACCCAATAGGAACAAATTTATTTCCCTGATCTTGCACAATTCAAGGAATCTTTGCCTCTAATGCGATTCAAGCCAAAAACATGAGCTATCATGACCAACACCCCATTGATCCATTTCTCCCATTAGCGATTAAGGTATATGGATGTCTACATAAACAAATCAATGTGTTTTTACATGATTGTGTTAATGCCATTTGGATCTTGAAAAGGCCAAAGGGGCTTCTTTTTATCATGGTACCTTTTTTTGACAAAAAATTTCAATCACATTGTAAAGGATGCAAGCATCTTCCATCTTAAGTTAATAATAAATATAGGCCTAGCTACTTCCCAACTTCCACCCCTTCAAAACACCCCTCCCATTACCACGACTGACTTGTTGCAAACGATCAATTTCTAACATGGAGAAACATGGTTAACTTATTACAAGAAATCAATTTTTGACATGGAAAGATTTTGACATATAATTTTGATATACTGTAAATTTTCCCTTTTCCTTTTTCTTATTCCCTTGTACATTTTCCAAATCTATGATGTCTTTATGAATAAAATTTTGCAAGGTTGCAACAAGATGGAAGTTGAAGAGGAGGCATGCTATGAATGCCCAAAACCCTTGACGCCTAATTTGAAAATAACAAACACAAAGCCAAAATCATTTAAATGCAATAATAACATGCTCAAATTCATTTTTTTAAATCTAGGACATTCAAAAAATGAAGTTGGGGCAATAGAAATATTTTCTCTTCTACCACCATAATTGAATATTGAAGTTTTAAGCTCACCCATCACCTATCTCACTACCATCAACAACCATATGTCTTAATTTTGATCTCTTAATAATGGGCAACACTAACACAATTTAGCTATGGACCATGGCAAAAGGGGAAAAACAAATCTCTAAGTTATTGGATGATATAACAATTACAAAAGGAAGAAGAGCAAGTTATTGATTTATTAATTAGACCTTTTGGTTTTTCGGGTGGGGGGAGTGATGCAAAACCCTAGAATGTTTTATGAGTGGCTAAATGGACTATGTGTAAATGGTCACATGTGATTTTTTGAAAGGTTTAGAGTTTTATGACTTTAGAGGAGAAAAGCAATGTGGACCTTAATTAGTAAGCAAAATTCATGCAAAACAAACCTTGTTTTCCTTCCTGTGGACTATTTATGTTGAAATCTAATGATATTTTGCCATTAAAAAATACACTCATCAATGTTTGGGGGTTGTTACATGAGAATAACTTAATGAGTTTTCAAACCAAGTTTTTTTTAGTATTGATGTTTGTAGTCAAAGTGGCAATCATCCATAAGAAGATTTAGCAAAATATGACTAAATAAACTAGATATAATTTACAAATCTTTAATCATCTTTCTATATGTATAATTACATACTTTAAACCAAATATAAAAACCTAGAAACTTTTACTATGTTTTTCTCTCATTTCTAATGATTAAAAACTTCCAAAATCAATTTGTTTTTAACATTTAGTTTTGAGTTGCACTTTTTGATGACATGTCACCAATAAAACAAATGTTGCTACAAACCCATTCCCCATTGGGAGAGGCAAAGGCAAAATAGAATGCAATACAAGGCAAGCTTGAAGCCCACATGAAACATTGGGAGATCTAGTTGGCGCAAACCGAGTGCACACTAGGAGACCCAACAAGAACTAACTAAAGGCATAAAGCATAACGCCCATGACACTTGGGGGGGAAAGGGGGGAGGGGGGGCCGGGAGTTTCTTTGAAATCCTCATAAAACCATGCTTGAAACGCCTCTTTGGAGAGCGGACCTAGAGAGGGATGAGGAGGTGAGAGTCTATAGACCTGTGTTAATAGGTTATAGCAAACCCAATCAATTTTCTAGTGTGGTTGCTCACAATTTTGTGGCCCACAAAACTACTAATCACTCTTTCCTTCATTGCAAAAGAATGGACTTGTGAATCACAGAATCTTTGTACGCGCAATAGGCTTATGAAAGGGAAACTCATGTTCAGTTGTGCTTGTGCCCACCACCTTCATTTCCAGGTACCAATGCATTTGTTTTAGGGCTGCTGTGCAATGAAGACACATATAAACATTCGCCCACCAGTGACTTTGGATAGATTGGAGGGATGGGCGACTATCCTTGTAACACGCCTTTGCTCTATTAGGGCTGTTCTGTATGGGTTGAATTACAGTACATGAACCCTATTTTTGAACCAGTTGGATCCAGGGTTTTCTTTTCAAATCCCCAGCATTAATTACCATTAACTGGCGACTGTCCTAGGTGGGCTAGGTTTAGATGTGGCTAATTTATTTTAATATGAAAATGTTGAAAAAAGTCCCTAAAATTTTTAGTGTTTTTTCCAGTTTTTGAAAAAAATTAGCCAAGTTTGCAAGACACTAGTTGAATCATCCCATGAAGACAGGCCGACTAGGCACCAGAGTCTGCTTGGGTTATTCAGGTCTTTAGAGGTTGAAGTACAAGACAAGCCAGGGAATAGATTCCTGGGTCTCGTTGGACTATTCAGTTGCTTAGAGGATGAATCACAGCCTCCTAAATGATTAGTGGTTGATTGTGGTCCACCGGGCAAGTGGGTATCTATCTGCTTTGATCCGTTTGAGTAGTACAGCGGTTGCCAATTTGTAGGTCACTCATCAAATGCATTATTCGTCTGATTGGGCTGAAGTTCATCTCTTTAGGGCTTGAGTGTCTCATTTGAAGGGGATTTTGTTGCATGAGGAGAATTGAGTTATAGTCACAAGAACGAGTGCTTAATATTTCCATATGTTAATTATGCATATTATTCTTAGTGTAACATTTTGGTTGGATGACAATCGGATATTTACACTTTTTTTCCCTGTTTCTTTTTGGACACAAACCCAAAACTCCATTGCAAATAGAGAAACAATACACAGTAAGATCAGAGGGCCCACCAAAGTCTGACCCCTCCCACAAGAAATTATCACTAGCAAGGTGGTTGATAATATCACCTAACTTTTCTGCAGTCTCGAGGCATGGTGGGGACTCCACGCCTTGTCAAAGGCCACCAACAAAATAACCTTTGTTTTCTCTAGTTTCAATGCTCATCATGCAACGTAAACATGCTGCCACTCACGAATGGCTAGTACATAGCTAACAACTGTGGTTGGATATTTGCACTTTGTGCACACTATACTTGCTCAGCATGTGTGAGAAACAGATATGGGCTGTATGGTGTGCGGACAGAAAAGGATTCTTGCTTAGAGTACTGTCCCATATCTAACCACAGTTGTTAGCTATGTACTAGCCATTCCAGTGTATCTACTTATTCAGGAGTCACATAGTCCCTTACTCACCCACCTACATAGATATTTGGAACCATTTGCACTCCCTACCTACTTATGATAATTTACCCATTTACATAGGGAGTTACCTAATAGGAGACCTTGGAAGTAGGAGGGTTTACAGGATAAGTTACTTTCCACCTTGGTAACACAATAGTGACTCATCCACAATTGAGTCACAATATGTTTCCAATGGATACTGGCCGCTGGATCATTTAACCCATGCTCAACGCTGATAAGGCAAAGAGGGAACTGAATCGTACATTTCTTGGAGCTGCATTAAGAGCAAACCTAGTGTTGGTAAGGTTGAAGCACCCAACATTGTCCGACTAAGCATAGCAAGTAAGTTAGATTTCAAATTTATTGTACACATTTTTTCTTTAGTGACAAGAGAATTATGAAACTCAACTTTGGTTGAAGCTGATATTGTGAAGAATTGTGTGAAGGGTTTGAAGTTTACCTCCCATTTCTTTAGGGGCTATGCTTCAAGTGACTGGTGGAGGTTTCGGTACTTAGTGGTTCCCTTACCTCCTTGTAGCCGACCTCATGCCTCATTTGGGTTGTTAGCTTGCATGTACTTCAATCTTTGCCCCTTGTTTCTTTTTCTCCCTTTCTTGGGTGCTTTCTTTTTATAAAGTTTGGCAGGGTTTCATCCTCGTTTGATGGATTGTCAGTAGGCTTCTTTGTGAATTGTGAGTGAACAACCTCAAACCCTCAAAATAAGGCTTCAAAAATGGTCAAAGAAAGATTCTAATACCTTCAAAGGAGAGCTTTTAATACGGTCAAACAAAAATCCTCATACAGAGATTGCATGTGCGAGAATTGGGATCTTAAATGGGTTGCATTCAAAAGACATCAATGAGGAAAAAACAAAACAACAACAACCACCTACAAAAGTCAGGCTAACATCATCTATAAGGTACCTTAGATTGTAATCTTAAATCACAAGCCCAAGTCTTATTGTGTGGCTTTTAAAATGACCCTAGACTAACATATACTAGGCATTCTCAAACAAGATGAACAATCATAGGTATGGGAGTAGGGCTCACTACTTAGGATTGATTTAGGGTCTGATCAAAGGGCCACAGTGAACCAGCACCCACCAGTGCACCATGAAGGATGAATGGTAAATGGTCATAAAACAGTTTTCTGTTGGGTTCCAGTTCCCTAGCTAACCATGGTGGTTAGCTCAGGTGCTTTTCTTTTCTACCTACCACCTGACGACCCACAAGCAGTTTGTGGGTAGGTGAGTAGAAAAACAGCCCTTACTTATTATGTATGAACTATAAACCATCTACTTACCTAGAGGTTATCTATTTTCCTACCTATGCAGCTAGATATGAGACCTATTTCTTACAGAAGTGGTTACCAAGGTGAAACCAAATATTAACTCCGTTAAGGTTCATCCACAACTGAGTAATGACAGGCATCCAGTGGATGATGCACTGGGGGGTGCTACTTACCTTATAACAACCTATTATCCTATCTACTGACCTACAGACTCTATATCCCTTTACAGGATAGGGTACTAAAGTGAAACCTGACCCCAACTTAGTTAGGGTTCACCCCAACTGAGTCATAACATGCTTCCAAGGGATGTTGTGCTGGATGATGTGCTGGTGGCTGCCTACTCAGTTGATGTTCATCCACAACTGAGTCATAACATGGTTCTAACATGATGTATGGGTTGTTGCTGTTGGTTCACTCTGGGCCTATTTCTTCGATATAAAATTCCTATTCCAAAGGATAGTAGATACACTATATATTAATACTTAAACCTCATGGAATATTCAAGTACTCCATGGCTAAGGGTAAGGCTGTGGAGCTAAGCGGTTGGAAATTGAAACCCCAACTGGACCCACCCTTCTCCTCAGCTCTGCGAGGACAGTCTGCCATGCACCCTGGTGGTTAGGGCTGAGGCATTCACCAGTCTAGTTATGATTTATCAATAAAGTGCAAATTGCAGAAGGGCCATGCCATTGTCTTTATATGCAAGTATTTCAATTAAAAGTGCAAATACACATTGGATTCAGATAATTAAAATGAAAAAGGAAAGATTCAATTCCATAATCTTAATATAACGCATGCAAGTTTGTCCAATATGACTTTATTCATCTTTTGACAATCATTTTTAGTTTGGTTGTTCAATGTATATGTTATCTAGTAGTGAACATTTATTTTAAAAGTATCTTTTTAAAATCAAAAATCATGAAAGGTATTACAAAAATAAATGATATTTGTTACTAAATTTTTCATAAAATATCATCCCAAGTATAAAATTATGAAATTCTTGAAGGTTTTTTTTAATATATTTCATTCACATTAATTTTCAAATAATTTTCCTTTTAAAACTTCCATATTTTTTAAGATTAATTATTTAGAGAATGAAATATATTGAGAATATTTAAACCAAAAAATCATCAAATTTCACCAAAATTGCCACCATAATAATGCACCAAATTTCACTAAAATTGTCACCAAGATAATGGCTCCAAAATTCACCCAAGTTGCACCAAAAATTTTACCAAAGTAGTACACCAAAAATCAAAAAATGTGTCAAACCCCAAATGAGTTCACAAACTCGAGGAAGCACACAGATTTGAGCATCCAAATATAGTAATACTGTGGATTTCCCTTTGCCCCATAGATATAGGTTAGAAGACCATGAGTTTGGGCAATGAATATGGGTTTAAAGTGGCGCCATTACAAACACGTTGATGACCTTAACGAGAAATGAACTTCAAAATAATCTCATCCCCCTTGTTCTTTTCCTCATAAGGGGCAAGTTTCTTTTCGACTCATATGACACATGTCCTTCATGCACGCACCTTGAGGCATACACCAACAAAAATATCTTTTCACATTACATCTTTGTGAACATATCACAATCTTGAAACATTACATATTTTCCTTCATAAGGGCAAGCTATCTGGAGATCATTAATGTATTGTAAACCCAAATGAAAACATACTCCTTGCCTAAAAGCATGGCCCAATAAAAATGTTTTAAACAAGAATCTTGTTGAATAAAATTATTTCGTAAAGGCCCAAAAGTGGCTGATCAAAAGTGCCAGCAAGTGGCCTTTGACAGTCAACAACACCTAAAGCCAGTTACTAAACGCCACTAACTTATTTCATAGTGCATGGTTTGAACCACACACCTTGGGGGATTCCACACATAATTGTTCATATTGGTGTCTTTGGTTAGACTTTGAAGTTTTGAGGTATGTTGGCACCATTGGAAGGGGACAATATTGAGGTGTGAGGGGTTGTATCTCATAGCATTACATATAGTAAAGGAAGGATGAAGCCTCCCTTAACTCCGCTCGGTACGGACAGTGACTACAGAATGGGAAGGAAATAAACCAGGAAGAAGAAGAAGAAAAAACCTTTGGACAAAGGATATGACCGACCTAAAGACTAGGGAAGGGGAAGGAAATAAACCAGGAAGAAGAAGAAGAAAAAACCTTTGGACAAAGGATATGACCGACATAAAGACTACGGAATGGGAAGGAAATAAACCAAGAAGAAGAAGAAGAAAAAACCTTTGGACAAAGGATATGACCGACGTGAAGACTACGGAATGGGAAGGAAATAAACCAGGAAGAAGAAGAAGAAAAAACCTTTGGACAAAGGATATGACTGACGTAAAGACTACGGAATGGGAAGGAAATAAACCAGGAAGAAAAAGAAAAAAAAACCTTTGGACAAAGGATATGACCGACGTAAAGACAAGTATATACCTTTGGACAAAAGATGTGACTAACATAAGGTGTCACGTGTGGTGCTATTGGGAACAAGAGTTTGGGGAACCTATGGGAACATATTTAGCGCACCATTGGTTG